>Ga0179593_1471962_pt1 | contig 22728 bp, 26 predicted proteins | sample CZODoug2_1_08_16_FD_185931 | JGI IMG/M metagenome (GOLD analysis project Ga0179593, IMG submission 185931) | Vadose zone soil fungal communities from Angelo Coast Range Reserve, California, USA - CZODoug2_1_08_16fungal (PacBio error correction) | ecosystem: Environmental > Terrestrial > Soil >...
CGGCAAAGGAACTAAAAAAAAACGTGACCGAAAAAAAATGGAAAGGAAAGGGACGAAAGAATACACCCCAAAAGAAACGGGGATATTCGGTCAAGGTCCTCAGTCGCGAAAATCAATTTAGCCAAGGGATTCAGGGGGATAAATAAAAGGCCAAGAGGACAACCGGCAGTCACGAAGGAAAACTAGAAAATCAACTGGGGTAGCGGCCATCATGGGATTAAGAGACTCAAACAAATCGTTGAATGCGAATGAAAAACGGCTATGAATTGTAGCGTCAACGAGGAATCGCCTTGTCCGCAACCCGGCTTACAGAATCAAAAAGTTTACCGGGGACGGGTACTTATCGACCTTACAGGGAACTTGAAGATTGAAGTTACTGAAAGTCGCAGTATCATTGGGGGAAAAAAGTCAAAAGAATGTTTTGATCCTGTTCCCTCCGGAGGCGTGCTGGTTGACGAGGGCGACATGTGTAAAAAGAAAGTCTCGCCACATTCCTGAGAAAGAATCATTAGAAAGGTCATCAGGGGGTTATACGCTTCGGCTGGGCTAAACGCTGACTATGGCGCATGAAAAGTTTGATTGGACATTGCGCTCGAGGCAACGGATGTACACAAAGAGGGTCGTGGAGGGGGCGGAAGCGGACGGGAGAAAGGGGACTGATCCCAGGGAGCCTGAAGGGAAATCTCGGGTGCTGTAGAAGGCGAAACGGCGCGTTCAGGAACGAGCTTAGAAAGTGGCTCCACCGGTGAGAGCGTTGCACGTTACAGGGCAGGCATTAGACAAGGGCGGGCACCGAGTTCACGCAAACGGTCATTCGTTGGACGGCCCTTAAGCTAGGAAAGAAAAGCGGAAAAACTCAAGTCCGAAAAGGCGCGAGCGATCGCGCGCTATACGATGTTGTGTTGAAGTACGAGAGAGGGCAAGTCGGGGAGATACCGAAGGAACTGTGCTGTCGCTTGAGGGAAAAAAGGGTGCAGGGATATACTCAGATCTCCGATTGGTGGGGGGAGTACTTGGGAAGGCAAAAGAAGCTCAGGCATCTTGAATCTTGTACGAGGACCTTCCCGGAAGCCAACATTGTCGTCAAAAGAATCTATCAAAGGACATTGTGCCAGAATAAGTGCGGGGAGGATTTGCCTCTTTAAGAACCTAGGGGTGTCAAAAGATAGCCTAAAAAGCAGGCATTTCAGAAGAGTTGGGGGCAAGGGGGTCGGAGGAGGGGGCGGCCGGCAGAGACTACGCCAGGGGGGGAGAGAGTCGGGATGGACGGAAGGAGGTGGGACGTAGGGGTTATGGGGGCGTGGGTCGGAGACGTCAACGTGGGTTTTGCGACTAACCAAGCGCCCTCGCGGCCCAGGGAATGCCTTAGACTTCAAGGGGCACATCGATCGAGACAACAACAAAAAAATGAAGATTAAAATAGCGAGGGGGGAATGGCCCTGAGCCAATATCCAGACCGCGAGAGATGTTGTTCTTACACAACATTCCTTTACAGAAGGGGAACCCGAACCACGCCCAGAAAATCTCACCGGCAACCTCTTCATAAGGAAGAAAGACACTTGCGTAACAGGACATTATCGTGCCCACCAGTCGTGCAAAATCAATATTCAGACTGGCATCCTCCAAACGCCCGTCAAGGAGAAGATGGTTGATGAAGGGGGCTCTGGGGGCAATAATTCGTGGGTTCCACACGCCCAAGAACCTTTTGATTCCAGAGGGAATGGGTTATCGGGGCTGGAAAGCTTTTTTGGTCTGAGGAAGGTCAATCGATGACCCAATAATTCCGTCCGTATTCTTTATGTGGAGAGGTAAAGACGGCTCTAGTAAGAACCCAAATCGGGTACTGAGTATCCTCAGAATGGCAACAACGGTTTTCGGAAAGAAAAGCTAATCAAAAGTCCGGGAGTTCTGGGGGCGGAAAAATTCGCCAGGAGTCAAAAGGCCGTAACGAGGCAAACGAAAAAAAGTTTAAAGGTCTCTCTATATAGTCGTCGAGAAGAATTCGATTGACGGTCTGATATGGAAGATAAGGACTGGTGCCCAGAGATCAATACGATCTACCAGGGTTTTTGCGTGGAAAATGAAAAAGCGTGCACCAGCAAGGGGATGACGTGCAAATGACTGATTTGAAGTGACAATACTCCAAAGCATACGGGTGGAGACAAAAGAGTGGCTCGAAGATTGCCTAACGCGGCCAGGGCAATTACGGGGGCGGGACCAAACCCAAGGAGAAATTTAACAGCAAGGAGCAGACCGGAAATGGAAAAAACCCATGTCAAAAAGGCAGCCTGAAGACCGACAAGAGTGGGCTCCGTGGGGACGGGCGTAAGGAACAATCTCGTGCGTTCCCAACAAAATTCAACTAAACGGGTGACTGCTGCAAAAGAGGTCAGTACGGGGGGGCGGGAGCAAAAGCAAGAGCGGTACGAAAAATGTTGGGGAAAAAGGGGAGTATTATGATCGGTTTGAGGTATAAAATTGGGATTCTAAATCAAAGAAGCGCTCAAAAGGGGAAGAACATGGAACCACAAGCACTCTTGATTGAAGAGAAGACCACAGGGACTGTGGATGGTAAATGAGAGACGGCTCGAAGTGAAGGTCAGTACCTGTGAAAACGAAGGCAAAGGTGAACTCCGTGTGGGGGAGGGGGAAAGGGAACGTACAGGTCCGAGTGAAACAGTGGCGATTTTCTGCAGACTGTTTGCAGTGAAAGAGAAGGCTCCAGCATCATAAGTCATTCTCGCCTGAAAACAAACGGGCTGAAGGGGAGGAGAGAGCGAAAATAGAGGCCCACTTGACCCCAAGCAAAAGGGGACTGGGCGTACTGCAAGGAGTTTCCGCTCTTGGGGGATTAGGGGTTGGGGCACCACGAGCGATACCAGGGCGAAGGTCAATGTTGGCGAGCTCGCGACTGACAATCCAACGAATCGAAACTTCAATGGGCGTTGGGGATGCTTCTCCATGGAAGGGCAAGTGGGGGAAGAAGTTCCAATAAGGGGTGGGTCTTAAGTATGCTGAGTCATCTCAAAAAAAAAGGAGGAAAGTAGAGAGAGCTCCAGCAGAGGGTACTCCCAAAGAGTTGAAAACTCGGCCCAATCAATAATTCAACGAAAGGAAAAACACAACTCCATGAAAAATTGGAGATTAGGGGGATCATTTCCAAGGGGCTCTAGCGAGTCGGGAAATGAATTGATTAGGACAAATGGACGCTCGTGGGTGAATAACACTCCTGGCGCAAGAGTAGTAAAAGACGGGCAAGTCAGGGAAGACTACTCATACTGTTGAATATGGGGGACGTGCAGAGAGTTGCCTCGGAGATATAGACACGGAAGAGGGGGAAATGCGAGGAACTACCGCGAGAGGAGCAGGAGAGGCTCAACCCGCAACCCCGGGTTCAGAATACCACTTGTGGACCGCGGGGGGGACCTGGGACTGAAATTACTGAGGTGAACCAAAGGGGTCAATTTTGAAGGACTTCTGGGTCAGTATCGAAGGACCTATGGGTACCAGGGCACAGAAAAAGCAATGTTTTGTAAGAAGGGGGTTAACCAAACGGGGTTTCATTTGGGGGGCCTTGTGGAGTCGCTGCGCGGGTAAGGGGAAAAACAATGGAGACCGCCCGTAATTATCATAATAGAACTACCAAAAGGGTGGATACGCTCGGGCTTGGGGCTCCGCAACGGATGAAGAAAGGGAGGCAGACAAGCAGGATTCCTTTGGGGGATTGGGGGTGTAAAAAAAAAGATGGGGGGCCTCTACGAAGTCAACTGATCAAAACGAGTCTGGTCTGTCGGGGAGGCCCTGGAGAAATTTGAATAAAAAGAGAGACTGATGGGGAAGCATCATGTAGTTTTCACGAAGGGGAATTCGCCGTCGGTTCAGTAAGGGTCGCAAATTGTGGTCTCAGACGGTGCGTGGGGGTTGCACGACAACCTGGAACTGGGGCAGGAAGAAAAAAAAGGGAGGGGGAAAGGGGCTTTGCATTTCCAATCAAAGGCAAATTCTTAGTATGAATCCGGGCCCAGACAATAGCACTCGATAGCGAGGAACAATAAAACCATGAGGGGAGGGCTGGCGGGACAGCGATGGCGAGAAGAAAAAAGTCCCTGGTGTGTGGTTTTGGAGAGCGTTAGGTCGCTCGTCATCCATGAGTCCCGTGACAATCAGCAAAATCTGAATTTATGTCGTCTCTTGTAGTGTTGTGTTGCAGAATACAATTTGTGTTGAACGGGCTGCCAAGCTCAGGTCTCGATGGTGGTTCGTACCATAAACTCTGGGCCTTCTGACAACCTTGAAAAGATCAGGCGATGGATTTTGGTGCGATGAAAAAAAATCCCAGAGCAACAAACTGGAGCCCATCAGATATGAGCTTAGACACCTTGGTTGACCAATAATATTGGGATTGTATGAACAAAAAGACAAACCTGAGGATTGAAATTAAAGACAAGAGATAACTCTAACGCGGGTTCCTGCTCTGTTAGATCTCTAGGGATATAGGGGCAAAAAAAAGGGCGCCGGCAAAGGAAAGGGGGGAAGAGTCAGGGAGGGGAAGGTATTCATATTTTGTGCCGTGATTCGATGTTGCGGTCTTACGCATCGAAAATACCTTGAGAAAAAAGAAAGAGCGGGATGTGATCAGGGGAGGGGAAGGCAATTGAACAGTCTAAACAAACAACAAAGTTTAGGAAGAAGAGATATATGGGCAAAACAAAAGCCCGGAAGGCAAAAGACCGCGATCAAGGTGTTGAGGAAACCCACAGGTCGCGTCTTAGCCTCACGACCGAATCATCCGAAAAAGAGGAATCCCTGATACCACTTCGCAAGCGCAGGATTAGAGGCCGGAAGTCCGATGATTCCAAAATCTCTAGTGCCGCCGTGAGGCAATGGTGGTGGACAGCTCAGAAGAGGAGGGGAAAAAACTGATTGAAAAAAGAGTGATTTTTATGTGGGGTTGTATAGGTGCAAAGTTGTGGGAGTGGACTGTTAAGGAATTCAACAACTGAGAGTGAGGGTGAAAGGAATTCGTTAACGAAGAAAAGAACGCTGAGGGGAGGGAAACCAAAAAAAAAAAGGAAAAAGAACCATCAACAAGTCTTCTCCGTCTAACGCAAACGGGATAATGGGGGTATCTGGGGAAAAAGAATGATACAGAGATGAAGTCAAAACTATCAAAACACAAAAAGATGGGGAATCTTCGCGCGCACGTGACGGGGAAAGGCAAGGGTCGTAAATTCTTAACTATGACTAGGGCTTGCCTCGATGCAAAAAGAAAAACTTTTTGGGGTTGGGATTAAAAGTTAGCAAAGGGTCGAAAATCTAGACGGGGGTAGAGTACTGTTATTAGCTCTGCCCCATACCCTCCGTCGGGGACAACACAAGTGAGAAAAAACAAAAATTGACTGAACTATCAATCTCAATTCTTTGCTGCCTACAACAGTTGGCTAAAACTTGTTACAAAGTTAAGCCCTTACTTCCTCCAGAAATCAATCACCGTGGGCTAGGGGGCGACCCACACTGTGTTCAGGACATTAAAAGGACTGGCCTGAAAGAGCGTAGTAGTTACCAAAGCCTAGTTTCTCAAAAGGGGGAGTGTCGTAAAAAAGATGGTCATTTGGATTGGCTCGCACTCTCAGTCAAAAGGCATCACAATGAAAAAGACGGCTGGGAGTAGGGCTTGTGGGAAGGTGGTGTTCAAGATGGGAACAGTATTCAGGCAGGTTTGGAACAGAATAGGGTGGAGGAACGGGAATTCAGAAAAAAGGGTCATATTTGAATGGGGTGTAATACTTGCGTCAAAAAATTCGGGAGAGTCTAGACCAAATATGGTTGGATAATAAGAGGGAAAAACACTCCAAGGTAGGATGCTGGCTTAATGATCTGGTATTTTTATAAAACAGTCCGTCCGGGAAGAATGGTGGAGATAGCCAAAGGAAAGACGAACGTGGCGGTTGGGGTAAACCTGCGCAAGTGGGCCGAGGCGAGGACCGATGGAAAGAGAGCTGAAAAGGGGGGAGGGGAGATCCATACCGGAAAGAAAACACAGTAAGGCCCCTTCAGAAATAGAAAAAAACGCCACTGGGGGCAGGGATCGTGAAAAGACCGAAGAGAAGACATTTGGGGAAAAGGAGGTGTCGCTGTGTGATAAAGAAGTCCATATGACAGTGCAGAACTACCTACTTTTCAGGACTGGTGGATCAGTGGGGACATGTCGCAAGACTAATTATTCGAAAAAACAAAACTATGTCGTACCTTAGACTTAAGAACTCAACTGCAGCAAAATCGCCAGACCTTCAGGGTTTAATGGGAAAAAGTTGACAACGGGGGGTGCATTTAAGGGGACGCCACGTGTGGTAAATAAAGAGGACATTCACAGAACAATGTTTTTGCCAGGGGGGAAATCACAAGGGGGGGCATTATTCAGGGAAGCGAATTCGACTTGGTGAAAGAAGCCAGTCCTCTCGAATCAAGCCTCAGGGAACCGGGTCAACGGGGAGTAAAGGTTATTGCTCATACGAGCGATGGGACAAGGATGGATTAGGTTGAGGGGGAAAGGGGGAGGTTCAATTTCAACGGAGTCCCAACCGGAAAAGAGTGGAAGGTTCGAGAATGGGGGGGGACGATGTACTTCTAAACGGTAAAGCTCAGGTTGTTCGGACTAGGGCGCTCGCGTTAAGACTCTTGATGCCAAGTGGGGATCAAAGTGGGTATTGAAAAAGAGCCTGCTGTCATAGACAGCTTGTATCTGTTACATTCCAACCACACTGAATATATCTGCCCTAAATTAAAAGCACTATAGCCTTCTTCGAACCGTCCAAGAGGGGGGCGGCGGAAAAAAGCGACGAAACTAGTTTTTGCTGTAACTGTCGTGAGCAGTGAAATTAGTTACAGGAAAGAGGTTTGTGCACCGGTATTGAAAAATTGTTGCGCAGCAACATGGCAAGAAGGGTGTTTCTGCCTAGCCTCTGCCTTTCAAGGAAAAGAAATAAGGCAGGATGGGGTCTTGGGACCGGCCCGCCAAAATGGGGTATAAACAAAGAATCGAAACGCAGCGAGTTAGATCCTTTTCTCTCAAACCGGTAGCCTTATACTAGGCCTCACCACGCATTAAGAGATGGACACGAAAATATAACCTTTCGTAGTCATATACTTTCAATGAAAATAGGCAGTGGTTCTGAAAACTTTAAGGGAGATTCTGTGTGTTAGGAAAGTCCTTCCCTCCTGGTTTTTCTCTACCAGAAAGAGATCGTTTATCTCTAGACATCCGAGGGCCACAACCACACGGATTAGTAAAAGGATAGGGGTGGAAAAGGGGAACCTAGAGCCCACGCAGCTGGGGGGGAGAACCCACGTCTTTGACTTATGGACCGAACCACCCATAATAAAAGAAGAAACCTCTTAAAAAAAAAACCTAGCTACCGAATGCAGTATTCTTTCCTTCCTCAGCGGCAAGAAAATCGGGGCGGTGGAACGTCTATCATAAACGTCTAAAAAAAGCTTTGGTGGTGTTTGAAATACGCCAGGTTCTCCTGGGGGGAAATCAGAGGATAATCCCGTGGCTGGCACAAGAGCCATGTGGGTCTCTTGGTCACTCCAGGTCATCCAGGTCCAGAGATCTTCGTTCTTGTGATTGAAAAGAGGGGGGACATCACGAAAGAATATAGAACCTTCAGAAGGGACAACCTGGTCAAACAATAAGCAACTGGAAAAAGAAAAGAGGGGGTCGGGACTAGATCTGAAAACCCGTTAACCACAAACATCTGTTATCGTCCGAGCGCGTCCTACGCTAGTCAAAGGACGGATTAGCGGGAGTGGCCCGAAACAGAAGTGGCTTGAAAAGCGTGACACACTGTCTACAAAAACTGTAGGAAAAAAGGACCTCAACCTTTAGCCAACATGCTCAGAAGAAGCTACTCGAAAGCAATTACTTGAGGTGAAAAAGAAAAAAAAATCCAGCCAGATAAAAAAAGTCTCCAGTTGCCCTTGTCCGGAGTCAGCGGAAAATCCGGGGGAGTGCAAAGGCTTGACAGTCTCTCAGGTAGATGAGAGGACCGATATTTGGGAGTGTAAGGGAGACAGGAAGTTAGGAAAATTGTGGGGGTGAATCTCATAAGACAAGGCATACGCAAAAACTTGGTAGACAAAAAGCTTTTTAATGGTAAATGAAGTACACGCCGGAAAAACTCAGGGGTACCTCGTTTGTTTACGGAAGTGCACTGCTCGGCGGTCACATGGCCGGGTTTCTGGGGGGTTCAAGACTTTTTTTAGAGATACAAACAACAGCTAAGCGGTGGGTCTGGGCCACCTCTTAAAGGATAAGGTCTATAAAACTTCCGAGGGCGAAAGGAGGACTTTTAATCTATAAGTTGATCCACCAAGAGCGATCCCGGGTTCACTGGGGAGTAAACGCCCGGATACAAAAAAGAAACTGTGGGGGGGGATGAAAGGACTGCCAGTCAAAAGGTAGGGAAAAGCGGGATTATCTCAAGGAGAGGAAAATACAGAGGACCAGAATCGCAAAACAAAAGGGATTCCCACTTGCAGGCTCGAATATTTTGGGGGTATTCAGGGATCTCGGCAGGTGCCAAACATGACAATGGGAAGGTGAAAAAAAAAGGACGACGAAGAAGAATTCTAGCAGTGGATTTGGCCGCTCGCGTCGAAAGAAAAAGAAATACGGGAAGGCGGACACCACAAAATTATATGAGTAACGATTAAATGCTTGAAAAACAGTTGAACGGGCGGACTGTAAGTTCCCGGGGAAAGAAAATTCGATTAACCTGGACAGAAGTTGGTGTCAAGAACCGTAAAGCAATGAACCAGTTTGGGTGACGTTTCACTCACGCAGTGGAATTCTTTGATCGTCGGACGTTACTCAAAACGGCCTTCACATCTCCAGCAACATTTTGGGGAAACGCGTTAGGATGGGAAAGCCCGGGAGACGTTGCGCACTAATTTAAGGTTAAGAGTCAAACCTGTTGGGTGTACCTAAACGTAAAGGAGTCACCAAAATTCGGGTAAAGCTAGAGGTGAAAAAATTTCCGGCTCACGGAGGATCTTGGGTGGGGCAAGCGCGAAGGAGCTGGCGAGAAAGTTTGGGCAAGCCTTAGAGTGGAGGGGAAGGTGCCGGGAAAAAAAGTTCCGGACCCTGAAGCGCGGGGCCCAAGACTCGAGAAAAGTTCTAGAAAGTTCACGAGCGGGAAAAAAAAAGCGGAGTACGGAATTTTGGGGGAGAGGGGGAAAAGTCGAAGGAATTCGTGGAAAGCAAACAAAAAGGAGGAAGGCTTTCTGATGACAATTGGGGGTCGGGCTGGGCTCCGCAGTCTCGTTTGTTCACAGCCGCTTCTCACCTCGATCCGGCAGTGATTTGACAAAGCCACCCAACAACAGTATCATCGAGAACACGAAAAGGGAAAACTGAGAAAGCCGGAGATTGGGCGCGCAACTGTGATGATGATAAAAGGCCGAAACCATAAAGGCCATGCGGCGTTGGGGGGAGACGGGGAATCGGGACGAGGCCCTAGAGAGGACCGAGAGGGGAAAGGCATGGGATGGACGGTGCAGGGGTTTGAAGAAGCGATTGTTGCTGCGGGAGGTGAACAAAACATGGGGAGAAAAAACGACCGGCGTCGAAAAAACGGGGGAAAGGGCACATAGATGAAGAAAAAAAAAAAGGGGAGGAGAGAGAGGGTTGAACATTTCCCTCAGACCGAGAAATACTAAAAAAAACATTCGTTTCTTAAAAAACGCCAGCACAAGCGCAGAAAAAACATAGCGACATGCTTCGACCGGACAGTAGTCAAACAAGCCGAATCAATAGTTCAGAATCCACGGCGGAAAGAAAGCGATAGGCCGCTCGTGGAAAAAAGCAAAGGGTACCGGTCGCGATTGACGGGAGCAAGTGTGAGCAGTGTTGTAGGGGGAAGGTAATCTGAAACAGAAAGCCAAGATGAGTGGTGGGGGAAGGAAAAAGGAAACATCGGGAAAACCAATCGGGGGGAGGGAAAACGGCATAACCAAACGGTCTTCGGTCAACAAGAAAAAAGGGAAAGAACGGCTCCGGAGTTGCGGGGGACTATTCGCCGAGGGCCGTCCGAACCAACATCGAAGCTCAAAAGGGTCGTCGCTAGAAGGGAGAACTTCCTTGGAGAGGGGCTGGGGGCCGAAGACAGACATCGAAATTTTTGCGTGGAGGAAACAGGGGATCCGGAAATTATAGATGGAAAGACGAAAGAAAAAGGGAACCACATGGGTCGGATTCTAACAAAATTCACTCCCGGGAAATGGAGGGTTCAATTCATTGGAAAAGAATGTAGAAGAATTCCTCAATCCCGTATCAGGGGGGCAACTAAGGAGTCGGAACAAGACGTTTGATTTCAAAAAAGGTACGCTTCAAAAAGCCCGGGTAAAAGTAGTAAAGCAATTACACGGTTAAAAAAAAGTAAATGAGGAATTCAGAAGGAAATGGAGGTGCTGCTTACAAACAGCTAAGGGGTAACCCTCCGAGAAGACTTCTAAATGTTCGGGAATGGTATGATGACGCTACGCCTCTTAACTAAGAAGACATGTACGTAATTGGGGTTAACTGGGTCCAGTAAACAGGCCATTAGGTGGTTGCATGTAAAACTGTTACTGTTACCATAAAACTGGTCGTTATCAAAGAAGGCTAATAAGCAAAAAAAAGCCAAGAGAAAAGTTCAGTCGGGGAAAGGCTGAAAGCACGCTCAGCCAGGTGTTGGGATCAAAGACTATAGAAGGGCACTAAGGGCAATTAATTGGTTAGGCCGCTAGAAAATCGCCCATTCCAGGTCGTTGTTTGGTGACGCCTGGGGAGGGGGGAAAGGGGGGGGGGGGGGAAAGGGATAGTGGTTGGTACCCTGCCTTCACAACAACACAAAAGGAATCAACAGACCAACGCACACCGAAGAAACTTCCAAAACTAGAATAACAACAGCCCTGGGGGGGGAGGGGAGGGGGGATAGGACGGCGCGAGAGATCGCCAAATCATTTAGAAAGGGACGACCGGTGGACAACTCTTGGACTTAAGGTAAGGACGGGCAAAAAACGCATTACGAGACTTTGGCAGGATGATATTTTACCGAAGACAAAGTCGGTGAAACAGAGAAAAAGAAGAGGAGAGATAAGCGCTTACAAACCGAGGCACAGTAAAAAGGGTTAAATCACTTTAAGAACAGGGACGGAGGGGGGCCCCTAACTCATGGGGAGTAGGGCGAAGGGTCAGGGAATATATTACAGTAACAATGAAGGGTTTGGGGGAGTTTCACCGGGTTATCAACGGTCTGATAGGGGAACGTGGAGCAGCCCATTCTTAAAAGGAAAGCAGCAAACCATGATTTTGGATAAAGGTCGACAGAGGACCGTAATTAAAATTATGACAGACATTATAATGGGTTGATTGGAAAGAACTTTTGGGGAAAGGTTCACAGTCTGTAAAAAGGAATGCCGGAAATTGTTTGGTAAAATATCTTCTGTGAAGTACGATGGGGGTCACGCAACGGGGGGGGGGAGGGACGAGGAACGTTCAGTAACTGTAGGCTCAAGGGGGGTTGTCAAATTTTGGAAAGGAGGGGGGGACTATGTCAGGCATTTCAGTAGAACGTTAAAGGTGTCAATTCAAAAAAACAGAGTCATAAAAGCGCAGCAAAGAAAAGAGGAGATGGAAAGATATCGAGAACTGAACATGGACTTCTAGAACTATCAGGACGAGTGTGGTGTAAAAAAAACCTCGAGGATGGGGGGGAAGCGAACGACGGAATCACCGGAGTGTGCTAAGCTTTGAAAGTTTAGGCTTCCGAAATCATATCGAAGTTAGTGACCGGGGGAGGAGGACACGAGGGGACCGCAACCAGGAAGCAGGGCTGTAAGGGCATTTGCGATTGAAGCCGAAGAGACAAAAGAATGTAAGCATGCTGATCCCCCGAGCCATCCACTTGGTGGACGGGGCCAAAGTTTCGTATTGTCCGGGGTCGTTCGCCACATTTCGCCTTAGGTGAGTAGCCGAAGGATCCTGACCGGCCACCTCGTCGACGGCGGTGGGTCAAGGGGAGGGTGTGTTTACGAGATGAGCGTACTGCTAAGGCGGACATCGTGGCAAGGGTTAGAAAACTGCGTAAAAACGGGGTCTTGGTGCACTTGGGGGACCGGGAGTACGCATGATTGCCTTTTGCCTGAAATGTGGGGGGAACGGTGGGGATTATAGGGGGAATCAATCTGGGGGGGAGCCTTAGAGAATTTTTCGGGTAAAAAAAAACCGGGGAGCAACGTTTTTTAGGACAACTGAAGCTATTTTAACCGGGGAAAATGGACTCTCGAACGTATGGGGGGAAGGGAGATAGATGTGGGAAGGGAACTCAACGGAAACATGAAAACAGACATCGGAAGGGGGTGTACAAACACCACACTCTGGAAGGTCCAACCCAAAGTCCATGCAACGGGGTAGAAAAGGTCCTCCTAAGAAGGGGGGCATTCGAACACCTTGTAGAGGGGGCCGAAAAAACTCCAAGAAAGAGAACATGGAAGGGACTTATAAAAAAGGAAGGCGGGAGGCGCTGCTGGGATGCAAAGACTGGGGGGGGTGAGCTAATGGAGAAGGGTATAAACTACGAAATGTTATGCATACAAAGGATTTCTAGGGTTAGAGTCTTCCTCGACATCCACGGGTTGGCGCAAAAATCGACAGCCATTGAAAAGAGAACGGGATGCTTGGTTTGATAAGGGGAAAGAAAGAGATGCGTTACGAAGCACGTCTGACGGGGGGAGCCTGACCAAAAGGCAAACCACAGGGCTTCAAAGAAATCTAAGCAAAAGGATCAAGGGTGGACTATTCTAGAACTAAGTTGGCATAACGCTTGGAAACAAAACACAATGTATAGGAGAGAGAAGAGAGGCGTCGTCAGGGCCTGTGCTTCAGGAGGGAATCTGGGGAGGTTTCCCAGAGGACAAGAGGAAAGGGGGGACGTGAAATCAACTCAAGTGAGAAGGCAATCTTAGTCTGGCAAACGTTAAACGCTGGAAAGCCAGAAAACAAGTTTGATCGTGCGGAAGGGACGAGAAGGAATTGGAGGTACTAGATATTTCAACTCCCTTGGGCACCCATTTAGACCAGGATTGGATCGCTCATCGAGGGGGGAAGACTTGCCTTCGGAGCGAACAATCTGTTTGACTGTAAAGAAGGATAAGGAGAAAATGACAATACATTAATGAGGGACTTCCCAGATTAAAAGGTTGTGGAGAAAAGGGGATATGAAGTTGAGCTGATTCAAGGGAGAAGGGGCGGGGGAGAATCATAACAAGAACCTGTTAGTTACGGGGATAAGCGGGTTGATGGTAGATAGAGACTAAGGTCATCTACTTCAAACTAGGACATCCAGGGTTACAAAGGAAGGTTCGTTAAACAAAAAAGGGAAAAAGTCCATTCCCGAATGGCCGATTTGCATGAAAGGGGGGAAAGGGAGCGTCGACTCCCATAAAAAAAGGGGTCGGGGGCTCGGAAAGACACGATTTCAAGGTATCCTCACTTAAAAAGACTTCAAAATAGGAGGGAGATCTTAAGGATGGGAACGAGTTCCCTTATGTTTAGCAACAAAGAAGAAAGGGCTAAGCTAGTATAAAATAATTAAAAATCCCATAGGGAGTTTGGTGGGGGGGGGGGGAGGGACGCCTGGCCGTATTTGGGAAGAGGGAAATAGTGGGGGGGTGGGCTTCGATGAGTATCTCAAAACCACAAACGTATTATTATGACCAAAGCTCAGGAAAAAAAGAGAAAAAGGGACTGAAAAAAACTATTTGAATATTCCAATTGAGGCCAGGATAAGAAATCAGAAACAAAAAAAAAAAAAACGCCATTTTGAGAAGGGGAGACCAGGGAGCGAGCTAAACCACCGAAGTGACCTTATCAAAGGGATCGCGAAGTGGTCATTAATTGAAAGAGTCTTCAAGAAGGGAAAAGACTCAGAATAAATTTTTGGAGAAGGGGGGACGTGCCTCTATTTAAAGGGAACTATCAAAAAGAAAAGAGGGGGGGGGGAGGCGGAGAAAAAAAAAGAAAAGGACTGATGAGGGTACTTATTCCCACGAATGAGGGAAGAAACCGGAAAAGTACCGTCTGGAGTACTTGGAAAGGGGAAGAACATGAATTGAAAAAGGGGGATATGTGAGGGAGGGGACGTAGCAAGTTCCTTCAGTAACGAAGGGTTTGTGGGTTTTGGGTCTTCACTCGGAGGGGGAGTGTTTGCCGGGGAAGAGGTGGGGAGGCGGCTGTACTGTTCACTTCTGTAGAAAGACGTCGAAGGGAACATAAAGCGAAGAAAAGGGGGGGAAAAAGCTGCGGGATGGAGAAAAGCTAGCTTGAATTATCATTACAATCATGGTGGATTGTTTTGAAAAAGTTGTTTTCAAGGAAGGGTCAAATGAATTAACCAGGACTAGGGGGGAGGGGGGTCGAGTCGCCTGATAAATGTTGAAAAGTAATAATTTCTTAGAAACTGAGGGAAGTGTTCACTCAAAGTCTACGAACAGCTTCTAGCAAAGGGGGGGGGAAAAAGCAAAGGGGCGGTAGTGTTTGAACAGAAAGGAATGAAACGGATTTTCAGTGATCCACGACTGAGGGTCATTTCAAAACCGAGGACTAACACTTGGTCAGGACGCGCTTAAAAAAGAAATTAAAGCCAGTCCATTCGAAAAAGGCTCCATCGAATGTCGACGGGTCACTCAGAAAAAATAAATGGTTTGTGGGGGGAACGAGGACGAGATGCGAATGTGAAAAGGAATACTCCGTGGGGGCGGGAGCTTGATGGGAAAAAGAGAAAGGGTTTTGCAGTTACATGAATGCCTAAAAAAAAAATCAAGCGAGGGGGGGGGAGGTAAAGAAAGATTAGGGCCTGCATAACACTCACTTCATCGGTTTTGGAAGTCATAAGCAGAAAAAAAGGGGGGAAGGGTCCAAGAGAGAAGAATAAAGGCACAAATCCGCATCATCAGGGCTTTCTTGGCGAAAATCGGCAGAGAACTGGGAGGTTATAAAAGCGGAGGCAATAAAAATCGCCATTTCACGAGCGGTTCGAGAGAAAAAGGGAGCTGGATTGTTCAAGGAAAACTGGGTGGGCGCCCAAAAAGTCCTTTGGAGAGTGGAGGGGGAAAAGAGGCAAAAGGGGTTTGGCCAGGGGCCGGTGCTTGGCTTGTGCTAATCTAACTGGAAAGGGACTGTTGTGGGGAACGACTAGACCAAATCTAGAGATGACAGGAGTCCGTTCATACGTATCTCTCAGCCACGCTGGAGAGAAAAGAGTAAATTGGCACCAAGGGAGCACACCGTATCACAGACAAGCATCTCTTGGGGTAGGATCAAACCACATGCGGGAAAAAGAGGTCCCGAAAAACTCATAGCATATCAGACTATTAGGAAAAAATCCATCCAGAAGAGGAAAACTCCCAAGCGTATACTGAGGAAGGGGAGGACCTGGAGGGGAAGAAAGAGGAAAAGAAGGGGAGGGAGACCCTCATTCATGCGGAAGCGAATTTATAAAAAAAAAGTCGACCATTTGAAATCCAGAGAAGTGGGGGAGGGGGGCACAGGATAAGGGGGGGGAGAGAGTTCAGGGAAGACCATGGTTTTTTGAATTACAAATACAAAAAAATTCCAGTGAGACGGGATTGGAAAAAAAAAAGGGGGAACAGCGCCTCTCGGTAAAAAAAAACAGAAGAATGGGAAAGGATGCAAAAAAGAAATCAAAAAACATCTAGGACAAAGAAGAGGCAACGGAAAAAAAAGAGTCTGGACCGAAGTCTCTTCAAGGGAAAGGAGGCAGAAACAAAAAACCAACATCGTTATCTTCGAGGGGAGAAGCATAGAGGAGGACGCCCGCTGGATACTCCTAAAAGGAAAAAGTCTTAGAAGGGGTGCAACACTGGCTGGAGAACTATGCATACCGTTTTTAGGGTGAAAAATCGGGAAAGGAAGGGAAAGGGGGAATTCTATCCACTCTCCCAACAAAATTTGAGTGGGGCTAATGAATGAAAAGAGCATCGGGGGAAGGAAGGGGGGCGGTTACCTAACCCTATAGGAAGAAGGAAGGAGCAAGTCGACTTCAAAAGGGACATCTTGAAAAAAAAGCCCGAATTGTGACACTCCGCCGTCTATCGGAAACAATCCTGGTTTGAGGAAAAAAAATCCCAAAGGAAAGCGCCCTCGTCAGTAAGGGGAGGGAAGTAAAAGAAAGAAAGTTGGGAGACCAAAATGGTGGAAAGTCATACGTAGGAGATTTGAGGGGGAGAAAAAAAAGGTGCTGGAAAACAAGTACCGATACCCAGAGGAAAGAACCATGCCACCCGCAGAGTTAAGGAGAAAAAAAAAAAGGTGCCACGGGGGGAATGGGGTCAAATTGGGAGCGACTTCGCAGTAACGGCAAACTGTCCCCATTTTTGTACCGAAGTGGGACTGAAAAAGGGAGTGCGTGAAAGAGGGAAAATTGGCGAATTTTGGCCAAGCCGGGTTTTCTTGGGAAAGCAGATAAGGAGAAAAGCAAACGGCGGTTTGTCTCAATCAACCGGTTAACTTTCGGGAGAGGATGGGGGAATAGTGAACACTTCAAAAAGAAAAACCGTCTTGAGTTGGGATGTTACAAAGAGGGAAGAGTTGGGTATCCCCACTAGAGGAGAAAAGGGGGAGAAAGGAAATGAGGGGGAAGGAGGCTACATACCACTAATCGCCAAGGAAAGTTGTGGTTGGGGTCATCCGGACAAAGAGGGGGGAAGGAGGGGTCAAATGTGTTGGGCCCTTATGGGAGGTAGAAAAAGCTACAAAAAAAAAAAAAAAAGGAGGGGGTTAAAGATCTACAGCTCACCACGTATTTAAACTAGGCAACCCGAAAAGAAAGATACCAACAAGGTGAAGGGGGAGAGGATGTTTATGTCTCCGGAGAGGGAAGGAGACAAGAGTGGGAAACTAAACCTTTATAGATGGGTATCAAAGAAAAAGGGAAATCCATCCTTTGTACAGATTAATAAAAGAAGGTTTCAGGGGGGAGGTGAAATATTGTCCTGTGATCAGAAAAACTGGAATGTTTAAAGGAAAAAAGAAACGAGACTGAAAAATTGGAGGAAGATCGTTCCACAAATGGGAACCAAATCAGAAAAAAAAAAGGGGGGGGGAGCGGACTGTACTGTAAAAAAGTTTCGCTAAAAAGGACGGAGGTAAAAAAGGGAAATAGGGGGGAAAAGTGACTGACGTACAAGGGATAACCCTTGAAAACAGAAAAAAAATGTTTGGTCGAAAGAGAAAAAGCGCTGTGGCGGGGAGGAGGGGGGAAGGAGGGAGCTGGAAGGGTGAAATCAGAACGCATCTACTCCTTAAAGCAGGAAAGGTTGGTAGACGGCTGTTCGACCAGAAGGAATGGGACAAGAGCAGAAGGGATCCAGGGTGTGGAGGGAAAGGGAAAACCACGGAAGTGGGGTCAGCATTCACTAGAGGCGGGGGGGACTTGGAAAAAAGTACATTTGGAAGGTTCTATCCTTAACTCTTGTTAGGGCAAAGAGTGGGGCCGAGGAGAGTGTCCAGGGGAAACAACGGTATTTTCGAGTGTCTCTTGGAGGCCCTTGGGGAGTAGCACATTGCGGGAACGCTTTGCATTTTTAACGAAAAAAAGGGTAAGGAAGCAACGTCTTCCACGACTATTCCCACCCCTAAAAACTAAAAGGCAACTATATTAAGAAAGGCAAGGACAGAAGGAGGGGAACGACATCTCTGCGACGAGGAAAAAGTAGGGGGGTGGTGGGGAAGAAAGGGACGGGAAGAGACTTTACCTCCACATCACGAACGGAGAGTTTTCAGGTCTCATGGGGGTAACGAGAGTTGAATTCGGGCCTTATAAGAGACTCGAGTGGGGTGAGTAAAGATGCCAGGTTATCAATCAACTCTGGTGGGCATTTTGAACTTAAACCCCCGCACAGAAAAAACATGACGGTAAAAAGCCTCGAAACCCGAGCAGAGTTGCAAAGAATGAGTTGGGGGGAAAAGGCACGGACGTTCGGGGAAAAGAAAAAGAAGGAATCACAAACAGAAGAAAAGTGACTACGGGTGGGAGTCTAGGGAAAAAAACTGTATTGACGGGCTACGAAAGAGAAGCCTTCGCGGGTCGAAGCAGTGGGCAGGGGGGGAAAGGGGGGAGATTTTGAGATACTAGGGGATTGAGTTTGGGAGGTAAAACTGCCAGGAACGACTGTTGGGTAGGAAAAAAGCAGATAACGCGGTCCTGGGATCCGGGGAGCCTTTCACAGAGAGATCAACAAAAACCAACTAGGAGAGGGAAAAGGAGAGGTGGACACTTGCCGTATCTAACTCTTCCTTTTTGAGGTCAATTCCAAAGCGTACCGCAAGCACAGAGAGCAGAACCGGCAAAAACCCTCTTAAACTCCAAGGAAGAAAAAACCAAACATTACTTTTTCAAAAAAAAGTACTAGGAGTGCCAGACCTAATCAAAAAGGTGGCCGAAGGAAGGTCCTCACAAAAGAAGAGCAAATTAGGGCTTTTGTATTCGGAGTGGTGGAAAAAACAGTATAAATTTGGGGTCTCTACAAGAAACAAACAAGGGATGATGACAAGGTTTAGGAAAGGGGGGGGGTGTAGAGGGAAGGATTTGGCCTAAAGTGTTGTGAGGCTGAACTGGAAGACTTCCACCAAAAATACCAGGCGGAAGGGGGGATGCCTTGGTTGGGTACCGAAAGGGAGATAGGGTAAAAAAAAAAGAGAGACGTCAGAAAGCGAGGGGAAAAGGGTTCATGAGAACAATCATCGAAAATCTAAAAGGTTTGGAGTTATGGGGAAGGGGGACTAAACCAAGACTACCTTCCCTAGGAAAAAAAAAAACCAACAGAGGGTCTCTCTCGCGGACTCCGGAAGGGAAAGGGGAGGGCTCACAAGTTAGATCATGATAGGGCGTTTGGTCAGCTAGGGAAGAAAGGGACTGAAAAACTTGGAGTTTTAAATGAAACAACACTGTGAGAGAAGAGAAGAAATTTACTTGGGCAAAAAGCTACACGAAAAGGGACCAATTGGACTCAAGAGGTTCGAAAAAGGGCAAAGTCACCTTGGGCAGACCAAGAGATTGAAAAGCAATCAGGGAAAAAGGGGGAAATTTAAATACGTAAGCCCGCAAGGAGCGTGGAGCTCCGTTGCATTCAGAAGAGAAAAGGAAAAGGGGGAGTGAAAGAAAGAAGAAAGTTCTGGCAGGCGAAAATAATCGTATAAAGAAGCCGACAGGTTTAAGGGGGATATGAGGATCATAGGGGGGGGGAGGGCTTGAGAAAGCGAAGCACCCACGCAGAAAAGCCAGTGACTAAACCTCAGAGAGTAGAAACATTGGAAGGGTGAACTTGAATTAAGGTCTCGGAAGGGCCGCCAGTAACTCAACAAAAATTGGTAACGAAGAGGTGAGGGGAAACGTGGAAGTACCATCCATTTGAGAGGGGGGCCAGTGGTGAGGGGGGGGCCTCGCTACTCAGATAGAAGGAAGGCGGGGAAGGAGGCTAAAACCAATATTTCAAGTAGTGAGAAAGGGAGGGGAAAAAAAAAGTGAAAATTCCAATTGCAAAAGCCTGTTTTTGACTTCTTCCCTAGTAAACTGAAGGTGGTCGAAAAAACACACATATCGACAAGTTGCTATTTAGGGAAGGGCAAAAGAGAGAGCCGGAAAGCCAATCCCATTCCATGGGTGGGGTTAGTTAGTTCCGAGGAAGGTCAGAAGTATGGGGCGTCCTTATTGAGGATAGAGAGATAACAAAAGGAGGAGGATGGATAGAGTAAAACAAAGAAAAAAAGAAAAACACTATTTGGAAAAAAACAACAAAGGAGACCCAAGTTAAAGCGAAACTAATACAACAAAAAATAATGGCTATGGAGGGGCATTTCTCAAGATCTATAGACATCAAGGTAATTATCAACTGGGAATAGACTCTTTAAACAAACAGGAAAGGATGACAGGAACCTGGAGTGAACCGAATCTTGTTGAAAGATGGGGGGGGACTTGGGAAAGGAAAATTTTCAAATTATCTACAACCGGGGAGAGGGGATATCACAAACGAAAAGGCTGGGGGTGAGACGGCTCGGACTTCAAGCTTGAAAGAAAAAGGGACGAACAATGGGGACCAGAGGGGGATGTAACGGTACAGGGTAAGGGAAAAGGGAGGAGTGAAAAAAGGGGCATAAGTTTGAAAGTGGGTCTTATACATAGTCCTATGAAGATAAACAAAGATTGGGGGGGGGAGAAAGGGGAACTCGAGAAAAATTGGTTTAAGGTGGGGATGAATGGTTGGAAAGTCTCAGTCCGCTTACAGTGAAAAAAACAATTAAAAAAAATAAAAGAATAAAATAAATACCTCATTACGGTAGGGTCAAATTTTGGGGGGAACTCTGAAGGGGGGGGAAGGGGTCTCGGGGGCGGAGGGGAGAAAGGCCCTCAGGGGGTAAAAGTTGGATTGGGAAACTCAAACAAGGGATTGTAAAGAAGACTAAGAAGACGGGATGACCCACACGGCTGAGGAAGGATTGAAATTTCCAAAGGGAGGAAAGATTAAATAACTTGGGGGAGGGGAAACAAAAAAGGGAATGGGCTGGAACGTTAAAAGATTACCGAGCCCAATTTGGTATCAAAAAATTGCGGGGGAGCGAGGGAAAAGGAATTAAGTCATATGACATTTGGAGGGGGTGATTAAAAAAAAGGGAAAAACGGTCTGGAAAAGAGAGGGAAACCATAAGATAGCTCTTCCCTATTAAGCCCGTACGTAACGAGTAGAGATCAGGAAGAGGAAAGGAGATCTGTTGGGGTCAATCTTGAGGGGGAAGGCGGGCGAAGGGTAAGAAAGAGAAAAGCAACGGGGATTTTTTGTACTCTTAGAAACAAAGGGGGTGGAAGTAGCCGTCGAAAAGGACAAAACTCTATTGGTGGGGAAGAAGAGAGAAGTAGGGGGAGGCTAACCTCTCAGAATTAGGGGTTAAGAGGGGACCTCCCTCAGCAAAGGTCGGGAAAGAGAGATAGAACACGCAACATCCCTGTTCCAGAAGAAAAAAAGGGAGTGGATGGGCGGAGAGTGACACTCCTTTGAATATCAGGCCTGAAAAAAAAGCCATTAAGGGAGAAGGAGGGGGAGGTCGGCTAGGCAGGAAGAGGGGTTTGGGAATAAGGTCCGGGGAGTACCTAGTTAATTGGAGGGAGCAGTTGGGGGGGGGCATTGTTGGGAAAGGAAGTGCAAAGTTTAATTGCTATGTGAGTGTAAGGGGGTCAAGTTACCACGCAACTTCAAAGAAATGGTGGGTTGAGAAACGCAACCAAAGCTCTCTAGAGTTAACCAGGTTATCCACAGAACAGAATGTAAATCTCGAGAAAAACAAACACGGGAGTATGAGAAATATAATGTGAAAGTGAATACTTCCGTCCCATTAGTCTTCCTTCTAAGCGTCTCAAAAAACAGTCGTTAACCTGAAGGAGCTCAAAGAAAAAAAAGGAGAAATCCAAAACCTCTCTGCATAAGTCCCCGAGAAAGAAAAAATGATTAGAAACCGGAGAATTGGTATTCAATCTCAACGCAGTCAGAGGAAGAATTCAAAATCCAGAAGACGGGAAAAATTTAGAGTGAGGGTGGTCAATATAAATGGTGATCAATCATTCTCCGTTGTTGGACAGAAAAATAAAAGAAAGTGGGACTTCAAGAAAGTTATCCGTGTTTAGAGGTTGGGTGACCCCAAGGACCGGGGTGTTATGCGGGGGAATCTAGACCCAAAGAAAGAAATCTGTAGTAGGGACTGGGGTTGGAGGAAAACCAAACGGAAGAGGTACGAAAAAACAAAAATCGCGCGTTGGAAAGGACGCACACATACATGTTCGGCCCATCAAAAGAGAAAGAAAAGGCGACGTTTTAGGATGTCCCATGACAGAAATAAAAGCGAGCGAAGGAAAGAAAAGAAACAAAAACCAAAATCGTTCTTCAAAGTCGCATCCGGGGAGGGAGGGGAAAAGGCTTTTAAAAAAAAGGATTAGAGGAGTTGGAACCGCAGACAAAAGGGCACGGTTGTACGGTCATTAAAAAATTTACACAGCAAGTCTCTGCAAAAAAGGACTGGAGATCTTGCAAGAAGCGCAAAACGGAGGACAAAAAGGGGAGAGGGAAGCTGTTAAGGACAGCGCCAAATCGCAAATGAAAAGGGGAGAACCGAAACAAAAGGAGTGAATAAGGAAGGACAGGCCAGATTTCAAAAAATCCAGGCATGACAGTCTAAAGCTTGGTAAAGACACCTTCGTAGAAGGGGGGGGGGACAGACGTTTGGGAGTGAAAAAAGAGACGGAATCCCTGCTGGTTACTGCGCCTCGGGGGGGGTGGAGGGAAAGACTGAAAGACCAGAACTTTGTCAGAAATGCTTATGGGAAAGGTAGACCAATTTTAATAGTGCCTTAGGAAGAAAGAGGACATAGATCAGCATAACAATGCCACCGCCAGGGAAAAATGGATTGGGTGAGGGGAGAAATGAAGAGCTCGTCTACTAACTAAAAAGTAAAAAATTTACAAAACTCAAGATTGGTGCGGAAACGGGAAAGTACTCAACGGGGAAAAATTGGAGGAGGGGTCTCCTCTCAGGGATACTTGGTGCGAACTCTCTCCAGAATCCGAAGGCAGGGCTAAAGGAAACCGTCTCCTGGGAAGTAGAGAAAAAGAGGAAAAGGG
>Ga0179593_1408987_pt1 | contig 22726 bp, 21 predicted proteins | sample CZODoug2_1_08_16_FD_185931 | JGI IMG/M metagenome (GOLD analysis project Ga0179593, IMG submission 185931) | Vadose zone soil fungal communities from Angelo Coast Range Reserve, California, USA - CZODoug2_1_08_16fungal (PacBio error correction) | ecosystem: Environmental > Terrestrial > Soil >...
TGGAGAAACGAAACGGAACAGCCTCCACCGGAAAAACTTCGACCCATGCCCGCGGGAAAGTTGGGCGCGCCTCCACGTGCGCGTCCTGCCAACTTAAGAAAGAAGCCAATAAAAAGAAAAGCAGGCGTACGAGAAAACGCCATCGCATTCCTGGATAATGAGAAAGGCCGAACGACATAGGCACAGGGAATCAACCACGGACGAGCTTATTAGGGGAGGGACGCGTCAAACACGCCTGGGGCGAAATACTTCAGGGAGGGGGTGCAAAGACAAGGCAAGCGAGCGGACAAGAATGACAAAGGTCGCCAGCACTAGGCACAGAAGGAAAGGGGTCCCCGAGTTCACACCGGGGGAAGCCCGGGAAAATCCATATTATCCAACAACAAGGGCAAACAAAAGATTAAGCCAAGCGGCCGAGAGGGTTAAACTTTGGACGTGCCGAGGTGAGTTCCTGGACACGTGCCGGAGAAGGACGAAAAGTCCAGGTGAGAAAATCAAACGCAAAGGAAAACCCCGCCAGCCAGGCGGGAAAGGACACGCCAACACCGAGTTCTGAGGACATGCACGCAACACCTAGTTGGGAACGCCGACTGTGATCCGCGCTCCTCAAACGATGTGGGGGTGGCCCAAAGAAGAATTGAGGGGAAAAATTCAAAGAAGAGCAGTAAAAAGCTAACCGCCGGGCATAGAAGTGTCACCAATCCTATGTCAAAAGAATAAACCGGACCTGCCTCATTGCCTGACGCCCACATCGAAAGCTAGCATCATCCGAAAAGCCAAGTATAAAGAGGGCGATCGAAAAGACCAGACTAAAGATTTTGAAGTGTTCCGTTCATCAACGGCAGAAATCGCGAACAAGCAAAAAAAATCTCTGAAACCAAGCAAGAAGTAAAGCAGAAAAACAGGATCCGAAGTAGTGGTTGGGGAAAAAGTCTAACAAGAAAAGTCAATTTTTCGTGAAACAGCACGCAAAAAAGGGGGGAGGACGCAATCCGATTTGCCAACTATTGACCCTGCCGTTCGGGTCTTTCGGATGGGAGAGCAAAGGAAAAATCCTTGGAAACAAAAACACTTACCCTATCCCGTCCGGAATCAATTAACGCGCTGACTGGGCGATGACCTCCGCGAAACCAAAACGTCCAAGAAGGGGAAACGGCCCAGGGGAGAGTTCCAACTGAAACAACAAAGGCTTTCAGGAGAAAGGTTTACGGGAGAACCAAGTAAAAGGGGAAAAAAAAAGAAAACCCAAAAAGAACTGAACACCTGAGCAAAAAGTAGTCGCTAACGCTAGTCAGGGAAAAACTAAACAAGAAAGGGAAATCCGACGGGCAGACCACTTGTGGGCGAGAGGCGCGGCAGGGTTTTTGGTCGAGGGTCTATGGAAACGAATATCGTCACGGGCCAAGGGGCCAACACAATCGCTTCAGAGGACCGAACCAATCGCAGGCCAAAGGCCGATGTATATACGCAACTCTTCAAGCCCTTCAACGACAGAAACGGAAGAAGGACACAGCGGGGAAAGGGGCCACGGAAATCTGCAGTTACCTTGCGAGGAGCACCGCGTTGTGAAAAAGACCTACTCTTGGGAAAACCGTGAAGACGATCGAAACGCCTAAATAGATAGCAGGAAAAACCGCACGGGAAACAAGACCACGGACCAGTGATAATGAGAGGCATCAAATTGGGTGTGGGAAGACTTGTAGCCGTGAAAACGTTGGAGGCCTTCCGGGAACATGAACGGGGCCTGGACGCGTAAAAAGAGGATGGGGGAGAGGGGTCGGCCTAGGGGGGACCGGCTGACCGGCGTCTTGCAATGACGGTCCAAAAAGAATGGCAATCGACGAAGGAGGCGAATTGGGTTGCCAAGGGGGGGGAAAGGAAAACGACAATTCTGTACTAGACAAGCGACGATGCTAGAGAGGCAGACCCTTGAGATAGTCCCCGCACAAAGTGGCTGGGACATCCGTGAGTCAGATGGAAGACTTAAGAACAAAAAGAGAGGGGGTCAAAAAGAAAGGAAGGTCAAATCTAAACAAAAAAGTGAAAAAAAATTCGGATTGGAAGGATCCATGCTGAAGACGGAATAGGCGAGGGGGGGCAGGAATCCTTTGAGAAGCTCCAAAACCACACCTATACGTCAAAATCGAGCGGCGAGATGAGACTTGCGGGGGGAGAATCCGGAGAAGAAACAAAAGGGAAGAGAGTAACCAGGCCGATACACACTCAGGGCACACATGAGCGGGCGCCGCGAAAAAAGAAGCAAGCAAGGTTAGAAACACATTCCTAAAGAAAAAGAGACAAAAACAAGGGGGGGGAATAAGAAAATAGTAAGCCTAAAAGGCACTAATATAGCATAGATGGGTGTATGCGTTCGAGAAAGTCATTTCAACGAGGCACCGGGGAGGGTAACCCAAAAGGAAAACGCTACAAGGAAAAAGAAAAAGTAACGATGAAAAATTTGTCACCTAAATGGGGAAAACGATGTTGGGGGACAGTGGGCCAATGCTTGGAAGGGGGAGTATAAAAATCTTCGGAACGCTAGATGGGGGGTTACTTCTAGAATGGAAGATAGTGCTGAACCTAAGGCCGCAGGAAGGGTCTGGGGACAAGAAGGGGAAAAAATAAAAAACCCTCGAGAAAGAAAAACGTCAATGAATTGACGTTACAGGAGGGAGCAGAAAGAAGAGGGAATTGAGACAGAAAAGAGATACTCTTCAAGGGGAGAGGGATCTGGGTGTCGTTTGGGGGGGTACCCGAGGGGGCACTCAACCAGTAAGACCAGGTCAACGAGAAAAACTTGGGCATAGAAATCAACTAGGCGGGGTGACCGGGCCAACTCGCGTCAACCAGAACCGGGGGGGAGAAATAGACCAACTTCAAGAGCGGGGAATGATAACCTTCAAGAGGGGACGCAAGGCTGGAAACAAATGGAGGGTCTGGGCAGGTCATCGACAATCTAATTCCATTTGAAGGGGAAGATTAAACGCTGAGCGAGGGAGAAAAATAATTTGGGGCAGGTACCGAAGAGACAACGTGAATCAGTTGAGTGCACGGCGTACCAAAAAGGGAAGCAGCTATGACGAGGAGAACGGCCTTTCCGCACGGTGAGCTCAAACGAGTAGAAAGAAGAAGACATTATTAAGTCGAAAAAAGGGGAAAAAAAAGAAAGAGCGGGGAGAGGGGGGAAAGAACAGACTATACGGACGACGGGGGGACGGAGGAAATAATGTGCGGACAAGTTCGCCCGTCAGTCTGCGGTGAAGATGGAAGGGGGTGCTGCGACATATGATCAAGAACGATAGAAAAAGAAAAGGTCCCGAGAACACGAAGATAGGAAAGTCACGTGGGGGGACTAATTCGAGAGTGGCAACCAACCATGCAGGTGGGGAGGCGGAAGGAGGCAAAGGAAAAAACGCTCTCATTCGACGCATCAAGGTGGGGGGAGTAAACCGAAAATAGTGTGGCTTGCAAGGTGGGAGTAGCCCTTCTTTGGAATTGGGAGAAGCGGCCACCTTCACGTTGGAGAAATCGAAAAACGCAAGAAAGCCGCACAACCTAGACGACAGGCAAAGTTGGAACTAGTACGGCTTTCACGCTGGCCATAAGGGTGGTGAAAGTGCGCGTGGATCAGAGTGGAAGCAAAACCCGTCTTGAAAGGACAAAGTTGGAAATCGAAAAAAAATGGACTTTCAGACTGATGGCAGGAAAGAAGAAACAACTCTCGCGCAGCTTGCCGACTCCAAGAAGTATCGACAGAACAGTCGGACTTCAAAAGCTCCCACAGGATCATCTTTATCTCTTCAATGAGCTCGGAAAAGGCGTAGGGCCGGAACAGGGAATGCTCAGGCATTAGGAAGGGGCGCCGCAAAGCAAAATGGTCGTGTACTCCTTGTGAGGAGGTAAGGGGCCACGGTGGAGAGAGGGCGGGAAAAGGGCCGCTTTCATTTATGGAAAGAGACTGATTCGGGGCTTTGCAAACTTGCAAGGTCACAACATCCGAGAGCTCACACAAAAAAGGGGATTGAAAGAGGGATGTTGACAAGTTTCAATCGCCGTCAAGAATAAAAGCATCAAAAGATTCCAAATAAAGAGGGAAGAGGGTGAAACAGGGTCCCTGGTCTGGCGAAGGAAGGCAACGTACCCAATCACAGGACGGCACACAGCCAAGGCAACCGAGGGAGACCCCACCCAGCGCAAGTTCGCCTAAAAGTCACGCATAGCAGTCCGATCACCCGGAAAGCTAAAGATGAGGGTGGGAGGAATGTAGGGGAGGAGGGGAATACATGCCTGGAGAGATACGGAGGGAGGGGCTGAAAGAGTAGATCTAGCGGGGGGACAAGTCCCTAGAAAAACAACAAACCAACCGAGGTCACAGGTCAAGAATTTAAAGGTGGCACAAGTCGTCCAGAGGGAAAAAAAAAAAAAAAACAGTCAGAGGGGACGGGAAAGCAAGAGTTGCCATTGACCGGGTGGCCGTATAGGTGTGTGCGTTAGGGCGCCAGGAAAGGCAACGCCCAAGGTATGAAGCGCGACCGGACCATTCCTTATTTCTACCGCCTCCTCCAAAATACCAAGTGGTGCAAAACGCACAACCACGCTCGGAGCGGGAGCGAGGGACGAAGAAAAATCAATTTGAGGGTGCCGCCGACTGTTTCTTCGCAAGAATCAAAACTCAGTTTGGGGGCCCTACTCCAATTATGTGCCAGCGCATATCCGTCAGAAGCCCGAAACCCCGGGGCAATAGAGAAAAACTAGACTGTTCCGACACAGAGAAGAACTCGTAAGGAGGGGGGGGTGACAGCACATCTCCGAAAGAAGACATCCAAATCCTTGAGTGAAAGTACAGTTAGCGTGAAGGAGAACAGGCAAGGCAAAGGGGGGTTTAGTGTTGTAAGGAGAACCTCCTGAACGAACGAAGAACGATCTCTTAGCTCAACCGCAAAGCGAATCACGAAGAGGCTGAATCTGTTGTGGGGGAAGCAGGTCGGAGTTCCACAACTATATTCGGTGGAACCTCAGCGACGAAAACGCATAAGGGGGCATTCAAAAAAGGAGCCAAGTCTAAGCAAAAGAAAGAGTTAAAAAGGAGGTACAGAAAGAAAACCTCCATTACTTCCAGGAAAAAAACGAGACTCCACCGCCTCGCACATCATCCCGAGCCTGTAAAAATGCAAGAAAAAAAGCCCCGACGAGGAAAGTTCCACCAGCGTGTCACAGGATAAAAAAAGGACGAAGAGGGTTGCGAAAAGTGATTCTCGTTTAGCATGCAAAAAGCACCGGGGACCCGAAAAGGCAATAGAAACCGACAACGGGAAAAGTAATAATCAGTCTACAAACGACGAGCTTTCCTTGCTTCGCTTCACTGCCAAAAAAAGGGCATGCAAAAGGGAAAAAGAAGCGGGGATGTTCTTCGGTCATGGAAAATCGTCACTTAGGCAAGGGGTGGTGCACCAACCCGGGGAAATGGTCCCCGCAGGAATCGTCGAAATGTACCACCAAAAGCAGGGAAACGAAGGAAGAAGGTGATGATACAGAACATCAATCCCTTCAAACGGAAGAATCCACATAGCGTGCAGTCACACGGGGATAGGGGGAATGTACGTTAGAATGTCACGCGGGGAAAGAGGTGAGACAGGGAAGAGGGGGGACCAAGAGAAAAAAAAACTCGAAAGAAGGAACATAGTAAGACTCACATCACGGTGTGCCCGGCCCTGTTGGGATAGGCTGCTCTAACTGGGAAGGACGGTAAAAATGGAGGGGGGGGGTGGTTGCGGGGGGAACAAGGGGAACTGAAGGTCCTTAGGCACATTCGGTGGGCGCCGGAGAACCAAAATGTGGAAAAACAGGATTTGGGAAGAGGTGGTCTTCATCCCGCAAGCTCTAACACAGGAAGGAAAAGCGCGCGGGCCCGCAACTTGGGGGGGCACATAGGTTTGGAACCTTGGGGGAAAGAGATCTGCAGGTAGAAGTGCAAAAAAGGCCTCGACGGAAAAATGACCTTCAAAATGTTAAAACAATGGAGAGATGGAAAAAAATAGAAAACGACTGGGAGATCGAAAATATCACAGAAAACAAAGGGAGTCTAATCAACAGCGAGGGGGGAAGAAAAAGAGAATCTCCAGATGACTCACGGTAATCAATCGCTTAATGGAATAACTAAAGCCTCTCAGGCAAAAGGAGGGAGTCGGAGAATCATTGTTTAAAAGCACTAAAACCCGTTTAAAACCAAAAGAAGGGCAAAAGGTCGGGAGGGCCTGGCGAGAGCTCACACTGTGAAAAACGGACGAAAAAAGGAGAAAGTAAAAGGGACCAGAATTAAAATCCAGCCTTCCTCAATCACTGAGCTAGGCAGGTAAGGCAGAATAAAATGGGGGACAACGTAGCCACCTCCGGTCAAACCTACGGCGGAAGAGTCAAAAAATAACCATTGGGTCGGATCAGACTCAAAGGAGAAACGGGGGAGGACCTGAAAAAAGTGAACGAGCTCATCTATTGGCGTAGAAAGGGATTGCGCGTGGTCAAAGGGAGTCCGGTCTTGTTCAACGCGTGAAAAAAGCGACTTCCATAAATTACTCATGAAAGGGGGGGGGGGGACGAGGGAAAATGGACAATTCGGAAAGGGCGAGTGGAAGGCTTTAGAAGTCTCTATCAGGCAGAGCCGCGATCTGGGGTAGACTTCTGACGATGCGGGGGCAAGATCCAACGCCGCAACGACGATTCGGGAAAGCAGACAAAGGATAACCGACGCGCATAGGATTCGCGTGATGAAAGTGTAAAAAATCAACATTATATATTTCGAAAAAAGGACGGCGACGTCCTCGTCAACTGGGTGGACAGTGTAGTAATGCATGGGTCAGGGTTTCACACGGTATGCAGGAAAAAAACGTGGGAAAAATCCGATGACGCGTTGTTGAAATCATTAAACCGAGGCGGTACCGGGGGGAAAAAGCGCGCCGGAAGGTGGGAAGGGAATTCTGCGATCGGAGACAGAGCCATAAGAGCAGCGCTGGATTATGATTCTGGGGGCGCGCAAGGGCGAAACTGGGGGTGCCGGGGAAGGGAAAATGGAGGTGCTCGTGTGTGCCGTCAGAAAAGGAGAAAGTGCGCGGAGGCGGTGGCATACGGGGTGGCCAACGTATTCTATGCTCACCAGAGGAATTGGGGCGTATCAGGAAAGGGTAAGTCTGGAGGTGGAGACTATTGAGGCCGGGCCAACGTAGTCCGTCTTCGGCCAACCACCCAGGTTAGGCTGGTAACACTTTGAGCTCAGAGATCCGTGCAGCTCCTCCCGCAAAAGGAAAAAAACACAGTAAAACACCGCAGGCAACTGGTATGGAATAGGAAAGAATGGACTGATAACCATCGGTCGGCAACGGACTTGAAAAGGAAAAGGAAGGGCACGATTTTGGAGGTGGCGGGACCTCTCGAGTGGTTGACTTCTATCTCAAGGTCTCGATCACTAGGGGCCGGAAAGACAGGAGCAGGACCATGGAGAAGAAAAATTGGCCACCGACCATGCTTTGTGAGGAAACGAAAACAGACCTGCACTGAATAGCTGGACGCTCACGACACTCAGAGATTTGTTTCGTCCTCCACTTTCCAGCACTTGAGGGTGGCGGAGGCGAGACTCAAGGAGATTGTGAAAGAAACCCAGGGCTGTTCTCATCTCCCCAACAAAGGGAACACAATCGAAGGCCAAAGCAAAGAAAACCTAGACGGCGATTTCGAAACTCTGCTGGCTGTTGGTGAGGGCGCAATGGGGAAGGTCAATACCCGCAAGGGACGGAGTAAACAATGGGAGAATAAAATTGGGGAGGGAAAACGTCTTGATGGCAGACCTGAATAGGGAGGTACAAGAAAAGTCGGGCTCTCAACGCCAGAAGTAACCGCCACATGCGCTTGAGAAAGAAGCGCTAAAAAGGACCTCAACTATATATCTCAGGTAAGTTTTGAGGCAGCTGGTCTGAGAATGAGAACTGAAATTATCTAATGAGCAAACTACGTGGCCGGAAAAGGGGGGGCGTGTCGTCCTGGTGATTGTGATGGTTCAAGCTAGGGAAGACAGCAAGTGGATCTCATGACAACTTAGAAAATCGGGAAGACCGTAATCACTTGCTATAGCGGCAATGTGAGGGGAGAAAGAAAAAAAAGCCAGAACGAAATGATAAAGAAGAGAGTGGATTGGTTACAGTTGAAAAAAAACAACGCCGACCACAGGGGAACCAGGATCGCCTTGAACGCTTTAAAGCGGGGGGGAACGACCACACGCCTCCACCTTTCTTAGGCGACTGTAGCTGCAACGGACGACGACATCAAAAGGACAACGAAGGGAAAACGTGAGGGATCGCTCAGAACAGCGAGATCCATTCTAACATGAAAAAAACAGACAGGACTAGAATACAAAGAAGAAACGATATCGGTTGCGAAGAGTCGACTCAAAAAAAAAGGCCGGCGATAAGGAGTGGAGGTGAGAGAAAGAGAGAACAACCGATGAACGGAGGGGCAACGCCTCCCCCCGAGAAAGACCAGATGTAGCGAGGCCAGACCTGGACAGCAGGGCTCGTGGTAGAACCCAAATAAAGAAACGAGAAAGAAAAAAAAGCAAGCGGTGAAAAAAGGAGATAGTAACACTTTGCCTGGAAGGTGGGAAGCGGGCGGCCCATTTAACTCAGGAGGGGGAGGGGCACGCGGACCCAGCCTGAGTGCTGCCTCCAAAAAGAATACCAAGCTGGCCGTGAAACAAGCCAAACTATCCGGAAAGAAGTGAGAACTCTGCAAACAGGGAGGACAGTGCCGCCGACTGTGAACAAAAGAGCAAAAAACGTTGTGGGTGGGCCAATACTCGATAGTAGAAAAGGTGACGCGCAATATCATAAAACCGAAGGATCCGGCGACCGCCTCTTGCAGCTAGAGTGCAAACGAGTCTCACGAAGAAAACTCATGAAGAACCAAGCATGTGGAAGACGGGCGAACGTGAATCAATAAACGAAAGATAGAAGAAGCAAGAAGGGGAGATCGTGCGTGGAAGTTTACACAGGAACTCTTCTCAAAGTGGTTTTGGCCAGGGTTGTGGAAGGAACAGACGGCTAGAAGGCGAGAATCGAGGGGGATATCTCAGTGGGAGAAACCGCTCGCTGAAAGTGCCGACTCAAGAAAGGAGGAATGGTTGGGGAAGCCTTAGAGTGCAGAAAAGAGAGGATTTCCCTCTAGGGGGAACAAAACAAAGGAACGGAGGGCGCACGAAACGGAGCCTGCAGTTTCTTTCGATGTCGCAAGCAATAAAGAGGGGGCTGAAACCACATCTTTAGGCAGAATTGTCCTCCAAGCATCATCATTCCCGAACGGCATGAGCGAACAGAGTAAGAGTCTTGACGGACTAAGGAAAGAGGGGGCCCCGGTCAAAAGCCAGGACTGATAGGGACACAACAACGGGGAAATCGGCGCATGTCACAGAGGTGTAGACACCTTTAAAAAACGAAACAGAAAATAGTAACACGAATGGGAGGGAATAGACCGTATGTGAAAGAGCTGGGGCCTTGCTTCAAGTCCGTAAATCAAAACCTTCAAGGTGGGGGAGAGCTGCCTTAAGGGAATGTGATGGGGTCGAAAAAACTAAACTTGGAGAGAGGGTTGATGAGGAAGAAAAATCTCTTCAAAGGTCTGACCAAAAATGGGACGCGAGCAATGAGTCACTCTCAAGAAATCAACACGACTTAGATTAACAGAGCGTGGCCAGGTAGGAAAATCGATCGTCACTGGGAGCGTAAGGAGACCAAGCTTTTAAAAAGAAAAAAAAGGGACTAGTGTGAGACCAGAACCTAAAAACGATGAAAGGCGCTCACTCCCGCACTTTTCAACGGCAAGGGATAGTCAGTCCTTGATATCTACCAATTCATGGGGAGGGAGTTGGAGACAAGGTGGAACGGAAAAATGTAGGGACGGAAAAATGAACGGACGTTTCACTGTTCCAGGAAGCTCGGGAAAGTGGGGAGAAGGGAGAGGACGAGGAAAGTCTTACCGTCTTAAGGAGGTCGCCACCGCATGGAACAGGGCTCGACGAACGACGGGGTGTGAAAGGATTTGGGAACTGGGGCGGAGATCTCTTCCAAATAGGTTCACAGGACCAGAGGAGATCAGCTCGAGAAACCACTGGATATGCAAACCAAAAGAGGGATATAAAGAGAACATTAGTAGGGACGAAGCGATCAAAAAACACCGGAGAGGAGAAAGGATAGCGCCGAGAATCACCTGAGCTATCAAAATGTGTGGCGGAGGGGATAGCGGGAAAGACGCTCGCGCAATGCGGATAGTCCTCTTCGCGCTACTTGGAACATCCAACGCAAATGAAAAACACCGTAACGTCGCGAATGATATAAAAGGAAATGGGAGAAAGCAAGCCTATGAAGCAGGTCAAATATTATGCCCACGCAAAGACTCATCACATCCTTCGCGGGGGGCGTAAACACACAAAGAAAAAAAGACAAAAAACCAAAAACAACAAAAAAACACAAAAACAAAAAACAAAAAAAAAAAACACACAAACACACACTCCGAAAAAGCCAGACCTGAAACCATTCAAAGGGGAAAAAGCAAATCGAAAATCTAACACCTCTGGTGAGAAGTACATCAAGAGACTCTCATCGCTCACCCTGACAGAACAAAGGACGGGCAAAGCTAGGTAGGACGTCGAAGAGTTTCTCGGGGTAAAAGTCCAGTAATTTTTCAAACTCAAAGCAACGGAAAAATCCAAATGACGAAGCACACGTTGGCCTACGGTCACTCTTAGGTGGAAAGGATGGATCTGACGTGGGCTTTATATTTTTGGGGAGAATCACCGTCTGAAAAAGGCGTCTTTGTAGAAAAAAGTCGGAAGATATAGGCTTAGACCACCTACCGCATGAAAAGGGAAGTGCCGAGAACCGATAACATCACCGCCGACGAGGAGAAAAAAGACGCTTTTTGGGAATGAACGGTACCGCGAAAGCAAGGACAGAGGCTTTAAGGTGCGAAAGACGAGTTCAATGTTGCTACGGGTTGGAGATGGAAGAAAAGGGGTTCCGGTATGGTTGGGCAATGCTCACGCGGATACAGTGGGAGAAGGGGAATTCCGTGTTGTACCTCTCAGTTGGGGCAAAAATGCCGTAAATCCACACTCTCTGCGGACTGGGGGAAAAGGGGGAGAAATTAGGAACTAAAGCAGAAATGATGACACGGAGCGGAAAAAAGGAAAGAGAGTTTGTGGAGGGGAAAGCCATGGAGGGTGGTAGTGGTGCCGTGACTCGTGCGGCTGAAGAAGGGTGGAAGAAAGACTGAGAACAACATCACTGTTGGATGGATGTGCCTCGAGGAAAGGAATAGTCGGGGTTGGAAAAACTTCGGGAAAGCCTTCCAAAGAGTAAGCTCTGCGCTGCTCCGGAAAGTGGAAACAAGAGCGTGAGCTACATAAATAAAAGAGGGAAGAGTAGCAGCCCGGAAAGCGCCCAAAATGAGATCTACCGAAAGAAGGGGCGAGTGTGATCAACGAAGGGAACAGAGCCACGGCGGCGGAGACATGGAAAGCAGCGGAGATGCTTCTTTCAGAACGTAAAAGGGAAAGGACGGAACAGGGGGACAAGTGGAAAAGGAGTGAACTGAGGCTTCCAGGGCGGTCCAAAAAGAGAGAGATACAAGAGATAAAGGACGGGGGGGGGATGGGCCAAAAAGTTTGAGGAGAGAGGATTCTTCTAAAAAAAATTTCGGCAGAAGATCAAAAGAAGGTCAATAGAGTGTTTGAGTGGATAAAAGGAAACGTGGTTGGGGAGAGTCTCACGAAAATACTTGGTCGCCGGGTCGCACAACTCCCTGGCGACTCACATGCTACGCCCCCGCCCGACCGCACCCAAAAATAGAGAAACTCTCGGCGAGGGGCGGAAAAACAGAGGACAGGCTGTTTTGACTTTCGCTTTGGGGGTCAGCTGGTAAGCCACGCAAACGATTAGTAACAAAGGGGGAAAAGAGAGTGCCAAAGAGGGGGATTGAGGGGGATGGCGACCGAGAACTCACGACGGGAAAAGACCAATGAGGACGCAAAAGAAAATCCTTCGTCCAGTCTCTGAGAAGAAGCTCTCACCAAAAAAAATATCAGGGTCGAGTAATGGGGAAAGCGACATTACTGATATGCGGAAGGCACGGCGTGTATAAAGAATGCGCTGGCGAGAAGGGCCTACGGGGAAGAACGTGAGTAACTGGGGAATGGGCGTAAGTTGGTAAAAAGCAAACTAATAGGCGAAAAGTTGAGCTGGACACCTCTCCCCGCGAAGGAAGACCAAAGGATAAGGAAAAAAAGATAGAAATTAGGGCGACTGTGAAAAAACGATCCTACAACAACAAAAAACTGAGAAAAAGAGGAAGAGGGGGAAAAGGGTCAGAACAAGAAAAAAGAAGAAGAAAAAGAGAAAGGATTCTCCGCCCGCGGAAAGGGTGTACCATCAGCATCCTCTCCGTGCTGCCTGGAGGCACTTCGCCAATAAACAAACAAGAGTCCTACAGAGGAGGGCCGAAAGAAAATCGTCCTATGTACATTTCAAAAGAGCAAGAGGTCCGCAAACCAAGAAAAGCTCAGAGAGATCGTGCGTAAGTGATCTCAGAGTCTCACTCAAACTTGCTGCAATAGAATGAGGGGAGGGGGAGCGACATCAGGGTAAAGGAGGACACTCGAGGTCGATCCCGGAGAAAGATGTTACACGTCTGATTTCCAAATGTTGGTACCTCGATGGGACTTTAAGATGAGTCCAGCAACAACAACAGCAAGACGTTTCCGCAGCAAAGAGAGGGAAAAAAAAACTTCCGGGGGCCACAGAAGACTGGTTGCGGGCGTGCGTCTGCCCGAGATGAGAGCAAGTATTGAAAGGAAAAGCGGCGACACATTACCGGAGGCAGCCCCTAAAAAAAAACTACCAAAAGGCTGCCCCTTAGCACGAAAAAAAACGAGATTATCCGTTATCACGGGAGGACTACGGCCAACCAGCGAGTTAGCAACGCATGCTTTGAGAGGAGCTCCTCAAAAGCATGGGTGGGGGAAACAGAAGATTTGTGCATTGCCGCGCCAGTGATCTGAGAAAAAAGTCGGGATCAAGGAAAGGCAGAAGAAGGGGTAAGACGGGAATAACTTCAAACCGGCAGGTAAACCCGACTCCCCTTGAAGGAAAAAAAAATGCAACATCTCCGCGGCAGGAAGATCCATAAAACAAGGAAGTGTAGGAAGTCGTAAAGTCAGACAGACCAGCTCAAGATTTGTTTTTGCAAGAAAGCCGGGATAGACCTTCGAGAGTCAAAAGGAACAATCTCAGACTAAACGCTCGCAACATGCAGGAAGAAAGAACCCTAGGCTTTGAGGGGGGTGGGGGAGCATTTCTATAGGTCCTAAGTGACATTGTCACACTCGAAAAAAGCACGCACAGGGGTGTGTAAAAAGAAAAAAAAGTTGGCCAAAACGGAATCAAAAGCGTTTTCAGATGTCGCGGCAATTGAAAAATCCATGGCTCCAAACACTCATTGCGTCGCCCAGTAGCAGCCTCTCGAAAAAGGCCCTATGATGGGTCATCCGACGATTCGTTCAAACAAAAAAAAAAAAGAATTGGGAACCGGGTCCCGCACGTGGCAACTGATAGGGACACAGATCGTCGTCAAGGCCCGGGTGTCCTGCCAATAATCCAAGGGAAAAAAACAAGAACCTTCAAGCATAAAAACAAAAGGGACGGGCGATAACAAAAAAGAAAGAAGAAAATGGCCTTGGCGTCGCGTTCACTGTTGGGAAAAACCATGAAAACCAAGGAATGCACGGGGAGAGGCGTAGGTGATGTTCTCTGTCGAGTGCAAGGAGCCGTGCGAGGGGAGAGAGCATCAAATAAGAGACGTGGGAGCCACCCAGACGCGCCACTTACGAAAAGGGGAGAGAAACGCCAATAGAAAACACAGGACGGAAGAAGTCCAAAGATAACTTTGAAACCACCGGATCGGGTCATTTTTCGTCGGAAGGTCTTAAAGCAGTTAAAGACAGACGGGGAAGAGAAACTTCCTGAAAGAGAATATTGGAAAAGCACTGGGGACAAAGTTGATCCGGCGGCCAGGTTCTCCTTTATGAATGAACTAAAAAAAAAACAATGGGTGGGGAAGACGGTAGACAGGGACGGTGATAAGGGGTGGCTGGAATACACCAGAAAGCCTTGGAAACGCCGGCCCCGCGAAAGGAGGGTGGATCACCCTGTTTTACTTCGAAGAAAACCTGTAATAAACGGCGGAAGAAGCGGTTCCAGACACCCTAGATCTCGCCTAAGACGGTGAACATAGGGGGGTGGAAAGTTCGGAAAGAAATCGTGACTCCAAGTCGATTTCCCGCAGTACGAAACCTGCAGCGGAGTGCAAAAATGTATAAAAAGTCCGGAAACCTATTTTCATAGGAGGATCGTTGAAGATATGGAATCTAACTCAAAACACAAAGATGTATTGAAAGAAGAGGACCATGGACAAAAAGGAAAGAGATATCACATCGGTTCGTAGGCAGGTAGTGAAGAGAGGGTTCGTACAGCGCCAGGGCATACTGAAGGTAGCAAGGAGCTCAAAAAAAAATCCCAAAATAATACGGGGAACAAGCAGGTCTGCCAGGCGGTGATAAAGCGGAGAGCAATACGAAGGATGAGCCGGTCTAGGAACGAAATTCCCACGACGCTCTCACTCCTAAAGAAACTGCGGCCTGCGAAAGGACAGCATCAAATTTACTCTAAAAGAGTAGTCACCGTCAACATGCTACAAAGAAAAAAAAACTAATGGTTATAATTACAAAGGAGCAAGAGAACCGATCAACGCGTGTGGAAAACATTCTTTGAAACAGCAGAGTTCGAGGTTCTACGGGGACAAAAGAGTTGGCAAAGCGGTCAACTTACAAGGCCGCCAGAAAATACGATGCCTTTTTTGGAGACAGAAAAATATGGGGACTTCTTAGAACAAGAGCACATCGCCGTATTTCTGAGGGCGGGAAGGGGGGAGATGACATTCAGAGGGACTGCAAGGATAAAAATGGACTGCTTAAGCGACTTGGGGAGAGGACCCTCCATGAAGCATTGAAGATTTGCGGAAGACCGGGAGAACATCACCAGCGCAGAAGAGAAAAGGGAATCTTTTAGGGGGAACGTGACCAAATCAATTCCAGACTAACTGTAGGTGCAACAAGGAGAAGCATACCGTAAAGTTTTTATTAAGAGGGTCTGGGGTTCAAAGTGATTTAGGGAAACATCTTAAGAGGGGCGCCGATTTCGTTGTGCAACTATCAGTTTTGCGATTGACAAGGGGACACAATGACTCGCGGCCGTGGAACCGGACTACGGAATAGAGCAAGAAGTAGAGAGGAAAGGATGGACGCATGTAAAAAGAGAGGGTGTGGCTGGGAAAAAACCAAGGGGGGAGGGTCTGGGGGAAAAGTCACGACAGAGAAAGACACGGTTGGCTGAAAGGGGGGGAAACAAAGCGATAAAACTCACAGCCTTGGCGGGGAGGGTCACGAGGGGAAAAGTATATCGTGGTCGGAACAAGTCAGGCAAAAAAGTTCACCTCGAGACGCTGCTAATGGACGAGGGAGAACTCGTTCTCTATTCTCGCCGGAGGACCGGATCCCAACAACTGGAAACATCTGCCAGCTGACGGGTAGACGAAAGAGAGAACAAGGGAATACGAGGAAAGGGAGTCGCAGCGGAGATGGGCACGAAGACTTTGACGCCAAGGAAACTATTTAGGAGGAGGACAGGAGAAAAACCTATCGAGGGAACTTAGACGCCAAAAACGGGAAAAAAAAGGAAGGATGACGGAACTGGGAGAGGGAAATGACGAATTGGGACGGAGGTAGGTGGACACACCAGGGATATCGCGGAAGAACGAAAGGCTTAACGAAAGAGCGGGGGGGGGGAGCGAGAAAAACGTAATTAATATCTGTTGGGGTGCTACACTGGCACTGGGTAAGTTTGGGTTTGGGAAATCTGCCGGGAATTCGTCAACTCGGAAGACCTCACTGTCGTTGAAAACAAGAAAAAATTCAACTAAACGAAAAACCCACTCTAAGGCCCACAGGGCAATGACTCTCGATGGCTAACAAAACTTGGTATAGAGTGATCAATCGGGTGAAAAAAAGACGGATGCGGACCACAAAGTGTGGAATCGACGTGACAAATCTGGGGGAGGACGAGTGTTGGCGAAGGAGTCAAATGACTTCAAGAGCGCTCCTTCTGTCTAGCAAAACCGCAAAAATTAAAAAAGGGCATGTCCGAAGAGGAATGAGAGAGGGGATATACTGGCGTTAGGAGCCTGCTATGCGTGATTAAGTAGAAAAAGGAGAGGGGAGAAACTGAGTCCAAGCAGTGCCGCATGGCTGTCAGTATGGAAGTGGGCGAAGTGGCATCTCCGCCTACTTCAACAGGGAACACCCAAGAAAGCGGCATTGGAACGCATACCTGGCGGACATGACTTTCAGGGGGAGTCCCACAAGCAATCTACTCAACAAAACAAATTGATAAGGATTAATTTAAAATCAAACTGCAAAAAAAACGAAGCCTGACACCAAAAAAAGAGTCTTTTCGCTTGAGCGGTTGGAAAACGCCTCAAAACACGAGATAAAACAATTATAACAGAACAAAGGAAAAGGACACTCCCAGTGAGGACAATGGTCTTCAGGAGCGGAAGCCAAGCAGTCATAAAAAATTAAAACTGCAGTCACAAATAAAAACACATGGAAGAGAAAGAAGAGAGGGCTTAATTAGCGCAGGTTCAAAGACGGGTCGGATACTTGTGGGGCGCAGAATGCGAGGCCGGGTTGGGACCCGCGATACGGGTTGACCATCACCTCGAGACGGGAAATAGATGTCAAAATTTTACTACAGCAGGCGCTTGGTTCCCAAATCCCGGCTCGACACAAACAGAAAAGTGTCAGCCAGCCCGAGAGGGGGGGGCAAAAATGGTGCAAGCCTGGAGGGAAAAGTCGGGTCTGCGGCCATATGTAGAATCCTTGGGTTCCCTCTAGAACAAGTCCAAACATTGCTCAGAATCAAGAAAAAATACCAAGGCTAAAGTGGACAAAGATAACGGCGGGAAGACGCGACTGCCGCCAACGTCGGGTGCAAAGCTGTTGGATCCGAGGAGACATCAAAAGTAATTCTTTCCACTAGCCTAAGGGAAGCAAGCGGACGGGGACGAAATAAAGACCCGGGACGGCACGGGAGAGTAGAAGTGCCACGAGCGTCACTGTAAAAAAAAAAAACTAACCTCGAACTCACCGGCTACGGGGCGGATCACACATCTCCGCTGCTTACGCTCATGAAGCCGGCCTGATAGGTCAAGTCGCGTCCGAGAAACAATCCGGCGCAGAAGGGGGGTAAATTTGTGCGAAGGGAGAGCAGGCGAAAACAATAAGCTCTGAGAGAAAACAAAGCCGCAGGGAAGTCCCGGGAGAAGAGGGAAATGCACCCGATTTGGGAAGACACACCAAACAAAGGGATGACCGGTGAACGAGAAAAAAAAGAAGATGGGGAGAGTCAGAAAGCGTTTGAAAACTAAAAAAAACTCCGTTTCTGGACAAGATGGAAGGGGCCGTAAACTCCATTGATTCCCACACACAAAATGTCGCAAAGGAGAAGCCGAGCTCAAAGACAAGGAGAAGCCAGATCCAGGACTTTTTCCACCAACCACTGCCGCATCTGGTGAAAAAGAAAAGCATCGTTGAAGGATAGGACCAACGAAAGAGGGCAAGCTGAGCGTTACACCAAATAATCCCGGTAAAAACAACCTGCCAATTATAAATCAACAAACTGGCGAGGAAAGGGAGCTACTACAAAGGGGGGCGAGACTGGGCCTTTGTCCGAGAATAGAAAAACAGATACCTGCACGGTGGAGATCTAAGGCAGGAAATTTTAGCGGGGAGAGGGGGCAATAAATCCCGGAAGGCGGGGATCGCCATCAGCAGAAAAATATTAAAAGGGCGAAAAACAGAGAGGCGGGCCAAGGGGACGAATTGTGGAAGAACAACACTTCACGAAAAAACACGAAGGAATCAATCTTGCAATGTCTACAAACATGGCTAGTAATTTCGGGGTGCGAAGGTCAGCAAGATGGAAAAGACGGTGGAAAAGAGAAAAGGAGCTCAGCAAAAAGGACCAGAATCTCTCCAAGAAAGGGGGTTCACACCGGGTTGAAGACGAGAGAGTGCACTCAATCGAAGTGTGGTGGGAGTGCCGTGGAAGGAATGTGGATCCGTTCAAAAGATCTGAAGGGGGCCTTCCTCACCGAGAAGGATGTGTATAGCCGGATGGGGACTTAGGCCTAGGTGAAAAAGGCGTCATTTCGTCGACGGGCGGTCACCGAAGAAAGGGAAAAAAAAGAAAGGGTTGCCACGTATAGGTTTGTGGAAAGGGGGGAGAGAGTCACAACTGAGGGGGAATAGGGCCCCTACGATCCGAAGGTTGAGGAAGAGGCAAAACTGGGAGATATCAAGTCAAAAGAAAAAATGGGTGGGTAAAGAGCTTGAGTCAGCTTTCGAGCTTCGAAAAAAAACGGAGTCCAATAATAGTACTTCAAGAGGAAAACGAACTGGCATGATCAACATCGTGCGAAGGGCTCCAGGGTCTGAAGCTCTGCTCGCCTTAAGAGGGAGAGGGGGGAGAGACTCGGAGGACGCACGATCTCCGCCCATGACACCACCATAAGGGCAAAAAAAGTCGGGGCAGATGAAAGCGCATCTTGTGTGAGGAACGGATAAACTCCGATTAAGCCTAAACCTAGTGAATCAACAAGGCTAGTACATCACTTCGAGTCGCAGGAGAACAGGCAGACATAAAGGGCCAAATTAAAATTCAACCGAAAGCTAAAAGGAGAAACACTCCATGATAATTAATAAAGATGAGAAGATCAACGAGAAAAAACGGGGCAGGGGGAAAACCGGGAGGGGAGCGCATATAGGGAAGGCTTATAGGACCGGGTTCACGAGTCATCAAAGCAAAAAATTCCACGAAACGAAGAAAAAAAAAAACATGGCCTACATGCACGAAGGGAAGGAGGAAAGTCTCGGAAGTGCTTGAAGTGGGCATATAAACAGGAAAGTACGGCGGATCGGGTTGGGTAAAACTTCGGAAGGATTTGGGGCGGATGGGGGATCACACTCCTGCATTGAAGAATTTCGTTGAAAGAACAGACCGGAGGCCGATCGCCCCGGTGGTCGCGGGGAAGGGGAGTGACAGCGAAAAACAAAAAAGCCGGGATTTGCACGAACAGAGGCGATACGTAAGGGGAGAAGGGTATATGAAGTGTATGTTTGGAACCGTGATTGTATGGGCGGATCCACGCGGAATGACAGTGCCCGATGAAAGGAGGTGCCTAGACGGGAAACACTAGGCTTTGACGGGGAAACCTACTCCGTTGAAAAGGGGGGAGACGCGATCGGACGCCCGGTACGTCATCGTCGGGAAGGTATAGCGGCAGCTAATGCAGAGGGTGGGGCTGAGCCAATTTTCTGGACGAAGCGACAACTCGGCATTTAAGGAAAAAAAGTGGAAACGCGTGTCGATGCTCACCATAAGTTGCCGTGTGCGGGCGCCGGCGGAAAAATTGAAGATCACTTGACGCACAAGGAACAAACGTCAGCAAAAAAAGAATGACCGGAGGGTCGATTATTCATAGATGTGCAAGAAGGGAGAGAAGGACTCCGCAAAAAAAAAAAAAAGCATGAAGGGAGCGTGAGGGTATCTGACTGCGATCGCACATGATACGGACTCTGACGGATGAAAAGGCACGAAGCGGGAGGATTCGAAGGCAATGCGGAAAATGTCCTGGGGGGAGTTGAGGACATGAGAAAAACGAGTGGAACTTCGCGCAAGGGCGGTCGAGGAGCACCGACGAGGAGATCACGGGCCTGCTGCAAGGCGAAAAGGAGGGAGTTGTCCACCAACGGAGTTCGAGAAAAACAGTAGGCCGACTACAGGGTGGCGGCAAGTCACGCACGTCCTAGAAAGGTGGTACGGGCTCAAAAAACCTGGTTTTGCGGAGCGCGAACTCACGCCTGTACTGGTCACGTAAGGGAGGCCGACCTTACTGACGGTTTCGCGATAAACAGCCGGAAAGCCTAAGCACCCCTCAGGAAAAAGGGACAAAGGGCTAACTCGGGGAGGAAACGCTAATTTGAGGAGGGAGCATGACCCGCGCCGTATGTCTTTCCACAAAGGGGGGGAAAAAAGAGGAGACAATCGGTACTTTAGCGGGATGGACTCGCGTCATCAAAGGTCAGATCGGGCAAAGGCTGGGAGCGGCCAAAAAAAAATCGTACCAGGCGCGGAGGCGACGCGCTCACTTTCCGCAACGATCATACTGTCCTTTGGGAGATCGGCCTATATGCGTTCAGGCTTCGGGATAGCAGAAAATGCGCTGGGAGGAGCAGGGGGGGACGTAGGCAGGTGGCACGCAATGGGCGTGGATCAAATAGGCGTAATCAGGAAAAAGCACGTGGAGGCATGGAACACATTTAGGGGAGCCCCTGGAAAATGGAGAACGGAAGAAGTTGACGGTCGGTCAAGAGTGCCGAACGGGAACAACTCCTCTCGAAAAAAACAAAGGGATTAGTGGTTACAGGGCTGCACAGACTTCCACATCCAAAGAAAGACCAGGAGATCCGCCATGCCCGCGGAGCGGTGTAAATCATCACCTCACCGTGCGGCGGACGAAAACCAACTTAACAGCAAAGACAACCGCCGTGCGCAACACGGGAAAAGCAAAGGCGCAAAACCAGAAAAAAAAAAGGATCCATAACCGTCCTTCAAAGGGAAAAGAGAAGCCTCATTAACACTGCGAGCTCAGAGTAGGAGAAGGCTGCGCGTCGGACCATCCATAGCCTTCGGGACGAGAAACAGCGGTCTTGGCAGCACCGAGCAGGGAACGGAGTACCGAGGGACCATCACCGCAAGAATTAGGTGAAACGGGGAAGAAGGGACACGGGTGGTACTACCAGAAACGCGTTCCCCAATCCAAGTCAGGCAAAGAAATATTTTGTGTTCACCGGCAAGACGGAGAGTTGGACCAAACTTCGTAGAGAGGGGGGGTGTGCTGTCGGCGGGCGGCCGAGATGAAAAAGACAGGGAAAGGGAGGGACCAAAAACCCAAATCCCGGCGTAGTTGTCGAGCCTCCCAACAGAAAAGGCGGCAGGGGAGCACGACTTGTTGAAGGGGACAGAGAAACTGCAAGAACCGTATTGACGAAGAGGTTTCATCGCGCTCCCTCAAACCTCAATGTGGTGGGTGGACCATAACGGCAGATTGGAAAAGCAATTTCGCACCAAAGGGATCAGGAGGTCTCTGCGGCCCGCAGCATAGAAGGTGCCAAAACTCAAGGGGAAAAAACGTCAACCCGTACTCCCGCATTGCAACTGAAAAACCTGGAGGAAGGAAGCAAAGAAGTTCAGGACAGAACGTCAACTCCTTTAAATGTCCGGTGAGAGGGTCCAGATAAAATACGGGGATCGGACAGAGTTTACAGGGGGGGTAGGGGACAAGCAAAAATCCGGCGGAATACAAACGATACGGACTCACAGGGCTCGTAAGGCCGTGAGCAGCGAACTGACTGGAATATTGGTTGAAGTACGTGAGAATTCCATACAAAGAGAAGGCAAAGTTTCGTCAGGCGAACTCAAGAAGGGGATGGGGAGCATCGAATCCAAAAAATGCCATTCGGGAAAACCATGCCGTTCAGAGGGAGGGGGGGAGCTGCCAAAACCTCCATTGGAGGAAAAACACAAACGATCCGACCCTTAAAGCACCGAACTCTCAACAGGACACATGACTAGTTCTAAAAAAAAAAAAACCGATCCAAGAGGAGTGAAAAGGGAAGCCCGCGAGTGGGTCCCCGGGACACCGGAGAGGGGGACTTATGGAACGACGGACTCGGAGGAACACATTTTCCGCGTATCATGCAACAATAAATAAAAAGGGAGGAGAACAGACCCAAGAGATACCGGAAAAAGGGACGGTGAGAGAAAATCGGTCCGGTTACAGGCCGAGAAGGGCCGTACGTCATCCAACACGCCTGCACGTGGGCAAAAAAAAAGAGGACGCGCGTGATGTTCGCTGTCAATGGCAACGAAAGATCATGTCGTAATGCGGGTTAGCATCAAAGGAGAAAATCGAAGGAGAATGTGATCCACCAACAATAGCGGACAGGGGGAATTGAGGGGGATAAACTACACTCTCAAGCGCAACTACGAAGGGGGAAAACACTAGTCACCATTTGAAGGGAAACCTTCATCTAAGGATCCACGGCGGGGGGGAAATCTTGATCGGAAAAGCGACTCCAGGACAAAAAGAATCGCACCACGTCCACGTAATTTGATAGGCTGATCTTGTTTAAGGAGGTGGTTGGGCTTGTTATTGGGCGGTTGAACTATTAGGAAAAACAGGATTGCTAAAAAACGGTCGGAGGAATCCCTGTTTTTCAGAAGAGTGGTAGATGTTGTACAACGGCTGAAACACCGCTGTGGCGGCCACCGCCATGGAAGAAAGAGCACCTCCGCAACGTGTTGCCCGTATAAGGGGGGTGGAATTTTCTATGATCGTGGCGCAAATGTAAGAGTCCGCCAAAAAGATTCCGCCTTCTGAGAAGGAAGACACGTTTATTCCATTCCCGGCAATTCCGCCCAGATTTTTCGCGGAGGAACAGTTTGAGATGGGT
>Ga0179593_1630915_pt1 | contig 22726 bp, 27 predicted proteins | sample CZODoug2_1_08_16_FD_185931 | JGI IMG/M metagenome (GOLD analysis project Ga0179593, IMG submission 185931) | Vadose zone soil fungal communities from Angelo Coast Range Reserve, California, USA - CZODoug2_1_08_16fungal (PacBio error correction) | ecosystem: Environmental > Terrestrial > Soil >...
AATCCGGTATTAGCGAGAAAGGCTTAGTGTGCAGGAAAAGAAGGGGGGGGAGGCGTGAAAAGATGGGAAGCCTCGGGACCTCGATGCCCTTGTTGGAGAGGTGAAAGGTCGAAGAATAGAGACCTAACTTGAGCCGGTTGGTCAGCAGAACGTGTACCTGGCCCAGGAAAAAGAAGACAAGATCACCAGGTAACACAAAAAAAAAAAAGAAAAAAAAAAAGAAAAAAAAAACCCACAACCAAAAACCAAAAAAAAAAACACTCTTCGGGTAGAACCACCGGGAAAAGGAGCATGGAAGAAGAAAATGAAAAGCCGGCCAACAAGGCGGCAAGCCAGAAGGTTTCGAAGAGGGAATAGAAGAACCGTAAAGGGCAACTGGTCGGATGGCACGTTGGCGTTATGACAGCGGAAGGGAAAATTGTTGGAAGAAAAAGTGCAAGTGGGTAACCTATTTTAAGTCGGCCCGGTGTGCGGGAGAAACGGAACAGTGGGGGCTCCCAGTTGGAAGAACCCACCCCATTTCACCGGAGGTGGGAAAAAGAGAAGTGGAAAGGGGGGCTGGAATTCTGGCTTAATCTGGCGGTTTAGGGACGAAAGAAGGGAGAGGTTACAATAGCCTTCTTTGAAACTCTTACAAATCCCATAAAAACTTCAAGGGGGGGCAACCCCGAACCGATTTCTTCGCACAGGCAGGACACGCAAGAATTGCGAGGATCGATGGCCCAACGGGGGGGATTCTGAATAGGGGGAGGACGGGCGATGTTGCTTGGACAGGGGCGAAAAAGATACAAAAGAGAGAGAACAGTTGAAAAGAAAAAATTCAAGCTCGAAGGGTCAAGCCCGCAGGCCGGAAGTCCAAGAAAAACGCGCGCGTCGGCCCGAACAACAGGGGCTAAAAAAAATTCAGCTCAAAGAAGAGTCTGGGGATTGCTGAGGGGGGAAAGTTGGGAATAGGATTCAAGTGGGGGAGGAGGGTGTATTCTGAGATAGGTACGCATGCCCCGGGAAAGGGGGTGGGAGGAGTCAAGGAGGTTCGAGTAGCGATCGAGGGAGGCAAGAAATAGCTCGGCGAGAAGCCGACTTCCAATCTTCGGGGGTCAGAAAAGAAGATTCAGGGAGCGCTGGGAGGACCCGTTTCGAGCACCAAACGGACTTGGATGCTGAGAAGAGGGGGAGAAATACTTCCGTGGGAGGTAAAAAAAATTCTACCATGGCGGTGCGGTCTCTCGTCCGAACATCCAAAAAGGATTCAAAAGGAGCGGTCACCTTTGAGAGCGGCATGAAACTAACAACCATCTTAAGCTTCTAGAGCTTGGGGGAAGGAAAGGGAAAATGAAATTCACCGGGGATATTGCACTGCTGGGAAAAAGGAAAGCAGAAAAAGGAGGCACTCACGGCTTTTTTCAAAGGTCCGACCGAAAAGAGGAGGAGAAAAAAAGACCCAGGAGGGAACCACCTTTTCTTTGCTCTCCTGTGGCTCGGCAAGCAGGGTGGAAGAGATGAAGAGAGAAATTCCATCGACCGGAGCACTCCAGGTAACCATCGTCCAGGAAGGAGGAGGAGCTAAGGGGGAAACAAAAAAGCCCGAAAAGAATGATCGTGCCTTGTAAGGTTGCGGAGGACGGGGAGGGGGGGAGGGAAGGTCTTCATAAAGGGGAGGGAGGTTAACTGTTGAACTCGAAAACCCCCCCTACTAGTGTCTAGGAGGACAAGGGCGGAGCATCGCAAAGCATTAAACGCCTTGGAATGCGCGTGGTAGCCCGCCTGCACGGGGAAGAACTCTATGATGGTCTAGAATGGACTGAGGGTCAAAAAGCCGATTCCTGCTGGCTCCGGAAAAGGGGCCCCGAAAAACGAGGTGATAATCTTTTAAAAAGCTACTTTTCTTTTTTCCGCGCGTCAAAGGGGGGGTAAGAGGAAAATTGGTAGAAAGGGAAAGTCGCGCGGAAAAAAAAAAAAAGATTGCGTCCCATTGAACAGGGGGGATTCAAAATTCATCTCAAAAAAAGATGGAAGAAGAGACATTTGAAAAGGAAAAGCTAAACTGGACTATCCGTGGGCCGCAAAAACCTGGGGCGAAGGAAAAAAAAGATGTTTTCACGGAACCTTACCACCACGATGAAAGGCGCAAAACAACAAAAGTAGGAAGAAAAAAGGCAACACCCTCTTCATAGCGACACTGGTGCAGGCCCGCCCAAGGCCAGGGAGTTACGAAGAAAAGGAACTAGGGCTCTTAAGAAAGAGAGCCGTAATTTTACGACAAGTCCGGGTCCTGCCCCCCCCCCACCCTACAAAGATCCAAGGAAACTCGCGTGGGGGGGACGCGAAATTGCCATCTCGAACGACGAGGAAGAAGGCAAGAAAGAAAAGAGCGCAATAACCTTCTAAGGCAAAAATCTAACCCGAAGACATTATTAAACAAAAAACTCCGGGGAGGAGGTGTTTTTTTCCGGGGCCCGAAGCATGGGGATGAAAATGGGGAACTGGAGGAAAGATAAAGGGGGAATCCTTTACGGTAGGGAAGCTTTCGGAAAGAGCGACCCCTGGAAGGGGAAAAAAAACGGAGAAAAAGTTAGAATTGTGGAGCCGCAGATGTGCGGGCAAGAATTGGGGGACAAAAGGACCATTGAAAGTCGCCATCTTTTTTTCTATTTGGCCCCCCGAGGCAATAGAAGGAGGAGAGGGCGGGACCCGGAACAAAAGATCTCGAAAGAGGAAAAATGAGGAATGAGGGGGGGGGGGGGGAGCCTTAGGAGAGAAAGAGGGTCAGAAGCCAGCCTGTTCAGGGGAGGGTGTGAAGGCGAAGAGAGCCTCACCAAGGACTTACCTGTGTCGAAAAAGGAAGCATGGAGGATGTTTTTAGGAAATTTAAAAGTGATTGTTTTGTTGGTTTCGGTTAGGGGTTGGTGGGGGTTGGGGTTTAAGGGGGGAGGGGTGAAGAACATTTGGTGGGGTTTTGGGTTGGGTTCTAGCTGGGGGTGTCGTGGGGTAGGGGCATTTGGGGGCGAGGAGTAGGGTACTTACGGGGGTTCCGTGGGGTTTTTGGGGTTTCAGGGGATTTTGCGGGGGGGGGAGGGTAGGGGGGGTGGGCGTTGTTGATTGTTTGGGGATCCTTTTTTGGTTTTGGGTGGTGGTTGATGTGGGACTGGTTTGTGGGATGCTGTAGCTGGGTGGGGGGTGTTTAGGCCTTTTTAAGGGGGGTTTGGGGGGTGGGGGGGTGTGGCTGGGGGGTTGGGGAGGTTGGCCAGAGGCTCGCTATTCTTGAATCTTAACTTGGTTTTGTTGATCCTGTTCCTCCGGGTGCGAGGTGGGGGAGTTCTTTTTGTTTCCGTGCCGTGTTCACGGTTTTCTGCGGCAGGTTCGGTGCGTTGGTGTGTGGGGGGCTGGAGGGAGTTTTTTTTTCTGGTTGTTCGTTTGGGTTTTTTGGGTTGGGGGGGGGGGGGAAAGACTTCGTTTGTGGAGCAGCCTGTGTGCGGTTGTTATTTTTTTGGTATCGGAGAGTCGCCCACTGGGGCTCCGGGGGGCTTGTGGGAAGGAGAGGGAGTTGGGGGGTTTTGGCTTATTTTCCTGGGATGGCCTGGGTTGATCGGGGGGGGTTTTTTAGTCCAAGTGGAGATTACTGTGGCTTTGTAGTTTTTGGGGGGGGGTCTGACGTGAGGTGATTTTACGGGGGATAAGTTTAATTTTTTTTTGCCTGGAGTTGTAGGTGGAGTTCTTCTTAGGTTTGGGGGGAGGGGTTTCTTGGTTTATGAGGACTCGGGGAGCTTTTTGGGTTATTGGTTGGAGGGTTCTTTCTGCTTTTGTGTTGGTCTTGAGGGATTTCGGGTGCGCCGTAGTTTCGGGGTTTGCGAGTCTGGTTTTTTTTTGGTTTTATTTTTTGGGTTGACGAGGTGGGGTTGGCGACTTTTTGGTTTTGGTGGGTGGTTGTGTGTCCTCCATGGTTCTTTTGTGACGAGATTGGTTGTGAAGGTTTTGTCAAGGAGTGGGTGACCTGGTTAAGGGTTTCTCGCTTGGGGGGGGGTGGGGGGGGTTCTAGAGCGGGCGGTAGGTGGGGTCGGGCGTCGACGTGGTGAGGGTTTTCTTGGGGGGTCGTGGCTTTGTCTGGACGGTAGGGGTGCCTATGTTTCTTTGTTTGGGGTGGGGGTATAGGGTTTTTTGTAGTCTTTGCTGGCTTGCGGGGGGGGTGGGCGTTTTTGGTCCTGTGTTGAGATGAGGAGGGGAGCGGGGGGGAGTCCTCCGTCCTTTCTCAGGTGGCAGGTTAGGGGGGCATGCGGTGGTTTTTTTCTTGGGGGGGTGTTCTTTTGCTTTTAGTTCAGGGGTGAGGAGGTGGGTGGGTGTCGTTTGCGGTTTTAGGTGGGTCCTCCTTTTTGTGTTTGTGTTAGCGTGAAGGGGTTATGGGGGGCCAAGTGGGTTTTTCTGTTGGGTCGTTGGCAAGGGTTCTTTTTTGTTACTGCTGTGTCGGCGGGAGTCTGAGGGGAGTATGGGCAATGGTCGGGGTTCTTTGGTTTCGTGGGGGGTGGGCCTTCCTTTTGGGTTTTTTCTTTTTTTTGGGAGAGTTATGTGAGGTTTTGACCCCCCAACCCCCCCCCCCCGGTTGCTTGGGCGGTCTTTTTGGTTTGTTTGTTTTTTCTTCTTCCGGAGGCTCTGCGGGGTTCTTCGCCGTTTGGTGGGGCTTTTCTAGTGGTGGTTTTGTGGTTTTTTGTTCGGGTATGGCTTGTGTGTGCGGAGGGTTTGCCACGGCTGCTCAGGGTTAGTTCTTCTGTTTCTTCTTTCTTGGGCGAGATCCTGGTAAGGAGGGGGTTTGTTCTGGGGGGGGGTGGGGGAGGTGGTTTCTTTGGTCGCCTTTCGGTGAGAGGCTTGGGAATAGGGCGGTTGTGCGAAGGCAGGGTTTGTTGTTAGTTCCTTGTTTTTGGTTGCTTGGGGGGGGGGATTGTGGGGGGGGGGTTCCTTTGTGGGGGGTTGTAATGGGTGTGGGGAGTCGTGGGGTCTTTCGGAGGGGGTGGTTGTTTGGGGGGGGAGGGGGGGGGGGTTGGGCGCTGGGCGGGGGGGTTGGCTTGGTTGTGGTTTCAGTTAGTCTGGGGGGGTGCAATTTTTAAGGGTTCATGCATCGGGGTTGGGCTTTCTCCTCTTGTTGAACTCGGGGGGGGAAGGAGGAGAGGAGTCTTTGTTAGTGGGTTTCCCTGGGGTCGGGCTTTTGGCTGTTTTATTCGGGTGTTTGGGGGGTGGGACAGGGGCCAACTGCTTTGTTCGCTGTTTTTTGGGTGGTGTTTGTATTTGTTTGGTGTGGGTCGAGGGGGCTGGGGTTTGCTGTGGGTCAAGGGGATGGGTCTTTGTGGTTTTTCGGTGGGTGTGGGGGAGGTAGTTGGGGGATTTGAAGGGCGGGGTTGGGGTGGTTTTTAGGTTGTTCCCTTTCCCTAACAGGGATTTGGGTTCCTGGTGTGGTGGGGTGTTGGTTTTACTTGTGCTGGTGGCGCCGGAGGTATAGGGCGGAGTAGGGTTTGTGTCTTTTTTTGGGCGGGGGGCGTTTTGCTCTTTTTGTTGGGGTTTGTGGGCTGGAACGGGGGGCCGGCGGCGGAGGTATTTTCCCGGGGGTTTTTTTCGTTTACGTTTTGATGTTGCCGGCTGAACTGGCCTAGCGGATGGAGGAGTGGTTTGCTCTTCTTCACCTTTCCTTGTGGGGCTCTAGAGGGGAGGGGTGGGGGACTTTTGTTTGCGGCTACTTTTTTTGTTTTTAAGGTTCTAAGTACGGGGGTTTGGGTGGACGGTTGGCGTGATTTTCTGGACTGTTCCTTCCTCATGCCTGAGAGGAGGGGAGCGCGGGTGCGTCCATTTTGTTGGTGGGTGTTGTGTTTACTTTCGTGCCGGGGGACTTGGGAGGGTGGGGGGTGGGAGTTGGTGGGTAGTAGGGGGGGGGGGGTTTAAAAGGGTATTTTCCTCATAGTGCCGCTCCTCGCAATTACGTGGAAAACTTGAGGAAAATAGGATGGAGCGGAAAGAAATGGGGGGGGTAATCGTGAGAACCCCCACAACGGGGGAAAGACCCTGTTTGGGGGCGTCAGAATCTAGGTGTATAGTAAAGAAAAACTAAGGTCAGCAAACAGACAGTAATGTTCATGCCGGGGGAAGAAATCCGAAAGGATACGGAAGAAACCAGGGGGAAAGACATCTTCCAACTCCACAAAAACTCAAGAAAGACACTCTTATTTGAGCGGGATACTAGGGTTGAGCCAACTTCGCTGAAGGGAAAGAGCCCCGACGAAGGGGGGGGTTTGTAAGTGACAAACTTCAGGAGTGAAAATCGAAACTTTCCTGTGTCCCGCCACTGGGGCGAGCTAGGGCGAGGAGGTGGAACCGAAGGAAAAGACACAGATGAAATTCCACAAAGATCGAATAAAAGAGGGGCCACATCGAGCCGCCAGAAAGATGCCGGTGAAGACAATGTATACATCGGAGGAGGTTGAAAAGTCCTGAGAAGGTATGAGGGGGAGGTGGGGGGAAAAATATTGGCAACCCGCGCCCGAAATAGAAAACCGCCCGAGGAAGTCCAGAACTCCAGCTCATCCCAAAGCCCGATGAAAAGAATGGAGGGGGGGTCAATAGGGGAACCAGGGAGAAAATGGTCATCCACCGTCACCCACCCTGGCTGACTTAAAATCGGTACCAAATCGGGGAAGTAGGACGCACCGCCAAAAGGGGCAGAATGAGATTGGGAAAAAAAGAAGGAAAGACGAACTTTTTGCGATGAATATTCTGAAGGCACGTGTTCGGAAAAGATGGGTAGAAGGGGGGCAGGACGAATTCAAAAACATTCAATGAACAGGTGTGGGGCGGTGTTTATCACGAGCGTGGTTAGACAATGGGAGGAAAGGGGGGATACAGGGGCGAATAAACAGTGTACGCTTAACACACGTATGACGAGAGGCTAGCACGAGGCAGAAAAACCCTCTGAACACAGTTCACTACCAAGGATGCCGGAAACTTACGTGGCTTAAATCACATGGTCAAGGGCTAATTACTTCCCCGGGAAGGAAACTAAACTCAGCGAAAGCAGTTGGGTGGGGATAAGTGAGCAAAAACAAAGGGAAAAGGGAAAGAGTAAAAAACCATCATGATGCGAGATCAGATTTTGTAAAGGAGGGGCAGTCTTTAAAGTAGCTTGCAGCCGCAGGGGGGATATCTCAAGAGGTCCCTTGGGCTCTGTTTGCATAGCTCCCTAGTTCGAAGGGGGGGAAAAAGCGTAACTGTATCGCACAAAAGACTGTCTTGACTTGTCTCATAATGAAAAAAGGAGACCATAGCTTGTCAAAATAATGAGGCATAAGGGACATGTCGAAATCTTGAGAGAGCCAACAAGGGGTGGAATGGGGAAAGAGACTTCATGAAAGCAAAGAGGGAAAAACGGGGCGAATTGAAGGAATTGGAGTGGGTATGCAATCGCCGGATTCAAGGGTTGACGGAGAAGGGAAATCAGCAGGTGTTCCCCTAGTTCAAACCGGGTGGGGCGGTGGAGCAAATGGACACATTTTTGATCGAATGGGGACGCATGAAGAGGCGTGTGAAGGGACTATGGGATGGGGGCTTTCTGGGGGCGGAAGAAGGTGTAAAAGCCGCCTCGAGCTTTGCTCCAAAGTCTGTTTCCCCTTGAAATCCTCATAAAGGCAAAACAATACCCGATTTCTCGGGGGCAGGAAGACGGGTCCGGGAGGAGGGGGAGGGCCCTCACTGTATTTCGGAGCTTTGCACTTGGGTGGGGGTAGGGAAGGACAGAGCAAAAGTAGAGAGAAAAAAAGGTTCTCACCAGAAAGCGCTCAAAGAAGGAGGGCCGGGGGCCGTTCCTTTTCCCTTCAAAAAAAGGAGGGCTCCGCGTCGGCCCGCATTAAGAAGAAGCAGTCCAAAAGGGGAAGCGAAAAAGAGGTACTGAGTGGGTTCTTTCTGCCCGGGGAAGATGGGTGGCTTAGAATAATGCTAGGAGATTATGTACGCATGCCCAAGGGGGAGTGGGGTGCATGAAGGGGGGTAGCGAAGAAGCGGAAAAAAAAAAGTCGGGACGGCCAAAAAAGCCGGCCGTGGGCTCTCGACAGGATTCCGACGGGCCAGTCAAAAAACTGAAGGAGATGGGACGGGAAAGTTCTGTGGAGCAAAAAGAAAACACACCTGGGGGAGGGAGCGCACGAATAACTGCAGGGAAAGAAAAAAAGGAAATTTGGGGGAGGTCTCTACTGCCTATACCCCGGACGCAGGGAAGAGGGGGGTTCGACCGCGGGGGAAGACGCATGCTAGCGATCTGCACATGGTAAAGGGGATTGGGGGGAAGGGGAAGAATAAGGGGGGACATATGAAAAGAAAAGGGATGTGACACTTCTGTGTTCCAAGAGACAGCTAAACCCTGGGAGACAACTGCCAAGTAAGTTTGAAATACAAGTCCCCGACCGGGAATACCCCCGAACACTTGGATAAAGAAGCGAAGTTCTCAGACAAAGGGGGGGGTATCGTTAGTCCTAGGAAAAAGGGGAGGTTAAGGCCGTGATCACCCCTTAAAGAACATGTAACCAGCTTCGCAGCCATTCTGGATGGGGAACAAAAATCAAAAAAAAAAAGCAGGGGCATTGCGGATGGGGGGGACTTTTGGGCTTGGAGCATCGTTCGACAGGCAGGGTTCTTTCTTGGCGCTTCCTGCTTGAACTAGACGACGAGTGAGGGGGGGGCACTGAAAACAGCCGTGAAAGGCTAGAAAGCCCGGGGAGTCGGATTGTTCCTCCGCCGGATTCGAAAACTCGGCTGGAGCTTAGCTTGATCAGGCGGGTTCATCAGGAGCCCGCTGCCGACTTCGGGAAGGAAAGTTCAAAAGGGGAAAACCAGGGAGAGTTTTAGGGCGTTCTTGGGGTCCTTTGCGCGCACTGGGAAGGACAGGGGGGAAACAAGTTGGTCGGTTAAAGATTTCTCGCTTCTTGTTGGTCCCAACGGTTGCTAAATTGAGGGGTACCAATGTAAGGGAAAACCCCGAAATGGGAAAAAGAAAGTAGATAAAAGGGCATCATCTCAGGCCTGCATCCTTCAACCTCCTTGAGCAAAAACAATCTGTTAAAGTCCAGAACAAACGACGCGCGACAAGGCCCCAGAAAAAATGAGAATAAAATGTTATCAAACTCTTAATCTAGGAAAACTTTGGACAGCACGCACATGCAGGAAAGGGGAGGGGGGGTAACGGACATAAAAATAACTCTTCATAAAGACGCGCCGAAGTTTCAGAACCGGCGCTACACGCGCATAGCTTTACTAGTTGTCTATGGGCGCAGAAAAAAAAAATTTGAAAAGAAAGCAGAGAGAACGGGGGGGAAAGACTCCGGAAGGGTAAAGGGATAGAATTGAAAGAGCCGTAAAAAAAAGCTAACCCTAAAAAGCAATTATCACAAGAGAGCCCTCGCATTTTAACCAGGGGGGGCGGTCTTTGCATAAAAATGGAGAAGAGGGTGGGAATTGGTTTTTCTCAAAAAGAGATTATATCCCTAACGGTAAAGAGGAAGAGGAGAAAACCAGAAAGAAAGAAACCTTATCATTCCACCAGTTGGTTCTCCATGTTGTCACAGGGGGGATCCGAGGAAAAAGAGGAAAAAAATACCATTGACTGGACCCGCAAAACGGGTTTAGTTCAAAATAGTTTGGCACACCGAAGGGGAATCAAAAAACAAAAAAGATTCGGGGGGAAAAAACAAAACTCGATCTCGAATAAATATTGAAGATCGATGGATAGCGCGACAAGGGAACCCGAAAACCGCATCCTCGCTGTGCGGCCTTGGATGGGAGGGGCGAAGCGCCCCCCAATGAACGGGAGAAAGACACAAGGGAGGCATGCAAGGGGTGGGAGTGTCGTCAGTGGATGCTAAGGGGTGTTCTGGTTGAAAGGGGTGGTTGGGGGTTATTGTGGGGGGGGGGGGTGGTTTTGTTGTTTATCGGGGGGGGACCGAGGGGAAGGGGAGGGTATTTTGGGGTTGGCGGGAACCCCGGAAAGGGTTGCGGGGGTGCTCCGGTGAGGGCCGGGGGTTGGGGTTGGGCGGCGTAGGTGGAGGGGGGGGGATGGGGAGGGCTACTTTCCTTTGGGTGTTTTGGTGGGGGGGGGGATGGGGGGTTGGTATTCGTGGGGGGCCGGGGGGTGAGGCTTTTTTGTGCCGCCGTTTAGGAGCGGTCCCGGGGGGGTTCCGATGATCAAACGGGAGGGAGGTGCAGATTTTAAGGGCGCAGACTTAGACGAACCCAATATCCGGCTGGTGCTCCACGAAACGGGGCAAGAGCGAGGATCGTCTTTAAAAGATTGGGAAGATCTCAACTATCCCTACGAATTGGGGGATAGGAGGAAAACGGAGGAGAAAAAAAAAAAAAGGGGGGAAAGGGTCGGAATACGACTCGCATGTCAGGACTGAAAGCCAGTTAATCATCTTCGCAGTTTCCCAGAAAAATATCAATAGGAAGAGAAATAAGGTAAAAGTCACCATCTCGAACTGCGTGGAATAAGAGTCTAGTTTGGTGTGAGGTACATGAACGGCATGGGGGGAGGAGGCTGACCTCTAGATTGAAGTTTTAAAGTGGCGAAAAGCAGGGGGAGAGGGAACGCTTTGTCGCCACATGCTGAAAGAGCAAGAGAAAGAGGTAACCACCCCAAGAAGGCAAACTCAATAATACGAGGCCCATAGAGCTCTACAAAATTCGAAGACTCCACTGGGACGAAAAGAGGGGGGGTGGGGTTATTGGTTGGGGGGAAAAAAAGTCCTGAGTTTATGGAAGTGGTCAGAGGAACAGGCGATTTAGGAAAACACGACTTCCCAGGAGGGGCGACACCGCAACTTTAAAAAATACCTCCAGCCAAACAGCCCACCAGACAGATTCCCGCAGTGAAGGCGGGGGGGGGGTCCAGGGGAAAAAAAATTGGGGAAAAAGGTGAGGGGGTCCACCTTTCACCCCTGGCGACTGAAAGGGGGGGGCCAACGAGAAGTCCGCCTGCCCTTGGAATCCGGCATGCAGAAAAAAAAGAAAAGGGTTCCATAAGAAAAAAAATAAGGGAAAGGAAGGGAGGGCAGAGAAAAAAAGGGGGGGGATTACGGGAAATGTTTTAAACAAGTCGACCCGACGTAAATGCTCAGTTGGATCGGTGTTAGCCCGAGAGGGGATTTTGGGGGGGGGGACAGAAAAGGGTCAAAACGAGGCTACGGAAGTTGAAGCGGAAAAAATAGCAAATAAGTCCCTAGTCCACAACGCGGGGGAAAAATGTGGAAGAAAAAAAACAGTCACCCTTTGGAAAGGAGGAACAGTGCCGTTTCCCTGCACAAGACCTCCGCGATCCTGAGGGGAGTCTAAAAAAAAAGCTGGAAAAGGGAAGGATAGAAAAGAATTAAATTGGGCGAGCTGAGGGGGTGAAAAAAGGGATCTCAGGTAACGTGCTTTCACCGCTGTTCGGGTCTCAAAGGGGGGGAAGAGGGGGGGATCTGTTGTGTGCTCGGCTCACTAGCAGGGGGGGCTGTATACTGGGGGTCAGCGTAACGGGAATTAGCAAATGGAGCTTTCCGGACCCTGGTTCACGAAAGGGAACGGGGGCAAAAGGGAAAAAACATGACATTGCTCATTCCGATTAAAAAAACATGAAAAGCCACTAGGGTTCGAAAGGAGATTCAACACGGGAAGGCACGTGAAGGTTGGGGAGGACAGAAAAAAAGGAGGGACCATGTTAGCGGGAGAAGATCTCGTTGGGTAACGTGGGAAGCGCCAGGGTTGGGCAGCGTTTATCAACGTACAGGTGGTACGCCATGGTACGAGAGACAAGGATGGGAATCTGTCTGTATGAACTGGGCTGGCGTGAGAGGAAAGGGCGGTTTCTCAGATCAGGGGAGATGCTCCAAAGAACGTCGTTGAAAAGAAAACTTACCGAAAAAGAAAAAGAGACAGACTGGAACCCCCCCTAGATGGGGGAGAAGGAACCTGAAAACGGCCTGTCGAGGATCGAGGGAAAGCACTTTATTGGGAGGCGCTGAGTGGGGCCGTCAGGGGCTGTTGCATGCCTGGGTCTGAAGAAAAATAGCTCTGGGAGGTGGCGTCACACAGGCAGATCGAGTCAGCTTCCGGCAGGGGTTCCTTTCCAGAAAAAAACAAAGAGAGAATCACGCAGTAAGAATGGGAAAATATAGGAGAAAAAAAACCGAGGGTTCCTCAATATAGTTCGGACGATTAGTGAGTCGGTGGCAAAAAAGGGGGACTCAGAAGTGGGGGGAGGAAAAAGGGAGACCTTGGGAGAGGGGGGTTAAAAAGGGGGAAAGGAGTGTGTTCAGAAAGAACTTGTTTGACAGTTCGAGAATGTCTGATGAGAGGACTCCACCAAAAATCGGCTGCGAAGAGAGGGAACCGACGTAAAAAAACTTCGGGGGGTCCTCTCAAAAAGTACCGACTTCAGGAGGCTGCGTAAGCAAAAACTTGATCACCAACTGACTTGTCTCTGGGCAAGTCTCGAGAAAAAAACCATTCAAGAGAAACCGAAAGTCAGAAAGGTGCTTAGGGACGACAGAGCCCATCCAACGAAGCAGAGAGGCTCGAGGGGGCATTAAAAAAACCACGATCTTCCACAATGAAGCTGCGAGAGACGTTGTTTCGGGAAGGTCCCAGAGGTTATTGGAGTTGGGGGAAAAAGAAGGGGGGGGGGCAAGATACGACAAGTGTGCGCACACACATGTGTCTGGGAAAAAAAGTATCCCTCCAACCCTTCTGTAAACATTAACCCTTGCCTGAAAACTGGAAGAAAAGGTCGGGGAGGAAAAGGGGTCACGACTCCGGGCTTCAAACCGTCCTCCATGGAAAAAAAGCGTTCGTCATCCATTCTTCGAGATTGGGTCAACACAAACGCCCCGGTTCCCCCAGAGGCGGGCCTAATCATGGAGGGTGGTGGCAGGAGAGCTAGGAAAGGATCTCGGTCCTTCTTCAGAGGAGCCGCCGAGTTGAACTTTCGCGCCATCTTCAACGCGAGTACCGCAAGGGGGGGATAAATGCGCTTTAGAAAGAAAGAGAAAAAAGGAGGGGGCGAGAGGGGACGCTGAGAAGGAGACTGCGATGGGGTCATCAAGTAAGAGTCCTGGCGGCGGGCAGATGGTCGCTTTCCCGAGGGGATAATCTTTTCGGAACGGGGCGGGGAAGGGGGGCGCTTCAGCTGGGGGGAAAAAAGGGGTCCAAAAAGAACCAGGAGAAAAGTGAGAAAGTTGTGCCACTGAGGAGACGTTAAATCAAAGAAAAATTCAAATCTCTCAACAACAAGGAGGTCTGACAATATAGAGGGAATTTTGAAGGACAGGGGGGAATCGAAACTGGGGGAAAATCCGTGAAACGGGACGCGCAGGAAAATGAGAACGGGGGGGGGGTCATCTGTTTGAACAGAATTAACCAACTTACGCGGAGAAAAAGGCCACACAAGGAACAAGAATATCAAAAACTCAGGGAGGCGACACTTTAAAAACGCCAAGCCAAGGCCGGCATAAGTGATGACCCACGAAGGACGCAGAAGCTAGAAACGAAATCGCTCCGGTGCGAAAGAGCCGTCGGAGAAGCGATCAAGACGCGGAGGGGGGGGAGTGCGGAAAGGGGGGGGAAAGCAGGGCGGCAGAGGTAAAGAAGGAAAAGAAAAAAATAGCAGGAAAAAGACCGTCTAAGCCCAAATGTCTAAAAAACCGCCTCCGCATGGGAAAAACGGTGAAAGGAAGGAGGGGGGGGGGGGGGAAATCGACAAATAAGGGCAAGCTGGGGTTATGGAAAGGGCGAGTGAAGGCCCGGAAGTAAAAGGAACTTTCGGTATCGAACCCCTGAGGAAAAAAGAAAGGAAAAAACAGGGGTTCGAAAAGGTGGAACCGGAAAGTTGAGGGAGAAAGTTGGGTTGCAAAAGTACATTTCCGTGATGCACCAGGTTCGCGGGAGGAAAAAAAGAGGTTCAAGAAATGAGTGAATCATTGAAAAGTGGGGGGGGAAACCGGAACAAACGTCGAAGGGAGAAAAAGAGGGAAAAAGGCTCTCTCAACCAGCGGACTCCGCCATTCGTAGTCGCCTTTAGTGGAGGAAGTCTAGCGGCGAAGACCTGCAAAGGACTTAGGGAGTTGAGGCAAGAAAGGAATCTGAGGATTGGTAGGGGTAAAGTTTGTAGGGTCAAGGGTGGGGTGTGAGTGGGGTTTGGGTTGGTGGTGTGGTTTAGGGGTTTTTAGGAGGGGGTTTTGGGTTCTTTTGGGTCTGGTGGGGTGTTTACTTGGGGAATTAGGTGTTTGGTCACTTCTTGGGGGTGTTTTCTCGGTTGTTGTTCTTGTTGCCTGTCTGGGGTAGGGAGTGTTCTTTGTCTTTATAAGGTGGTGCAGGTTGTCGTGTTTTTTCTTGTGTGGGGGGTTTGGGGGTGGGGCTCTGGGAAGTATGGGGTGGCAGGGGGCGGTGCTTAATGGGTTCAGGGTTGGTCTTTGGGAAAAAGGGCTGGGTTTTTTGCGTTTGGGTGTGGGGCACTCTCTTCTGTAGGTTTGGTTTTGGCTAATTGTGCCCGTGGGGGGGGTGGGGAGAAGGGTTGGGGGGCGGGGGGTTCCGGTTTTGTTTGTGGCTTGTTTGGATGGAGGGGGGGAGCGAGTCAGGGGCGGGGGGGAGGACCAGGTTTTGCGGTTGGGTGGGGGCGGGGTGGGCTTTGCTTGGTTGGAGGGGAAAGGGCTGGGAGGCCGGGGGGGGGGTTTTTGGTGGGGTTATTGAGACGGGCCGCTCCGCCGTCCCAAGGCAAGAGGTGAATCCCCTAACCGCTCCTCGCCCCTGCAGAAGTCGTCTGGCCGGCCACAGAAAAACGGAAAGGAGAATCGTCTCTCGAGCGACGCACGGATGGGAGAATCGAATAAAAACTTCTCGAAACACACTACGGGGGAGGTGGGGAAGAGGACAGAAGAGCAAAAGGAGTCTTAACACACAGGAGGACCCTGGGGGAAAGCAGGCAGAACCGTCAGACCTCTTATTGGGAGGACTACTATGTTTCGCCTCGGGAATTAGAGAGTGGACGACGAGGGGTGGGGGAGTAACTGCGCTCTCGGAAACTCGAGACTCTGGCCGAATGGCTAGATATTTGCTACGGCCGATGTGGGCCCCGAAAAACAAAAAAAGAAGAAAAAATCCCACACAAATTGCAGCAAAGAAATACAGGCACGAATTAGAAGACGCCAGGACGCGTGCGGAAGGGTCCTCCACTGGGACAGAATCGGGGGAAAGGGGTTTTAAAAGTTGGAAAGGGGGTTGTAAGAAGAAAGAGATTTGAGCACCTATGGATGACGGCGACACCCCTCAAACAGAAAAAAAGCCATCCCCATCAGAAAGCAGCCCTATTCCAAAGGGAAAGGGGGTGGGAAAGCAAAAAAAAAAGGGGGGGGAAAAAGTGTCCGTTTCCAACCAAGTAAGCCCACCATGCGAACTGAATAGGGAAACCAACAGAGATCGTTTACCCGTACAAAAAAAACCTTTGGGAAACTGGCAAAAAAAAGTCCGAAAAGGAAAAAGTGGGGCATTGGGAGAATGAAAACGGGGGAGTAAAAGGGGGGCTTCCGTAAATGGGGGGCCGTCGACGAAAGACCCTGCAGGAAAAAGGGACAGGTTGGGGGAACAGGTCCCGAGGATCATGTGAAAGGGGTACTACCACCAAAAAAACACGTTCAAAGTACAGCGGGGCTAAGTACCCGTGACGAACAGGACTGAAGGAGAAAAATAAGAGCAGATTCCATCAACCAACGAGGGCTAGGGAGCCGGAAAACTAGCTTAAATATCCAGACGCGAAATCTGATCACTCAGGGGACCATTCAACTAAAGAGACTCTCTAATCAGAAGGGTTAACAAAAAAACGAGGAGAAAAAGGAGAGGAAGAACCAGAAGGATGAAGAGGCTTATAAGGAACTGGGGTATCAGTTACCATTGCGACTTTCAAAGGAACGAACTATCTGAAAATTGGCCCGGGGGGAGACTGTTTTTGGGGTGAAGGGAAGCTTGAAAAGAGCTCCTGGGGGGCTTGATCGTGCCATCTGAACGGCCTGAGACCGCAGATTCACCGTTCAGATCACTCGGAAATACATTCAACCGAGATTTCAGGAAGTGTCGAAGGAGTGCCGAAGGGAGAAGAACGGGGGTCAAAAGCGAAGTAAGCTCCCTTCATCAACCGGAAGCAAGAGATTTTTTGGAGGCAGCGCCGGAGTCCAAGGGGAAACGGAAAGAGGGGGGGGAAAGATTTTCGCCAGGGTGGGGAAATCAGGGAAAACGGACACAGTTTTGGGGACCATGGTGACACGGAACCCCAAAAGGAATCACCATTAGAAAAGGGACTGAGGGAGGAGGGCTAAGGGCGTGTTGCAAGGAGACATGAAAGCTCCAAATAGCCAGGGTCCCTCTTACAAATAACTCATAAACGTAGAGAAGGACAAAAAAGACTAACCTAGGGGGAGACAGGAGACCCACGGTCGGGGAAGAGAGGGGAATGGGGTTTTTGGTCCAATGGATTTCTTGCGCTTGGGGAATAAGTTCCAAAACAGGGGGCTTAAAAGGGGGACCTGGAAGAGAAAAAAAAAGCAGGAACGCCAGTGGCGTAAAAAAGGAAATCGCTCGAGGACCAGCGAGAAGAGCTTGGACCGGACAGTCGGAGAGGAGATAGGGGGGGAAAGATCGTTCAGCTCAATAAAGATTAAACAGGACGGATGAGTGCGGGGGAAACAAGTTGGGGGAAGATGATTCAAAGTTGTTGTGGCTTCAGCTAATGATGCGGAAAGGAGTACTCAAAGCAGGGGGGGTGCGAAGAAGGTCCCAATCGAGCAGCGGATTATACTTGAAAACTCCCCCCCATCCGGAAGTCCGGGCTCGGGGGAGAGAAGGAGGAGCGACGGAAAAAGTGTCCCAAAGAAAGTCGGGGACTGTCGCTCTTCGGAAAGGTCAAAGCAAAAACGTACTGGGGAGGAGCTTCACGTGGGACCAAACTGCACATGCATCCGGTCTGAAAGAAAAAATTTCAGGGAACTTGGACAAGTCATAAAGCAGAGAAGAGGCGGTCGACAGAATGATCCAAGGATCTTCCATAGGTTAAGCTTCATATAGTTTGGTTCCGGTTAGAAATATCAGGGAGATGGGGGTCACGGGGGTCCAACTAGCAACGAACCCGTGGCGGAAATCACGTCAAGGGGTTTGCAAAGAAACGACGGAACCATACAAACTGAGAACCCACCTAGGAGAAGGGGTGTGCGAACAGGGGTTCGCTCGGGCCCGACCGAAAGGTTTACCGGAAGGGGGGGAAAGAGCGGAGCAAAAAATTAAAAGACAAAGGGGGGAGGGGGGGGGGGGGCACAAAAAATAAACCCCGGTTCAAAGGAAGTGGCCGTGTGATAGGAAAGGTGGGGGGTTTTCTTCGACGGGGAGGTCTACCTTGCTCTGGGCCCCCCTTGAGGATTTCCGGAGAACGGGAGGAGGGATAAAAGTTCGCGCCAAGCCCAAAAGACGAAGGATAATCGCGTTAAATCCTCCGCGAGTCGGCAAACTTGGCGGATGGAGGACTAAAGATTGGGGAATTTGAACCGAACGCGCCTGGCAAGAAAGGGGAGCGCGGAACTAGGTGATAATCTTTTCGGAGGACTGGGGCTTTTTTCAGAGCGTCGCGTGGGGTGGGAAGGACGACGTGTTAAAAACAAAGTTGCCGAAAAAGGTGGCCAGGTGAAGTCCCATTTTATAAAGGGAAAAGTCAAAAGAGAAAAAAGAATGGGAAAGAGAGAGATGACAGAAGTCGGTATCTAAAGGGGGACGGCAATAAAAACGGCGAGACCTTGTCAAGTTAAACCTGTTTGAACACGACAAAAGGACCGCCAAGGACCCCGTCGCCGAAAAGATTAGACCCTCGGAAGCGACTTGGGAAAAAAAATTCCAAACTGAATGGAACCCGAAAAGAACAAGAGCTCTTACGAAATTCGGGTAACGAAACCCCGTCGGCTACACTAAGTATCCACGGGGACTCGCGTGGGCGGAGCTCGAAAACGAAGTCAAAAAGTTAAAAAAAGGAGAAAAAGGGGGTCAGGGACGCAGAAGACTGAAAAGAGAAAACACCTCCTCCTGAATAAAAACTGCCAAGCGGGGAACCGGGGCTAGGTTTCCAAAAAAAAAGCTAAAGAAAGGTTACACTGGATTACTTAAACTCGGAAATAAAGGGTACTTAACGTCAAAGAGCGAAAAGATGGTCCGAGAACCTTAGCGAACAATGTCCCGAAGGGTCTCCAGGGTGGAAGGGGTCAGAAGAAAGGATGGAAAGAACCGTACAGGTGCTCAAGTGGAACTTCTATTAAAAAAAGGGAAGACGACCCCGTTATTTACCTCATATTACCCGGAACAAGTCGAGGAAAGAGGGGGGGAGCTGGGCTATCAGCGCTCAAAGAGAGACCGTTAGCGGATCTGTGATGAAGCGGGAGAACCGCACGCCAGGACTGAAAGGGGGGCGCCAAAGAACGTTGTGGGTTTCTGTGTAGGTGGTTAGGGTAGTTGTCATGGAAAGGGGGAAAGTTTTTTTTGAGGGGGGGGGGTTGGGGTGTTTTTTTTTAGGTGGAGGGGGGAAGGGGAGTGGGGTGGGGGGTGGTTGTTTGCCAGTGTGGGTTTTTTTCTTTTTGTGCCTCCTTCGGGGCGTGGTTGGGTTCATTGAGGGTTTTTATGAGGGGGGATATTCCTGTTGTTTTTTGTTCTTGGGGTGGGTTTCTGTGGGTGTTTGGTCTGTTGATTGGAGCTGGAGGCCTTTTCTTTGTGGCTGTGTGGGAGGGGGTCGAAAAATTGGTCGTTTCCGGGAGGGGCCGTTTTTACTGGCTTGTTTGGTGTTGTGTTTTGCTGGGGGGGATGTGATTTGCTTGTAGGCCGGCCTGTTCTTCGCTTTTTCTGGCTTTCTGTGCTAGGGGTGTCTTCTTTGTTATCCGGGCGGGTTTGAAGGGTCCTTTGTCCTTGTATCGTCCGTTGGGGTTTGGACGCCGCCCGTTCGTGGTTGTTATGGGGGGTGGGGTTGGTTGCCTGGGGGTTGGGGGGGGCGGCTTCTGGGTGTGTAGGTAGATGTGGGTGTGTTGAAGGCGGGGGGCGGGCGTTTCTGTGCAGGGGGCGTGGGGGTTTGAGGGCGGTGGCTTGGCGTGTGTTGCGCCGCGTGGTTGTCATTTTCGCGTTTTTGGATGATGATGTTTCAGTTTGTTAGTTGCCGGGTTTGGTTTTTTTTGTTTTTTCGTCTGGGGGTTGGGCCAAGGGGGGGTTTTTTTTGGGGGCGGATGATGGGGTTTTGCTGGTGTTGGAGGGGGCCCGGCCGGGGGGGGAGGGGGTTCGCGGAGGCGTGGGGGATGCTGGTAGAGAGAGGTGAGGGGCGGTTTGGGGGTTGGGTGGGGGGGGGGGTGCAGTTGTTCAGGTTGTGGGGGGGGGGGGGGGGGTCTAGTCAAAAGTAGGGTTGGTTTTTCTCTCCGTTGTCCGGTTTGGGGAGGCTAGGACTTTATTAGGGACGGCGGGGCCCGTCGCTCCGGCTTTACCGTCTCAGGGGGTTGTCTGGATTTATGGAAGGGGGGGGGGAGCTTTTTTTACCCGCGGGGGAGGGTGGTTGGTTTTTTTGCTTGCTTCGGTTGGCCGTTTTTTTATTTTTATATGCGGATCTATTTGGGATTTCTTGTCGTTTTCTGTTCGGGTAAGGTTTTCTTAGGGTTCAGGGCTTGGTTCTAGGTTTGGTTAGCCGGGTTGTGTCGGTGGTGGGTATTAGTTTTGTGGTGTTCGAGGCAACAGCAATTGTTTGGGGTTTCTTTTCTTGACGGGTACGTGGAAGTTAGGGGCGGGTTGAAGGTGTTTTGGTGATCTTTTGGGGGGGTCGGCTTTGTGATGTTCGGGGTTGGTTTTTGTAGCGGATGGGGGGGGGTACGGCAAGGGTGTTTCTTTGTTATGTTGTCTGGTGGGTTTTGTGTGTTAGTTGTTTTGGTGGACGGGGCGTATTGGGACGTTGGCCGTTTTCTTACTGGCGGTCGGTGTTTCCTTGAGGGCCCTCTCTTTGGGTCCGGGGGTGTTAGCGTACAGGCGATATATTTTGGGGTTCCTCAAAGAATAGGTTTTTTTTTTTTTTGTTGTTGGTTTGGCCTTGTGGGTGTATGTAAAACAAAGGGGTTTCTTCTTTGATGTGGGGGTGCTGGGTCTTTTGTGCTATTGCCTGTTTGATTTTTCTATCGTCTTCTAGTGGTGGCAGTCGGGTTCGTTTTTAGGGGGTTCGGGTTGTGGGGGGGGGGGGTTTGTTAGCGGCTTGCTGTCAGGGGTCTTTATTGACGGTTGTGGTTAGGGGGGGGCGTTGGTTTGTGCACTTATTCCCGGGGGTTTAAGCTGGTTCGCTGGTCTCTTGCGTGTTTGAGGGGTCGGAGGTAAGGGCGCCGTGGGGGGTGAGTTGTTTGTGTCCCCGGCTTGTGTTGGCTCAAATGGGCATGAGCAGTTTGGACTCTGTGGTGGTTTCCCCCCCCCCCCTTTGTGAAGGGGTTTTTTGGGGGGGGGGGGGGGTTGGGGTTTTCTGTTATTTTTCTGGGGATAGGGTGTTGGTCTTTCGGTTTTTTGTTTTTGGTTTGCCTATAGTGGGGCGGGTTTTCTTGGGTTTGGTTGGAGTGGGTTTGTCCCTTCGGTTCGTCTCGCGTGGCTTCCGGAGAGGGGGTAATATGACGCCCCAATCTTTTGTATTGTTTTGGGGTTTTTCGTCGAGCTTTGACTGGGCTGGGGTTCGTTACCAAGGGGGGGTTTCTGGTGTGTCTCGGGTGGTCTGGGTTTTTGGTGTTTTGTGTCCTGAGGAGGTATGATTGGTGTTTTTTTTGTGTGAATCTTTGGGGGGGATTGCTCTTTGTTTTTGGGTTTAGATGTGAAGTTGGGGCCTGAAGTGGGGGGTTGAAGGCTTTCTTTGTTTTTTTTTTTGGTTCCTTGGGTGGGAGGTTTTTGGGCTTTTCATTGTTGGTGGTATGATAGGTTGGGTTCTGTTGGGTTGTCTTGGTTTTTGTTGGGTATGGGGTCTCGGGGCCTCTTTCTTGTTTGTGGCTCTGGGGTGGTTTTTATTGGTTTTAGCTTTGGCGGCTAGGTGGGGGTTTTTGTCATTTCCTGGCAGGTGTTTTTTTGGGTCTTTTTCTTTAGAGGGGGAGGGGTTTGGTGCTACGGCTGTTCTCTTGTGTTAGAGGCGGGGGTTGCTCGTGTGCCGGCGAATTGGTTTTTTTTTGGTTTTGTTGGGGCTTTGTTATGGGGGGGGTGGGTATTTACTGGTATCTGGAGGGTTTTTTGGGGCTTTCCTTACGTTTTTCCCGGTGGGTTTTGCTCGGTTTGGCTTCTGGGGGTTATTTTTATGTGATCCTGTATGAGGGAGTGGGTTTTCCAAGGGCCTTTTAGGTGTTTTGGGGTTGAGGTTGGTTGGAAGTGTTAGTTTTTTTGGGGGTGGGTAGCGCTTCGGCCTTTGCTGTGGACTGGGGGTACTCGAGGGTGAGTTTTTGTGTGTTTTGTTTTATTGTGGTTGTTTTTGGGGGGTTCTTCGCGGTTGTGGGCCTGGTCGACCTTGTTGTTGGTTTTCCTTGGGGGTTTAGGGGGTTTCCTTGCGTTGGGTTGTTTTCGGGTGGATTTGGAAGGTGTGGGGGTGGGTTGGAGGGGTGGGGAAAGTGGGGTAATTGGACGCCGAGCAAAAAAAAAAAGAATCCGGAGGAAAAAAAAAAAAAAAAAAAAAAGCCGCAGCGCGCATTAGAATCGGAGGCGCGCACTAAAAGAGGGAATCAGCTCTCGCCGAAAAGACGCCGGATGGGGCGGGTCAAAAGAGGAAAATAAAAGAGAGGGGAGCAACAAGAGCAACACAAAAAGAAAAGTGCATGAAAGAAAAAACTTATACTGCAAGCCAACTGGGAAATCAGATGACCAACTGGGGAACCAAAGCAACAAAAAGCCTCAGACGGGGTTGGGAGCGGACGAAGAAGGAACAAATCGACGCCGGGGGGCGTGCCGACGCGGGGGTGAAAGGGACAAAGAACGCCGGCTCGGCAAAAACTCTATCTCTTGGGAAAAACTGTGTGGGAAGACTCATGGTACAAAGCGCAAAAGGGAAAAAAGGAAAAAGAATCAGTAAAAAATGAAAGCGCAGGGGGTCAGATTCCTCGCCATACTCGTTTCGTTGAAGAAAAATCAGGGGAGATTGTTCCTAAAGTTTTAGGGATTGAAAATAGTGGCACAGCCTCCCTGAGTTCTGCGGCGAAAAACCCGAAGATTCCGCCAAGAAAATAAGGGAAAACAGGGACATGAGGGGGACGGAGCAAAAGGGTCGGAAACGGGGTCCGGGTGAATCAAAGCTGAATCCCCAAAGCGCTGAAAATAGGGGAAAACGAGAAACCAAAATTGGAAATCAAAGGGGCAATAACAAAAAGCCAATGAAACGCCGGGGGGGCCGATGAGTCCTAAGCGCCGGTCGAAAAATAGGGGGAGACCGAAGGGGCCGAAAGGGAATAGAAACGGCGGGTCTAGTTGTAATCATAAAGGAAAAGTGGGCATGGTGATCGTAGACCAAAACGGTCAAGCAGAAAGAAAGGGGGAGAAGTACCAAAGAACTGAAAAAAAGGTCAGAACAAAATCTGGAGAGGAAGAAGAAAAAAGAGGGTCCCAATTAGAATATCAAAACTCTTCTGAGGGTAGCGAGTCCCTTGACCCTGTTCGGAAAGAGTCATATGGGTTT
>Ga0179593_1756159_pt1 | contig 22726 bp, 30 predicted proteins | sample CZODoug2_1_08_16_FD_185931 | JGI IMG/M metagenome (GOLD analysis project Ga0179593, IMG submission 185931) | Vadose zone soil fungal communities from Angelo Coast Range Reserve, California, USA - CZODoug2_1_08_16fungal (PacBio error correction) | ecosystem: Environmental > Terrestrial > Soil >...
GGACGTCCGGTCTGGATTGCCGATTAGGTGGAGCAACAAACGCCGAATTGTACCCGCCGGCCCATCTCGGGGGGAAGGAAGGGAGAAAGAAAAAGAAGAGAGACGCAGGCCATCGTGGTCTCCGACCCCTCCCTGGCAACAAAAAAAGAAAGGAAAACGCTCCGAAAAAAACAAAATCCCCCCTTTGGAAAAAAAAAAAAAAAGAAGAAGGAAAAGAAGAGAGAATGCCGTCCGTCTGCGTTTGCTGCCCTCGGCAGGGAAGGGGGAGGAAGGGGGAACGGCTCGCCCGTTCTGACAGGGGACACGGGCACGAACAGCCGCAAAGGGGGAAGGGAAAAAAGAGAAGTAGAGCCACTCCCCTGCATCCATACATTAACTCCAAAAGAGGAGAAAAGGGAAAGAATCTGCCTCTGTTGTTACCTGAGACCCCTGAGAAAGAAGGGAGAGAAGGAGGTACGGCATCGCGCTGAAACCCGTGTATTTAACCTGAGAGGATGAAGAGGAACAAGCCCTCCGTGCTTTTGAAGCGCCATGAGCTCGCGAAAAGGAAAAAGAGAAGTCGCCTGAGGCCAGGGTTCAACCTTCATCTACACCTGTCGTCGATGAAGGAAAGTGAAGGGAAGGGTGAGCCTTCTGCCATGTCCCGAAGGGAAAGAAAGGGAAGAAGCATTGGCGGCGGATGCCTTCCACACTTTCTGTCCAAAGATGGAGGAAATCAAAAGTTTCCTTTTAACACCAGCTCCAGAGAAGGAAGGGAGAGGGAAGGCCCGAAAATAAGCAGCGCCCTCTTCCGTCCCCGCTTCTTTCCTCTTTTTATCGAGAATGGAAAGAGGAAACTGACCACTCCTCTGCCATCCCGAGGAATAGGGAAAAAAGAAAAGGAATAACAGGCAGGCGAACGCTACCATTTCCCTATCTTCTTTCGAGAAATGAAAGGAAAAAAGACAGAAACTCACCATTTCGTCCACACCACTCCCTAAAAAAAAAGAAAAAGAAAGACACGGAGGATGATGCAGGTGCTTCTATTTCCTGTTGGTTGTGGGTAAAAGATGAAACTCTCCACTGAACTCTTCTTTACGGAGGAAAGAAGGAAAGGCCCTGGAGCCCACCTTAAAAAGAGCTCCTTTGCCTGTCCATCAATTAGAGAGAAAAAAAAGGAGTGAGCGCCTCCCTTCCTCCTGCCCCATATCTGCCCAAAAGGTAACAACCATTCAACTGGTCGTGCGTGTGGGAATGGAGGAGAAAGGGAGCAGCCCCGCCGGGCTTCCTTTTGAGACGGAAAGAACCATCAAACCCGCGCGAAAGGAAAGGGGGGCATCGCTGACCCCCTATCATATTCTCTTCCATTGAATCCAGCTCGGCAGCAGAAAGCCGAATCAGTCCTTTGTTTTCCGTCACCCCGCAAGAGAGAAGAAAACGACTGTAAGATCTCACCACCTTCCCCAAAGCAGGGGGAAACCTTCGCGCAAACTCTGTTACGGTTCTCTTCCCTCCAGAGGGGGGAGGAGGGAGAGGCAAACCCAGTTTACATCTTGAAATAAACCAGACAATCATTGCTCCTCATCGCTAAATATGAAGAAAAAAAAAAGAAAGTCGGAAGCTTCTGCATCCCTTAAGTTCCTAATTTTCAACAGGGGGGGAGGGGGTAATGGGAGAACTTCCCTCCTAGGGATTTAAACCCGATTCGCCGTCGGCCTGTAAAAAAAAGGAAAAAAAAAAGAAAAAAAGAGGGAAAGCAGAGGGCCCGACTCGAAATCGAATAATTCTTCTTCTCGACGATCAGTCAAAAACCGGGGGTCCACCTGGCTCGATTTTTGCCCTCACCGATCTCCCTGGCCAGAAGGAAAAAAAGGAATGCGGGTTATGCTCCAGGTATGCTCTTTCCCCTCGCCGGTGGCAGGTGAGGAGAGGAGAAATAAAAACGAAGTAGGCTTTGACGTCGTCCTGAGGTGCCGTCGTGGCTGGCCGTCGATGGAAAGGAAAAAAAAAAAAGAAGGAGTGGAAACTGCCCGTACACGACCCGTCGCTACCCTTTTGTCCTCCTAACGCCTGAAGAGAGGGAGAGAGGAGAAAAAAAGGCCCTGTTTAATCACTGTTCATGTGCCGCCCTCCCCGGGAAGAAAGGGAAAAAAGAAAAAGGCGGGCCCGTGCGGCGCCCTGGAGTTATCAACCAACCAAGGGACCAATGGGGGAGAGAATATCCAGCAGGCTTTCTGCTCCCCCTGGTCCGCCGCGTGCGTCCTGTTACGCCAAAGGGAAAAAAAAAGTGGGGGTTTCCACGTGAGAACGGGAAGCACGTTTTCTCTTCAGCAGGAAAAAAAGAAAAGAGGGTGGCAGCCTTTCACCTCGTCAGAGGGAAAAAAAAGAAAGGAGCGAAACCATCTCCCTACCTTTATCACAAACACCGGATGGAACCAAAAAGAAAAAGATTGATCGGTCACCTACTTTCAGTCCCATGGAGAGAAAGAACTCTGGACCCACGTCACTTCTTTCCTTTACGAACCGGAACGAAGAGGAGAGAAAAATTTCTTTCTGTCGTGGAAAGAGGGGCGGGCCAGCAGCAGCTCCCTCGCCCTTCTTATACCGGTCAGTAAAAAAGATACTGGAAACCGGGCCGCCTCGTGTCCCCTCCCCCCGGACGGAAGGAAAAAAAAAAAGGGCCATGGCGGGACGCAGGCCTTGACCAATCCAATCCTTCCTACCTTCTGGCCAGGCGAGAGGAAAAGAAGAAGGCTCAGGGATCCTGAATCTGTTAACTGGTTCCCGGTGTTAGGAGGAAAGAGGAAACCCTCAATTTTGTCGACCGTCATTAACAAACGGCCGAACCTTTCATCAACGGTCGCGCTGGAAAAAGGGGGCCGACCACCTGCTTTCTCGGATCTGGGCGGGAGAAGGAGAAAGGAGTCGCTCCGCGTTCCGGGGGGGGAAAAAGGAAAAGCAGACGGCTCCACGGAATCTCGGAGAAGAGGGGGACAAAAACCCCCCCCCCCCCTTTCTCCTTGGAAAAAGAAAGACGCGGCCACGTCCTGCTGTCGAGGAAGGGTTGAGGACTGTCCCTTTTTCTTGGAAGAAAGAGAGAGGCCCCACTCCATTCCTTCTTCCAGCGCAAGGCAAGGAAGACCGACCTCGAAGAAAGGGAAGCTACATTTCTTTCATCCTATTCCTCTGCCTGAGGAGAAAGGGGAAAATAGGGCAGTGGTGTCCCTTTTTCCTCTCCTATTATGGAAAAAAAAAGGAGAGTGGGGGGACATTCATCTGTTGATTTTAATTTTTTTTTTTAAGGAAAGAAGGGGAGAGGGCTCGCTGGCTCCCTCTCGTTTTTTCACGCCAGAGAAGAGGATCCCCTAGCTGCCGCGTCCTCTTCCGCGAGCCGTCTTAGAGGGAAAAAAAGGGAGTTTTTTCTTTTCTCCTTCTTTCTTTGGAGAAGACATCATGCAAGAGCAGGGCTGTCGTCTAAAACCCGAGAGGAAGTTAATAGTGGGCTTTTCTGACCGCGTTGTAGGATGCCCCGATTAAGAGGAGGAGAAGAGAACGGACGGAGGAGCGTGGTCCTTTCTCAGCTTACCCTCTTAAAAAAAAAAGAGCGAGGAGTAAATGCTTTCCCTTTTTCGTCTGGCCGTCCGCTGCAGAAGGAAGGAAGAAAAGGGGAACATGGGAACAGCTTCGCCGCCGTCTCCTTTTCCCGCCGTGTGGAAGGAACACGCGGTTTGGCCCACCAGGTCCCCTAAAGAAAAAAAAAAAGAAGACCGACCGGCCTCCAATTTCCCCTGGGGGGAAAGAGACAAAGGAAATCGACCGCCCGGTGAAAGAAGGGAGAGAAGTCCCGAAGAAAAGGCGGGACGGCTTCGGCGAGCTCATGGCGCGGGAGGAACGACCGTGGTTCACGGAAGGAAGGAAACTGACCCCTCCGTGTTTTCATCGCGAGGGAAGGAAAGAAAGTCGGTTTTCTCGGACCCGGGTGGAAAAAGGAACTGAAAGAACGGCCTTCGGATGCGCTGCTGGCGACCGTCTTCAGAGGAAAGAAAGGAAAGAGGGGCGCCTACGCGACGGCCGAGTGTAATCTCCTCTGGAACCACCAAATAGAAAAATGCAGGAAATGCCTACTGCGATCCGCCTTTGCCATCTGGAAGAAGGAAAAAAGAGCCACCTCCGCCGGAAAGGAAGCTAAGAAAAAAAAACCGTAGAAAGGCCCGCCGTTGTCGTCCCTCTAGCCAGGCCGGGTTGCTGGCAAGGGGGAAAGAAAGAGAGAAGGAAATCGACAAGTGAAAAGGCACTGACATCGTCCCTCCGAATGTCCTTCGGGTAAATCGGAGAGAAAGAAAAAATCCTCATCCATTTAACATTAGTCCCATCGCCGTATCCCCGCAGAAGAGAAAAAAAAAAGATAGTGAACGAGACCCTGAGCACCATTTTCAGGCGCGGCGGAGGAAAGTAACATCTATGCCCCGCTGTGAGATGAGGAATTCCTTCCCTGGGAAAAGTGGGAAGAGGCCCGCTTCTTTGACGCAGAAAAAAAGACAGCCCCGCCTCCCTACTTCTTCGTCCGGACGGGAAACTTTTTCCCCCGTCAGAAGAGGGAATTGATTTCCTCCCTTTCACGGGTCAAGAAGGAAAACCAGAAGTCAATTCCCTCTTCCAGGAGGAAAAAAAAGACACATAGAGCCCGGATTTCCTGCCCACACGGGAGGGAAAAAAGACTCGTGTCCATCCCTTCCTTTACACCCGCTCCCCCATCGAGGAGAAAGGAAGAAAAAAGGGCCGCCACCCCCGAGCGGGCCCTCGTTTATCCTTATCATGGCCAAAAGAGAAGGACCACCTCTCCATCATCTCATCTGTCCCCTCGCTCCAAAGGAGAGGAAGAGGACCGTCTACTCTACCCTTCTATCGCGGTTAAGAAAAGATCGGAGAACCACGTTTTTACCTAATAACCAGCCACCTTCACCATTGCAAAAAAAAAAAGAAAGAAGGGAGAGAAGAGGAGACGACAGGAGCGAGCAGGCGCGTGTTCCTTTTCCCACCTCGATGAGACAGAAGAAACAGGGGCGACTTATACTTCGTTGTCACGGAGGAAGAAATGGAGGACACGTTCGGTCACACTTCTCCTTTTCTGGCCATCAAATAAGAGAAAAGAGCCGAAGATTTCATGTATCACCCTTCGTTGCAAAAAAGAAAAAAAGTAGAGAAAGATGACCATTCCAACTTTCTTCTTTTGGGAACGGAGAGGGAAAGACGCCTCAAACGGTTCAACCTCCGTTTCCTGGGAAAAAAGAAAACGCAACCCCTCTCAGAAAGAAAAAAGCAGGAACACCCTATCATATCTGTCGCCATTATCCATCGAGAGAAAAGAGGAAAGCAGTTCTTCTTTGGTCCGGCAACAAAAGTTTCCCTTACGAACGTCGACTAACAAGGAGAAAAAGGGAGGAATGGCAGTGGAAGTCGGGCCCCTTCCCGTCCAACGAGAACGGGGAAGGGGAGAAAAATTCATGACTGTCGACAAATTTACGGGAGAAAAAAGGGAAATCCGTACCTACTAAAAGAAGATAAGAATCTGCTCCCAAACTCCTGTCCCCCCCCCCCCAAAAAAAAAAAAAAAAAGGCCACACAGAAAAGGTTCGGCCTTCTTCTTTTCAGCCCCTGAGGGGAAGGGGCTGGGGCCATCCCTGCTCCCTTTATCCTTGGCCACTGCCGCCGATGGGAGCGGAAAAGGGAAGAAGGAGGAGAGACGATATTAGTACGACCTGTTCCTCCTCCTGCGATGAGCAGGAGAGGGAAAAGGAAGCATTCCTTCTCTACGAATCGTCGGGGAGGGAAAAGAGAAAAAAGTACGAAGTGGTCCCGCAACCTATTCGACCATGGAAGGAAGGAAGAAGAGGAGTGTTTGTTCCATCATTTGTTTCTCTGCTTCCAGAGGAAGAAGGGTAGGCAGAAAGGTACGCCATGCCCTGTGCCCCCGTCCGAAAGAGCTGACAGGAAGGAAGAAAGTATCAGGGGCCGTCCCCGTTTTCTCCACGTTGTGAAACAAGGGGGGAGGAAAAAGAAGGGGAAAGAAAAAGAGAGGGGAGGAACTGCTGCTCTCGGCTTTGAACTGCGTCCCCCAGGGCAAGGTGGAGAAAGGGAAGGGAAGAAAAAAAACCAAGTATTATTTTTGAAGCTAGAGATCCGTGGGAGAAAAAAAAAGGAAAAGGGAATAGAAGACGAGACACATATGCCCTCCATCTATGCATTCTTTCTGAGCCAAAGAAAGAGAGGGATCACAAGTTCTCGCACGTGTTCACGTGTAAGAACTTGGCCGCACCGTGAAAGGAGAGAGAAGGAAAAAGACGGACGCTCATCTCGTCAAGCTACTTTCGGCCCACCGGAAAGGAAAGGGGGGATGAGAGGTCCCCCCTGCTCTACCTTCCTAAAAAAACAAAAAAAAGAAAAAAAAGAAAATAGGGGATTGGAAAAGGGAAAAGGGAAGGCCCCTACGAATCATTCCTTAGATCTTTCTTGCCACACTCAGAAAAAGTAACCTGAAAGGAACTAAACTTGAATCCGATTCTTCCCTAGACCAAAGGGAGGTAGGGGACCACGAAGAGTCTCCTCTCCTTTCGGATACCTGTACGTAAAGAGAAGTGAGAGAGGAGGACCTCTTTTCCCTCCCCTCTGCTCCCGTTCCCGAAAAAAGAAAAGAAAGGAAAAGGGAGGAGGGAAGAAAGGCCCTACCCTTCGTGCTTCGTCTACTCAGCCCGGCTCCGAGACGAGGGGATATCCCTGACTGTTACTTTTTCGTGTGTGGGAAAGGAAAAAGGAAGGGGGGCCGTCCTGCCCGTCCAATTTTGTCCGAACAATAAAAAAGGGAAAGGGACCGCCCCTGTCACTTTTTCTCTGCTTGCCCCGGGAAAGGGAAAAAAACTGAGTGGCCCTCGTAATTGTTGGTTCGTGAGGAGAGAAAGGGAAAGGTGGGGACTACTATGTCGGGGTGCCGACCACCGGCGGGAAAAAGGATCTCCGGTCGCCTTCTTCGAAAGAGATGGGGAAAAGTCGGGGGGTCCATCGTGCGGCCCACTGCCTGAAAGAGGGGGGACCACAGGTCCGGTTTCGTTTTCTTCCTCAACGGGAGAAAGGAGCGCAGACGGCGTCCATCTCCAGGTCCAGCAATCATGTCCAAGGTTAAGAAATGGTCCAGCTGGCGAGACAGGAGAAAATTGAGCGCTCAACGCATGTGGTTTTTTATCCCTGGAAGGAGGGGGGCCCTGGTCCTCGCTATGAAATTGCCACCCACGGCCAGAAGCGGAAGGAGGGCCAGAGGGTTGGATCCCTTTTAAACCCGCCCTTCTCCGGAAAAGGGAAAAAGAGGGGAAAAGCCCCTCCCCTCCCTTCCCTCGCCCTGCCCGTTCGTCCGAGCGGACAAGGAATAGGAAAAACCCGGGGACGTCCTTCTTCCTTCGTCACTTGGCCGCGAAAGGAAAAGAGAATCGGCCTGGTTCTCGTTCGCCGGCATGGAGGAAGGGGGGAGACGGAAAGAATTCCTCGCTCCTCTGGGAAGGGAAGAGGAAGATGGGCACTGCTCCGCTAACCCAAAAAAAATTTCCCCTCCGTTGCTGGCCTGCCCCCCTAAGCGCAGAGGGAGGGGGAAAGGAAGAGAAGGGGTGACGGAACTTAGGGTATGATGGTGTACCCGTCGCCCTTCCCGGCTTTGCACGGACGGAAAAAAATGTGAACGTCCTCCGCTCTCTATTCTTTTTTTGGCCACAAGGGAGAGGAGAGAATGGAATGGTGGCCCGACCCGGCGAACCGACAGGCTTCATCCTTACCTCCATGGTGTGAGGGGGGAAGGAAAAAAAAAGTCGCCTAACTGTCCGCCTCCGAAGAAAAAGAAGATTAAACACGGTGGACACTTTTTTGCCAACGTCCGAAGGAAACCTTGAGAGGCGTACCTCGTCGGCTTGTCGCCGCCGCCTTCGCCGAACTGGGAGAAGAAGAAGGAGAGGAAACGAAGACGATCACCGCGATCCGCGTCTGACGTCCCTGTAAAACTGGGTGACCAGGGAGGAAAACGCCAGGAACTCCGTCCCCCATCTCGCGGGCCGGCTTTAAGGAAGAGGGGAGAGCAAGGCCATCTGTCGCCGACCCCTACATGGAAAAAATCCTCGATTCCTCCCCAGCAGGAAGGAAAGGAGATCTCCTAAAAAAAAGCAGTAGATGAGTAAACGGATATTCCTTCCTGCTTCGGTGGCTGACCTAGGAAAAGGGAAGAATGCAAAACGATTTCATCGGCTCTCCTTCTACTTGACAAGGGAAAATGAGAGTAAATAGGCGCTTCCCTCTTCCGTAACGTGAGAATAAGAAGGAAAAGGATAGAGCTCGTCCCGCATCGCCTCTCATACCTTCTTCCGCTAGGGGGGAAGAGGAGAAAGAGAGTGAGAAGCATAAGGAGTAAGGCCATCGCGATGACCCTTCTTTGAATTATCCCAGATGAGGATGAATGAGGAAAAAAGGCCTCTTCTTTTTAATCTCCATTGGGGAAAGAGGAGGACTTCGCCGAGCGCATTTCCACCTCATCGACACTGGAGGTAAGGAGGAAAAGGTCCGCCAAGTCCTCCACCATACCAATTAATCCCTTCCTGCCAAGGGAAGAAGAAAAAAAGGAGGAGAGAGAGAGAAGGGGAGAAAAAAAGGCGTTCCACCATCCCCGTCCGGAAAGAAAAAAGGGAGAAAAAAGGCAGGAACATCATCTGCCTTCTCCATCTACCTTCCATCAAAAGAGAAGAAAAAAGAGGGGAATAGGGGTTACCCGGAGCATGCCCCCCTCCTACTGCCAGGGCAGAGGAGGAAAAAAATGAGACGGCATCTTTCCTCTCTCCCACTCTTTCATCCCATGCCACTTCAACATCCAGAAGAAAGAAAGAAAGGAAAGAGAGGAAGGGAAAGAAGCGCCCCCTTTGACGAATAATCCTACCTTCAACCAAGGAGAAGAAAAGCCGCTTCCTATCCTTTCATCTTTACTCCTTCTTTCTATCAATTTCTTCGAGGGAGGGAAAAAAGGGGAGAAAAAAGGAAGAAGAGGTAGACAGGGAAACATCCGCCCTTTTAAATGCCATGGAGACAAAGCCAAGGGACCACATATCTAAACCAAATTTACACCACCATGCAAGAGGAAGGGATAGAAGAGAATTGACTTACACATTTCCTCTAAAGATGAGAAGTAAGTCATTCCCCTTCTCTGTCCTCCTCCTGCTGTCCTGGTCAGAAAAGAAAAAAAAGAGTCAACACCCTTCTCGAACAAAAAAGAAAGTTTCCTCTTCTTACCCCCTATAAAAAAAGAGGAAAGAAGAGGCAGCGCGCATCACGGCTACTTCTATCCTGTTTAAGCATCGGCAGGGAAGAGACCCCTCCCCTTTCTCCTTCAAGGAGAAAAGAGAGAAAAGAAAAAAGAGCGACATGGCAGTTTTTCTTCCCCTTTCGTGACAGGCAGGAGTAAAGACGACGTTCCTCCATGGCTTTTGTTTCAGAGAAACGCCAACAGGACAGCTTTGAAATAAGAGCCGGCCATAATCATCTCCTCATCTCTAAATCTGCTTCCAACGCAGGAAGAGGAGAAGAAGAAAGAAGGGAAAATGGTCCCCGGGTTCGTGTTGGGTAAGAAAAAAGGGGCGAAGACGGCCGCTCTATTGGGTTTTACCCGATGCGGAAGGGAAAGGGGGGGAAGACGATCTCGTACTACCGGTCAGAAGAAGCAGGATCAGAAAAGCTAAGGGACCGTTCTTTCTCTACGATCTTCCGTTAGAAAAAGAGAGAGGGGGGCAAGCCCCCCCCCCCCCACGATCTCCCTGGCAGGATAGTAGGGGGGGGAAGGAAAGAATGAAAAAATCATGTTTTCTTCTCCCTTAGTCTCGGGAAGGGGGAGAGTAATGAAACGCAAGGTACTCCATTCCCTGGCACCGGCAAGGAAGTGAAAGAAAACCTTGAAGGGCCTTCTATTTAATCTTAACTGTCCCTTCCACGTTTCCTCCACTTTTAACACGGGGAAAAAAGGGAAGAAGGGGGAGAAAAGAATGCGCCGAAGGAGGAGAGGGCTTGCTTCGCTTCTTTGGACCTGTCGTCCCACAGGAAAGGGAGAAGGGGGAGTCTCAAAAAACAACACCCTGAGTATTAATGAAATCGATATATCATTTCTCCGTGCAGGGAGGAAAGGGGGAGAAAAGAGGAGAAAGAAGAAGAAGAAAATAGGAAGAGTTGGCCGCCCCCCCGTTTCTCTCTTCTGTCGTTGGTAAGAAAAATGGGGAGAACGCGGGTGTTTTCAACTTTTATAACTTTTGGACGTCAAAAAGGGGGGGAGAAAAAAGAAGGGGAGAAGGACCAGATAAATTAGCGTCGGGGAAAGAAAACCCACTCCCTACCGCGCCCCCCCGTCTCGACCTCGGCAAGTAAGGGAAAAGGGGGGGAGGGTAAAGAAAGAAGGAAAAAGGAGAATCGTGTTCTTTGCCCCACTCGCTAGCAACCCAGAGGGACCCACGAAAGGAGGGGCGATTAACCTACGAAACTTTCTCGCTTGGGAGGGAGGAAAGGAGGAAAGGTCGTGAAAACTATTATTCGTCGGAAAAGAAAAAGGAATCCTCTTTCCCTCCCCGAAGGAAAAGGAAAAAAAAAAAGAAAAAGTGACCTTCTTACCTACTTGCTTGCCAAAAAAAAGGAGTCAAGCAGTCTTTGCTACATCTCCCGGAGGGAAGAGGGAATGGAGGGGTCGTCCTTTCCTAATTTACACAAAAGTCAAAAAGGCCACTTTGTCGACCGTCAATGGGACACCGAAGGAAAGAAGGAGGAAAGGGGAAGCCCGAAGTGCCCGCTCCATTCCCCCTCCAACCTGAGGGAGAGATAAGCGTCGTCTTTCCTTTCTTCCTTGAAGTTCGAAAGAGGAAAAGGGAGGAGGGACACGGAATCGCTGTCGCCTTCTGCGGAACGCCGAAGGGGGGAAAACGGATGCTTATTCTTTTTTTCCGCGAGAAAGGCGGTACGGGCTGCTTTTTTTTTGCTGGGGAACGGAAAAAGTAAGACCCTCTTCCCGTTCTTCCATGAAAAAAAAAAGGGAAAGAAACTCCGCCCGTTGAAAAGTAATGATCAAATATTCTCTTCCTTTATTCTTTCTTCCTCCAATTTTATCCCTTCCCATAGGAGGGGAAAAAAAAAAGGAGAGAGGACTGTTCTTACTTTTTCTCCTTTCATTCAATCGGTGGAGTGGATGAAAGGAAAACCGAAAGTGGCTTCTTTCTTCTCTGCTCCTCTCTGTTTGTCCCAACTCTCAAGAAAGAAAGGAAAAAAAGAAAGAAGGCGGAGGAAGAGAAAGTCCTCGGGCCTCGATCCGTTCCCTCTTCTTTTGTTTGTGGCGCAAAAGGAGGTAAAGGGAGGAGTTCCGAAAGTTCCAGCCTTTCCGGTTCGCTACCGGAGGAGGAAGGAAAGGTAAGACGTGGAAGTCCTTTTCTGAACCTCTTTTTGATCTAAGTCACGATGAAGAGATGGAAAGGGGACAACACCTGCCCTTCGTGCGCTTTTTCCTCTAAGAGAAAGAGGGAAAAGCAGAAGGGGACGTGGCCCGCCCTTGTTCTTCTGTCCGTCCGCTGACAGCAAGAGGAGGGGATGAAAGCGAGCCTTCTCCTTTTGGACCCTCCGTTTTGGCCCTGCCTCAGAAAGAGAGAGGGGGGAAAAGAGAGGAAAATGGCCTCCTGCCTTCATTTTCCTGGTGGAGGAAAGAGGCATGAAATCGATACCTGCCATTGTTCGTTCCGGTGACCCCTGGAAAGAAAAGCAAGCCTTCCCGTTCGCGGGGCGAGACAAAAGCTTCCGTGAAAAAAGGGGAGGGTGGGTAAAGAAGAAGGATTCCTCATCCTTCTCAATCGAACAAGATAGTCCGCCGTCTTCTTTTTCCTCAACTCCGCCGGCAGAAAAAGGGGAGAGGGGAAAAAAAAAGATAGGACAAGAAAGTCTCCCTGCTGCTCTTCTTTCTTACTCGTTCCAGAGGAGAGAGAAAAAGAGTAAGACTATTCCTACCTTCTAATTTAAGCTCCTATTGGAAAAAAGGGAAGAGAGGAGGGGGTAAAAGGTAGCGACGGCTACCTCTTTGGGAATGAGGAGACTGAAACCCGCTCTGCTCCGAGTCCGGAAGAAGGGAGGGAAGAGAATAAAACCCAACACCTGAGAGGAGGTAAATATATGTATATTCCGTGACGGAGAGGGGAGGGAGGCCATTTTTTTTCGTCTACCCCTAATTGCAGAGGAGAAAAAGGGGAAAGGGAAAAGGAACGCCGATATTCCTTCCCTGGTAAAGGTCAAAAAGGTTAAGCCCTCCTCCTTCATCCATTACCTTACTTCCTCGCATCAGAAAGGAAAAAAGGAGAAAAAAGGGGGAAAAGGAGAGAAATGGAAACAGGGTCTTCTACTTCTTCTGTTCTCCATCCCCACCGAGGAAGGCAGAGAGATGAAATGAGCCGTTCCTGTCCTTGAACACGTCCCTTCATCAGAGGAGGGGGGGAAGAAACAGACGACTTCTTCTTCGGCCCGTAGAAGGAAGCAACCTGCCTACACCTTTTCGGTCCTATGCCGGAAAGAAGGGGGTAAAAAGGAAAGTGAAAGAAGCCCGGGAAGGGGAAGGTCTCTTAAACCTTTTTTCCAACCTCATGAGAAAAGGGAAGGAAGAAAGAGGCAAACCTTTTGCCAGCCGCAGGGAAGAAAAAAAAAAAAAAAAAGACTGCATACTAATTTCCGCCACTTACTCTCTCTTCGGGAAGAAAAAAAAGAGAAGGGGAAAAAGAGAAGGGAAAGGGAGAGCGTTCCACGCCTCTTCCAGAAGCGAAATAGGGAGAGAAAAAAGACCACGGAGGCCCCGCTAACTCTAACTGCATTGCCCTATCGTCGGGAAAAAAAGAAGACCTTTAATAATAATCCGAAAAGTAACCGGAGAAAAAAGAAGAGGGTACGAAAAGCCGTTCTTCGAATATTTTCTTCTATTTGCGTGCAAACAGGAAGGAAGAAGAAGAGTGGGGGGGGTGGGGGGGGGAGGGAACGAGACGCTGGTTTCCCTTTCTCCACCGCCCCAGGAAGAAAAAGAGCAAACACGGCTCCTTGTCTGGCCCTCAAATAGCGAGACCCTGGACACCAAAGGAAAGAAAAGAAAAGAAAAGAGGAGGAAGAAAAGGGGCGACAGATGACCATTACACGGGCGGCCGGTGGGATGCGGAGGGGAAAGGGAGAAGAGACCGCCCGGCCTCCGGTGAACGCCCAACGACCCCGCCCACTCTGGGCAAGAAAAAAAAGAAAGACCCCTCAGGCCGTTGACGAGGCAAAGAGGGGATTCTCCATATCCATCTCTTCCTCGGCTCAGAGAGGAAGGGGGGGGAGGCCCCCGAAAGGGTGCTACTTCACTGACTACTTCTACGACCTTCGGAAAGGGAGAAGGGTGAGGGACATTTCGTTTACGCTCCGGCTGAAAAGAGAAAAAGAGGGGAATGCAGGTCATTACTTTCTACAACTTGACTTTCCCTACTGAAAAAGAAAGGGAAAGGGAGCAATAAGCTCCTCATCGCGAAGATCGTCTCCAACGCCGAGAAGAAGGGAGAATAGAAATCTTCGCTTTCCATCCCTTAGGGGAAAAGGAGAAGGAGGGAATAAGGGAGAACTTCCGTCCTATTTATGGACCAGAGGAGAAGAAAGGGGGGTACGAGTTTGACCCCTTCAGTCCTTGCCTCTAATTCTCGTCGAGGGGAGAAAAAAAGGACAGGGAGAGACTATCGTCCCCTTTCTTCCCAGGCCAGGAAGGGAAGGAAGAAGGAGGGGAGCACGAATCTCCCTTTCCTTATCTTAGTTGAAAGAAGAGGGGAGGTGATGAAAAGGTTGGCTCTTTCTCGCCGGGGGACCGATTGTCGGGAGAAAGAAGGGGGTACCCATTCCCCTTTCCCTTCCTCCTTGGAATCTTTACTCTTCCCAAAGGGAAGAGGGAGGAAGGAAAGAAAGGGGAAAAGGGAGAGCCCCCGGAGTTAACCACCTTGTGCGTACAAGACGCCGCAGGAAAAGAAAAAGCTAAGCGGTGCACTTGCTTCCCTCAGGTTCCCGGTTATCACTTTCCTGGGAAAGAGAAAAGAAGAAAGAAGAGAAAAAGAGAAGGAGGGCGAACCGGCGGGCGTCCCTTACTTTACACCTGGGGGCCCCGGGGGGACGCCAGGGAAAAAGAGAAAATCGGCCGCCCCGTGTCGCGCTGCGTCCTGTGTACGCCAATTTGTTCACGAGAAAAATGGGAGAAAAGGGGAATCATCATCATCACTGCCAGCCCACGACGAATATGAAAGAAAAGGGAAACTTGCGTTAACCTGCTGCTCGCGACCTCCCGAAGGCCGAGAAAAAAAAAAGAAAAAGAAAAAAAGGGACCCACCTCAACTATTTGGCCCTCGACCGTGGGGAGTAAAAGAAGAAAAGTTCCAAAGAAGAGCCCCTCTGTACCATTCCAACTTCTTCCTTGGAGAAAAGAGGAAAAAGAGGGAGGGGGAAAGGATACCTTCGCCTGCTTGACCTGTCTTACTGTGCGTTAGGAAAGAAAAAGAAAGGGGTCCTCCCCTCTTCTTCCTTCGAAAAAAAAAGGAGAAAGGAAAGGAGGAAATAAAAGGGCTGACCACAGCCGTCCCGACCGTGATGAGAAAGGAGCGATTTTGTATTCCGATCTTCTCTCTTGCATTAATCCTGAAAGGAGAGAGGGGAAGGGGAGTTACAGCTTTCCCCGTTTGCCGTCCGCCCACGTAAGAGGGGGAAAAGGCTTCCTTTCTTCCTAGCCCTTTCCACGGTCGAGAGGAAGAAGAAAAGACAAGAGGTACCGACACCCTGCCCTTTCTCTGATATGGGGGGACGGGGGGAGAAAAGAAGAAGGGACGTCTTTCCCTTTAAATTCCCTGGCACGAAGGGGAGGAAGGGAAGGAAGGGGAAGTACCACTGATCTCCCGTCGACTGAGCTCTCCTATCTTGAAATCTGTCCTCATATCTGAAAAGAGGGGGGGGAAAAGGGGCGGATCTTCGTTTTGTTCTGGTGGCTGAAAAAAGGTGTCCTCCCCCGGCCGCCCTTCGTCTGTCAAGAAGAAGGATGAGGGTGACCAAACCAAGAAGGGTGTTAATTTTCTCTTTCCTCTACAACAAAGAAAGGAGGGAGAGCACCCCCCATGTTTTATCCCTTCCCTCGGGAGGTGTGGGTAAAAAAGGGCCATCCCCTGCTGCCGTTCGGGGAGGGAAAAGATGAATGCAATCTGTGTAATTTTATAATGTAAAAACCGCTCTTCTCTCACGAGGAAGAGAAGTGATGCTTTTTCTCTCTCGGTTTTCACGCCCCTCGAATCCAGGGGAGAGAAAAGACCACCTCCTCGCCGCTATCCGGTTCTTTCGTCTTTGTGCCCTGCAAGGGGAAGGAAAAGAGGAAAGAGGGAGACGAAAACGAACCCGCGAGAAGAAAGGAACCTGCCCTTTTTCTTTCTTAACGCCCTTGTGGAGCGAGGCCCCACAGAGGAAAAGAGGTAAGAAATGGACTTCGTCTCGTGTGCCCATCTCCGCGAAACAAAGCCCTAATTCCCTCCCCTTCCTGGCCCGGCCCTATCTCGAGAGGAGAAAGGGGAGGAGAGGGGAGGGCGCTTGTGTCCCGGCCCTGCGAAGGGAGGAAGGGACCCGCCTGTGTTGCCCCCCTGCCTCCGCTCTCTAATCAGGGGGAAAAAAGGGGAAGAAAGGGGCGGCCCTGTTCCTCCTGCTTTCATGGAAAAATGGGGGAGCTAACCGGACTGCTTCCATAGAAAAGGAAGGGGAAACCTGGCCTCTTCTACTCCCGACGCCAAGGGGCGCTTGTGGCCGTCGTCGAGCTTCATGGCGAGGGAAAAAAGAAAGACGGATCCTCTCCTTCTCATGAACAGAGAGGGGAACGTATAACGCCGTCTGCTGGCCTCCCGCCTCCCTGAAACGGGAAAGGAGAAAGGAGAGGAGGGAGGGAGTTGTCGCCGGATCCGTCTCTTTGACAACGAAGGGGAGGAAAAAAGGAGGTTCTAACGTCCGAGGGAGAGAAGGAAGGAGGGAAAAGGAGGCGGGCCTGCTGTTCCGTGCCCGTGGAAAAGAATAACCGCTGGCCATCGTGGTAGAAAAAAAAGGATCGAGGGCCAACCGCCGAAAAAAAAAAAACGGGGAGGAGAAAAGAATAGATTCCGTCCCGTCAGGCGGGGGGAGGGAGAAGGTTTCGTTCATTTATTGGGACGGCTCTCCTTCTTACTGGGAAACGGGCAAGGGGGATAAAGTATTTACCTTCTTTCCATCGCGAGAAGAGGGAACGACGTTCTTCTCCTCCTCCGGCTCCGGGAAGCCTTATGCTCTGATGCTTCTCCCTCAGCGAAGAGAATAGAGTGGGAAGAGGAAACGATCACCATTTTCTCGAGGACGGCGTCAGAAACGAAGAGTAAAATCGTCTATTAACCCGTCGGTTATTATCATATGAGGAGGAAAGAGACTTATTAAAGAAGAGGGGAAGGCGCAAGTTTATCTAGAGGAAAAAGCACCGAGTCTTGCTTCTTCCTTCTCCTATGAAAAGGGGAAGGTCGATTTCCGCCCTTTTCCGGTTCAGAAAACACATAACCATGAAGCCGGCCTTCCCAGGAAAAGAAAGAAAGTCGGTATAACTCTGGTGGACAACAGCGGAGCCTTCCGCAGGAGGGGAGGGGCGAGCTGCTAATCCGTTCCCTCCTTGCCGGGAAAAAAAAAGGAAGGAACACGTAACTCTCTCTCTGCCGGAAAAGAAAGGAGGAAGAGGGAAGCGCCCCACTCCTCCTAATTCCATTTCCTGAGAGGAAGAATGAAAGGAGGGAGAGGATAAAAAGAGGTAAGCCCAGTCCCACTTCATCACGGCCGGAAAAAGAGAACAAAAGAGGAAGATCGAAATGTCCCTGCCTCCTTCCATGTATCATTCTCCCCGTGACTAAATAACCGAAAAGAGAAAGGGAGAAGAGAGGAGAGGAAAGGGAGGAAAAAAGGAGGAGAGGGTTCTTTTCCCACCTCTAGGAGCAAGCGAGAAAGAAGGAGAGGACTGATACTCTTTTAACCCCCAACGGGAGAAAGGAAAACCCGATGATAAAGGGGGAGGTACTCATCACTTCTCTTGGTCCTAAAGGAAAAGGGGAAGAAAGAGGAAGGGATAACGCCTTCTGGTAGCTCCGATAAAGGACATCCCCTGTCCTCTAACATATGAGAAGTTAAAAAAGGGAAAGGAGATGTAAGAAGATTCTTCTTTCATCCTCAACTTTCGAAGGGTGAAAAGAGGCGTTTCCTCCACCAGCCCACCCCCGCGCAGACGAACAGAAGAAGGAAAAATAGACCCCCTATCATATCCCTGCCCAGTATTAAAAGAGAGGGAAAGAAGGGAAGAAGTAGCGTTTTCCGCACCGAAAACGAAGAGAAATTAACTACTTCTTACCTAACCTCCTTTCAAGAAAGGAAGAAAAAAAGGAGGGAAAAAGGAAAGGCTTCCCCTCAACATCCCGCATACCTCTGACGGGATAAAGAAAGTTTTCATTCGTTCCCTACAATGCACGGGAGGAGGAAAAAGAAAAAGAAAAAGTTACAATTCCAGTCCTTCCTCACGGCGAAGATGAAGAGAAGTTAGAGGAAGACCTCCTTCCATAATTTCCTTCCCGTCTGGGGGGAAAGGAAAGAGAGGGAGTTAAAGAAAAGGAAGCCGGCTCCGTTTCCGACTTCCTCCTAGGGAGACCCGAGGCACAGCAAAAGGGAGGAAGGATGCCTACTATCTCTTACTACGCTTTCTCCTCCGTCGAGGTCCTCTCGCGCACCCCGGAAGAGAAAGGAAGGGAGGAAACGGGAGAAAAAAGTTCCTTTATTTCCAGAGGGGAACGGGGAGGAGGGATCAAAGCCGCTTCCTTAGTGGACTCTCACTTTCGAGTTCCAAGATGGGGGGAAAGGGAAGGGGGGGAGGGAGAGGTTCTCCCCGGGGGATGAGTAGGGGGGAAGAATACTCAAAATGGGCCCGCCGACTTACTTGACTCTTCCATGATTTTCCTTCGTGGGAGGGGGAAAAGAGGGAAGAAAAGGGAGGAAAGGAGTGAACCACTTGGCTACACTACGCCGCGGCGACCCCGTGGGAGACGAACGGGAAGGAAAGGATGATGGCTTCCCCAGTTCCCTGTTGTCACTTTTTTTCCAGTTGCCAGACAGAAGAAAAAGAAGGAAAAAAAAAAAAAAAAGGAGGGAGGAGGAAAAGATATTCTCATTTCTCCCTGTCGGGCGGCCATGAAGTGTAACCGAAAAAAAATGGCCACCGCCCTCTAGCAACAGATCCCTCCATCGAGCCGTCTTTTTTTTGAGAGAAAAAGGGAGAAGAGAAGGGGGCACTTGGAATAATTTTGCGTCCCCCGTCGCTCCGACGGCAAGCAACCGAAGGAAAAACAAATCTTTAGGGAGGGGGAAAGGGATAGCAGAACCCCCGTCTCTGAACCTGAACCCCCTGATTGCCCACCCTACGATTGGAACCCTCGACCCGGAAGGTAAGAAGAAAAAAAAGAAAAAGAAAAAGAACCTTCTGCCTGTAAGAAAGGGAAGAAGAAAAAGACAGACCGTTCTCTTTCGATGTCCGTGGCCCGCGATCTCCTCGCCGGCAGGGAAGGAAAAGAGGAGAAGAAAAGGAAAACGAGGGGGAACGAAAATCGCGCCTTCCGCCACTTATCCCCTGCGTACGGGGTATGAAAAAACAGAAAGAGTGCGACAAGCCGCCGACCTTCTGGCAGGCGTCCCCGGAAAGAGAAGGAGGGGGAGCAGGAGGTAACTGGTCGGTGTCGTCGGTCGGTTGTACAGCGGCACGAAGGGGAAGGGGGGAAGAAGTCATGAAAACCCCCGCTGGAGAAGAAAAAGAGCAGGGGCCGTGGAAATCCGACTGTCCCAACCGCAAAAAAGAAAAGAGGAAAAAGGGGGGAGGGGAGAGGTTCGACATGCCTGTCTTCCCTCCTTCGTCCGTGAAAGAGTAGAACGAGGGAGGGAAAAAAGCCTACTTCTTCCACTTTCTCCTTTCCTCCCTTCCCTTTCGGCCCGAGAAGGAGGGGGAAAAGAGGAGGAAACGTCCCTTCTTTTTCGGCCCTGAGAGGGGGGGGGGACCCGCGTCTGTGTCCGTGGTCCCTGTCTCCCCCCGGAAAAGGAGGAAAAAAAAAAAGGGGGAGCACAGCCGTCCCCCACCGAGGGCCCTTTGTGGGAAAAAGAAGGAGAAGAGGAGAAGGAAGTTTTCTCTCACTCAAGGGTTTCCCTGCCCAGGGAGTTTGCCCCCCCCTTTTTCTCTCTCTAATTATTTTCCCTCCAGGAGAGAGAGGCGGGGGGGCCCATTCCTTCCCCTCCTTGGTGAATGGAGGAAAGGCGGCCTCGAAGGCAGAGAACAAGACGTGTTTTCCCCCGTGGAGGAGAGGAGGGCCGAAAATCTCTTTGTTCACTCCCCTAGAAAAAGGGAAAGGGAAGAGATGAAACCCTTCCTCTTCTCTCCTTTTTTCTTTCGAGAAAAAGGGTACTTTCCTTCTTCTGGAGGGGAAGAAGGTCCTTTTCCTATCCGGCCAGGGCGGGCGAAAAAGAGGAAAGAGTTCGTACGTCTTAACTTCCTTTTGCTTGCCTGAACGAGTGGGAAGGGGAAAGAGGACAAAGAGGGGGGGACAGCTCTCCCTTGTCCCTTGCGGCCGGTGGGAAAGAGCAACAACCCCCCCTATTCCAGAAGGGGGGAAGGAGTAAACTTTGTCTTCCCCTGTTCGGTCCCAGAAAAGGGAGCTCTTCTTTCTCTTTTTTCCCGTCCCCGTCTGCAACGATTAGAAAGAGGGAAGGAAGGGAAATAAAGAGGGGAGCCTGTTTGGCCACCATTTCTACTAGTTCTTGCCGCGGCCGGGAAAAAAAGAAGTTCCGTGCTACTGCTTTCTACCTTAACAGGGAGGAAGAGAAAAGAAAAGAGGAAGAGGAGAAGAACCGTCGTCTCTTTGCTTCGGTCGGCGAGCTACATATGAAAAGCCTCGTATTTACTACCTTGGGGGGGAAGGAAGGAAGAGAGAAGGAAAGCCCGGGTTCATCTCTATTTCCTCCCGGCGGCTGAGGAGTAGCCCGACTGTGGCTCATTGTCTCCTTTCCCACGGAGCGAAAACGGAAAGAGGGAGAAGGAGAGAAAGGACGCTGGAACTCCTTAACTTGATGCCGGAGGAGGGCGCAGACGTCAGAAGAACGGCGCATCTCCGTCTTTCCTGCTGTCCGTGAAGGGGGAGAAAAAGGCAATCTTGGTCGCCTACCCCTCCCTTTCGCCCCACCAGAGAAAAAAGACCCCCTCCGCCGGAAGGGGAGATAGAGGAAAAGAAAGGGGAAAAGGAAGTAGAGGGGTGGCTTTCCTCTAGCTTCCTTTTTTCTTCAGGGAGGGTAAGGCAAAAGGAAGAGCCTTCTTACAATTTACACTGCACGGAAGAAAGAGGGGAAAAGCTAACTCGCCCGTCGACGGGAGAAAAGAGCGGGGAAATTACATTACTTCCGCCCTTCTCTCTTATCTTCTCCCGCAGAGAAAGAAAAGGGAGAAGAAAAAAAAAAAGGTCCTCGACTCTTCTTTCTCCCTTCCGCCGGAGTACGCACAAGAGAGAGAAGAAAGGGGGGATAAAAGTATTATTATTTTCCTTCTTCCTTTAAAAAAGGAAAGACAGGATGAAAGAAAAAAAGACGAGCGCGGCTGCCCTCTCTCCCAGTCCAGTCCCCGGCACGAAAAAAGGGAAAAGAAAAAAAGGAGCTTTCCGTTCTCCCTCTCTCCACAATACCATTAAGCCTGCCGGGACAGGGAAAGAAAAAAGAGAAGAGGGGGAAGAAAAGCCACCCGGCTGCCCACCAGCTCCTGCCGTCGAATCCAAGTGCAATCATGGAAAGGGAAAGACAGCTCCAGCAGCGCCTTCTCATCTACTTCCATACTAACAGGAAAAAAGGAGAGAAAGAAAAGGGGGAGGAAGAGTGGACCCTCTCTAATTCCCGTTTCTATCGGGCACCGACCATAGGCCAAAGAGAGGAATCAGGAGCGTTTTCAGCAGCCCCCGCATCATCCTGCGAAACTCTACCGAAAGAAGAAAAGGGGAACGCCCCGTCCATTACAGCTCCCCCGTGTACGAAAGCCGAAAAGTAAAAAAGAAATAAAAGATGCCTAGGACACTTTCAGTCGTACGCCGCTTCGCGGAGGAAAAGGGAGGAGAAAGATCCACCGTCGCGGCCGGAGGAGGAAGAAGGTCCACTCCCCTATTTAAATGAAAAAAAAAAGAAGAAGGGGCTTGCCATCCTCGCTCTAAACCCGGACACCACCTGAGGCGACGTTGCCGCCCCCTCCCTCACGAGAGAGAGGAGGGAAAGAAAGAATAACCATTCACGGCGGCGGGTGGGAGATAAACAGCTTTCCTCCTCCTTCTGCTGTTCCTGCCCCGGGAGAAGGGGGAGAAAAAGAAGAAGAAGAAACACCGCTCATCGCCCCAGGAGAGAAGGAAAGGCAAAGATCATCTCCTTCCTCCCGTATCCCTCTATGAGAGGAGAGAGAAAGAAAGGGGGAGCAAAAAAAGAAATCGTGTCGACTTCACTGACGACGCCGACTACGAATGTAGAGAGAAAAAAAAGAACCAAAGTTGCGTACATTCGTGGCGTCTGCCCCTTACAAGGAGGAAAGGGGAAAGGCCGCCAGTCTTTGTTGCAAGAAGTTAAGGGGGTCTACTTCCAACCCATTTACAGCGTGTAAATAAGGAGGGAAAATAAGAAATCAAGCGCGAAGATCGCTCCAACGCCGCCGCCGATGGCTTAGCGCAGGCGTAAGGAGTGCTGTCAGCCCGTTTAGGTCCCGAAGGCACCGGTGGGAGGGGGGGGGAAAGAAAAGAAAAGGGGGGGGGGAAAAGAGGGGAGGCAGTCGGCCTTGTAACCACCGGCATGCCTCCCGACAGAGAAGCTGTTCTCCTCCGTCGATATCTTCGGGCAGAAAAGGAGAGAGAAGAGAAAGGTCGTCCATTCAGAATGTGGACTGTCAAAAAGAAAGAAAATCTCCCGGCCTTCTCTTAGTGACGCTCCACGTTCGGGTCCCATCGTAGGGGGGGGAAAGAGGAGAAGAAAGGAGAAGGAGCGGTCGTGAGGTCTTCTATCCTCGTACGCCGGGAAAAGAAAAGGTTAACTCTTCCCCCAATTAAGTGGCCTCCCGTGTTCTGTGGCCCGGGAAGAGGAAAAAGGGAAAAATGGGACGAAAAGGGGAGTGAACCACTTTGCGTACACTCCCCGCGAGACCAGGGGGCGAAAAGAAAGGGAAAAGGCTAAGAAAGGGCGTCCCCCATGGTCCGCTGATCACTTTTCATGTTCCTCCCGCCGGGCCGCCCTGGGATAGAGAGAAAAAAGGAGGGAAAAGGAGTAAGGACAGGAACGGTATCACTTCCCTTGGAGGACCACTGGAAAGAAAGATAGAAGAGCCTCCATCGATCATTCTGTTTCGTCTCCCCCCGTTCCCGCGAGCGGAGGGGAAGAAAGGGGGAAAGAGAAAAAGGTTCAACGTGGATAACTTTTCCTTCAGCCCGTTTTCGCTTCAGAGAAAAAGAAATCAACCTCATTGACCTGCGTGCCAGCTAACCTCTTCTAGGGAGGAGAAAACAGAAAGACCGCTCCCCCCCCTCTCGACCGAAAAAGACAGGAAAAAACCAACCTACTATGGACCTCGACCGTT
>Ga0179593_1558615_pt1 | contig 22725 bp, 27 predicted proteins | sample CZODoug2_1_08_16_FD_185931 | JGI IMG/M metagenome (GOLD analysis project Ga0179593, IMG submission 185931) | Vadose zone soil fungal communities from Angelo Coast Range Reserve, California, USA - CZODoug2_1_08_16fungal (PacBio error correction) | ecosystem: Environmental > Terrestrial > Soil >...
GGGCGTCCGAAGACGCCCATTTCATCTCAACCTTAGGGTTCCTGGCGGAAGATTTGCGAACCGAACAAAAGGGATCACAAAGATATGCTCAAAACCGGGGCCCCCTTGTTGTAAAGCGGAATCTCCATAAATGAAAGTAGAATCGCTGAATACCAGGACCGCCTCGGTGACTGAAAGAAGGAGGACAGGTCCGCTTGAGCGAACTCACAGAGAATGGGCGGGTTATCGGCAGTTACTGGGAAACTGGCGGAGGGGGGATTTGCAAGAAAGCCGCAAGACCGTCCCAGCCGACCTCGGGGGCGGAAATTTTTCAATAAAAGTAGGTGGTAGAAAACTGGCAGGTATCTCCCTTCCAAGGGGGTACAACAAGGGATTTATAACATTGGGGGTCTGTATACCCCTTATATGCAATTAGAACGCCCTGGTATAAATCAAAAGGTACCAAAATTATTCTCGAAAAGGGGGGAATCTCGGGAAGAAGGAAGCACCTTGTGATCAAAAAGTCAGGAAGGGGGCCAGCGCCAGAAGAAAGCCCTTCGCGTCCACGGGTCAAAGCGAGCACCACCATGGACGTCCTTTTTTACTTAAGTTAAAGAGAGGGGATAGTCCAAGAAAGGGGGCGGAAGGTGATGGCGCGAGTGGTTTGAAGAAGGAAATATGATTCGCCGCCAGGCGATTGCGCTCGCCGGGGGGGGGAACGTAGCCGGATTTGTCACGAGGGGAATGGATCGTTAACGAAAAGTACTCCACCAGAGGAAGACATCGTCGAATGTATTGGCGGGGTGTTTATTAGTCAGGAAGAAGTCCGGGCCAAGGGGGTGCTGCAGAACGAACTGCGAAGAACAGACCGACGGAGATGCACGGCGCGACATGCGTTCTTTGGCTGAAAGAGGTCACCTTTTCTAGCATTGTAAGAAAAAGGGGCCTCCAGAAGGAAGAAAAACCCCTCGTGCGGCCAGGCACTGTGAGGAACAGGAAAAAAACGCGGAGCCAATGGCAATAAGTTCGTACCGTGGTCGTTTTTTTATGTAACAAGGGGGGGAATCTCTCTGGTCACGGCAAGACCTAGATAAGGGGACGAGAGCACGGCACGTGGTTCTCGAAAAGAAAAATGAACGAGAGGGATCGGTTGGACCGCCCGACTCCTGCAAAGGAACGAAAAGGACATTCTTAGAATCGGAGAACAGGATAGGAAAATGAGGAAGGAGGCAGGGATCGTCAAATAAATAGGGGGGGGGGGGACGATGGTTTCTCCGGTAGGCGCGCGGGGCCGGGCGGCGCTTTATCTTGGAAGAGAAGGGCAACTTTCATAGGGGGGAAGGGAACCCCCAAGGAAATAGCACAAGACAAAAAGTCAGCCCGGGAAAAAAAGGGACACTGGAAAATTGGGGAAAGGTGAAAGGAATCATGTTGACCCCGGTCAGGTCCCAGTCTCAGAGGACGGAGAGGACATGCTTCGCCCCCAAGAAGGAGGGAGAAAAAGGATTAGGATCGGCATTCCCGAAACGAGGGAAGAATTAAGAAGATTTCGGCGAATTTCAAAAGCGGATGAGAAGGAAATACGGCGAGGAATCGCTATTGGGAGGAAGAAGATAGAGTGAGAACTGGAAGGTCGCCGCGATGAAATCGGAGCAGAGCGAACGCATCCTATGCAGACCCACGTACCCGAGCAGGGCCTAGCAAGTACCGATGGGGCGAGAGAGTAGGCGCCTCGAGGACTTTGAAAGTCGATGAGGACAGCGCGAACCCGGCGGGCAGTGGCTTAAGGAAAGGAGTCTTAGACCTAAGCAGGGCGGAACTCACGAGAGTAAGAAGGCGCAGACCAGTGAAGACGTAGAGCTCACGGAATGAATCAGGTAGGAGGGGGGAGTTGCCTCCTGGGGAATAAGAATAGATGGACCAGAATGGGCCCGCGGTACTAGGGTTGAATTGCCTCCACCTCCACTGGAAGCGTCCAGGAGGGGAGCCTAGGAGAAAGTCAACCGCATCTAAGGGTGAAGTGGCGACCCTGTCGCCAGCAACACTTTCTGTCGGCCATCGGTCAAATCACCTCCTGTCTCATTGTGAGGAAAGGAGGTTCGCGAGAAGGGGGCTGTTGGAAAGTTGAATTGAACATTCTAAAACAGCCCTGTACGGGAAGACTTCAGAGAAGGAGCGCCTTCGCCGAGCGGACCCGGACCAATCGGCCGGTTTGCGTAAGGGTGACCTTTCTTGTTGACTCTCAAAAAGGGTGGTGTCCTCACTCCGGGAGAGGGCGAATAGTCGACATGAAGGAGGGGGGGGGAAGGGAAAGCGGAAGCGGGTCAAGGCCAAAACGATGCAGAAGGAGTTTCTTGAGAAAACGGAAAGTAGAGGAAGCTCGAGAAAAAAGCGGTAAGGGACAGTTCGCGAGAAAGGAAGGAAACTGCCGACGAAACGGTTGGATGGGAGGGGGAAAAGGGGAGCCGCTAGTCAAACGGTGCAGGAAAACCTGCACATAGGTGCCTGACCTACGAAGCAAAAATGGAAAGAGCGGGATCGCCGTGAACGCGCAGGGGAAACGCTCAGAAACAAAAAAAAAAAACAAACGGGAGGGAAGATGGAGCGGTTGTCGGCTTGGTGCAAAGCAAGCCCGCTTAAAGGGGAAAATGAGTGAAGTATCCTTCACAGGTGTCGCTAAGGGATGAACTACTGGAGGACCTGTGAACTCCGACAGGGTGAAAAAGGGGGAGTCAATACCACACTTCTGGCAGATCCGCCTGCCGCCAAACTGGCTCGGCTATAAAAGAGGGACGGAAGAACTACCAGAATGATCCTGCAAAGGTTGCACGGAAGGCGAACGTCACTCTAGGAAGAGGAAACCAGAAACAACAACGCATAACTTTCCACCTAGTACGGCGTGCGAAACCGCTGAACCCCAACTAGTGGGGGGAGAAGGGGGTTCCCGACAGTCATGTGGGAGGAGCCGGAGGGCGTTGTCCACGCATCGGCGGAGGACGGCGATCTGCCACTTAAGGAAAAGGACCGAGCGAAAAGTAACGGTCAAAGCCCTACAATGCTCCTCAAAGACCCAAAGAGACTCACAAAAAGGGGAGGGGGCAGAAAAAAAGGACTGCTATTCGGGGAAGCGGGGCCAAGTAGGAATCGACACGGGCCTGCAAGTCACGAAAGCGACCTGCGACTCCGGGTTACCTTGTCTTCGGATTCACAACCGAAACGGCATCTGGCAAGGGGGGAAAAAGTCTAGAGTCGGAAAGAAGGGCAGAAGAGAAAAGAAAGGCTTCTTGCTGGGAGGCGGCCGTGAGAACAACGCCCAGGTAGAGACAGTGAGGGGTTCAGGCCCGTGGTCGAAAACTGGACGTCTTCTACAACGACGGGGGTGTCAAGACGCACGACCATCAAGGACACCTAAAAGGAGGCGACCACGTCGCAAAGACAGAAGGAGGCCTTTCTCCTTGCTCGAAAGACGGTTATCTGGGACGGGAGGGGGGTCGGAGGGGAAGAACCAACTCTGTCCAAAAGAAGAAAGCCCCTGAACAGTGACTACCGAGAAACCACGGGATCGCATAAGCAAGAGAAATAGCAAGCTAAGGAAGACTTTAGGCCCTCCTGTCCCATTCATCCGTGGAGGCGACGAATCTTTACAATCCGTAGGAAGGTTGTCTGGGGGGGACTCCGCGGGGGGGTTCAGAAGAAAGACCCGGATAACCTCTCAATACCTGAGCGGAAACGATCTGGTGGCATGAAGGGGGAAAGATCGAAGGGGCTTCAGGAAAGGCGAACGGGCGGGAGGCTGCTATTGACAAAGGTGAAATGAGGACAAGGCCTAGCCGTGAAAGGCCTAGAAAAGGCGAAGCGCTCAAACGAGCTACGCGTTCCAGGGGGAGGGCGCAATAACACAAAACACCAAAGAGGAAGAGAAGCCCAAGAACTGCTCCGCGCGAAAAATCCCATGTTTCTAACAGTGGTTTCGAAAGGGCACAGGGCCCGTGATGGCTCAGGTCCAAAAGCGATCACTCGAAGTCCGTTCTTTTCAGAAAGAGAGACAAACCATTCAAATTAATTCCGGAAAAACCTGACGCTGGGAATGGCCTCGCCAACCAAGAGAGTCCACACATGGTCCGGAGCGCTCAAACCTGAGTCACGGGACGCAAGAGAACGGACACGGGAGAAAGAAGGGAATTCCGCCCGCCCCGCAAAGCCCGCGGGGTTCCGTTGGAAAACGGCTGGGGGAGAGGAAAAACGCTTCGCAACGGTGGAAGATGGCCGTAAGTGGGCAGGAAAGCTGGACAGAGAAAGGGAAGGATGGTAGGAAGAAGGTCGGCACTTATAACATTTGGCACTTGGGAGATTTCTCTCAGTAATCCCACTGGAACAGAGAATATTCAGAGAAGAGTATCTTGGGGCGTAAAACGACTGAAAAGGGGGAGTCTGCGGGCAGAGCAAAGGGACTCGGGGATTCACGCAAATCTCCTTTTGGGAACGACTATGGAGAGTGGGGGGGGGGACCTACCCACGATAGGCGCGAATGGCCTGTTAAGACTGAGATCTGGACTGTCCGTCCTACCGAACTACGGTCAAAAGGCGCCTGGGCTCAAAAGACCTAAACAAGGACAAAAAAAGGGGAAGGAACAAAAGTCGGACTTTACCGTAAAAGAGGTCGCGAGAAAAGGCTGCTTCATTCGTCTAACAACGAGGCAAGCTGATGGGTTGTCTGGAGAAAGGAATTCATAAACCCGGTCGTGAGCAAAGAGGGGGGGGATCAAGCCATCACCCGGGAAGAACCGCTGGCGCGTGCGTCTGTGACTCTATCAAAGTGAAAAAAAATGAGGGGGGAAACCACGATAGGCTCACAGGGAGAATCACTAAAGGGAGGGTTGGCTGGATTTCGTTCGGACAGTCGGGTCGCCAATCAAATCCGCAGGGCCATTCCCGATAAAAGGGACATGTCTCAAGGTTCACCCCTCACCGGGCAGGCGTCTCATAAAGAAAAGGGCAGAAGGGTCAATCACAACGTGTCGAGTCCTCTCCTCAGACAGGAGATAGGTTAGGGAAAATTGACCAACCATAAAAAAGGACTTTTGTAAAGGGGACGTCGTATGATCGGTGTTCTTATCGTAAGGCGCAAGGATCGGCTTCCTTTTGGCAGGTGCGGGCGCGTTATACAACTGGAAACGTCGGACAAGTTGCGACCGCGGCATCGGAGCTCAACCGTAACACAGAGTAATGCGACGGAGAAACTCAGTCGCGACGGGAAGGGAAGAGTCAGCGAATAAGCCTTTACGTCTCACGAGGGGAAAGGAAAAGTCACACCACTCTAAGAGAAGATGGAATCCCAATGGAAAAAGGAACCTTGGGGGGGAACCCATCAAACCTTAAGAGGAAGACTGGGGACCACCGTATCGTTTCCCGTTAAGCTGGAATCGACCGCGCGGTGGAACCTCCCGAGGAAGGGAACGAACTGGAAACCACCACAAACCCCCCCCGAATGCAGGGCCCTGTACGGTGGCGCCCTGATATCTCCAGTAACAGGCAAATCAACGAACATGAGAGAAAGAGTCAGTCCAACTCTTTGTTCCACCGAAGGGATCTCTCTCCGTCCAACCACGTCGTCGAACAACCCTCGAAAAAAAGTGATGGCGTTATACAGGAGGAATTTCTCGGAGAAACCGGGAAAAAAGTGGGCGGGCCTAAGAATGAAAAAGGACTTGCAAAAACCCAGGGGGGGTGGGTACACCACCAAACAAACAACACCAAACCACACAACCAAAACACCCAAACCAAACCAACCAAAAAAAAACCAAAAAAAAAAAAAACCCCACAAAACACCAACCAAAAACAAAACCCAAACCAAAAAAAAAAAAACAAAAAAAAAAAAAAAAACACAAACCCAACCCACCACCCCAACAATTACTCTAACTAATGAAGCAGGAGGGGGGTAAGGGGAGGCCGCGATTCCGAGCCAGACTTAAACTAAAGGCGTCCACGAAGGGGTAATCATACCACCCTAGCGGCACCCTGATCTAAGGTTGGTGCCGTATTCTGAAAAGGATCCGACAGGAGAAGAAGGAAAAATGGCAAAAGTGTGGTAGTCCACTCAGAAGATCGGGGAAGGAGAATCCCGCCGCCAGGGGCAGGGGAGTCCGAAGGCGAAGAGCGCCCGGGAGAAAAAGGGCAAGATGGTACTCCAAACCAGAAGTCCTCGTCGCGCGTAGGACCATAAGAGGGAGGGGGGGTCTATTACTGCCAAATTTGCCCATCTATAAACGTAAATAAAAGGATCCTACAGCCGGTCCCTAGACAAAACAAGGTATTCTTCGTGCAAGAGCAAAGTTAGGTGGGAAGACCGCCGACAGATTCGGAAAAGGAAACCCCTCGGTCACAGGGGGGGGTCAGACGAAAACGCGCCAGGCAGTGTCTATTTTTCCTGGGGAAACGGGGGTTAGCGGAGCAGGTAAGTTGGCTCAAGGGGAAACCCTTCAGCACAAGTCGACCGCAGTATAGCTTCTCGGAACTAGGAGCTTCGACTGAGGGGGAGTTGTCCTCGAAACGAAACCAAGGGCCAGGCCCGTAAAAAAAAAGGGAGGAAAGAGGAGAGAAAACTCGGGAGACAGGATCAACTTCTGCGCGGAAGTGTATCTTATCCGGAGGTCTCAAGGGGAAGGTTGTCATTAGAAACCTTGGATCAAACCGGGGAAAATCTCGGGGCAGTCTGGGGGAAGAAGAGGCCTGATGGGGGAGAAAAACTCAGATAGCAGACCAGGCAGGGCACAACGGCAAGGACGCGGAACACAGGAGACTTCCCCGGCAGACGGGAAGGGGGTCCGCTCGCGTTATCTGACTGAAAGATAAGAAAGTCCCCCAAAGAAAAGAATCTTATCGCAGGGCCGTCGCCGTGAAGAGAGATTAGAGAAAGGGGTCCTGAAGGGGGGGGAGGGGAAAGGAAGAGAAAGACGGCCGATGACGCGATTGAGAATGGCGCGGCGTATATTGCGGAAAACTGACGCATTGAGGACGCAATATGCGAGAGAAAAGATCGGTACAGCAATAAGACACCCAATCTTAGTTAAAAAATCCCCTCCTAGAGGCACGCGGACCGAACCTAGGTGGGGACACTCGCGAGAGTAGCTCCTCAATCTCCAGGGTGCTGATGGATATTCCTACGTGAAACAGCCTCGGGATTCAGTTCTCGGAAACCATCTTTGCTTTACGAAAGGGACTCCAGCAGGATCTGAAGGAAAAAGCTTAATGAAAGGGAAAGAGCTCACGACAAGAGTCTGGTCGGCAAAAAGGCCTGCCATAATTGAAAGAAGGAAAAGGGACTGTGGCCAAAAACATCAGGACCGTTGGTGGTCCTCCGCCGCCCACTGTTCAGGAGCACGCATTTCGCCTCGAGAATGCAGGAACGCCAGGGCTAAAGTACGACTGGCAAGCCGGCACTTCGTCAGTGGAAGGAACTGGTCCGCGCCTGAAAAACGAGGTTCTTTCTATTAGTGGTGGGAGAGAACAGGAAGCTTTCTGTTGATATTGTTGCGTACAGATCGGTATCCAAAGGGATTCGGAGGGGAAAAGAAAAGCAGAGACGATCGGACATTGGGAAGAACACAGGATCCTCTTCTTCATAGGTGGGAAAGGAAAAGTAACTCCTCAACTGAGGGAAGGGTGGGGGTCCGCACACGTCTCGGGGGACGTAAACTAGGAGGAAGAAAAAAAGGGGGTCGGTGGCAGATTTAGACGCTACATTTCGGGGTCCCACGTATATGAAGGCTAATTTCCTTTTAGATGAACGAGAGCATCAGGGGAAACGGCGGAATGCATGGCGCTAGAAGGACGGATCGGGGTGAAATGTCCGGGAGGACCGGTCAAAATGGGCGGTGATTTAACCGTCTCCGGGGGGGGGAAAATTAATCAACCGGGAGGGTTCCGTAAGAAAAGCATGGTAGACCGGATCGCATGGCAAACGAAAAGCAGAAAAAGAGCCAACACAAAAGGGAGGGGATTGATAGGACCGCGCGGCTTCATCTATCCCTCTTCTATTGAAACAAGATGAAAGTAGGTTCAGCACTTACTTACAGGGGAGAATAAACTGATAACTACAAGAGGCAACTGGGCCGAACAGGTGGACACGTAGTAAAGAGGCCAAGCTCGCCGTCCCTTCGTCCGGAGAAAACGGCGATGCGAAGCGCAAGACAATAGCCGGCAGAGAGGAGGAAAAAGGACGGCGACTGTCGCGGCTTAAAAAGAAAAAGGAAAACAAAGAATGATCTGGCAACTCGAAGGCGTGCGACCTTACCCGTCACGAGGGGGGGGGGTGAGACGCACCAAGGAAAAGACCTTCCTGACCTGCTTTTGGAACAGCAGCTAGGAGAAGGGGAGAGAGAGGACCGCTTTACTGGGCAGGTCTGAAAAAGTCCGCAATTCACTGTCAACACACCCGAGAATTCGCAAGGACTCCGAAAGACATGAAAAGCGAGGAAAAAGCCCTGACGAACGAGAGAAACTCGGACATTTCGCCGGCAAGGGGGAAAAGCGGAAACACAGATAAGAAAAAATTCTCGCCGGGCAAGAAAGGACCGTGAAAGGGAGTCAATAACGTCCTCTTAAAGACAAAAGGCGTCCTCGACTTCTTCAATGTGCGGGAAAAAGAAGAGCAGGGCTGGAGACTGAAAAAAGGGGGAAATCACGCCCTGATTTTCAAGACAAGCGAAAAAGGGAGTTCGCCGGGCGGCAGACGGCTGACGTCTTTCCAGCTAAAGAAAAACCCGGGGGTCGCGCTGGGGAAAAGCATCAAGACGGGTAAAAGAACAACGGATCGAGAGCCTCAAAGATCGAACGCGGCTGGTATTATACGGGAAGATTGCGCAGCCCTGAAGGGGGAAGCCAGATGTAAGTAGGGACGAAATGTAGCACAGAAAGAGCGTCTCCCAAATGGTGAAAAAAGGACTCTCGGAGGAAAGACTCAATAAGATTCTCGCCGGAAAAACACCTCTGAGTACATCCATTTGGAAAAAAAGGGGAAACAATCTGGTACTTGAGAAAGGAAGGGCCGATAATAAGGTTTTTTCTGGGGGTCCGGGCCGCGGGGGGCGCAGCCTATAAGGAGAGGAGAAAACGCCAGGAAACTCTCAGGATAAAAAATGGAGGGGGGGACCCTCGTATTCCTTTGCCAGGGGGAAACCGGCCGGCAGTCCGGAAGATTGAAAAAAAACTTGCGGGGAGCAAGCAGAGCACATGCCCAGGCCCAAAAAGAAACAAAAACTATAGAGAATAAGAGCTGCCAAATCCCAGAAGGGAAAAGAAAGAAAAGAATCCGGAGAAAAAAGTGGTTTCGAAAACGAGTGGGAAGCGAAGTGGAAGCGGGGGACCTGTCACAGGGTCAGGCGAAAAATCGAAAAGAAGAATACTGGTCTTTAGAAAGGCCCTAGTTCCCGGGGGGATCTGGGAAGTGCCAGGGGGGGAAAACATCCGCCCACCATTAAAAGGAGAAAGAAAAAAGAAATTGAAGTTAAAACGCAAACCTACGGCCAGAAGGAATTCCAACTCCCCAAGACAGGAAGAACGAGGGTTTCAGGGAGACATAGGAAGGACGGTCAGACTCTGAAAAGGGCCCTTAGGTCCGCATCAAGTGTCCGCCGCTGAATAAAAGGACTTCGGGGGGGGGGAGTTCAGAATCTATACGATCATCCATGGGGGGAAGGAGGGGGGGGGTAAGGGAAGATAAAAATCCGCGGCGGTAATTATCAAAAAAGCCGATATCTCTCTGGGGGGACGAGGGGCTGTTGTACAAGAGATGCCGATTACGGGTCAAGAATAGAAAGGATCAATCTCAAAGCAGAATAGGCGACACTAACTGTCTTTCTTGTGGGAAAAAGTATCTTCAAGTTCAAAAAGTACAGAAGAGAAGAAAATGGGGCTGTCTTGACCAAAGGAAGAGAAAGGAAAAAAAAAGTAACGGGGGGGCGATCGGAAGTAACCCTATCGCCCATCGCCTGCCTGGGATGACTTTACCGTCGCGATAAAATTCTTCTTCGAAAAAAATAACTGGAGCCGCATCATAACTGGATTGTGGTGTTTAAAAAATGTTTTTTGGGGGGGGGGTGGGGTTTTTTCGTGTGCGCGGTTGCAGAGGGCGGAAAAGCATAAAAAGAGAGGGGTATAAGCTAAAAAAAAAAGGGAGGAGCTTCAACGGCAGGCGATGCGCGGGCCTGCTCAGAAAGAGGGGAGGGGGACCAGGATAATAAAAAAAGCCGATAATCACTGGTCTTTATGGCCTGCCGCGGCTAGCGGGCGACCAGAAAGTCCGCCAGGCCAACATAAACCCCGTAAAAAAAAAAAAGGCAGAGGAGGGGCACGCGGCCTGCTCATAAAGGTCGAAAAAAAAAGATGGCCCGGGACAAAGGCGACCGGAGCGGACAAGGATGCGCGACGTTACAAAAAGGGGAATTTGGACCAGGGGAAAAACGGAGGGAGCGGGTGGTAGAGCGTTAGAAGATGCGACTACTCGTGGCAGCGGAGCCTGGAACCTGGCAGTGAGAATGCGGCCCGCGTCGAAGATCTAGAACAACAAAGAGGAGGAGACAAAAGAGAGGCCGGAAATGCCGCAGTCCTACCATGTAAAACGCTCGTCCCCTTGAAGGACCTCAGGGGGAGACCTCAACCACACAGGATCACTTTACAAGTCCTGGGGGGTCTTCGCCAACCTTGGAGCAGTTCGCCGTCGAACAGGACCTACTCCGGGAAAAGAAAAAGGGAAAGGGAGGAAAGACCGGTATGAAAGACGGCGATGTTAAGAAAGAACCTACTCTGTAAAAAATGTCCTTCAGGAAGTTGGGGAAAAAGTCGAGGCCATCACGTCAGGAAAATCCCGACACGGAAGGAAGTGGGGAGTCCCTCGGGGTTCCAACCGCCATATGGAAAGGAAAGAAAAAAAAAACGCCGGCTAGCCCATGTGATGGCGATAAAATAGTTTGGCTCAGTAGAAAGGAGAGGACAAGTGGCGCCGAAGCACTGAAAGGAGGGGAGAAATACCGCTCTTTCCTAAAAGGACCCTAGGGAGGTCGGGTAGTCAGCGACGGCGCACGGACGGAAAAGAGGGGGACCGGCACAAGCGAAAAACTGGTCTGCGGTGTGGTACGTCTTTCTTATCGGGGATAGATGGCGAACAGGGGAATGCGCAGAAGAGTGGGGGTCAACTAAAGACGGCCAGGTCTGAGGATAGAGGGCCGAAAGCACGCGCTTGACGCGTAGCGACTGACCTATACCCGGAATGAAAAAAGCGGTACGAAAAGCAGAACGAAGAGAGCGCGCGTACAAGTAGCCGTCGGAAGGTGGGGATATACGGACAAGTGCCCGAGGCACACTGGGAGTAGCAGTCAAAGAAAATTCCTCCATAAGGTCTCATAGGTCAGCGAGCGCCATTCGTAAAAGGAGGGAAAGCAGGTCCACGTGGCAGGTGAAGGCCCCGCATTCTCGGGACCTCAAGTCTGAAATGTGCAGGAACAATCCCACTCAGCGAAGGGGAAGGGGAGATAGTCCCCTAATGGGATGGTTTGAGCGTGACCTTTTTTGTAGCGAGGGGGAAACCAACACTTAAAGAGGGGGGCTGACCGCACCGGAAAGTAGGGATTTAAAAGGACCAAAAACTAGGAGGGTCGATATGGTAATATTTCAGCCCGCCCCAAACGCAGCGGTCTAGTCAAAATGAGAAAAAAGATCCGCTCGAGAAATCGGAGAAGGTCTTTCTCTTCAAGGGTGGGAAGATGGGTGCCAGGCAAAAAAGTTGGAAGGCGTCTGCGAGTTACACTGAACGAGGCCAAGGGGATTCCTAGCCGGGGACCAAGGTATCAGACCATTACACCATGCAGGAAGAGCCAGAAAAGCGCGCAGGGAAGCTGGGGACCGTCAGACGTACGGGGGGAAGAAACGCGGGGAGGGAGAAGGGAATCAGGCCTGAAAAAACGCAAAAAAAAAAAGGGGGGAAAAAAATAAGTTCCGCGATGAAAAAAGATTCGTCGTGCGAATACCTCTTATGAAAAGAGAAATGGGGCGCATGCTAGGATCTCCAATCATGGAACGTCACGGCAGGGCTCGCCATCGGGGGGGAGGAGAGAAGAGCGTTACCGCATCATCATCTTGTGGGGGGACATAGAGACTTTCATAGAAAATCAGGAAGACGAATGCTTCGTTTCAGATTGGAGGAAGCGAAGACGTTGTCCTGGGGAGGGAAACGCATGGACCCCGGGACAGGGACGTTCGCGGCAAGGAAAAGCAGCGTGTATCAAGGGACGGGGGAGAAAACAGAAAAATTAAAGGCTTGGGAAAAAGAACGGCAAGATCATGGGAAAAGAAAAAAAATGGATCGTTCCGGGGCATTGAAGCCTTTGGGGGGGGGGGGACCTCTTGTCCCGCGTAAATGGGTGAACGCCGCCCTCACGTGACGGAAAACGGCGAGCCGGAAGGTGGCAATCGTGCACTTGCAGACACGCGGCATGAAAAGGAAGGGGGAGACGAAAAATTCACGAGGCCAAATCGGAAGCCGTCGCTGGAGTCGGGAGGGTGAGGCAGAAAAAACGCGCGTGACTACGTCAGCGCCCTTGACGGAGTCGAAAGAAACGGAAGATCGGACGTCCAAACAGGCAAAGAAGGGAAGGTGGACAACGACGGACGGCCAGGGAAGCTGTGAGGAACTCCTCAACTCGGGCGGGTGGAAGGTTGTCCGCACAACGGAGGAAAAAGTCGTCGAATGCCGGTGCCGATGGGGGGAAAAGCGCGACAGTTGGCGCATCCCTAAACAAGCGGGACCGAGAATTAATGGGGGGGGGAAGGGGAAGAGGGAGCAATGACCGGCGGGGCATGGCGGCGACAAGGACACGGGTAACTCCGAAAAAAAAGCGTCGGAGTTCACATTGCGACGAGGGTATTTCGAAAGGGCACTTCTAAAAAGAGGGAAGGGAAGGGTGGGGAAAAGAAAAAGAACGCATGTCGACAGGATCGAGGGCAAAAGACCAGGACGAAAGCGACTCTCAAACAACAACACTGGGTAGATATTAAGCGGCCGACGAAGGAGATCAAAACTATTACAAAGGAGGGGAAGTAAACGGAAAATCAGAATGGCAAGTTAGAAAGAGAAAGGAGAAAAAGAGAGCAACAGGTGCCGGGGGAAATTGACCGGTCGTCATTTCCCAGATCCAAACGCCGCCCGTCCGCGGAAAAAGAAGATGCGGATCCTCACTCAAACAACCAGGAGGAACGGAATCCTCTGAAGGGGGAGGGGACGGAGACTGTAGTACGAGAGGGGAACCCTCACACAAAAAGGACTACTCGGAAAAACCGCAAACGTGCGGACCAAAATGACCAAAGAGTTTGTGGGGATCGGGGGTGAAAAACCGACGGACCAAGCGAAGAAGGAAGCGGGGGACCACGGAACTCGCTAAGGGACGCCAACGATCTCGGCGGCTGGTCAACGCGGCCAAGGGCCTCAGATCGTCCCTAGAAAAGTACACGGTCAACAAGCCATGTACGAAAAAACAGAGACAAACTCGACGCGGAGGACACCTAGAACGTCTTCTAAAGGAAAGAAGAGAGAGGAGGGTTCACTGAGGTCGGACGATTACCTGCCGACTCCTGGCCTAGGAAAGGTTAAAATTGTAAGAAATAGAATCGGTGCCCAGAAAAGGCGGTCCTCTCTGATTAGGGGGGAAAAAGGAAAGAATTCCAAAGTCTTTCGGCGCGTCTTCACACAAAACTCCCTTTGGAGCGAGAAAAGACTTTCTTTAGTTCGCCCAAGGGGGGAAAGACAAAAGCTGGAAGCGTAGCGAATAAAGGGCGCTGGGGTGGTTGTCACTGCCTCAAGGAACAGATCCGAGAGAATATTCGGAAAGAAGGGGGAGTATGCGGGGCCGACTCGGAAGAGCGGGTCCAATCCTCAATATGGTGGGAAGGGAGGCAGGCCGCTCAAAAATGACGATCGAAGAGGGAAAACCCTTAGGAAAGACCATACTCGAGGAGAAATAGCGCTCCTAAAAGCACCTTTGATGGACCATTCATCCAGCTTTGTAGGCGGAAATGAATCCGAGGGAAAGCGCGGAGGAATGCCGATAAGAAGAGGTGTGCTGGGGGCGCTTCTGACAGGGGGGGGGAAAAGATAAAAACTCTCCAACCGAAAACGCCTACTTACCGGAAAGCTCAGGAGTTCCCCTCAGGGCGAAGGGCAAAGGCGTCTGCCAGGCAATTAAAAGGGGGACTGGTAGGTCCTTGATTGTTATCCCCGGCCTAGCAAAGGGCCATGGCAGGGTTCATGAAATGCTCAACTAAGACGCAGCCCCGTTAGCTGACTCCAGTTAACCCATCAAAACCCTATGGAAAGAACATAGCGAACAAGGGATAAAGCGAGGAGAGTCATGTTGCTCAAGGGGTGCCTCGAGAAAACTGGCAATCACTGTTGGCTGTCCTACCTGGAGCGGTTCTGGACAACGTAATCCCTCAGGACGATGTTCTGGGGAGAAGGAGAAATGGAAGGAGGGGGAAAAAAAGAGGGCAAGTGACAAAACCAGGAACACATTTCCTTAATCCACAACGTCCGTCACGGGGACAGCCATTGGGGCAAGAGGGTGGAATGTTCACAAAAAAAGGAAAAGGAGAGGGGGTTTGCAGTTCGCAGGCGGGGGACGGCGGCACTCGCTTAAGACAAAGGGCCCTATGGAAGAAGACGCAGTGGCGCCCGCTGACGGAAGGGGACAGGGAATGCCGAGAAAGGGGATCATGCACTTGGGGAGTTTCGAAAGCCCAAAAATTCCCGCGGCGGGCCTTGACGCAAGGAAAAAGATATCTCTGGAACGGTTCTTCTAGGAGGTCTAAGGGAATCGAAAAAATAGGCAGCAGCCGCCGGCGGAGAAAGAGCATTTCAAGAAGGGGGGGGATGACCTACAAATTGCGCGCAAGGTCCTTGTACCAAAAAAATCAGTCAGCGGCTGGACTTCAACAGAAGAAAGACGCAAAAACAGGGAGTAACGAGAAGGGCGCGCTGGGCAAAAGGGCGCAGAAGTCGTGGAAAGGGGACGGGTATGACTGAAAGAACCTAACTCTCTAAGTCTGGAAGCTGGGTAAAATCTCATTCAAAGGGATGGGGATTTCGGCGGAATCTGGAAGGCCGGGTCTTTCAACCGCAGAAGTGAGAAACCAGTCACCCTTTGGCTATACGCTGCCTCCTTGCGGAAAAACGGGCGGCGAAGGACGGTTGGAACCAACCGGGGGGAGAGGAGAGAAAAAAAAAGAAGGGGTAGGGGAAGCCGGTCGATTGTCCTGCGGGCAGGAGCGCTCGGAGGGGGGGCTCCAGACGGCAGGTTCTCTGAAAAAGGTCGGCAGGATCGGGAGGGGGGTTCAAAAGAGGGAAGGGCCGTCAAGTAAGACAGAGGCGCCAGTCGAAAATCATACGACGGAAGGGATGTGCGAGATTACCCAAAAGAGTTCGACATTTAGAAAATCTCTGTAGGAGGGTATCACGCGCTAACTAACCGTCGGTGAGCGAGTTATCTTACTGGGAGATAAGTTCGGCATCGAAACGAAGAGATGAGGGGAAAAGGGATATATACGACGTAGGGAAATGCCACAAGGTCAAACTCAACTCGCGAAAAGTTAGCTACTGGGAAGTCTCATCACCAAAACAAACGCCCTACGGGGGGAAGCGAAAGGGTGTCCCGCAACTGGTGGGGCGTAAAAAAAAGAAACCTTTAGAAAGAGGGGTCGTCTCAAGGCCTCATGACCGCTCGCCCGTCAGGAACGACAAGGGAAGCCATGCTCGTGACCACAGAAGAAGGGGTGTAATCGGCGTCCCTGCCCTGGCGGACATTGGAACCTCTAAGTCCATAATCTAGACACTCCCAAGGGGGAGAGGACAGTCAGGTTCTCTCCAGCCGGTGGGGGGAAGAAAGATTTGCAAGGCGGAGGACCCGGCGCAGACTCCGGCGCAGAGGAAGCCATCGAAGGGGGGGTATTAGAAGGAAACTTATGATGATGCTTATAAACAACGGGATAAAAGGAAGGGGGCAAAAAAAGGCCATCGCAGAATTGGCTACCGGTTAAAGACTGGAAGCAGGAGGAGCCGGAAGGAAATCTAAAACAAGAAACCGCCCGGCAGCTCAGGGGGACAGAGCCACCTGGATCTTCCGGGGAATTCTGCTCGAAGAGAGATGACGACGATGTCGTCAGGGAAATGCCGAAGAAGTGGGTAGGGAAAAAGGCCAAAAAAAAAAGGAAGCGTATGCAGGCAACGATTGGAGGGATGCAGGTCGTCCCGATGAAATGATCGGCAAAAAGGTAAACCCAAAGAGAAGAGACTGAATAGAGGGAGAGGAAAGCGCACTGAAGCTGAACTTATCACACGAAGGGAACCAATATCTCGAAGGGAGACCAACCGCAGCACTCGCTATTGAAGAGGAGGGCGATTAGAGGAGGGAAGCAGGCCGTGTCAGCTAAACCTCCCCACCTGAAACCCTCAGTGCGGAAGGGGATGGAGCGAGAGGGAAACCAATGGCCGTGTCGGGTCCCGGGAAAAGTCGTTTGTTTGATAAAAAGGGAAAAGGGGGGACTAGGGTGGCCAGGGCACAGAGCAGCGTCCTTCACCTGCACTTAGGGTGAAAGAACACATCTTAGAATAACGGTGGGCCTCCCAACTAAGCCAGGGGCCAGGGAACGGTCGGCAGCTTGCGTATTCACGGAAAAAAAAGGAAGCCTCTCCTATACAGGTAGCAGAACTGTGACTGTAGAAGGGGGTTTGCCTTGGGGGGAAAAGCTCCCGAGAGGGATCTCGTAGCGGGGGGAAAGCCGATTGCCCTGTTCATGCCCAGAGGGGGGAAGCAGGAAGAGAAGAAAACAGTACACCAGGCAGGCACACCGACGCGAGGGACACTTGGGAAAGGAGGCTTTCAAAAGGTCAAAAAAAAAAGAAGGACGGAGAGGAGCCCCCCGGCGTCCGCGAAAAAGAACATGATTCTTATCTATTAAAGGAACCGAAGAAGGAGATAGGAGGAACGGGGAGGATGGGAAAGAAGGACATGGTTCTCAAAGGGGGAGAAGCGATGATCTGCCTACAGAGGAAGCGGAAATGGACAAGGATAGAAATCTGAACTAGAAGACAAATCGGGACAGCAAACAGAGCTCCAAAAGACTGGGGAGGAAACCAACGGAAAACTCCTAAACACGAGGACAGATCCACCCAGAAGGGTCGATCTCAGTAGTGAAACTATCGGGTGACTGATTTCGTGAAGGGAACCCATCAGAAACTGCGGAAGACAAAAGAATTAGAAAAGCGCCGGGCTAACCAGCACGTGATCTCATACCAGCTGGGGGAGAGGGAAAATCTCAAGACCTGATCCTTTCTGATTCTGGACGCAAATTTGAAAGAGATGGAAAACCTTGGGGAAAAACGGGAAACGCGGAGAAGGGTCCTAAGAAAAATCCGTCCACGTAGGCAGTCGCGCTAAGGGGAAGGAAGCTTCTACTGTGCAACCTCCTTCAAACATGTCGACCTGCAGCACTTCGTAGAACAGAGAGTGACCAGAAAAGAACTGGTCAGGGAAGGGGGGGGACTAGCATTTATCTCTGGGGAAAGGGGGTGGCTGAACATCGGAGGAGGAAAAATCCGCCAGAGTCAGGCGTCCCTTCGCCGGAACTAACTGCGGAAGGGCATTCATTTTAACATAGAAACCGGCGGAAGGGTGTAAGCACTAATCAGGTACGGGGGCGGTCATTCCTTTACAGGGGTGGGGGCCGAGGTAAAGACAGTTCGCAGTCGCACGGACACTTTGGAGACAAACGCATTCTCGCAGTGTAAGAGACGGCAAGCCGAGCCAGGACTGGATTTGATGGCAGGAAAAAGGGCAAATGATTAGGGTGGGCGACTCTGTAGTCCTGTCCTTCGACATGCAGTGAAAAATGCAGGACCTACGTCATTGACTACTCGGGAGTCTCCTGTCAACCAGGAAACAAGATGAAGAGAGCAACAAAAGGGGGGGGAGGGAAAAGAAAAGAGGATACGAGCGTGGGAGGGGAAAAACCCGAGAGTATCAATTGCGTGAGAATAGCACAGCGGACCATAGGTGAGAGAACGGGGGAACCAGAGGAAGACCTGTGACGAGCGGTGGGGACCACTGTCGCCGGCAATTAAAAAGACAAAGAAAGGACGCCGCCGGCCTAAGCGGGAGCGCGATGAAAGTCCTCAGGTCGTCAATCAAAGACACAGGGATGTTGGAATACTGCAACTGCGCGCTTCGAAAGGGCCAAAAAAAACTCGATACTTCGAAAAAGAGCGTTCGGAAACAAGGACGAGTGGGGAAGGGAGTACACATAGGAAAAAATGGGCTGCGCGCCCGCCGGGAGAGTGTCCATGGAATCGATGAAGTGACTCTCGATAAGACGAGTTGAAAGGCCACCGAGCGCAAAATGGCACGGTCACCAGCCGTACATACAAGAACCTCAAAAAAAAAGCGGAGCGGGCCTAAAAACAGAAGCTCCGGCGCCATTTCTCAGGGGCATCAAGAGGAGGGAAGCGAATGCCCGGTCGCGAGCCCGGACGTTGGGAGAAATACACTCCGCGGTCCCGCTGCACTTCTTAAACATAGAGGGAGTAGGAAAGGATGGGGCAGACAAGACGAAACAAAAGAGGGAGGTAATGCATTTCTTCAGAAAAGACGGGGGAGTGAGGAGGAAAGAACCTGACCGTCGTCACTGAAGGGTGGGAGAGAGGTGGGAAAGGGGGGAGGAGACATAAAATGGGACACTATATCGGTACAAAACAGTAACCTCCGTCAGGGGAGGAGCTCGCCCGGATAGGGGGTGAGAGGTTCAGGCCCGGTTGGATTTGACTGGAACCTGATCAGGGAGAAAGAGGAGCGCACTGGTGACCAGTGAAAGGAAGAGTACTCCGGAAAAGAGAAATAGAGATTCCTCCGCACGGCAGACCCTTTACAACTCCATTCCGTTAGAACCTTTGCTTCTGAAAGAAACGACCAGAGACATTCGACGCGGACTTAATAAGGAGAAGAAGGTTTTCCCTTTTCGGCCAGGAGGGAACCCCTGAGACCGTCCTCCTCCCAACCGGACGCGGGAAAGGGGAAGGTCTGGGAAATCATGGTTGACCCGCGTCAGGCCATTGGCAGACAAGAGTCCTTGTTCCTGGATAGTCATGCTTCCTTCACCGATCGAACAGGAAAAGGTCCCGAGAGGACAAAGAGATAAATAGAGGTCCTGGCCAGGGAGTTCCAGGAAAAACCCAACTATTTAAGAGGCCACACAAGGATACGCGAGGAGGAGAGAAAGAGTTGCCTCTCCGCGAAGGGAGGGAAGGGCCTTATTCCGGGTGGGCAAGACGCTAATTTCTCAGCGAGTTAGGAAGACACCTACGGGCCGGGCCGTACAAAAAGACTCAAGAAGGGGGGGGGGAAACGCGCGAACACATGTCCTCTACGGAGACAGCCCCTGAAGGACTAAAAACATAGCACGGAAATTGAAAGGGGGGGAATGTGCTACCGGGAAAAAAAAAACGACAGAGAAAGAAGGGGGAGACAGCTGGGAGGGACGGACTTAACGAGATTCTCAAAGTGCCCTTGGGGGGACTAAGACAGTCATGGGGAGAAAGGGCTGACATATGGCGCGGAGCGAGGTGCTTACTATCAGACCAAGGAATGCGGGTTAAGGGGATACCACCTTCAACGCGGGGGAGGTATTGAGAAACTCTAAACGACGTAGAGGGGGGGGGGTTACCGACTAAGTGGACGCGTGCAGCTCTTATAAAAGAGGGGAAAGCAAGCCTCCGGGAAGAGGAGCGCAGAGAATGTCGGTCGGGGGGGGACAGAATCCGGATCTCTTTCCCTGACCAATCAACGCATCGACTGGAACTTCCGCCCCTATCAGAAGACGAAAAAAGATTGGAGCGCTGGGCATACAAAGGGACACCGGGAGGGGTCCGTCTTAGAAGTCGAGGTCGCGAATAGGCGAGGAATGCGTTCGAACGATAAGAAAAGTCGGCGCCAGAAGGAGGAGTGTACTTTTTTTAGGCGAAAGCTCTCCCGGGTTGAAGAGGGGAGAGAGGGGGTATACGCTCACCGTAGTGTCGAGGCTTAAACGGCATTCGTCCCGGGAAAGAGCGGGGGATCCTTTCACATCTGGAAGGGGGGACTAAGTGAGAAAAACGTCGAAAAGGGGGTCTGGATCACAGAGGTGTGGCGGCGCTAAAAGGGAGCCATCCAACGAAAGGGCCCCACGAGAAAAGGTAGTTCTAGGGTGGACACCTCGAAGTGGCAAAAAGGGTCCGGTGAAAAAAACTGGCACCGAGGGACCGGGTACGTCCCTTAAAAAAAAGAAGAGAATGAGGCAGGGTTGATTTCGACGGACGAATTACCAACCATTGTTGTCCATGGGATAAAAAAAGCGGTTGGTGCTGAGCGTCTCGTCGACTAAAAGGAGGGGGGGAGGAAGGGTAGATGAACATGGGCTGGGGCGCCTCGTCTCGACTAAAAAAAAAGAGGGAAATAGTTATAGAGGAAGGGTTCCGGGAATGTCCGGGCCAGTGGTAATCAAGAGGGTCCCGGCGTCGCCGCTTGGGGGGGGCTGACTCTTCACACCAAAAACACGACGAGTTGTGGCGCTAAGGTTGGGAAGGAAACGGAAAAAAACACGGGAAAGTACATTGAGGGGAAGAGGGAGGCAAGCTAACGTGCATCCTGAACGTCTGCCACTAAAACTTGGGCAGTCCCTTTCACGGTGAAAAATGCTTAGCGGCATTCCTGGGGAAGGGCTGAAGAGGGACGAACCGCTATCTCCACAAGGAAATGCCCAAACCGGGATCTACTTAAGGAAGTCACCCTCGGGGGTACGCAGTGAAGGCTGAGCCAGACCCGGGGGCAGCAAAAAAAGAGGAATAGGTGCGGGCGTGATACAAGGTAAGGAACCCCTGGAAGGAAACAAATGGACCATAAGGAGGGGGGAGGAACCCCAGTGTCGGGAAGCGATGGAAGGAAGATAGACCGTCCAAAAGGGGCCAGCCATAAAACGACGACAAATTCAGGTCTGCCCAAGCGGACCACTTGATCGGCCTTGAGGGTGGAGATCGGGCGTGAAATGAAATCGAAGGAAAAGTGTAAGGTGGCGAAGAGTTTGGGACACATCGGCGGATCCTCCAGGCGGGACTGAGCTGGAGGAAGTCTTCACCGGAGAGGAAACCGAAAGAGGAAATGGGATGGTCCCAAAGTAAGACACCCCATATACTATAAGTCAGAGCAGTGGGAAAAAAAAAAAGGTGTGAGGGATCAGGGATGAACTTAGAAAAGGGGGAAAACTTATGCGGTAACGACCTATCCTCCCATCCTCATCCATGCAGAGGACCAATGCGGTTAGAGGGGGAATCAGGACCGTTTGGGAGAAGGAGTGAAGAGCGGCGAAAGGGGGGGGCGAAAGGGGGGAACCCCTCGGTAGGGGGCGAGGCGACAACACACGCGGCGCAATGCGGAGGTTCGTACCGGGCGAGGAGGGGTTTGAAGAAAAGGACTGGGGCCTCGAAGGGTGTCACACGAACACCTTTTGAGGGGAAGACACAGTAATGGAGCTCGTCGAAGAAAAAGAAGCGAGGATGCGGTTGGCCTCAAGCAGAAAAAAACGGGGAAAGCGCGAGGAACGGAAGGGAAAAACAGGAATCTCCTAAGAGGGGGGCAGTCGGGGAGTCTGACATAGGGGGTGCCTCTGGGGACCGGACGGCCGCTTCAGTAAATCGCTGGCCTGCCGAGGGGAACCTGGGCAGGGTCTATGCCTTAAAAAGAAAGGGGGGATACCAGGGAACAGACAGAGAGGTCGAGAAGGCCAAGGAAAAGGTCACCCGGTCCGAGGAGAACCTGTCAGGCCTCGCGTGAGAGGAAGGGGAGAGAGAATGTTCTTGGGGGAGGAAAACAGCAGCTGACATAAACAAGTCTTTCGGAAACAGCGTCTAATTTCAAAGAGGAGTAGAGGTAAAAGGGTGAAATAAAGGGGGGAAGAAGTCGAGGAAAAAGAATCGTTATAAGCCTAGCGGAAGGGAAGTCCCTGACCAGGGCGCATCTTCGAAAAAGCGGAAAAAAATCCAGAGCCACACATGGACACCTGCACGAAAACTGCCGGACGAAATCGGACCGCCTCAAATCAGGGGGCTGCGAGATCGTAGGCTCCTCTGAGAGGGGGCCTGGTATACCAAAAGCGCGACCCGCGGCTAGGTCTTGCGACAGAAATCCGTATCCCGCCATGGGCGCAAAAGAAAAAAAGGATGATCGATGGGAGGGGAGAAGGAAGGAAAAGCGAAAGAAGCCTTTCGGAGAGGGATCCGCCATATTGCCGAATGGGAAGCCTTTTGCCCCCGGGGCACCCAGAGCGTGGTTTAGGTCAGACGCACTCAGGGAGGACGCCGGGGAGCGCTCTAAAATTGCCAGGACTCGCAGGCAAGGAGGGACAACCCGAATCCATCTCAGTGCCCGCCGTCCAAGCTGGGGGGGGTGGGGGGGGGGGGGGTGGTTGTTCGAAGGGGATGAGCAGACCGGTGACCAATAGCGTACGATAGGGATCGTCGAAAAAGGGAACCCGGAATCGAGAGGAAGTCAAGGGGAGGCGTGGGACAAGTCCGGCCAGGCGCGGAAGACCAGTAAATGGGGGTGTAACTCACAACTTTCCGTGGTCAGGGGGGGGCCGAGGGGGCGAGGATAGGCGATCATGCAGGGGGGGGGGGGGGGG
>Ga0179593_1625438_pt1 | contig 22725 bp, 46 predicted proteins | sample CZODoug2_1_08_16_FD_185931 | JGI IMG/M metagenome (GOLD analysis project Ga0179593, IMG submission 185931) | Vadose zone soil fungal communities from Angelo Coast Range Reserve, California, USA - CZODoug2_1_08_16fungal (PacBio error correction) | ecosystem: Environmental > Terrestrial > Soil >...
ACGAAGGAGAAAGGAAAAGGGCACAAGTGGCGCTGGTCTACCAAAAAAAAGAAAATTGCAGACATTTTCCAGGTATCTGTCAATCCGAGGAAGATAATGGGCAGGCAAGGGGAAGGGGAAAAGAAAAGAAAGACTAAACGGGGGAACAGACGATAAAGAAAAAAATGGAGAAGGGCGAAACCCGCCCGGGTTATCCGCCAGGCACGGACAACCGCTGACACGGAGAAAAGGAATCGTGTGGCCTAAAAAAGGCGAACACCTGGGAACAAAAAGGGCCGCTAAAAGAGGCGGGGAAAGCACAATCTGAAAGCAAAGCTTGCAGACTTGGTTTTTCGCACGTCCAGCTCCACCGTCAAAAGGGGTGCAGTTTGAGGAACCCCTCGATAAATGATCAAGGGGGGGAAGGGAGAGCCTTGAAAAAACAGTGAAAACGGTGCCGAGGGGGGGGGGAAGCGTATCCGGGATTGATCTCACAGTGCTGGTTTCCGCCCGAAGGAAAAAAAAGGTGAATAAAAAAAACAAGGAGAAAACAGGATGGAACAGACAGTCAGGAATCGTCGAGTGGCGAATCGGGGCAAAAATTGAGGTGGGGCCAAGGGCGGAAACAGGCCCCACGTGGCTCCTATCCAATTCCCCACCGATACGAGGAAACGAGGGGCACGGGGAAGATTCTCCAAGAAGAGGAAGAGAAGGAATAACTCGGGAGAAGAGGAACGCGAGAGGGGCGGGACTAAATATGCGGCTGGAAAGAGCGTAGGCTATCTTCTCAGCGTCGGGAGAGATGGAAAGGGGAAAAGGGAAACTGTAACCCAGAGAACCAACTGGAGACCAAGAAAACAAGGCAAGAAGCGATAAGAAGAAAGGAAAAAAAGGCGCGGCAATCGTCTACCCCGAACCAACAGCCGAAGCGTTCCGCAAAACAAGAAGAAAAAAAATTAGGGCAGTCGAGTGGAAGTCGGCATACAGCTCTCCATCGTTCGCGAGATGGGAAAAAGCGTCATGGATGTTATAAAGGGTAAAGGGAAAAATGGTACGCGAGTCGCGCAGAATGGAGAGACAATTTAAAAAAAGAAACTGGGAACAAAGGGGAGGTGTAAACAGTTTCGTAGTGGGCTTTTCCACGTTCGTCTCCCTGGTGGCCACGGAAAAGAGTTCACGAACGACACAAAAAGAGGCAATCAAATCCGTGGACAAGAACAGGGGGGGGGGCGGCGCGCACCCCGCTCCGCTGTCGTGCGATAAAATAGATTGTCACAAACACACAGCAACCGGGGGAAATACGATTGCTGGGCGAGGGGGAAGTGGAGACGTCTGAAAAGAGCGGAAAAAACATCTCCAGGAGGGCACCGAAGTTTAATGATAATCCGGGGTCCCAGAAAAAAAAAGAAAATCTTAGAAAGCAGGGGAGAAGTCTGGAAAAAGGGAAAAGAAAAAAGGCGTCTCCGCTTTACCAGGAGAGCTCGGAACAAGAAAAAAAAGAAAAAAAGACCACCGAAAAACGGAGGAAAAAAGGGGGGGGAAAAAAGAGCTCTCACTTAGCTTTCGATGGGAAGGGGAAGAAGGGAAAAGCGGGACCGAATACAAAAAGTCAGGAGGGAGGGGAAGAAAAAGGGCACCATTTTACCAACCTAGTTTGTCGGGCACCGGGGAAAAAGAAGGAGACAATCAGCTGACAAGTCCTAAAAACGCCAATGAAAAAAAAAAAAAAAAAAAAAGCATGGGCAAAGTGCACTCTAATCTAACGGGGGGAAAAGAAAGAGGGCTGGTCGCAAGTTCAAAACAGAGGTGAGAAAAAAAGGAAAAAAAAAGGGAAAAAAAGAAAAGGGAAAAGGGGAAGCAGTACATCCCTCCTCTGAGTAAAAGGGAACCACCGGAGGGGGGAAAGGAGGGGGGCTCTCCCTTTCTTGCCCAGGGCAGGGGAGGGGAAGGAGTCAAAACAGGAGGGGGGTTGAAAAAAAGGGGAGGAGGGGGAGGGAAAAAAAAAGATGCCCACCCACTCTTCTCCTTTCTGAAAAATTAAAGGGGTGTGCGGGGAGGGTTGGAAAAAAAAAAGGGGGGGGGAAAAGTGATGGTGGGTTCCCCTCTTCCTAGGGGTCAAAAAGGGGAGAAGAAAAAAAAAAAAAAGAACATCGACCTTCCTTTATCATGAGGCCAGAAAGGAAGAAAAAAAGAGGGGACACGAGGGAGAAAAAGAAGGGGGAAGAAAATATGCGAACCCTTCATATGGGGGGGAAGGAAGGGAAAGGGGGCACGATACATCCAAAAAAGGGGTGCCCGGAAAGGGAAAGGGAAGAATCTCCCTTCATTTTACTCCCGAAGATATGGGAAAGGAAAGGGGGGCCCCTATGTCCTAAAATCGATGGGGGGGGGGGGAGGGGTTTGCACCAGAATAAAAAAGGCAGAAAAACTAAAAAAAGAAAGAAAGCTGTCCATCCTTCCTTCTTCATGACGATACGCGAACCGGGGGAAAAAGAAAAAAAGGGAGGAAGAAATTGTTCACTAAAAAAGAAAAAGGGGATGACCGACGCTAGAAAGGGAGGGGGGGGGGGGGAAAGGGGTCGATCCTACTTTTCTTTTCCCTCCACCGAGAAAGGGGAAAAAAGTGCAAATCAATAGGGAAGGGGATTAAGAGGAAAAAAAAGGGGAAGAAAGGGGGGCAATCTTCTCTCGGGAAAAAAAGAAAAAAAAAAGAGTTTGTGGGGGGGGAGGACAAGTAAGGGGGAAAGAAAAAGGAAAGATTCCTTTCTGGTCCTTTTTCAGCTTCATATAGGGGGGGGAACCAGGGGGGGAGAGAAAAAGGGAAGGGCCCTCTAATTGGGGAAAGGGGGTAAAAATGCCGAAGGGGAAGGGAAGAAAAAGAAATGGATTTTAGTGAGGGGGAGGTGGGGGGGGGGGTGGGGAAAGAAAGAAAAAAGGAAGCTTTTTGTTTTTACCTCTTTGAAAAATAGGGGGGGGACTGTGAGTATAAACCGTTAAGAGAAAGGGGAAAAAAGGGAAGACCACCCCCTTAGAGGGAATCCGGCTAAATTAAACCTGAGAAAACCATACGAGGCATGGGGGGGAAAAAAGGGAAAGAAGACGTTCTTCCCTCACCCAGAAAAAGGAAGATGCTGTAAATTGGTGGGGAGAAAAAAAAAAGGAAAAGAAGGGGAAGGCCACCTCTTTGCCAGGAGGGGGTAAAGAAACGATTGGGGAGGGGAGTAGGAAAAAGAAGGGAAAAAAAAACCGCTTTGGTTCCAGAAAAAAAAAAAGGAGGCTGCGGGGGGGGGGGGGGACACGACAGAAAAAAGAAATGGCAGGAGCAGTGCTCTAATTGCACCGAACAAAAAAAGGGGAGTGGTCCGCGAAGGATAGATTGAAAAAAAAAAAAAAAAAAAAAAAAGATGACGGAAATAACACTCAACACTCGCGAAGGAAAAAATGGGGAGGGGAAGAAAAAGGGAAAAAACAGATGAAATTGTGAAAAAAAGAAAAGAGAAAAAAAAAAGGGCCGGCTTTCCACCCCATGGGGGGGGGGGGGGGGGGGGAACTTGTTCTAGCGAGGGTCCAAGAAGGAAAAAGAAATCCCATCCCGTCAATCTTGTCCGCTCGGGCGTAAGATGGGGGAATGGCCACGGGGGGGTGAGTGGAGAAAAAAAGGGAAAAAGGGGAAGAAAAAAAAATGAAATTCGCCTCTAAAAAAGAAAAGGCCCTCCCGGCGTCGAAGGGGGAAGACTGAAAGGGAAAAAAAAAAAAAAGAAAGCCGTAAAACACCGGCCTCTATGAGGGAGAAAAGAAAAAAAAAGGGATGATGACCTAGTGTGGTAAAAAAATAGGCGCACCAAGAAAAGGAAAAAAAAGAGGGAAACAGGCCTCCTGCTTTCCGTAAAACCCAAGGGGGGGAATCTCATCTGCCCCATAATCAAATTACGGGAAGGGAAAAAAGGAAAAAAAAACTGCGGCAAGGACACGCGCCATCAAGGGGAGAAAGAAGAAAAAAGGGGGGCGCCTTTAACTCCGTCTCTTCTCAGTGTCTTCACGTTGCATGAGAAAGGAAGAAAAAAAAGAGGAACAGACCCGCACTTGAGAAAGAAAGTCCTAAGAGAAAAGAAGAGGAAAAAGGAGGGAAAGGAAGGGAAGGCGGCCAATTTTCGCTTCTCTGTCACTCCCCGACGGCCGGGGGGGGAAAAAAAGGGGGGAAGAGGAAAAAGCGAAGACTGAGGAAGAGGTAGAGGAAAAAACGGAAAGGCATGGCGATCGCCCCTTATTGATTGATCGGCGGAAAAAAAAAAGGAGAGTGCGTCCAACATCGGAGGAGAAGTCGGTGGGGAAGGAGAGAAAAAAAAAAGGGGGGGTCATCGCTCACTGTGCTTATTGAGGTCATCGGAAAGAAAAAGGGAGGGGAGTAAAAAAAAAACAAAGGAAAGGGGGAAAAAGGGAAAAAAACCACAATCAACTGCCAGTCGTACCGGGGAAAAAAAAAAAGAAAAAAAATGCTCGACGAATCGTCGACAGAAAAGAGAAGAAGGGGGGGGGGGGGGGAGGAAGGAAAGAGGGGCAGCGACAAAAAATTGGGGGAGGAAGGGAAAAAAAAAGGAAAGAAAGCCAAGCACGCCCGCGCATCAGCGTCCATCCGGTGGGGGGAAAAAAAGGAAAAGAAACGAGCGAATGTGAAAGGGAGAAAACGGAAGGGAAAAGAAGGGGGGGGAAGAAAAATCGGCCGAACGCTACATCCTCGGGCATTGGGGAAGGAAAAAAAAAAAAGGGGGAAATGCGTTTGAAACGTACGGGGGGGAGGGAGGAAAAGGGGGGAAAGAGGGAAGGGACAGGGTCACGGCGCCCCTCTTTGTAAATGGAGAAAGGGAAAAAAGAGGAGGGTGTATTACAAAAACGTTGGAAAGGAATTGGGGAAAAAAAAAGAAGAAAAAAAAAAAGGGAGAAAGGAGAGCGCTGGTCGCTTTCCCCTCATTAAAGGAAAAAAGGGAAAAGGTAATGCTCTGGACGGTTTAAAAATCAGAAAAAAGGTAAAAAGAGGGAAAAAAAAAAAAAGGAGGGGAAAAAAGAGCCCGCGCGCCCCCTTTTTTCATTTTGGGTCGGGGACCCCGGAGAGAAAAAACAAAGAGAACAACGGCTACCGCGGGGGGGGAATGCTGGGGGGAGGAGAAGTTTGGGAGGGAAAAAAAAAAAAAAAAAAAAAAAAAAAAAAATGTTGGCTTTTTGTTTCCGTATTCCCGACGACGGCAACGTCGACCCAAGGAAAGAAAAAGTGGGAAAAAAGAGAAGTTTATCAAAGGGGGCATAAAAAAAAAAAAAAAATGCTCTTATACTGCCCGCTTTCCTTTCCCAGACGCAGGCGAAAAAAAGGAAAAAAAGAGGGAGCGTTAACCCGGAGAGAGGGGAAAGAAAAAAAAAAGGGGGCCCCGGCTGCCGGCTGGTTCTCTTTGGTCGCGTGTTAATGCCAAGGAAGGGAAAGAGGGGGAAGAAGCGGAAGCAGAATCCCTAAAGGGGAAAGGGGCACAAAAAGAAGGGGGGGGAAGAACAAAGGAGAAGGGAAGACCAACGTCCGCCCCGGCGACCTGTTCCGGCGTTCGTATGGTGGGATGGAAGAAAGGGAGGGGTCAGTCGAAAAAGCTGCAGGCGGAAAAGAGGGAAAAAGAAAAAAGGAAAGAGGGAGGGAACCGCCCGGTGAGTCATCTCCCTGTGATCCGCAACGCATCAGAGAAAAAAAAAAAAGGAAGGGGGAGAGCGAGTGCAAATCAAAAAAAAATGGGGGAAAACTTGAAGGGGGGGGGGAAAAAAGGAAGGGGAGGGACACACTATGCGTCGAACGCTTCCTCCCACTTGCGGCCTGCGGCTTTGAGGAGGGGGACGAAGAAAAAAAAAGAAAATGTGCTAATCTAAAAAATTCGGAAGGGAGGGGGGAAAAGGAAAAGAAGGGGGGGAAAAAGGACACTGAACCTTCCCTATTCAGCTGTGGGAAAGGAAAAAAAAAAAAAGGAGGAAGGAAAAGAGAGTCAGGGGGGGGAAAAAAAAGAAGAAAAGGGGGGGACGGTCCGTTAAATTCCTCCTTCTACCCCAAGAAAAAAGAAGAGGGTACCGAACAATTAAAAAAAGAAAAAAAAGAGGAACCCGCCAGCGCAGCTCTCATCCGCCAGTTTGGTTGAGCACAGTGAAGGGGGAAGAGGGGGGGACAAGTCAACCAGCACAAAACGGGGGGAAAAAAGGGACTAGAAGAACGCGAGAGGGGAAAAAAAAAAAAGGGGGAAAAGGAAGAAGGGAAAAGATGCGTTTTCGATCCAGTGGATGAGCCTCAGCACGGAAAGGGGAAAAAAACAGTCCGCCCAAGTGGAAAAAACAGAAGAAGAAAAAGAAAAAACGATGACACCGCCAAACCTTTTTTTGATAGTCCAGAGAAAAGGAAAAAAAAAAAAAAGAAAAAAAAACGATTACGAACGACTTCACCATTCGAAGGAGGGGAAAAGGGGAAAGGAAAAGCCCTCTAATGAACTCTGACCGGAAGAAAAAAAAAGGAAAAGAGAGGGTAAAAAAAAAAAAAAAGGGGGACCCGCGCGTATTCTATCTTCTCCTCTGATGATAATTGGGGGGGAAAAAAAAAAACCGGTACTCCCCTGCCTGGGAAAAAAAAACACGAAAAAAAAAAAAAAAAAAAAAAAAAAACCACCCCCGCCTCAAAAGGGGAAAAAGAACGAGCTTGCGGCAGACCACGCGAAAACGAGGAGAGGAAGAAAAAAAGGGAAAGGGTGTCGCCCTGCTTCCTGGTCCCCTTCCTCGCACGTATATAGCAATGCGAGAAAAAAAAGAGAGCCACAAGGGAGAGGGAAACACAAAAAGGGGATAGGAAGAAAAAAAAAGGTTGTCTCCTGTCTACTGTTCCTCGTCGTTAGAAAGGGGAAGGAAAAAGCAAACCGTGGGGCTTGGAAAGCACGCGGAAAGGGAGGGGGGAGGGAGGAGAGAAAGAAAAACGAGGGGTTTCGCCTTGGAGTGGGCAAAGAAAAAAAAAGAAGGGGTCGCCGAAGTTGAAATAAAAAGGGGGGGGAAAAAAAAAAAAAAAAAAAAAGAGGGAGAATTCCTTGAAAGACTCCATCTTCCCCCGAACCGGGCGGAAGAAAAAAAAAAAAGAAGGAGGAAGCTCGAACCCGTTCCAAGCATGGGGAGAAAACCAGAACGGGAAAAATTGCTGAATTCTTTCCATCCTGGGACAAAAAAAAAGGAGAAAAGAAAAGGGAAGGAAGGTATCAGTGGTCGCTGGGGGAACAAAAAGGAGGAAAGGAAAAGAAAGAGTCTTCCTAGCTGTCACGGAAAAAAAAAAAGGGGAAGAAGTGGTCGCCTGACCAAGAAGAGAGAAAAAAGAAAAGGGAAAGTGTCCGAACTCCAATAACCCCTTCCGTGTGTCAAACGAAAAGAAAAAGGGATGTGAAAAGCCCAAGGAAGAGGTCAGGGGAAAAAAAAAGGGGGGTTCCGCCCTCAGGGAGCAAAAAAGAGAAAAAAGAGGAAAAGGACTGGTTAGCCAGTAAAAGAGAAATGAAGTTTTAAAAAAAAGTTTTGGTCTGAGAAGAAAAAAAAAAAGGATTTTTCCTCTTATGAGCAAACCGTGAAAAAAAAGGGGGGGGGAAAGGGGGGGGAGGGGGGCGACGATCTCATCAATTGTTCCGCGACCACAGGGAAAGAAAAGAAGAATGAAGCAACTCGGGCAGAGGGGGGAGGGGAAGAAGAGAAAAGGAAAAAAAGGGGAGGGGGAATGTTTTACGGTTCCTACTTCCTTTATGGGGGGAAAAAGGAAAGAAAAAAGAAACAAAAGGAAGGGAAGGGGACGACCATCTACTTCCGTTATCATGAGAGGGGAACAAGTTTGAGGGATGGCAAAAAGGGGCAGGGGGCAGGAAAAAAGGAACGAGCATGGAAGGACACTCTTCTACCTGGACAAAATATGGGGGGGAAAAAAAAAGGGCAGCATCCAAAGGAAAAAAGAAAAGAGAAAAAAAAAAATTCCCTCTGGGCGAAAAAAGGAAGGCAGGGGGGGGGGAAAAGGAAAAAAGAAAAAGGGGCGAACGCTGGCCTATTTAGGGGGAAAAGCTTTGGGGGGGGAGGGGGGAAGGAGGAAGAAAATCCCAATTCTCACTTCATCTATCATCAGCTGGGACAGAAAGAAAAGAAGAAGGGCAGCTAAGGAAAAAAAAAAAAAGGGGGGAAAAGGGAAAAAGGGAAGGTGATGGTCGAAACCGCCTCTTACACGGGATGGTGGGGAAAAGGGGAAAAAAGAAAAAAGAAAGGGGGTTTTCCCCTCCCGAAAGGGGGATAGAAGAGGAAAAAAAGGAAGCAACTTCGTACGAGAAAAAAGGGAAAAAAAAGGATGGGCGCGTAGATGGAAGGGGGAGGGGCAAAAAAAAGAAGGGGAAGGGGGGCGTCTCGCAGTGCGAGTTTTCGTCAAGTGTGCAGAAAAAAAAAAAAAAAAAAGGGAGGGGGGGGGCAGCCTTGATCAGGGGGCAAAACAAGGGGGGAAGGGAAAGCCGTCTCCGGCCCTCTCCTTAACCGCGTTGCAAAGGGGCGATATAAGATTCACAAAAGAGGAAAAAGGGGGGGGGGGGGCTGGGCCTGGCTTTTTGCCGATCCTTCGCAGCAGGGGGGGTGGGGGGAAGGGACCCGTGCAGGTTGAGGGGGAAGGGGAAGGGGGGAAAGGAAAAAGAGAAAAAAAGAAAAAAAAAAAAAAAAGAAAGGGACGGCCCGTACTATCCTACCAAACCAGATCAAGGTTGGGTCATCCAAAAGGAGGGAAAGGAAAAAGGAGGGAAGAAGAAGGGTCTCCCTACCATTCAGATAAGGGAAAGGGTGGAAAGAGGGGAGACCGTCAAAGCCTGAAAGTGAGGAAGGAAAGGAAAAGGAAAACGTTGTCATAGAAAAAGATAAAGAAAGTAAAAAATATCCAAAGGCCCCAAGGGGGGGACAAAGGAAAGGAACCTTTCTTCCTCTTTTCGTTGGGGGTGAAAAAAAAAGGAAATCTTAATTGCGGACGTCGGGGGAAAAAGGGGAGGAGAAGGAAAAAAAAGAAAAAACTTATTATTCTTCCCATCAGATATCTGAAAGAAACGTCAACACCTCCGAGGTCTCAATGAGAATGTTGCTCCAGGAAAAAAGGGGGGGAAAAAAGAAATAGACTCCCCTGTCCCCTCTTTCACCCTGGGGCACGGAGGGGGGAAAAAAAGGGAAAAAAAAAACAGCCGCGAAAGAATCAGAAGGAAAAGGGGAAAAAAAAAGAAGGGTGGTCTCCACAATTCCCTTGATTCCCTTGGGCGGGGGAAAAAAAAAAAGCCTCGTAGGAAGAGGTCAGGAAGGAAGAGAAGGGGAGAAAGAAAAAGAAAACGGGCTCGACATGGGCCTCCTCCATTCCCCACCTGCAACCGAGAGAAGGGGAAAAATCGGCCAGCCCACAAAAACCAAAAAGAAAAAAAGAAGGAATGGCTTATTACCCTCCTTTTGAATACGCAATCCGCAGGAGAAAAAAAGGGGAAAAAGGGCGGCCGGCTTGAAACGTTGAAAAGGGAAAGGGCCAAAGGAAAAAAGAGAAAAGGGGGGACACTGCACTTGCCTACAACTCTCCCGGGAAAAAAAAAACAACGCTCATCTTTCAGAAGGGCAAGAAAAAGAATCGGGTGAGAGAGGAAGAATCTTACTTATGTTGATTCCTTTTTCCTTCTCGAAACGGAAGAAGGGGAAAAAAAAATCCACGTGGCCCCAAAGAAGGAGGGAGCAAGGGGAAAAGGGAACGAAAAAGAAGAAAAAGAAAGGAAGGAGCGGCAAGGTTCTCTTCTCTTCATCCTACGTCACAAAAGGGGGGGAAGGAAAAAAGGGTGGTGCTGAAAAATCGCAAATAGGGAGAGGGGGCAAAAGGGAAGGGGAAACCTGCATGCGATCTCCCATTAGTTTTTATTGAGCACGGAGGGAAGAGAGCGCCACGTGAAAAAAAGGAAAAAATGGGGAAAGAAAAAAAAGAAAGGGGGGGGGGAAAAAGTCCCAGTGCCCTCTTCCTGGAGCGCCGGCCAAGGGAAAAAGAAAAAAAAAAAAAGGGGGGGGTTTCACATCGGCCAAAGGAAGGGAAGGAAAAAAGTAAGTTTGGCCCTTTTAGGATCAAGGGGGGAAGAAAAAAACACACATCACGTCAGGGACTGGAAAAGTCAAAAGAAAAAGAGGAAAAAAAAAAAAAAAAGAATGCGTCAAGACGTCTCAGATGTTTGCACTGACAGGAAAAAAAAAGAGAACCATTGCTGCGCTCGGAAAAAAAGGGGGAACAAAAGAAAAAAAAAAAAAAAAAAAAAAAAAGGAAAAGGGGAAAAGAAGGGGTGTCGCGTTCCTCCCCACCTCCACGAGCAGAGGGGGGGAGGGGGAGAAACGGAAAAAAGTAGGTTGGGGGGGGAGAATATGGAGAAAAAACGGGGGAAAAAAAGGGGGGGGGAAAAAACTAGATCGATCCCTTTGCCCCATGCGGGAAAAAAAGAAAAAAAGAAGGAAAGCTTGATGAGCAAACTAGGACGGGGGGGAGGGGGGTCAAAGGAAAAAGAAGGGGGAGAAAGAAGGAAAAAAGCTCGACGACGTTCTTTGTATTCGGTCCCCGAAAAGGGAACTTGCAACCAAAGAGACGGAGAAGAAAAAAAAAAAAAAAAAAGTTCAGCAATCCTTTGGCCGTTCCGGCGAGGGGGGGGGAAAGAAAAGAAAAAAAGACGACACTGGTACCGCGAGACCAAAAAAAGAGGGAAGGGGAAAAAAGGAAAAAAAAAAAAAAAAGTTTTTCATTGGGTTCTTGGACCCCGCTCTCAACTTCAGAAAAAAAAAAGGAAAGGGGGGGGGGGGGGGACGTGGCAATGCAGGGGAAAAGGATAAGAAAGAAAAAAAAAAAAAAAAAAAAAAAAAGGTGGCTGGTGGCAGAGTCTAACTACTGAGCCACTTCGCCAAGGAAAAGGAAAGAAAAGGGGGGGGAAAAAAAAAAAAAAAAGAGACATCCGGAGAACGAAGAGGGAGAAGGAAAAAGGAAAAGGGAAAGACGCAGGCGAACACGCTCTACACCTGTGCCTCAAGATCGCCGAAGATGGGAGGGAGGGTGAAGAAAAAAAAAAAAGGAAGGGTGGTTGAAGCCTGCCTTCGATTGGGAAGGGTGGGAGAGGGGGACAGAAAGGGAAGGAAAAAGAGAGAAAGAAGCGATCATAACTCTCCTACCGCTCGGGAAAAACAAAAAAAAAAGGAGGGGAGGCCATCGAGATTATTATCGAAACTTCAAAGGAGACTGGGGAGGAGGAAAAAAAAGGAATCGAGCACGTGGGCCTTTCCGACTATCAAACGTTTTTGGAAGAAAAAAAAAGGGGGAAAAAAAGGGGAGGGCACGGGCGCGGACGCTTCATTAAAATAAAAAGGAAAAGCCAAGAAAGGAAAAAAAAGGGAAAAGGAGGGCCCCGGATCTTCTCCCGCCGGCCCTCCCGAAAAGAAAAAAGGGGGACGACGAGCCCTGAACCCTTTGGAAAACGTTAAAGGGGGGGAAAGTGGGGGAAAAAGAAAAAAAAGAAAGGGAAAAAAAAAAAAAAGGAAAACAATGGCGCCTTGCGCTTCCTCTTTTTCCCCCGAGAAACGTCGCCGCGCAAGGGGAGAAAAAGGAAAAAAAGCTATACTGGGCAGTAGGCAGGGGGAAAAAAAAGAGAAGTGCCAGCTGTTTCCCTTTAATCTCGTAGGAAAAGGAAAAGGAGAAAAAGAGAGAGATACCTGTACCCTACTGCATCGTTTCCGGTCGTGATGGAAGGGGAAGGAAAAATAAAAAAAAGGTAGAGAAGAAAAAAAGAACAGGAAAGAAGAAAAAAGGGAAAAAAAGAGAGAACGTCCCTCTTCCGCCGGAAAAAGAGGAAAAAAAAAAAAAAAGGAAAAAAAGGAACAGCAATAGGGGGGGGGCAAAAAAAAAAAGGGGGGGGGGGGGGGGGGGAAAAAAAAAGGGAAGGGGCTCGATGTCACCTCGCCTCTCAAATAACCCTCGGGAAAAAAAAAAAAAGAAAAAAGGGGGTTTTTGCGATCCATTTGGGTTAGAGAACAGGGAAGTTTAAAAAAGAAGGGGAAAAAAAAAAAAAAAGTTTCTCATTCAGAGAAAATCGTTCAACGAGGGAAACAGAAAGGAAGGGAGAAAAGAACCACGGTTCTCTATCAAATCCCCAACGAGAAGAAAAGAAAAAGGGAAAAAGAGGCGTTTGTCAGGATAAGAAAAAGAAGAGATGAAAGAAGAAAAAAAAAGGGAAAAAAAAAAAAAGGGGACCGTGCCCCGCCCTCTTATGCGATCATGGATAAAAGGGGAAGGAAGGAAAAAACAAGCCCCCAACTGGTCAAAAAAAAAAAAAAAAAAAAAAAAAAAAAAGACGACCTTCAACCAACCGCCTCAAGAAAGGGGGGGGGTGGACGGACAGACCGCCTCAGGGGAAAGGAGGAGAAAAAAAAAAAAGGGGAGAGCGTGTCGCCTGCGTCTTTAAATTATCTCCTGCCAAGGGAAAAAAGGAGAGGAAAAAGTCGAGCCACAGGCAGTTAGGAGGGGGCCAGGGAGGGGGAAAAAAAAAAAAAGGGGGAGAAAGGGGAATCGTCGTTCGACTCCTTCCACATCACCATTGGCGGGGGGGGGGGGGAAAAAAAAAAAAAAAGAAAAGGGTAAATCTCGATCAATTTGAAAAGGAGAAGGGGGGGAAAAGAAAAGGAAGGACTCGCCCTCCTTTGAGATCGGGTTCAAGAAAAAGAGGGAAAAAAAAAAAAGGCGATTCTTGAAAAGGAACTATAGGGGGTCCCGAAAAGAGGAAAAAGGAAAAAGAAAGGGGAGGGGAATCTCGAACTCCTCCCCGAGCATGAATCTCAAAAAAGAAAAAAAAAAAATGGGATTGCTGATGTGCGGGCCAGCGCAAAAAAGAAAAAGGGGAAGAAGGGAAGCAGGGTCGCTGGGAAGGGGACGGGGGGGGAAAAAAGGACGTCGGCTCATTTCCGGCTTCCATTTACAAAGAAGGGAGGAAAGAAGACTCTAGAATCAGAAAAGACGAAAGGGGGGGAAAAAAAGAAAAGTTTCCACTCATGGTTGCACCAAAGTGGGAAAGAAAGAGAAGAGAAATCCCAATTCCTAGTCTGGGGGGAGGTTGAAAAAAAAAAGGGAAAAAAAAAATACTCCGTCAGCTCACTCGTCCGGGTAGCAGGAGAAAAAAGATCACGGTAAAGGGGGGGGGGGGGGGCGGAAAAGGAAGGGAAAAAAAAAAAAGAAAAGGGGGCCGCGCTTTCTGCTGGCGTGCGGGGGGGGGAAGGGGGAAAAAAAGGGGGCACGCCACATTGCTTGAAAAACGGGAGAAGGAAAATGGAAAAAAAAAGAAAAAAAAAAAAAAAAAAAAAAGGTGTCCTTGACTCATTCTTCTCATACGAGTTTTTTGGAGAGGGGGAAGGGGGGGAAAGACCTGCCTTTGGGGGGGGGGGGGAAAAAAAAAAGAAAAGAGGACATTGAATCCTCCAAAAAAACAGAAAATTTACTACTACCACAAAAGGTAACCAGGGGGGGGAAAAAAGAAGAGAAACACACAGTTGATCGATTCCCTTTGGTCCGGGAAGAAGAATCCCGGACTAAAGGGAAGGAAAAACTGAAAAGGGAAAAAAAGAAAAAAAAAGTAAGACCGGGCAAGGTGGCTCTCAGGAAGGGGGGAAAGAAGAAAATCCTGGCGAAATCGCCCATGCAGGTGGACGCACAAGAGAAAAAAAAATAAGCGAACAACGCTGCAAAGGGGGGGAAAGAGGAGAAAAAGAAAAAGGAACGTGGTTGAAAGGAAGAAAAGCGGGGGGGGGAAAAAAAGAAAGGAAAACGTGCCTCTCCTTCCCCAGACCGTCCGCGATTTTGGAAAAAAAAAAAGGAGGGGTTTGCCAACGTGGAGTCTGGAGGGAAAAAAAAAAAAAAAAAAGGGAAAAAAAAGAGACCGTTTTCGATCCATTACAAACCGGGGGGGGGAGAAGGACGGATAAAAAAAAAGACTGGGGGGGAGGGAAAGGAAGTGGAATGCAAGCCCCTTGGCTCGTGCGGGAAAGGAGGGTGGGGGGTTGAGGAAAAAAAAAGGGCAAGGAACGAAGGGGGGGGAAAGGGAAAAAAAAAAAGGGGAAGGGGATCACTTGCTGTCCACCGGGGGGGGAAAAAAGGGGAAAAAAAAACGCCCCGAAAGGAAACGTGGAGAGGTGCGCGATTAGGGAAAGGAATGTCAGGATAAAGGATGAAGGGGGAGAAAAAGAAAAGAAAGAGCTTTTTTTAACCCTCTTACTCGGAGGAAGGGGGGGGGGGGGGGGGGAAAAAAGGAAAAATGTTTTCTTAAAGACCAGGGAAAGAGAAAAAAAGGAATCTCGTCCCTAAATTCATTCTGGAAAAAAGAAGGGGAAAAGAGTCCGCCCGAACAAAAAAGATAGGGGGGGGGTGGGGGGGGAAAAACCTAAGTGCCGAGGGGGAAAGGTGAAGTGGGGGAGTAGAAAGAGTGGTGGGCTCCTCGCTAGAAAGGAAAAAAAAGAGGGGAGGGAAAACAGGGTGAAGACAGGTACAAAAAAAAAAGGGGAAAGGGGGGCACTCCCATCCTTTTCATATTCCATTATCTAATGCATAGAGGGGGGGGGGGGGGGGAAGAAAAAGATTATCAACCACAACTATTAGAGTCAAAGGGGGAAAAAGGGACCAAAAAAAAAAAAAAAAGGAAAAAATCCTAGCATTATCAAAGAGAAAGAAAAGGGGGAGGAAGGTGAGAAAACGCAAGAGATCCAAAAAGGGAAAGTGGAAAAAAAAAAAAAAAGAAAGAGGGGGGGAATTTTCTATCTATCCCACCTGAGGGGGAAAAAAAAAAAGGGTGGTGCCTCTCGGTCTTGGTTGGGAAAAAAAAAAAGGTAGAGGGGAAAAGGGAGAAAGAGGAGTTCTAACATCCTCTATTTAGATTAAATTCGCCGAGAGGAAAGGAAAGGCAACCGCCTCCTGCTAGACAAAGGAAGAAAAAAAAAAAAAGGGGGGGGGGCCGCCGCCTTACTTCCTTAAAACCCCCTTTCTTTCGAGTATGAGAAAAAAAAAAACCAGGGAAAAAGAAGGGGTGTGAATACGCATCGGCGCCATTAAACTCCCTGTCCCTTAGGAGGGGGAAAAAAAAGGGGGAAAAAAAAAAAGAATAAAAAGGGAAGGGACAAAAAAAGGAAAAGGGAAAGAAAAAAAAAAAAGCGCACTGGCGAGACGCCAAGCACTGCGCCGCAGTTGAGAAAAAAAAGGGGGGGGGGGAAAAAAAAAAAGAGTACTCCTTAAACGTAACCGAAAAAGGGGTAAGAGAAAAAGGGGGGGAAAAGGTAGGGAAAAAATACAGACCAGACCCTTCACTTGCAACCCCATCCCGTCGAGCAGTAAAAAAAAAAAAAAGAAAGAAGGAGCGGCCAAGGGTTCGCGTCTGTGAAAAGAGTGAAAAAAAAAAGGGGGGGGGGAGGGAAAAAAGCGATCGCCATCTTTCACTTTCGCGTTGGAAAAAGGGAAAAAGAAAAAAAGAAAGAAAGAAAAAGCAGTTATTTTAGACGTGAAACAAAAAGAAGAAAGGAACCGCCGCAACTTTCGTCAAAAAAAAAAACGAAAAAAAAAACCCACATATGAGGGGGGGGGAAAAGAAGGGAAATTCGTACGGTATCACGCAGGGGAAGAAAAGAGGAGAAAGGAAGGGAGGGAACTATGATACCGGACGTTCTATGGTCCGTCGTAAAGAGGGGAGGGAAAAAAAAAAAAAAGGGGCCCCCCACATCACTTAAAACAGTGAAAGGCAAAAAAAGAAAAAAGGGGGGAGTCAAGACAGGCTCCATATTTTTTGCATCTGACCGAAAGGAGGAAAAAAAAAAAGGGATGCACTCGTCTCCTAAAAAGCCAAAAAGAAGGGGAGGGGGAAAAAAAAAAAGAAAAGAAAAGGGGGGGGAGAGGAACGCCCCCAAGCCCCACTATCGCTGGCTTGTAAATGCGTAAAAAAAGAGGGGGGGGCTCCCCTCTTTCTAAAGCGAAAGAAAAAAGAGGGTTGGAGAAGAAAAAAAGGGGAAAGGGGGGGGAAATTCTTTTTCCCACGGGAACGGTTGTATGGAGTGGAAAAAAGGGGGGGGGACAGGGGGGTCACGTTCCCTAAGCTCGGGGGGGAAAAGTGGGGAAAAAAAAGGAGGGGGGGTAGTCGTCCCGAACTTTTTCCAGCCGACAATGAGAAAAAAAAAAAAAAAAAAAGAAAGGAGAAAGTATAGCGCTGTGCACGGAGGGAAAGACGGGAAAAAGGGAAAAAAGGGAAAAAAGGGGGAATTCATGCTCTTGGACGGGTTTTCTAATGCTTCTCCTGTAACGAGAGAAAGAAGAAAAGGAAGGCAAAGGGGGAGCGCCCCTTTCTTTGGAAAAAAAAACGAAAAGGAAAGAAAAAATGGTCGGGGCAGTGGAAACTCCACTTCTACCTTAGGGGAAAATGTGGAGGAAGAAAAAAAAAATACGACTCCCCTTTCTGCCCCCCGAAGGGGGAGGGTGGAAAAAAACGGAGGAAAAAAGGGAAAAAGGGAGAACTTGCACCTCTCACTAACTACCTGGGGAACCGATTGATGAAGGAAGAGGAAAAAGGAGGAAGGAAAAAACGTTGCGCGTACTTTCCAAGACTCAGGAAAGACGGGAAAGGGGGAAAGGAGGCAACCGCCAAAGCTCGGCTCAAGGCCCGTCTACTCTTTTGTTGAAGCCGCTGCGGCTGGGGCGAGGGTGGGGAAAAAAAAAGGGAAGGGGAGGGGGAATTACATACTCCGCTGAGCCAGATCGAAAAGGGGGGGGAAAGGACAAAAAAAAAGGGAAGGGGGGGCAACGATGTATTATTATCTCCCTTCCTCGGGCGAATTTGAGAAAAAAGAAAAAAGTGAAAGTTGGGCCTGGCCGACTATCAAAGTTTTGGGAGGGGGGGAGAAAGAAAAAAAGGAAAAGGGAGCGGACTGCTGCATCAAAAAAAAAAGAAGGAGAAAAAAAAAAAAAGGAAAGAAGAATCTTTTCCCGTAGCTTTATCCGCCGGCCCCCTCCCCGAAGGTAAGTAAAAAGGAAAAAAAGGAAAAGCACTGGAACCCTTTCGGGCCTTGGGAAAAAAGCCCAGGGGAAAGGGGGAGGAAAAAGGGGAGAAAAAGGATGCGAGGTGCGCGAGGACGTTCTGCGCGCCATGTCCGAAGGAGAAAGGGGGAAAAAGAGAAGAAAGGCGGCATTCACGACCTGCCAAGGGGGAAAAAGTAGAAAAAAAGAAAAAAAAAAAAAAACCACACAAAAAAAGGAAGAGAAAAGAAACCTGGAACAGCTGCATCTTTGCCGGTCTGTGAAGGGGAAAGAAGGGAGAAAAAAAAAAAAAGGAAAAAAAACAAGTCCTCGTCGAACATTGGAGCGAAGGGGGAGGGGAAAAAAAAGAAAAAAAAGGGAAGCCCGCCCCAGTGGTTTTGTCCGGCGTCGACGCAGAAGGGAGAGAAAGGAAAGGGCTCGAAGCCACGCGGAAAAAAGAAAAGAGACAGGGAAAAAAAAAAAAGAAAGGGGGGGGAAAGAGGCGTTTGCCTGATCCAGGATTGAGCGAAAAGGGAGGGGGGAAAAAGGGGGAAAAAGGCCCGCCCGTCGCCCAAACCGTAAGAGAAAAAAAACGACAAAAATCGTTCGATAAGAAAAGGGGGAAAAGGGGGAACAGGACACACGTGCTCCGACATCCCCACCTATACGAACCGTCAAAAGAGGGGGAAAAAAGAAAGAGAGGGGGGGAATAAAAGGGGAAGAGAAAAAGGATTCGAGGCCCCTCTCTCCTGGTGGCCCCGGGCAACAAAGAAGGGGGCAAAAGGGGAGAAGAGGGCGATATTTGAATGCCCAGAACAAGAATAAAAGAAAAAAAGGGGCCATGAACAAAGAAAAAAAGAGGGAAATTCACCACCCGCTCGGGGAAGGGGCCCTGCGAGCCCGAATCTTTGGGAAAAAAGAAGAAAAAGAAGGGAGAAAGAATCCTGCCCTTCCCGTTTCGAGCGTGGGGGAAAGAAAAAAAAGGAAGGAGCATTTCGTCGATCAAAAAGGGGGGAAGGAGGGTAAAGAAAAAAGAAAAAAAAAGGGGGGGGGGAGACGTGCCTCTTCTGTCCAGAAAAGGGAAAAACCAGGCGTCCTGCCCTCCCAGTTTCGTGTTCGCCGCCCGAGTAAAAAAAGGAAAAGAAAGTACGAATCATCAATTGGAAAAAAAGAGGAGAAAGAGGAAGAAAAAATGTAAGGCTTTCTCCGCAAGTTTCTATCGGTGGTCCCCAAAAAAAGAAAAAAAAAGGGAGGGGAAGAAAGAACAAAGTCCAAAGGGCGTCCTCCTTCGTTCACAGGATGTCTCGACCCGGAAAAAAAAGAAAAAAAAAAAAAAAGGGAAACGCCCACGGATTTCCCAAAAAGGGGGGGGGGGAAGGAAAAAAGAAAAAAGAAGAGAGGCGAATTGAGATGAGCATTTTCTCTGGAAAAAGTCGGGACAGGAAAGAAAAAAAAAAGAAAAGGGGAAGGAACCATTTAACAAACGATTTGTCCGCCCGTGACAAAAAAAAAAAGGAAAGAAAAAAAAAAAAGGAAGACCTGACCAAGTTGTCCCAAACCAAAAAGGAAAAAAAAAAAAAGGGGGGAAAAAAAAGCATGGTCAAACTTTCTCCGAATCTAGACAGGGGAAAAGAAAGAAAAAGGAAAAGGGGGGGAGTCGCGTTTCGGAAATAAAAGAGAAAAAAAAAAAAAAAGGGGGGAAAGGAAGGGACACACGCATCTGTCCTTTTTAGCAGTACAAAAAAAAGCGGGGGGGGGGGGCACAGGGGAAAAAAGCCCACCGGATGGCCTCTTATGGAAAAGAAAAAGCAGTGGGGGGGGCAAAAAAAAGGAGGGGGGGGGGAGCAGAACGAGTCGCCATCAATGGGGGGGGGAAAGAAAAGAGTGAGAGCAGTATGGTCCAAACAGAAATGGAAAAAAGAAAGAAAAAGGGGAGGAGAGGGTAGCAACTGTGATGTTGGGAAGGGGAAAAAAGGGGGAACGGTGATACTTCAAAAAACCTTGGAGGGAAACCGAAAAGGGAAATTCCATTGAAAAAAAAAAAAGAGGGAAAGACCATCGTACCGTCCCTCAGTTAAGAGGAAAAAAAAAAAAAGTGAAAAAGAAAGGAAAGGAGGAAAAGTGGCCGTGCTCTCCCGTACGGAACCATGGAAGTACTAGAAAAAAAAAAAGGGAAAGAGAAAGAGGGAGACGGTCCAAATTTTTTCTCCTCGAAGGGGAAAAACAAAAAAAAGGAAAATGGGTCGACAATCGCAAGGGGGGGGGAAGGGGGGGGAAAAAAAAGCGCCTTTCCTGGGGGGGAAAAAAAAAAGAGGGGAGAAGAGCTTTTTCAGCATCCAATTCTACTTCATCGAGAAAGAAAAAGAAGAAAAAAGGAGGGGGGGGGAAAAGAAGACTCGAACCTTTGACCTGCACAGGAAAAAAAAGAAAAAAAAAAAGGGGAGAAAGGAGTGATGGCGACTCTCTACGTTATTGGGGTGAGGGGGGAAAAGAAAGACTTAGGTTACCTCGGAACCTAGGGGGGGAAAAGGGGGGAAAAGAAAAAGACGTTACTATTTCCTTGATTAAGAGAAAAAGGAGGGAAAGAAAAGGAGGGGAAAAAAACCGCGCGCTTTGGGGATGGAAGAAAAAGGGGGAGAAAGGTTTTTTTGTCTCAATTGCATTCCAAGAGAAAGGGGGGCAGACCCTTCCGATCTTTGGCTGTAAAAAACAGGGGGGAAAAGGGAAAGGGGAAGAAGGAACGGCGTTCTTTCCATGCGCGATGCTGTATGAAAAGGGTCATCATATCCAGGGGATTCAAAGGGGGAAGGGAAGGGGAAGGGGGTGTTTTAAAAACACGCCCTTTACGCCGGCGAAGAAAAGGAAAGGGGGGGAAAAAAATGTCGATCCTTGGGTAAGAGGGAACAAAAAAACTCCTGGGATCGAAAGAAAAAAAGGAAGTAATTCATTCGGTCCAAAAAGAGGGGGAAGGGAAGCGTTCGTTCTTCCCGACCAGGGGAAAAGAAAAAGGGGGGGGGAAAAACTAACGGTCGAAGGGGGAAAAAAAAGAAAAACGCCTTTGTGGGGGGGGGGGAAAAAAAGGGGGAAAAAAAAATCAAAAACGGGGAATCGCTAGCACAGAACCCTCCCGTCCCCATTGGTGAAAAAAGGGTCCGTTCCCCAAATCAGAAAAAGGGGGGGTGAAAAAGGGAAAAAAGGGACTCGCTAGTGGTTTACGTTGTCTCGCATCTTAGAGGAAAAAAAAAAAAGAAGAGAAAAATGGGAGACAACGTCAGACAAAAAAAAGGAAGGGCTTCCCTGCCCAGGATTCGTGTCACAAAAGGGGGGGAAGGAAAAAAAGTTTCCCTTCTTCAAAAAGCAAAGGGGGGGGGGGGAAAAAAAAAGCCCCTCTCTAATCAAAAGAAAGGGAAAAAGAAAAAAAGGAAAAAAGGGAAATGGAAAGAGGGTTGGTCTCACAATTAACATGTAGGACAAAGGAGGGGGGGGAGGGGAAGGAAAAAAAAAGAGGGGGGGGGGAAAAAAGAATTAATTCTCCTATATTCGAGGTGGGGAAAAAAGGGGGGGAAAAAGACGGCTTCAGAAAAAGAAACAAAGATGTGGAAAGAAAAAAGCAAAAAAAGGAGGGAAAAAACCGCTTTCTAGTATCGTCCCAAACCAAAAAAAAAAGGGGAAGAGGGGAAATACGCATCGCGCATGAGAAAAAAAGGAAAAGGGGGGGAAGAAAGGCACGGAAAACCGTGTGTACCTCCATCTCTAAGCTGCCCCAGAAGAAAAAAGAAGGAAACTTGCCGACAAACTCGCCAACTGGGGGAAAAGAAAAAAAAAAAAAAAAAGGGGAAGGAAATGCGCCATCATCCCGGTTTTCTCTTACCTTCCGGGATAGGAAGGGAAAAGGAAAAAAAAAAAAAAGGAAATCGGTTGAGGGAAAAAACGGAAAAAAAAGGAAAAAAAAAAAAAAAAAAAAAGGAAAAAGGGGAAAGGAGTCGCCCATCACCTCGCGGTAGAAATCTGCGACGGTTCCCGTGGCCGGAAGAAAGGAAGAAAAGAAAAGGAAAAGGAAGGCCCCCCGTTGTTACCATCCAAAGGTATGAAGGAAGGGAAGGAGGGGGAAAAAAAAAAGAAGGGAGCCGTTCGCTTTTTCAGTCCTCTGCCCGGAGTAAAAAAGGGAAAAAGGGAAAAAAAAGGGGGAAGCGGCTGGCACCCTGGAAGAAAAAAAAGGAGAAAATTGGGCCGTCCACATATTGCATGTTTAAAGAGGGGAAAAGAAAGAGGGAGGGAGACGCCTCACCCCCAGAAAAAAAAAAAAACTAAAAAAAAAGGGAGGAAAAAAGGAAAAGAAGGATCCGTACTTCTATTTTCGTCGTAAATGTGCAAGTGGGGGGAAGGGGAGGGGGAAGCGTTGCCCCCCCAGAGGAAGGAAAAAAGAAGGAAGGGAAAGACGGAATGCTTCAATACATTCTCCAGAGTGGGGTGAAAGAGGGAAAAAAAAAAAGAAAAAAAAAAAGTGCTGCGCTTCGTCTCAAAAAAAAAAAGAAAAAAAAAAAAAGAAAGGGGGGGGGAGCGTCCGCCCAACCTCCCGAGCGCTGGATGTACGGATAAAAAGGGAGGGGGGGGGGGGGGCTCCCTCTTTCAAACGAAAAAAAGGAAGGGAAATCGAGCACTTGCCCATTCTTTGCCACGGAAAGTGTATGGAGGGAGGGAGGGGGGGGGGGAAGGGAGTAATGCGGGTCAACAAAAAAGAGGTGGGGAAAGGGGGAAAAAGGGAAAGAAGAATCGTTCGTGTGTATATCCGGTCCCGAAGGGGGGGAAAAAAAAAAAAAAGAAAGCACATCCTACTCTCGGTATCGAGGAAGGGACGGGAAAAGAAAAAGGGGGGGAGGGGAGGGACGCAGGTGAGATTCATGCCTCTTTGGACGGGTTTCGAGCGCTAAGGAAAAAAAAAAAGGACGTCTTCAAGAATCGCCCAGCCAGAGGGGGGGGTGAGAAGGAGGAAAACTTTCGCGAGCCTAATGTTTCGGGGCAGTGTGGAAAAAAAACAAGAAAAAAAAAGGGGGGAAGGACCGCACCCCTCGGACTCAGGGGTCAGGAAAAAAAAGGGGGGGAGGGGAAAAAAAAAAAGGGGGAACGTACCAAACCAGCACTAACTAACCCTGGGGGAACGAGGTGGGGAGAAAAAAAAAGGAAAGAAAAAAAAAGAAACAACAAAAAAAAAAAAAAAAAAAAAATCGCGAAAAAATCGGGGAGAGGAGGGGGGGGAGAAAAAAAAGAAAAACGTCTCAATCTCTAAGAGGTAGAAAGGGGCCAGGAAGGAGGGGGGGGGAAGACCTGTCGGCCCTTTTTCTCGTTGTCTCTGTTAGGGGAAGGGGGGGGAAAAAGGGCCTCATATCTCCTCTAAAGCATGAAAAAAAGGAAAAAAAGAAGGGAAGGAGGATGAATTTATCTCACTTCCTCTTCTAATTTTACGCTTTCGTATCGGGTGGGGGGAAAAAAAAAAAGGAAAAGAGATCCAAAACGTTTGGTCTGGTTTGAAAAAAAGATGAGGAAGAGGAGGAAGGGGAAAGGAAAGGAAAAACCAAGCCGGTAGCTCAATCCCCTTTCTCCGCAAAACGAATCATGGAAAAAAGGGAGAAAAAAAAAAAAAAAAAAAAAAAAGGGAGTCG
>Ga0179593_1782605_pt1 | contig 22725 bp, 36 predicted proteins | sample CZODoug2_1_08_16_FD_185931 | JGI IMG/M metagenome (GOLD analysis project Ga0179593, IMG submission 185931) | Vadose zone soil fungal communities from Angelo Coast Range Reserve, California, USA - CZODoug2_1_08_16fungal (PacBio error correction) | ecosystem: Environmental > Terrestrial > Soil >...
GGGACCCTAAAAAGGGCCAGGGGGGGATGAAGATATCGAGCCGGTGAAACGGAGTACAAAGGGGAAAGAAAACAAGCACGAAAAAAAAGAAAGGACGGGCAGGGGGACGAATTCTTTATGTCGGGACATAGAAGATGGAAAGAAAGAAACAGCTTTGTCTGCGATAATCGACGAAGTGCGTAAGGGAGCAAGGAATCGGGGGAACGAAGACGATGTAAAGAAAAAAAGGAGGACCGGCGGTTGAAGAGAGCAGGCGTGGAAAGCCGGGGGCACGGAAAAGAGGAAGCACGTACTTTACCCAGCGCCAATAAAGGGGGGGGGTTGCAATCTGGGGGGGAAAAAGAGGGATCAGATCCGACTTTAAAAAAGGGGAAACGGAGGAGAAGAGCGACGCTGGAGGAAAGGACGAAAATGCGGCGATTGAAAAAGACGTAATTCTAGTGAGGAAATCCCGCGAACGAATATTGCCACTGGGAGGAAAGGAGACGAACAGGGGGACGATTGATTCGAAAGATCTCAGGTGAATCGGGAAGAAAAAAAAAAGGAAAGAAGGAACGATCATGGGGAATGGGGGGGAAGCAGCATGAGTCTTTTGCTGGAAGGGGGGGGTTCCATTTGACTTTCGGGGGGAAACTGCACCATAAGGGGATGAGATTCGAAAAAGGTTTGAGGCGTACAAAATAAGCCCAGTTCTGCAAGGGCGGGAGGACCAGGGGGGAAAAAGGGGTACCGGGAATGATGGTCAGGCAGAACAGAGGCGAGGGGCGGAAATCGACAAAGAGGCGCTACGGGGGGCCACAGGCGCGGGAAGTAAATAGGAGAATCGTTCGGAGCCGAAACCGCGGGGGAGAAGGGCAGTTGGACGAAATAGAGAGAAAAAAACGTATGATTATTAAAAAAGGGGAAGGGGAGAAAGATCCGCCACAGCGAAAGAAAAAGATCACCAAAATCGACTGCAAGAGGATAGAAAGGTCTCCGCCTAGGAAAGGGGAAGGGCGATTTCTGTCCCAGAGAGGAGGGAAGGGGGGGCCTGGTATCACTATGAAAAAAAGACTCCTTTCACTCCCTATGGTCACTACCTAACAAAAATGGGAGGGAAGACCTCAAACGTAGAAAGAAGGGGAAAAGAACCCTTCATGGTTGCACCCACCCCTACCTTCTACATGAAGAAAGGCTCCTCACCGCTCATAGGCGTCCAACCGGCCACAAAGGGGAAGGGGAGAAGTTCTTCCAGACAGAAAAGGGAGAGGGGAAGTTCCGCATCAATCGTCCTAGAAAGGGATGCATCTATTTCCGGAAAGTGGAGAGGTTGATACTTTACATGACCCGAGGACGGTCCGGAAGTGGGAGAGAAGGAGGGGTCCTTGGAGAGGAGGCCGCCATCGTCGAGGGAAATACTCGGCCCGTACCACTCATGAGAGAATGGTCGACAGATTCTCAAAACCAAACATAGCCCGCTATGGGGAAAAGGGGAAAATGGGGGGACCCCCAAAAGGAGGACCCCGGCTTTTCCTCCTTCCGAAAAACGCCGTCATCACTATCCTCTGGTCTAAAGGAGGAAAAAAGCTCCGCTCCTGCGCTTGAATACGCACTGGCGGAGGAACGATCTGAAACGGGAAAGGGAGGGGACCTCTTCTATGTAAAAATTTGGGAAGAATTCTCCAGCTAAATCCCTGGAAGGGGCGTGGTCCTCCTGGCTCTTCGAGAGGGAAAGCCCTCTATCAGCATTGAAGTAGCGCCGGGGGGGGGGCTTCTCGGAATAAAAAATTCTCATTTCTCAAAACTCTTCGCGCGGGGGGAGGGGGGGCCCTCTGGAACCCAAAAGAAAAACCCTGGGGGTTCAAGGAGAAAAACTGGAAGGCTCTTCAGGCAAAGGAAAGGAAAGGGGTTCCCAGTCACCACCGGATTAGTCCTGGTCGCAAACCACTGTACAAAAAAGGAAAGCGTAATCCACTAACCCCAAAGGAAGAGTCGTCTTGGGGGAGGAAGCCCCACCGCTACTAAAGGGGGCACTGACGAAGTCTCCCACGAAAGGCGAAGGAATGGGGGGGAAAAAAAGAAGTCTCACCGAAAAATGTCCTTTTACAAGCTATCCCGCAGGGGAAAGCGTCAGGCAAACCCAAGAGTAGAAAGGACTCTTGGAAGAAAAGTTTACATCTGGTCTGTTCGCATGGGGGTGGGAAGGGGGGAGAAACGAGTGTATATCGAACCCCGCAGAAAGGGGCACGGCATCATGCTCGCGACAGGGAGAAGGAAGTCATCCCCCTCTTCCGCCGAAAGACCAAAAAACGACCTGGAAGAGGGGGGTTGTGCAAGGGGGAGGGGGTCAGTTGTCCGTTTCAGGGGAAGCGACCAATCGACCCCTGAAAAAGATCACTGAAAAAGTGAAGGGAGGGCAACATCCCGCCCCCGCCATCTCCTGTAAGGGAAAGAGGGACCACTAATAAAAGACAAAGGAGTCTTGGGCTACCCAAAAAAAATGAGTTGGCATGCTGGTTAAAGCCAGCTTCCAATAAAGAAAATCTCAACTAACGAGTCATAGGCTTGAGGGGCACAGGAAGGAAGGCCGGGGAGGAAGGAGGAAAAATAAATCTCCTCAACTAGGGACGCTTTTGAAAATCCTTAGTCCAGAAGAAAAAAGAGGAGAATTTGCGAGGGCAGAGTCGAGGAATCAAAAGATTTGGGGGGGGGGAAAAAGAAATAAAAGGGACGCGAGAAAAGGGGAGAGAGAAGAATTCTTCGTCATTACATTGTGAGAACGTCGGACTTCTCCGAGGTCAAGGGGGAAGGAAACACTCCGTTGAAACGGGGACAGAGTGGGGTAGGAAGTTTAAGAAGAGCGTCGCTGCTCATTTGGGAAAAGATTGATCGTATACGAAGTCTTGGAAGCAGCATAAAGCCTAGGAAATATGGGGGGGATCAAAAAAGGGGGCGAACCGCTTGATTTGAAGCAACAGAAAATTGGAAAGGGATCGCGCGAGTCCTACCTCGACAGATTAAGGGTGGGAAAGAGGGGAAAAGAGTGATTTCCAGATAAGTGGAACTCTCTATCCTATTTACAGACCTTACCCTGAAGAAAGAGGACTAGATTTAACTCTCAAAAGGAATGGAAAAGATGGACTGCCAACTCATCTTTACTTGAGGAGACTGACCTTGAACGAAAAAGGGGACGCGTATGCGGTGACATCGGGGAAAAACAAACAAGGGGAACATCGAATCAGGGGAGGGGAGGGGGGGGGTGACCGTTTAAATTCCTCACCGGATTCGCATGCGACAGCATCTGAAGCCGGCCAATTACGGAAGAAGGAAACAACAAAGGAGGAGGAGGAACAGAGAGTGCCGGGCTTCAGATGGAGGAAGGGGGAGACTCTTTTGCGCCTTTTTGGACAAGAAAGAAGGAAAAGCATGTTCACTATTTTGTGGCAAAGGGAGAGAAGAAGCACCGCCATACTCTTCCTGTCATGGGAGAAGATCCAATTCCATAGGCCGTCACTGAGATGGGGGGGGGGAAAGACCGTTTTGTCCGCGGACGGAAGGACTGCGTAAAGAAAAAGAGGTAGGTCTGTCAGTAGGGGGAAGGGGGAGAGTCTCCGTCGCGCAAATATCGGGAGGATGTGTTTCAACATTCCTCTGTAGAGAGAGAAGTTGATGAGGCCAGAACTCATCTGTGGCTGACGGGGAAGGGGAAGATGATCAGCTTTCCTAGGAAGGGAAAAAGGACGTTCGTCCCGCCTGCCAAAATAAGATCAAGAAAGAAAGTCTCGCGAAGGGAAAATCAAGGAAAGGGGAAGGGAAAACCTGCGTGGAGAAAAGAAAAGGCGAAGTCCGACGAGAGAAACCCCTGCTCATGCTAGAATACTGGCCGGGAAAAAAAGAGGAAGGGGAGTTCGGGATGACAGAAGGGTCACAACCGAAGGGCAGACAATTTCCGAACTGGCAAAGAGGGGGGAGGGGACTGCTCAGGATTTTCACATCGTGAGAGGAGCGGCCGATGATGCCTACTACTGAAAGAGGAACTTGGCGAAGATGAAGAGTGGGAAAAGAAGCTTCGTGCTCAGGGAGGGGGAAAGGAGCAGGCGGCGGAATGTGTGCGGAAGAGGGGGCTGTATCCGCCGACGCCGCTGGCAAGGGGGGGGGGGGAGGAGGCGGTAGCTTGCACCGAGGTTGTGGAGATAGGAGAGGTAGAGGAAGCTTCAGGGGGGGGGAGTCCCGGAGTCATAGTAAAAGGGAGATTGGTCGATTCGAATGCCGGCTGTCACTGGACTTTAATGGGGACACAGGCTACTACAAAAAGGACTGCACAACCCACCAGATCATCATCACCTGCATGGGGGGGAAAGGGGAGGGGGGGAATTCCCCAGAAGATAAGGTCGGTACACCGGGGAGCGAGAAAAAGACGGGAAAAAATGACTTTGGGAGAGGGAAAAAAGGAAAAAAAATGACGAAACCCCAATGCGAAAAAAGAAGGAGCGGCGACTTACTTTGGGGGGGGGGAAAAGAGATTCTGGGAGGATCTCGCTCTTCTTAGACGGGGGAAAAAAGGAAAAAAAGGGGGGGGGGGAAACAGTTGCAATCCCATTGCAGACGTCAGGGTCGGAGGAAAAAGGAAAAGAGGGGGGGAGTGAGTCCTACGGTGCTGACGCCGAAGGGGGGGGAAAGGAGTTGTTGCAGGGGCAGGGAAGCCGTTGGTTGGCGAAAAAAGTGGGTTAACTCCATAAAAGAAAAAGAAAGGGATCTACGACGAGCAGGGCCAGGGCGGGAATCAGGCAAAAGGGGTTGGCTTTTTGGGGAAAAAAACAAAAAACTCGAGAGCGGGATGAAGGGAGGTGAGGACGAAGAAGGTACGCAGTCCAGGAAAACAATCTGGATCTAGCCAGGGGGGAAAAAGAAATCCATGGGCGAAAAACGCTGTCGAATTCTGTCGGGGGGAGAGTCATATAATATGGAAAGAAAAAGAAGCCCAGCATGGCTGAGGAAAGAGACCAGTGCGGAGGAAGAAGGAGGGAAAAGGGGGCGCCGATCGGCCGAAGACGATGTAGACAAAAGAGGTTGCATAAATCGCGGCGGGGAAAAAAAAAAAAGGAAGAATTACGTGGGCTTGCAAAACCTTAAAAAAAAAAAAAAGGGGGGGGGGGGGTTGCGAACTTCGAAAAGAGGAAAGAAAAATGAGTTGTCCTGAAAAGAGGAATCCGATATGGCGGACGAACATGCGGCGAAGAAAAGGAGAAAGAAACCGATCTACGGAAAAGAAAGCGGGAGGGGATCTTTCCAACGGAAAGTAAGATACGAACCGTGATATTACGAGGGAGGGGACTCCAGTGGATCGGTAAAAAAGATCAGGGGGGAAGGCAAGCAGCATGATTGTAGGGGCCTTTAAGTTTCCCTTTAAAGGATCCACCAGAGGGGAGGAAGGTTGCAGGAAGGGGACGGGTTGGGGGGCCAGCAGTGGTGCCGAAGGGGGAGGCCAAGTTGAGGAGGAGGACCAGGAGGGGCTCAAATGGGGGGGGAAATGGCAAATGGGGGAGAAAAGGAAAGGGGGCAGGAGACGCCTAAGAGCGAAATCGACAGTGCGGAAAAAGGGGATCGCCAGGGAAAAATTGGAAAGGAAGCGTTCTGCTCCGACCAAAAGGGGGAGTAGGGCGATGGCGTTGGCGAAATCTCGAGAAGGAGAAAGAGAGAGATTTCGCCACGCCATCGCGAAAGGGAAAGTCCGAACGCCTATCACCAAAAATAGCGCCAGGAGGGACAAGAAGTCGTCGGCCGACCGGGAAGAAGGAGGACGGCGTCCTCCTCGTCCCTGAAATGGGGATCACATCATTCCCGGGAAAAAAAAAAAAAGGTCCTCCGCTTGTCCCCTCCTCAATTTGAGAAGAGAAGGCTTTCCCCTACAAAGAGAAGGAGAAAAATGTTCAAATACTTCAGAAAAAAGGGCTGGATTTTCTCCACCAACGTCTACATGGAACCCTTCACCTGCCCCCTCCAAGAAAAAAAAATGGAACCCCTGAGAGGGAAGGACAGGGTCTTCAACCGCCCGATCCCCTGGGGAGAAGGCGTCCTATCCCGGGGGAAAAACCGTATGCCTCTATTTCCGGAAAGTGGATTTCGTCGGGGAAGAAAAGGACTTAAGGGGAGGGAGGGAGAATATTTTTCATCGCCGCATTTTGAAAAAGGGCGCCGCCATCGTCTCGCGGGGGAAGCCCGGACAACTCCATTCGATCGCTTGAAGGGGAAAAGAGGGAAACGTCAACCCAAAAGAAAGGCGATGGTTAGCAGTTACGTGAAGTTCGTGCCCCCGGCTTCCTCCTGCTCTCCGCGGAAAAGAAGAAGCACTATCCGCGGTCAGAAGCGTCTGGCGGATCGGAAGGAAAAGGGGCGTCGAACTTCTCGGCAGGAAAAAAAAAAAAAAAGAAAAAGGAGGGGCCATCTTCTATGTCCCCACGTTTAAGGAGCGAAATCCTCTTCGTTTTCTCCTGAAAAAAAAGGAATCTTCCTGCGTCATCTCAGCACCTGCTCGCTGACAGCAGTTATGAAAGAGGGGGAGCAGGGTCGTCCAAAAAGAAAAAAGTGCTCCTCATCCCGAGAAAAAACGGAACCTCTGGAAACCAAAAGCCAAAAAAAAAAAAAAAGAAACTCAGCACTGGCCTGCTCGTAAGGACGCGTGAAGGCCGGGAAAAGGGAAAAAAAAAACCAACTGCGGGAAAAAAGAAAGACCGCTTCTCCCCTAAAAAAACTCGGCGGCCTGGATCAGCAAGGAAATTCGACGCCGCCAACTGACCCGAAAGTCTCAAAGGGGAAGAAGGGGTCCTGCAAAACTGAAAGGGAAAGAGGATCCTGGCCTTTACAAGCTTCCCAGAAGGAAAATCGCGTCGGCAAACCCACAAGTAAAGGACGTTACCTACACGCCGTTCTTTTCATGTCGGGGGGAAGGAAAAGGGTTGTCGCACGCGGGGGAAAATGGTCCCTGATGCATAAACAGTGTTTTTGGGGAAGCTTCTGGGGCAGCACCAGATGAAATACGAGGGGGAATCTCTACGTCGGGGGGGGGGTGTGCATCCTGGGGGTTTTCAGTTGAAAAAAAGGGGAAAAGTAAGTCTAATCGACAATCGACCAACACCGCTTGGGAAAGATCCGAAGGAAAACCTGACCGCAGAAAAAAAAAGAAAACGCCAATCTCCGGCAACGCATAGAAAGGACGTCGGCTGCTACCGCAAAACGCGGTGGAAAAACAGGAAAAGAAGCCTGCAGAAAGAGAGAAAAAAAAGAAGACTTCTGTCATGAAGGGAAGGAAAACTGTTACTTCGTCGGCATCATCGAAAAAAAGAAAAAAGGCTGTTGAAATCCTTGACCCATTCCCAAGGAGGAGAAAGTGCGAGCCGCTTCGTCTGCCGAGAGAAGGGGGGGGAAAAAACCGGAGTAAAAGGAGGGAGAGAATTCTATCTGAACGTGGAGTAAGGGGGGGAAAAAAGTGCCCGACGGTTGATGAGATCGTCGAACTGAGGGGAGAGAGCCGGGGAAAGGGGGGGAAAAAGGGTAGGGTACGTTCGGCCTGGGCAGAAAAAAAAGCGCATTTGAGCCGGAGAGGGGGTCGTAGACAAGTCTTGGAGTAAGGGGAGGCACGTTGTGAAAAAAGAAGTCCAGGGACAGAACAAGGGGGGGAAAAGGAGGGGGAAAGAGTGGCGTCCGCAGCCTGTTTAGGAAAAAAGAGGAGTTGAAACCCTCTGGGGAAGGGGGAAGATATTTTGGCCGACGGAGACGCTGGTGGACCAGATCTAGCAGAAAGACGGAAAGCAGAAAAAGACGTGTGCAGGAGAGAGAGGGAAAAAGGCGCACGTCCTTCATACGCTGCAAAAAAAAAGGGAAGGCCTATGGAAATTTTGGAAAAAAAAAAAAAAGATCCATGCCCGAGAAGCGTGGGCGGTGGGGAGAAAAAAAAAAAAAAGGAAACTTAGGAGCTGGTCGATTTCCAAAAGGAGGGGGGATGAGGCGCCTTTGCATCGAAAAAGAAAAAAACGCCATTAGAAGGAATAGATCTCACCCACAACAGACAGGCGTAATTGCCTGGCTTACAAAAAGCGAAAGGCGAACGCGTTGCGGGCCTTTGTACCAATAGAAGGGAAAGGGGTTTTTTGGCAAGGAAGAGGGAGGAAAGGACAGAACTCCTTCTAGGGGGGGAGGTTCACGTCAGATCCACTTCAGGAAGTCCTTTAAAGCTTGATTTGCGCATAGGTTTGAAAAGAGAGCGCCGCAAAAAAGGGAAGGAATTCTTTATGGAAGGCCACAGATTCTCCTTCTTCCAAGGAAGAGAACCTGGCCCCAGAGTTTTTCAAAGGAACCTAGTTAGGAGAAAAAAAAAAAGAATCTGATTGCCGAAAGGGTCGTCCCTTTGACGCGAGAAAACGGCGTTCCTAGGCATGTATGAGAAACGGGCGGAAGAAGAGAGAAAAGATCTCAGGCAAGAAAAAAGAGCAAAGCTGACGGCTAACAAAAAACCACTTTCTGTACCGGGGAAAAAGGAGACCGACTCGGCGAAGTCGACGATCTCATCAACTCGGAAAAAGGAAGAGAATACGGCACTTTCAGAGAGAAAAGGGAGGCGGAAAAGGGGGGGAGGTTCTGATGAAATCCGGTCCCAACCTCGGGAGAGAATTCGATTTCCGGAAGGAAAGCGGCTCAGGATTTTCACAGGCGATGAAAACAGGGTGAGGCCTATATGAAGGGAAAGAAGGGCCTTCGAAGCTGACGTCCTTCACAAGGAAAAGTCCTTGAAAAGGGGGGACGGGGAACAAAGGCCTGCCAAGACCGAGGAGAGGGGAAGGGGACGCCGACTCCGCGGGCTTTGGGAGGTAGCGTTTTGCCTATGTTTTGGGAGGGGGAAAAAAGGGAATCTTGGTGACAGTTCAGGGTCAGAGAAGTAGGAAGTTCCAAGAAAGGAGGGGGCGTTCGACTTCCTGGAAAAACTGGCAAAAAAAAACTGCTACTACACCACGGCTGCACAACACCAAGAGGGAAAAAAGCAGCAACAGGAAGGGGATTCCGCGGAAGAGGAATAAGATCAGGCGTTCAACACTAAGGGGAAATTTCATCAGGGAAAAATGTCAAAGAAAAAGGGGAAAACCCTCAAGGGAAAAAAGAAAGGCGTTTAGGTCCCGAGCAGGAGAAGGGGTTGCCGACTCGATGTCGTGAGGAAGGAGTGTAAGAGTCCCAGGACAAGCTCTGGAAAGAAAAAAGGGGAAATTCGAATTGGGGGAGGGGAGGACAGGGGGAGGCGTCGATCCTCTCTGGGGAAGGGGGAAAACCGCCGAGGTACTTGGGTTCAAGGAGACGTTGGTTTGCCGAATGAAGCCGGTGGGGATACCATTACTAGAAGGGGAAAGAGAGTTTCGCCAGGTCCTAAGACTAAAAAAAAGGACTGTTTCCTCAGGGGGGGGAAGGGGGGGGTTCAACATGGGCCATACCACCCTAAGAAGAGGCGAATTTTCTTTTTTAGGAAAGCGGAGATACTCAATGCTATAAAGGAAGCCTATAGGGGAAAAAAAGAAAAGGAGGAACCGCCCTCCAGAAAAGGGAATGCGTCGTGAATAAACGTGCAAAAAACCTCCGCCCATCGTGCGGCGTGGACTTCGAAGTTACAAGAAAAAAGAAAGGAGACGTGGCAGAAGAAGAGGGAAAGAAAAGAGTTAATGACCTGAGGGCGTCGAGCAGGATGGGGAGCCCGAAAAGGGCAGAAGGCAGAACTGTAACCATCCGGCGGCGAGGAGGGAAAGGAAGAAGCCGAATGAGGGGGAAGGAAGAATGGGATGTCTTCTAAGAAAAGGGGCCCGCGCTCACTTAAAGAAGGAAGGATAAGTAATCCGGAAGTCAGGGATTGAAAGGAAAGGAGACGTCCACTGTCCCGAAAGAGGAAGCAAGAAGGCTACGAAACATGGAGAGGAAAAAGTCCCCAGATTGCTAAAAATTGAGAACGGGTAAGGGAAAGGGGGTTGGCCATCAGAGAGGAGGGAAGGGAGGCCGGGCCGTTAATTGTGAAGATGCTAACCTCCTAATAAGGACGTATTTGCAGTCGCGGTAAGGCGCGGGTAAGAAAAAGCCGGCCAAGGTGAGGAAAGGAAAGAGGACCAGGAGGATCCTGGGACCGTCATTAGAAAGGACGAGGAGTACGCCTAATTCGATGAAAAAAAAAAAAGCGCCGACGGCGGCGAAGGATCAAGGGAGGGGGGGGGGGATCAGGAGGGAACGACCCTTGGGGGGAAGGGGTCTAATCTCTCTCAACAAAAGGAGGGATTTCGGCCAACGCATAGCTAACGCCACGAAGTGGTCGGCTCCCGAACTCCTGAAGAAAAAGGAAAAGGTCCCGCGCGAAAAAGCCGTCCCTGGTCGATTTCGACAAAGAAAAACAGGGAAAAAAAGGAGCATGCCCGGGAAAGAAGAATAGAAGCACAAGGTCCTCCTCCTCAAAGGGGAAAGCACCCTTGCTGTCCGCAGAAAGCGGCAATACCATCACCTTGGCTATGGGGGGAAAAACACCCCGACCGTAGAAGGGGCCCCTGGCTCCGCACAAAAAGAGTGATCACCCCCTGGCCCCCTGATCGCTCGTCTAGAAAGAAAGGGATCCCCTGGGAGAATGGGTCCTTTCCAAAAGCCAGCAATCGCCTATCAAAGGCGTCGCCGGATGCCCTCTAGGGGGGGGAGGTCTAGGAGGGGGGGGGAGATTCCAGACCCTGGGGTCCTTCTCCTCATTTGAAAGCCGCATTTCCGTGAGAAAAAGAAGCAAAGTCTTCGAGGAGGAGGGGGGAATAAAGCAAAGGGGAACGGACACTCATGGGAAGGGGAAAGATTTCGACAGATTCGCAAACCAAAAAAAAGAAATGCGATGTTACATTTACGTGCCTGGAAAGACAAATCAGGGAAAAAGAGCGCCGCGAAATATTCCACCGACGGGAAGAAAAGAAGAGGGTCTACATCTGTAGAAAAAAAAAAAACCTCCTGCGTCTTTACTTACGCCCTGGCAGAAAAAAAAGCCGCACGATGGGCGGAGTTGAGAAAAAAAAAAGGGGAGTCACTACCGAAAGGGCAGGAAAGGGAGAAAAGGAGGTGTTCTCCTGCTGGCTGGGGAAAGGAAAAAGAAAAAGAACAATAAAGACGCTATCGCATTGAGATCCACGCCTAAAAAAAATGAGAGGGACGAATCATCCGCTCGAGGAGGAGGGGAGAAAGAGGGAAACCAAATCCCAACCCTTTGAAAAAAAAAAAAAAAAAAGGCCCTGCTCGTCGTCCTCTTCTGAAAAGTTCACCACGCTGCCAAGAAAAGCACCTTCTAAAAGGCAACAACGACCGCGGACTCAGAACCCTGAGCAAAAAAGGGCGTACTCCCGAAAGGAGATGGGGGAGAAAAAGGGAGAAGTCTCCACGACAAAAGCGAATGTGAAGGGAGGCAAACCTGAAGTCCACCGGAAAAAAAGGGGGGAAAAGGCCCGCCTTATCCTCCCCGACATCGCGTCGACACCAAAGTACGAAAAAAAAGAGAGAGGAAATACACGACCGTTTAGAGGCGGAGAGGGGTTTTCGAAAAATGTTTTTCTCAAGGGGAAGAACCCCGCCTTGGTCTGATGCACGCAATTCTCGGGAAAGGAGCGGAGGGGTCAGCAAAGAGAAGAAAAATCGTGCTGATGCTCTACGCCGGGGGACAGATCCGCGGTTGTCAGTTGCCAGTTGGTCTGGAGGGGAAAAGCGAAACCGGGAAGGAGGAAAGGATCCTGACTCCTTACTCTCACCAAAAAAAGGGATTCCCATGACCCCCCGCCATCAGGGAGGAAAGAAAAAATAAGAAAAGCCCGAGAGGAAAAATACGCGATCGTTGCATTCGGGGTAAAGAAGAGCATGACGAACGATCGCAACTACCAGAGGAAAGCTCGAGTCCCCGGGTTAGTCGTATCAATAGCGAAAAAAAAGTGGGGGGGCATCCTGAGCCGAGGGAAAAGAAAAAGGCGAGATTGCGAGGCCTGAGGAGGAGAAAGGATTTCATCCGAACTCCCGGACGCGAGAATGTAAAACATGAGCATGGGTGAAATTGCCCCGAAGGTTATGAAGGAAGAGGGGACCCTTTCCACGCCTTTGAAAGCATTTGTATGTACTTTGAAAAAAAAAAGAAGGAGAATGCGCATTTGGAGCCGAGAACTTGAAAAGGAGGAAAAACCGTTTCAGCAGAAGGGGAAGAAAGGGGGAGAAAGCGCGTCCAAGTTACGAAAAGGGAGCCATCATATGAGTGCGGAAAGGGGGAAGTCGCGCGATTCTCCTCGAAAGGAGGAATGGGAAAAACTCTGGGGGAACGCGGGGGTGAAGGGGGGGGGGAAGCGGAGACTCTGTGGGACAAGAAAATGGACATCCCTTACAAGACGAAGGACAAAGCGTGGAGGGGAAGAATTGCGCGCTACGTCCTTCAGAAAGAGGAAAAAAATGTACCGTGACGGCCAAAAATGAAGGGAAAAGAGAGAAAAGGACACGAAAACAGACTTATTGAGGGGAGAGAAAGCTGAAAAAAAAAAAAAAAAAGGAACAAACTAGTTAACATTACTCTGACGTTTGAAAAATGCCGCAACGCGTTCCCTTTCTCAATGATACAATCCAAGAAGTCTGGACAGAAAAAAAGGGAAAGAGAGAGATCCAGTAACGTAATTGAACAAAAGGAAAAAGGCGAACGCGTTTGCGCCTTGGGGAAAAAAAAAAGGGGAGAGGACCCATATTAGATGTTCACTAGGTTGGGTGTAACGTCGGAATAGATAGAGGACAAAAGGACATACGCGTGTCAGAGGAAGGAGGAACGTCATATCCAATTCCCTATTGAAGAAATTGCCGCATCCGGGTTCCGCGAGGAAAAAAAATCGACGCCGCCCACGCCTGTGGCGCTCGGGGGGAAAAGGAAAAAAGGCCACAGAGTCCCCGTCGGAAAGAAGAGGAAAAAGGGAAATGGCCCCAGAGTGTTTCAACATTAGATGAGACACAGGAAAAAGGGGGGAGAAAAAAGAGACGGTTCGTCCCATTGGAAAGCGTTGACGAAAGGAAACGGGGAGAACAGGAACGCAGAATTCGGAGAAATAAAGAAGAAAGGGGATGCCAATTCTGCAGGCGACTTCGAACGAAAAAGAGCTGTAAAAAAAATCGACCTCGGCGAAGTAGAGGATCAGGCATCAAAACGTCGGCGGAGGGGAAGGCTATAGACAGGAAGGGAAGGGGGGAAGGATGAAATCCGTTCCCAAAAAGAGGAGGTCAGCCGACGCGGCTCGAAGAAAAAGATTGGAATAACTGCTCAGGATTTAACAGCAGGAAAAAGGGGCCGAAGAGAGGCCGACGAAAGGAAAAAAGGGGGGAGGAAAGAAAGTCCTTCAGGCCCAGAAGTAGGAAGGGGTCTTGCCGATCCGTTGAAAGCGTCTTAAGGGGGCACACGGGTAACCTCCTGCAAAAAACTAGGAGGAAAAGGAAGGAGGGATTTTGGCTTTCGTGGGAGAAAGGGGGGGCCGATGTTTTGTACGGAATGGGAGGGACAAGAGGTCATATCCATGTGGGAAAGGGGGAGAGGTCAGAAGTCAGGGTGCTAAAGAGAAAGAAGACCAGGGGAGGAAACTGAACAATGTCAACTGTAAAAACAACGAAGGAAAAGGAAAAAACAAGAAGAAAGAGCATCAGCACGTCATGTTTTAAGGAAAGAAGATCAGGTCGGTCACACTGCAAGCATTACCGGGAAAAAGGGGGTAGGGAGCACTCTTTCGAAAAAAAATGGGGGGGGAAAAATGCGAACGGACATAAGAACTGCTTGGAGGGAAAAAAAAAAAGTGTGGTTGCCGACGGGGGAATCATGTCTTTCTAGCTTGTAAAAGGCCATTGCGCAAAGGAAAAGAAATGTCCATTTAGGGGAAAGGGGGAAAAGAAAGTCATTTTCTGAAGAAAACGCGGGGAAAAAGGGGAGGTCCATCCGCAGAGTAATTGGGGCGTGGGAGAGTTTGTTGCAAGGAAGAAGGTGTTCTAATGGTTGCGACCAAGGTTGGGAAAACTCATAGTTTTCGTCCGGTAAAAAAAAAAGGGCCAGGATGAGAAGAAAGGCAGGGGAGGGAAAAGTGTTGTGCTTTGGGGGGAAAAACACCCCGGGGGAGCAATGCGAAAGGGGCGGGTGGTAACGCAAGCAGGAAGGAAGATACTCAATGAGAGGGAGGAAAAAGAGGAGCGGGAAATCCAAAAAAAAAAGGAGAACTAAGGTCTTTCGCGGGAGGAAAGTAACTGCACCGGGAGCTAGAAGATTTGGAAGAAAAAGAATGGCGAGGGGTTCCGACGGAAAGGGCGTTATTCAAGAGAGCCGAGACGATTTATAACCAGAGGGGAGGGGGCATAAATCGAGGGGAGGAGAAGGAGAGGGTGGCACGAAATGAAGAAGGTAACCATCGCCCGGCGGGGGGAATTTCGAAATCTTTCCGTCATATAATGAAGGGAGGGAGTCGAAAAGAAGAGGGGGGAGGGCCTCCGCAAAGGAACATGAGGATAATGAATACCGGTCAAATTCACATCCGTCGAACGAGCCTACCGGAAGGAAAAAGGGGGGAAGTGAAGATTGGAGAAAAAGATGGCTCCAGGTTATAGAAAGGCGCTACGGGGAAAAAAAAAAAAAGCAGGGGGCCATGGGGGAGAAGGGGGAAGAGGTCCTTTGAGGGTTAAGGGAAAGGGAGAACGAAAAAAAGGGAATGACTTAATTTGCAAAAAAGAAAGGGGGGGGCTTCCATCAGTGTGCCTACGCCAGGGCCCAAAAAAAAAGGAGAGGGAAACCTTCATGGAATTGTGAGAACGGACAGAGAGGAGTACCTCCGAATTCTATTGCAGAAGTAAAAAAGCCGCCTACGCAGAAAAAAGCGCTGGAAGTAGATTTTGGTGATCACGGGTGATGAAAAGGGAGGGAGGGGAGCTATGGGGGGGCAAATCTCTCTCCACAACAAAAAGGAACAACTCCATCGCTACCTCCGCCAAAAAAGAAGGGGGAACAAAATCTACTTCCCTGCGCCTGGGATAGGAAAGAAGGGAGAAGGCCCTTTCGATTGAGGGAAAGAGGAAGGGACCTACTCGTCCTGATGCCTTGTATCAATAAAAAAGTCCTCCCTCTGGTCCTCCTCCAAAAAAAGGGCGTAGGCACACTGCTGGCAGCCACTCAATTCTACAGGAAGAACGTACACTGAAGGTTTGCAAGAGGGGGATCCACCCCTACGCTTCTACAGGGAAAGGGAAAAGAACCCGCCTCATGCTGCAAAAAAACCCCCTTATCGGCAGCTTGAAAGAAGGAAAAAAAGAACGATCCCCTGGAGCAAGAGGGGGAAGGGAAAGAAGAGGCCTATCCCTGTTCGTCGCCGGGGGGAAGGGAGTCGTTCGCGTATGTGATTGAGGGGGCCGGTATTCCTGCCCTCATTTTCATCGCAGGCATTCGGTGCAAGAAAGAAAAAAAGGGAGGAGAAAGTCCATACCGGCAAGGAAAGAAGGAGGGGAGAAGGAGATTTCGACCGATTCGCACCAACCTCAGGGAAAGGACGTGCCTGGAAAGCCCACTTCATGAAAACCTGCTCGCAGCGATTCGAGTCAAAAAAAAGGTGATTTTCTACCGAGGGGAAAGAGGAAAGGGGCTCCCCCTCCTGCGTCTTGAGAAAGGAAGCACCGGCACGATGGCGCGTTTCTGGAATCACTACCGAATTCGCAGCGAAAAGCCTTCTAGTGGGGGGGGGGGGGGGTGGGGGGGGGGGGGTTGTGGCTTTAGGGGAAAAAGGCCGCCCGTCTCGCTATCATCATGAGGAAGTCGGCGTCCTCACCGCCTTCGCATTGGGGGGCCACGACATCCAGAGAAAAAAAAAGAGGGAACCAAAGCCAAAAACGGGAAAGAGAAGAGCAGAAACTGCCCTGCGCGTCGTCTATTAAAAGAAAGGACCAAAACCGCCTCCGTCCTGGGAAAAAAAAAAAAGGGCGGCTGCCAAACGACAGCGTCCTCAGAACAAAAGGAAGAAGAGAAAAAAAGGAATCACTCAACCGCGACCTGGGAAGAAGGGAAGAAAGGAAAAAAAAACGAAAAAAGTCTAATGGCACTGGATTGCAATGGGGGGGAAAAAAAGCAAACGCTCTCCTGTCCTTTTACAAAGAAAACGACCACTACATCGCGTCGCAAACGCCAAGTACACACTGAATATCGGGTAAAAGGGAAAAGGTCTTCTCGCATTGGGGGGGGGGGGGGGGGGCAAATGTTTCAGCACAAGGATTCGAAACAAAAAAAGGATGCCGGCACATGCGCACGAAAGAGGAGGGGGGGGCAGCACCAGAGGAAAAAGCACCAACATGCCGGTGCTGAATGCTAAAAAAGGGAGCCGTGTTGTATATCCGGTTGGCATTTTCCAGCCGAATTCGAATCGAGGAAAAATAACCTGAAGAAAACTGACGAAAGAAAAGAGAAAAACCCCTTATGACCAGGAAAAAAGAACGTACAAACTCGGCCAAACGCTACCCGGAAAGAACCGCGGCGTCGGCGGGCTAAAGAAAGGGTTACCGCCCCCTTACACGCCGCTGCGCACGGACGGGAAGGAAGAGGGAGGAAAAGACTTCTAATTCCGCCGGGTGAAGGAAGGGGGGAACAGCGGCCGCCAACGGGACGAGGGAAAGGGGGAAGTCCTGTTCCGCATTACCAATCCCAAAGAAGGGAGAGGCAGCGTCGGCTGCCTCCGCGATGTTGGCCGTTGAGAAAAAAAAAAAGGGGAGAAGGACTTCAGTATGTATAGAAGGAAGGGAAATTGCCGCGACGGTTTTGATGAGAGAGGAAAAGGGGAAGAAGGGGAAAACCGGTGAAACGGTACAGCATGGTATTAATTCGCAGAAAAGGATGGGACCTCATTTGAGACGGAGAGAGGAGAGTATAACGAAGTCTTTTCAGGTGGAAAAAGGAAAAGCAGAAATGCCTATGAAAGAGGGGGGAGAAAGAACCGTCTTACCTTTGTAACATCCATAGATGAAAAACGATCGGCCGAAAACAAAACGCAAGGAATGTGAACACGAAAGAAGGGGACGATATTTGGCCTACGGAGAAAAAAAAGCATACCTTACCAGTAAAAGTCCGAAGGGCTCGATTAAGAAGCAGAACGAAGAAGCGGCAACCCGGATGCTGCAAAGGGAGAAGGGGAAAGAGGGAATTGGATCTGAAAGAACACGAGACGCGTATGGCGGTTAAAAAAAAAATATGATCGATTCGCACCAAAGAGTGGAAGAGGGGGCATTTCCAACAGGATTAGGGAAGCAACGCGTTCGCCTTTCGCGCGACTCTAAAGGGGAGAATCTCAAAAAAAAAAAAGGAAGGAAAAGAGAGAGATCAAGGGAGGGGGAAAAGGAGGGAGAGGTTCGCATTCAAAGAAGGGAGGTTTTCAACGCATCGTTTGGAATAACCAAAATGGAAAGGGGGGGGAAGAAGAGATAAGAAAAAACGCAACCGTCTCTTGCAGGGAAAAGGGAATCCAATTCATAGGGCCTCACTGGGGGGGGGCCGCATCCGGGTTGCCGCTTCGGCACTTGAAAGAAAGAAGGGGGAAAAAAAAGGTGCTACTGAACGTAGTAAGGGAGGGGGAAAGAGAAAGGGACACAGAAGTCTCCTTCGAAGAAAGAGGGCCCCTGCCCCCAGTTTTTTCAAAAAGAAACGGCGACTACACATGCTGCTGACCGCCTCAGATGGAAAAAAGGGAGGGGCCCATTGGACGCGATTGATCATATGGGAAAGGGCACTTACAACGACTGCCAAACTTAGGAAAAGATCTCCGGCTATGTCTCAAAGAGAGAAAGGGGAGGGACACTTTTCACCGCGTGGCAGACAAGAGAAGAGAAAGGAGAGTTAGACGATCTCATCAAAAAGGAGGAAAGGGAAAAAAGAGACATGCGAGAATACCTGCCGTTCAAAAAAAAGAAAAGGGAGTTCGGATGAATCCGGTCCAACCGCAGAGAGGCGCAAAAAGAGGAAAAAAAGGAGGGGCTTTGGTAATGGGCTCACAAACAGCGTGCTCTTGAACGGCAACGGAAAGTGATGCCGACTACTTCACAAAGAGACGTCAGTTGCCGAAGCTTCGTGCTCAGCGTTGTCAGGGGAAAGGGGGGAAAGGTAACCAGGCCTGCCACGAGGAAGGGGGGAAGCCGCCTACTCCGCGTGCTTTGGCGGGGGAAGGGAATGGCCGAGGTTGTACGGAGAGGTCATGGGAATCAGGGAGAGTCACAGAAGGGGGGGGGAGGGAGTCTATTTCTAAGTCGGTAGATTGGGAAGAAACTCCGGCTGGCAAACTTACAAAAGGGAAAAAAAAAAAGGTGCACAACCCCACCGCCGCGTAGAGAGAACGGGAAGCGGGGGCTGCCATTAAGCAGGTGTTTGGTAAAGAGCATATGCCACACTAAGGGAAAAAGGGCTAAAACATTGTGGAGGGGGGGGGAAACCCGAACAAAAAAAAAGAACAGAGAACCGGCGTTTAGTAGACACGGCGACGTCTTTGGGGCCGAGAGGAGGTGATTATCAGTGCGGGGGAGAGCTTGTAATCTCGGGGTGGAAGGGGGAAGGGGAAGAAATTCCAGTTGCCATTCAGGGGATGACAGTTGCGGCTTCCATCCATTCGGTGTGGGTCCGAAGAAGGGGGTACTCGGGAGGGGGGGAAGCCGTTAGAAAAAAATCCGTTGGTGGGACGAGGCTGTGGTGAACCTTATTGTCGAAAAAAGGAGGCCAGTTCTGAGAAGAAGGAGGCGGAAAAGGGTGTGGCTTGTTTGTTTCCAGAAGAAAAAGCCGCGAAGAGAGGGAGGTGGGACGCCGAAGCCGCAGGGGAAGGGGCTTAGGGGATGAAGGGAGGGGGATTACGCAGGAAAGAAATGCGAAAAAAACAGGAGAACGAGAGTCTTCGGGAGGCGGGAAAAAGAGTGCAATAAACGTTTCTTTACATATAAGAGGACGGCTTGGCTTCGATAAGTTCCGAAGCCATGCTTAGTAGCGAAGGAGAAGGAGAGGAGAGCACCAGCGGGGAAAGAAAAGGCGGTTGAAAAAGGAGGGAAGCCGGGGTCCAAGGGGGTCTTCCATGCACGTAACGAAAACTCCAGGGAAAGATGCGAATCTTTCCGTCAAGGGAGGGTGGCACGTGCCGGTATGGATGGAAAAAAAGGGAGGCCTCGCGCACTTAAGGGGGAGGATAAGGAAGTCGAAGGGTCATTTGAATACAAGAAGGTTCCACTTCCTGAAATAGAGGATCAGGGGCGACGAACAGGGATAGGACGAGGAAAAGGAGGAAGGGACAAAGGGGATCGTGCGGTTGAATACGCGCTACGAGAGGTTTTCCACAGAAAGGGGGGGCTGAGGCCCGGGTCCTTGAAAGGGGAAAAGAGTTTTTTCTAACATCCAGAGGTGACTTATTTGTCCGTTGACGTATGCAGGCGAGGGGGAAATAAGCCCTGTTTGGGGGCAAAAAGGGAGGGCCAGGTGATTATTCTACCAGCGGGGGGAGGGAATGTATTTTGATACCAGTCAGAGAAAAAAGAAATCACCAGGGCTTACGCGAAGGCTAGAATGGAAGAAAGTATATTTTGTGATCAGCGGGGGAGGGAGACGCTGTTGTCTCTTAGCGAGGGGGGGGGGGGGAGGGAGATCTCAACAACAAAAATTTCGCAACTCCATCGCTCACTCAAGCGGGAAGAAAAAAAAAAAGCTACTTCCGCCCTGGGAGAAAGCCGGCCGGCGCCGCCCTTGTCGGAAAAAACACCGCTCGTCTTTTGGGGGGAGGGAAGGGCCTGGTATCACATCATTCCCGGTCCACCAAAAGAAAGAAGAATCACTTGGCCGACCTGGAAAAGGCTGGCGCCCCTCAAAAGGAACAAATACGTCTCCCCTTCAAAAAGGGGGCATCTGGATGTTCCCCAGGACCGCAAAAGACGGAAAAACGCCTCTGCTGCTGGAAACCCCCCTGGAAAAAGAGAGGCTCTTCCGTAGCGGGCAGGGGAGAAAAAAAAGATCCCCTTGTATCCTCTGGGAAAGAATCGTCCCTATCCCCGTTCTACGAATGATCCTCGTAAAGGGGAAGAGGCGTTTCGGCGGATGTGATGGGGACCAGACCCTTCCGACTTCCGGAGGAAGAGAAAGGGAACGCATTTTCCGTGAAAAGAGGGGATTCGATACATCCATACCGGCCGGACACTGCTGAGAAAAGGAAAAACCTCTCCGCCGCGATGGGTTAAAGGTAAGGGAAAGCCCACGTCATTTCCTGTGAAAACAAGGTGTTTTGCAACCGCCGGTCATCACTATCCGCTGGGACTAAAGGGTCTTGTCGAGATAAGGAGGGACTTACGCACTGGAGGCGAACGAAAAAAAGGGGGGGGACAGCACGATGTGCGAGGGGGGGAAAAGGGGGAAAAAGCAACGTTTATTTTCAAAAAATTCCTTTCGTGGGGGGACGTTCTCTGCTGGCGGGGTACGAAAAGGACCTGCGTCATCTCCTCACCGCTCGACGAGAAGGGGGGAGACTCCGCCTTGCCCTGGGCTTAGAAAAAAAAAATTCGCATTGCTCCTCAATCCCGCTCTTCGGGGGGGGAAAAAAAAAAAAGACAACCCTTGGCAAAGACGCCGTCTGAAGAACTGGCCCTGCTCGTCGTCGCAAGGGAAAGAAGAAAACTATGAGTTTCACCACCGCAGAGCGTCGTCAGCACCTTCTAGGGGGTCAACAAAGGAAAAAACAAGAAATCTTCGGCTGGATTCAAGAAACACGGCGGACGCCAGCCCGTCTTACTGGATCGAAAAGGGAAAACCACGGACAAAGTCGAATGCAACTCGGCAAAACCTGAAGTCCACCAAGAAAGGGAAGAAAGGGGAAAGAAAGCCTCCCGACTCGCGGAGGGAAAAAAAAGTAGAGAAGGAAAGAGGGTGACCCACACTCCGTTTCTCTTGAGGACGTCAAATGTTTCGCACGCGTTAACACCAAGGAAAAGGAGATAGCGACCGTGTTGCCCGCAGAGCTTACTGGGTGGCAAAAGAAGGGAAAATTTCCTCTACTCCAAAAGGAAGCTTCTACGTCGGGGAGAGGGGGGGGGGGTAGTCTCCGGTTGTAAGGGGCAGTGCCAGCCGGAATTCCGATCAAAGAGACTTTCCGACGCGACATCCTGGACGCCTGAATCCTAAGGATCTGACCTCTGACCCCTGATTCAAGAAAAAAAAAAAAAACGCAAAAAACGCTACTCGGGAAAGAGAAGGCGTCGGCGGCTACCGCAACCCTCCGCGAAGTCAGTGGAGGCCTGGGTACAGAAAAAGACCTATCACGAAACTTCGGGAAAGGAGCGAAAAGGTCGAATTCAAGCCTTTGGAAAGGGGGAGAGAAGAAAGAGGAAACGGGGCCGGCAAGAGCACGAGGGGAAAATACCAAGCCCACTTCCGGGCCAAGTCGATTTAAGGGTAGAAAAGGGAAGATTTTCATCCGCGAAACGAAACCGGACGAGGGGGGGCGATCTGAACGGCAATTAAGTCTCGGAGAAGGGTGAAATTCCCGACGGGGAGGGGGAGACGAGGTCGAGAGGTCCTTGACACGACCTGTGAAGAAAAGGGAGGAAGGGCATTTCGTCCGTCGCTGCGCATTTGGGAAAGGGAGAATCTTGATCGAAAAGACGTGACGCACAGTTTCATCATATCCTAAGAAGTCCAAGGGACGAACCGTCTTCTTTTCGCATCAGAGGGGGACGAATCCTGGGGTAGTTCGAAGGGAAAAGAAAGAGAAGAGGAATTTTGAAACACAGAGGTGATTGCCAGATATTTGGCCAGGAGACAGACGAAAAAACGCGAGGGGAGGGTGGCGGCGCTCACGGTGAAAAAAGAAGGAAGCGGCAAACCTTATGCGGCAAGAGATGGAATTGGATCGAAACCGTAGTCCTAAAAAACGGGAAGGTGATCGATTCGGAACCAAAAGAAGGACTCTGGTCATTTCAAAGGGGAGGAGGCCGCAACGCGTTCGGGAGGAAAGGAAACTCATCTGAACCGCACTGAAGAAAAACAACACCAACGGAGGAGGGGAAAAGAAATAAGGACGTAATGCCGTGTCTTCAGATGGGGGGAAGAAATGAGAAGTCGAAACTCGGCGAAAGCCTTTGGAAATCGACCCAAGATTTGGGGGGAGAGAGAAGAAAATCTATGCTCAAAAAATACGCGTCTCTGGCATGGAGAAAAAATAGGGCCTTCACTGTAAAGCTGATTTTCGGAGACCGGAAAAAAAAGAAGGACTATCGCTAAAAAGAGGGGTAGAAGGAAAAGAAAGTCGTCATCGGCTAGAGAGGTCACAGAGGATAAGTAAGAGGGAAAAACTCGTCCCTGGCCCCAGATGGGAAAAGGAGAGAATCGCGCGACTACACGGCTATTACCTAAAAGGAAGAGGTCGGGGAAAGTTTACTCGCTTGATCAATCTTCATAGAAAAAAGAAACTGTGCTCCACGGACTGCCAAAGAAAAAAAAGGACTCCAATGCTCACGACGGCGACGCGGATTCACCTGCGTGTCAAGGACCCTCACCTCGGAGAAGAAGGGGAAAAAATTTCCAAAAAAGAGAATCTATATACTGCCTCTAGAAGCAACGAGGAGGAAAATCCGGTCCTCAACCTCTAGAAAAAAGCCGCCCCCCCCCCCCAAAAACACCCCAACCCAACAACGGCCTCGCATTCTAAAAGGGGGAGCCAG
>Ga0179593_1308142_pt1 | contig 22724 bp, 37 predicted proteins | sample CZODoug2_1_08_16_FD_185931 | JGI IMG/M metagenome (GOLD analysis project Ga0179593, IMG submission 185931) | Vadose zone soil fungal communities from Angelo Coast Range Reserve, California, USA - CZODoug2_1_08_16fungal (PacBio error correction) | ecosystem: Environmental > Terrestrial > Soil >...
GCTCATGACAAGAGAGGTACCGGGCTGTTTTCGGGTGTGAAAACCAACAGCCGAAACCAACAAGGAGTGCCTTGCAACGACAAGAAAATTGCCGAAAAAAGATCCATCCCCTTTCACCCTTGACCAATAAAAAGCCACAAGACGATTGTTCCTTCATTGGGTGTTCAGTCAAGGGAAAAGTGAAAACCCGAATCAAAAAAAAGGGGAACGGAAAAAGCGCAGAACGGAACTCGAAAGAACCTTAATAGGGGTCCCCGACCGAAAATTGCTTTTGTTTCCAAGGGAGACTTTTTACAGTTTTCAAACAGAAACAGGAAAACAAGAGACACCGGGTTTGTTGAACTGCACCGCAAACGAGGCTTACGAGAACTAAACACGGCGTAAGTGCCCCGCGAACCCGGCCAGACATCTCGGCCCAAGAACGAGGTGTTTTTTGCCCGCGGTCAAAAGAGATCCCGCTTGTTTTTTCCGACAACGCGGATGAAAATCCCCAAAAGACGGTCCGCCAACAAAAACAGGGGACAGGATCAAACAAGTGGTGGCGGGGACCGGACGGTTCAATGCACCGGGATTTGGTCCAGAAACAGGATTGGCAGGACCACAAAAACAATCGAGACAACGAAAGGAGCGGGGGACAGCAATTTTTTGCATAAGGGGGGGGGGGAGGGCCGGGAAACAAACCCAAAAAAAGGGCCACGTCCAGGGGTTGTTTTTGCTCAAATGCCAAAACCCACAATCGAGCGTGATGCAAAGCGGCACGTGGTCGAAAACGCGGAAAAAAAGGGGGGGGGAACTTACAACGAGGACGACGAACGACGGTTCAGGGGGGGAATGAACCGGAGGTACGGCGCCATGATTGTTGTGGGGTTTTTTGCAGAAGAAATCTCTTTCTAAGGAAAGTGCACCGTAAGGAAAAAGTGAAATTCATGGAGGGAGGTGGGGGGTTTGAGCAGGGGGAGGAAGGACGGGAAAAAAGGGTGCGGAGAAAGCAGCGTCCACATTGGGGAGTCCTCGTGCTCCGAGTAATCGAGGCCGAAGTAAGAAGTGGCCCTGCAAAAACAGGGAGAAAAATAGAAGGTTCACGAGAAAGGGCTGAAAAAAAAGAGGGGCTTTCTTGTGGGTGTAGCTGTACTGACTGAGCGGTAACTTAAGGCAACAGGGGGATGGTTGAGGGGGTCAAGGGGCCCTGGGGGTTGACAACCCCTGCCCACGAACCAAGTTTGGTAAAGGTCCCTCCCGACAAAGAAAAAGTTGTGAGAAATGAATGGGGGGAGGTTGACCTGGGAACGCAAAACCAGAACTCCTTACAAAACTGAACCGCGCTTGGTAGAACAAGGGTTGGGGGGGGGGGTGCAAAGGGAACGCCACGCACAGTTTTCGTTGAGTGATCACCGTTTGTTCATAACGGAAGGGGACCAAATCAAATGGGGGAGAAAAGGACCAACAAGGCCAGTCAGAAAGGAGTCCGGCCCAGCACAAAACAGTCTTTCGGTCCCTGACGAAGCGGCAAAAACAGGGACACCGAGTGGGCCTGCACTTGACGGCAACTTTTCGCAAACAAAGCTCGGGGGGGCCAGAAGGAGACGAAATTCCCAAGGGGACAATGAAAAAGGAAAGGGGTTCATCAGACGGCCGAAACTCTTGTAAGTACAGCATGACCACCAACTTGTGGGGGGAAAAAATGGGTTCCGGTGGATTTTTCAGTTTACGAAAGCAAAACTTGGGACGGTGGCACCGAAGAACCCGCCCGTTGGGGGAAAGTTACACGAAGAGGGTTTCCAGCGGAGTGTTAAACAACTGAAAAAAAGTGGAAAAGGGGGGTGGGAAAAGCAAAAACGGAATCAACCCCACCTTTTCGCCAACTTCGACAAACGCTCAATGCGAAGAATGACAAAACAAAAAAATGCTGAAGAAAAGTTGGGGGGGGGGGCTAATTGGGACGTTGGAATGGGGAGTTCCCCTATTTCAAAAGACTTTGGTTTTGGTTTTTCGCCTAACCAAGGGGCCCAACCGGGGGGAAGGGGGGTGGTTTCACGTTTTCCAAAAAAAAAACAATGGGAATTTACCTGGGTTTTCAAGCCGGAAATGGGAAAGTAAAAACCAAATCTGGGAACAAGGGGGGGGGCTAAGAGGGTAGTATACTTTGCTTTTCTCGGCCTGTTTTCTGAGAGGGGGGAAACCGAGGGTCATGGAAAAAACTGGACAGTTGGGGTTTCAACTTTGCCACAACACCGTTCGATGTTTGAATTCAAGGCGCGCAAATTACCTCAACTTTGTGACCGGGGCCAGGTTTTGGGGGGGATTGATAAGTCACGGGGGGACAAGAAGAGATTCTGCCACCTCTGAATTTTGTTCCGTGTGTGGGGTCCTGACGGCGGGACAACCCACTTGGGGGGGGGGGGGGGAAAAAAGTAAACAAAGAGTTGTGGCCACCCAGTTTGAATCCCTTTGCTGGCGAAAAGGGGGCTTAGTGAGCACAAACAAAGTGGAAAAAGACACGTTCCCGGGTCGGGGGGGCAGGAAAAGGTGGGGGAACATCAAAAAGTGGGGGAAAACTCACTAAACTTCAGCCCCAACCAAATATTGGGGGGGTGGGGGGGTTTTTCCATCGTTTTTGGTTTTTTTTTTGGGAAACACTAACACCTCGCAAAAAAGGGGGTAGCAAAAGGAAAATGTCCACGGGGGGTGTTCAAAAGGTTGGTTTGGTTTCTTGCTTAAATCCCTTTTCCCCTTAACTTCAGGGGTCAAGTAAAAAAGCTCGAAGTGAAACTTGTCCGGAAGAGCCAGGGAAAAGAGGGGGAAACAGCAAGGGGGGGAAAAAAAAAATAAAGGGGTCAGTGAAGCTGTCCGTGCCTACCTGTAGCCACTTCCCACAACAAGGGGCCCCCAATGTATTCCAAACAGGGGTGAAGGGGGTAGGGGGGCCAGACCGGAAAAAGAAAAAAAAAAACGAGGACTCCGAGCAAAAAAAGTTGGCATTCCCCTTTAACGGTGGGGCCAACGAAACAAGTCAAAAGTGGAAGACCGCTTTCAAGGAAAACGAAGGGGGAACCAAAACCACACGCGGGGAAAAAAAAATTGTTTTAACAAGCTTGGTGGGCTTCCCCGTGGGGAGGGAATTCAAAAAGGTGAATTGCAAAATGAAAAAGGAAGCGGTGAAGGGTGCAGGGCAAAAAAGACAGGGGGATTCACCAGGGAGTTCTCCAACAACACAACGGCATGCCCACAGGGTCCAGGTCGGGATAAAGGGGAGAGCTTGCCACCCAGAAGAGGCAAAAAAACCCTGGCCGAAAAAGGAACTTGCAACAATACGAGCAGGGCACGAGACGCATTACCCCGCATCCCGGTGGGGGTGAGAAAAAAGAACGCGAACTGAAAAATAACAACTTTTTTTTGAAGTGTTGGGGGGGGAACAGGAAAAATAAAAGGGGTGTTCAAAGGTTGTAGTCCGCCTTACTCTTTCCCCTCCACGAAGAAAACAATTAAAAATTAAGATTAAAGACTTTTTTTAAAGGGTGGTGGGGGACAAAATAAAGACCGGGGGGTTTTGGGTTTTCAACGACATCGCCGTATCCAAGTTTGAGCGCTTCATGTGCCAGTGTTTGTTTCGGAAACCCAAAGGTTGGTTGAACCGTAAAAGGCAACAAAAAAATTTGGTGAAGTCGCACCAGTTCACGGTTCCCATGATCCCCGTAAAGTGGGTAAAAAAAAAAAAAGACAAAAAAAAACAACCAGAGGTGGGGGGGACAGGGCGGGCCAAACCCTGGGGGAGAGAAAAGGGAGAAAGGAAAAAAACGGTTGTAAAAACAAAAACAAAACATGTACTCTCCCCACAAAATTTTGGCAAAAAAATCCAAGAGCCATGAGTACCGCCGTGGGGAAGCAAAGAATGGGGAGGACATGTAAAGGTAGGGTGGGTGACCAACCTTACCGCTCATTCAAGGGGGATAAAAAAAAAGATGGAGAATGGGCCCTCGTTGCGGCATCGGCAGGATGAACTTCAAACAAAACCAAAGACAACGAACCCGGCAAAACGCTTGTCCCGTTGGGGGTTTTTTTTTTTGACATGGGTGTAAGAGAAAGTGAAGGGTAAAAGGGGCCAAGGGCGAAGGAGAGGATGTTCCCTTTCGTTCTTCGATCAAGACACGAACCACCACAAAATGTGGTTGTTGAAAGGACGTTTTGTTTATTACCAGCAAACGCGCCAGAAAATCACGGGGGGTCAAAGGGCAGGACACACGCATTCCCCCCCAGGGCTCAAAAAACTATTCAACGAGGGGGGGTGAAGCACGCCCCCCCACAAAACAGAATTCGGCCAACGAAGGGTTTGGGGTTTGGAGGGTGTTCGGGACGGTTTCCGTGTCAAACCAGGTGCCGTGTGTGTTCTAAGGGGTGGGGTGAAAAGGTGGTAAACTGGGGGGGGGGGGGAAACACAGACCACATCCAACTTATTCACAAAAAGACTAACAGTCAGATGGAACAAGAAATTAAATGGGGCGGGTTCCCATTCCCGCACAGAAAAAACATCAGGGAAGGGAAAAAAAAAACGGACCTCATGAAAAAAGGAAAAAAAAGCCTTGAGGAAAGAAAAAACCACACTAAACAACCAACAAAACAAAGGCCCGGTGCAGTCTCTGAAAATGGGTTGGGGGGAAGGTAAAACTGGGGGGTAGAAAGTGGTTCGTAAGAAAAGAATTGAAATATTTTCAGACGCGGGGGAAACGGCCTTTTAAATAACTCGGAAAAAAAAAGATGGTCTCTTCTTGTCTTGAGCGAAAAGCCCGGGTTTCAAGAAATCCGCGAAAAAAAAAAACGGAAGTTTGTCACCAAGGAAAAAAGGGTAATCAAAGGGAAACACGTGAAAACCAAAAGGAACCAACTGAACAAGGCCCCCATTAAAAGGGGGGGGCGTGGCGATCCTTTTTGGTGGGAAGTGTGAAATCAAACGAAATAAAAAAAAGCCAAAACAGCTAAACAGGAGAAAGGGGAGATGGTCCCCGGAACTTAGCGGGGACAGGGAACGCTTTTACCGTAGGAATCCCCATGAGTGGGGCCCTTTACCCAAAAAACGACCTTGGATATGGGGGGCTTGGAAAGTTTTGCCCATTGGGGGGATTTTGAAAGAGGTCAAGGGGGGGGGGAAAAAGGGGGGTGTTTTGGTTGTGGGGGGGGACAAAAAAGGGACATCATCCAGGGCCACAGAGGGGGGGCACCTCACACAAAAGTTGTGTGGTTGCGGAGACCCCCTCGGATGCGGGAACGCAGGGTTGGGGACGGAAAATGGTGAGAGTACTAAAAAAGGGGGTTGTTTTTACACGACAATCCCCGGGTGAGGAATGAAGTGCGCAAAAAGGGATGGAGGAATGGGAAAAAAAGGTGGGGAAGGTCCCCCTGGTCGTCTCCAACACCCTGGGAAAAAGAAAAGTCAACGTACTATTTCGAGTGTTTGCCGGGAACTGGGGAGGGTCCCGCAAATACGAACTGAACCCATCTCCCTGTCCAAAACAAAAAAGTCAAAAAAAAAAAGGGGCTTGGGTACATGCAAAGGTTGGGGGAGCGACCCCGCGGCGGAATTGCGCCGAGGAGTTTCCTCGAAAAAAAAAAGCTCGTAGTTAAAAAAAAAGGAAAAGCAACGCGTCTGGGGGTGAAAGCTCTCGCCTCTCGACAAGGACAGGGGGGGAAAAAAAGGTGAAGGAAAAAATGGCCGGGGGGGGGGGGGGGAAAAAAAGCAGGGTGGAAAAATCCGACCCCCCTGAAAAGGGCCAATCCCTAATTCCTACAAAAAAAGAATCCACCAAGGGTTTCCCGACGGAGTCCCAAGCGGGAAAAAAACAGAACCCCCGGGGGAACTATTACGGTCAGGGGAGTCGGATCCGAGAAGGGGGGGGGGGAAGGGGGTGGTGGTAGGGAAAACGTTAAGCACGTAAAGGCCACCAATGCAAGGGGTTAAACGGAAAGTTCACCATAGGTATAAAAAGGCCCTTTTTTCCGACTGCTGGTGGAAGATTTGCCAAGGGGGGTTTAAAACCGGGACCGTATTCCAAGGGGGGGGGAGGTAGGCCAGTCTGCTCCTCTTTCAAGGGAAAAAAAGGAAAAGAGTTGAACGGGAGCCTTTTTCCAAACACAGAAGGCAAACTGTGTGGCGGAAAGAGAAGGGGGGGGGTTTGTGTGACGAATGTGAAATGGAGAAAGAAAGATTTTTAAGGAAGACGGTTTTGGACAAATAAAGGCCAGTTAAAAAAAGAGAAAAAACTTTTTTTTCCTTTTGGAAGTTTGTTTTTGTTGAAGCAAAACAAAAACAACAAAAAGAAAAAAAAAAACCGTTGGAAATGGGGAAGGGGGGGGGGGGACTGCCAGGGTTCGCTGGGCCACTGATTGTGTTTCCCTGTTATCGGCTCAAAAAAAAAGAGGAGAAAAAACCCGGGTTTTTCTCACTGGGAGAGCCAGCCAGGACGAAAAAGAAAGGAAAAACCAGGGGGGGTTAAGAAAACAAGGTTGGGTACAAAGGAAACCAGGTTTTCAAACGGCCAGCGAAAAAACGGAAACGGGAGATATGAAAAAAACAAGTGGCGGGCATTTGAAAACCGGGGCGCAAAAAAAAATCAATGGGAAACATGGAGGGTGTTCAAATCGTCTCCGCGTGGTAAGTGGGGAAAAAACCCCGAAAAAGGCAAGGGTTTTGAACTGGTAATATCACAATGAACCGCGTACACCTAAGAAAGAAAATAAAAGAAATTGAGGATCCTAACCGAGGGGTAGGAAAACTAAGAATCGTGTCTAATTAGGTGCACCCGGAAAACAAAGGTTTTCACTGAAAAATTGAGGGGACTGAAAAACGGCAACAAAAAGGAAAACCCGGGGTTTTCTGGGTGAAAAAAACAAACACCTAAGGGGGAAAAAAAATTCCGACGTACCATCCACGGACACAGAAGAAATCAAAGAGGCTCAAAGTGGGAAGGGTGAAAAAAAGGAGCTGGAATCTCTGAACGTGAAAATTTTTTTCTAGCAGGGGGGGTGGAAAGAGGACTCGTTGGCTGGTCAAAAATTGGCCAATCAAAAATCCATGGTTGAACAGAAGCTTGAAAAAAGGGGGTTTTTGAAATAGTTGACGGCTTTCGGCCGTGGGGAGAAAGGGGTGGGTCCCTCGAAAGAAAATTCCACCGACATTCGCAAAACACAGTGGGGCGGGAAGACTGGTGGTTACGAAAAACCGGGGGAAAAGGAAAAAAGGGCGGGGCAACTTTGTGGCAACGTGCAGCATCGAAAGAAAACTGAAAAAAAATGACGAAAACTCAAGACAAAAGGGGGGGCCCAAGTCAGACGCCGGGCCGTGGCTTCACGCTCGGAAGGGAAAAGAAAAGAGAACTTTGGGGGAGGGGCCCCGTGACTATGGTCGAAACGAGACAATGGTTCTAAAACCATTGCTCGAGAGGGACAAAAACAGAAAGGGGGAAATCAAAAACCGCGGCGTGGCGAAACTGGCCCACTAGAAAAAAGAAAAACCAGGGGCACGGAACCCTGGACGGGCCCAGAGTTCTCCCCCGGTTTGGTCATGAATCGCAAAAAAATGAAGGATCAGGGTTTTGGCGGGGCGCAAAACTTGTTTTTTGGTTATTGTAAAGCCCAGTTTGGGGTGGGGGAGAACAAAAGTTCAACGGGGAAAAAAGGAACACTAGAACGAGAAGGAAGATTCCAGGAAAGGAAAACTACAACCCCCAAAAAAAAAGGCACGATTGGCAAAAACGGCGGGGCGGGACTAAGTGTCCGTCGGCAAGTGACAAGTAAGAAGAGGGGGGGGTGTCCCAAAGGCAGCCACATAAAACACTGGGCCGGAAAGGGAACCTCTTGGTCCGGGATTGAATGAGCAAAAACGTAAGTAAGTAAAAACTGGTCCCGCCGACAGAAACTAGGGGGATAGATGTTACACCAACAAGTCCACCGGGCCACTTAGCACAATCCTTTGGGTGTGGGGGGCGCGCCAAAACAAAAATAAAGCTAAGGGAAGGGAAAAAAAAAACAAAAAATCTGGGGTCGGTTACTAAGGGGGACCAAAAGGGGGATCACGGAAAAGAATGTGAAGGGACAGTCATTTTGAGGCGGGGGGGGACTAGGCCCCAAAAAAATCCCGAAAAGCGTTGGGGGAAAAAGCAGCCCGCAAAAAGAACCCAAAAAAATCACGATCGTTGGGGGTTGGGGGTGGGTGGCGAAAGTTCTCGAAAAGATGAACCATGGAGGTTGGCAAGGAGGGGGTGGGTGGTTGGGAATTGGTGGGGTTTTCCCAGCACCCCACGAAAAATGCCACAAAGGGAAAAGAAACAATGAGGGACACGCGGCAAGGACGGAAAAATTTTGGGGGGGGGGGGGGAGGGCCTGGCCAATGTGCAAACCCGCTTAAAAACGAGAAAAAAAAGTCAAACCGCAGAAAAAACCAGCCAACGAGGGAACATTTTTATGTGGGGGGGAACAAACACACAAAAACGGGGGTTGGTTGGCATTGGGGGAAAGTCGGGTGGCCAATCGACGTTGGGAAAAAAGAAAAAACACCGTCCGACTTGAACGCCAAACGGGAAACACCGCAGTACCCTTCACTGCCCTGGGCGTAAAAAATGGGGGGGCCAATGGGGCTCAGAACTAAAGGTAGAAGGGTTACTTTGAAGGAAAAAGCGGCCAATCAGCCGGAGTTCCAAACCCTGGAGGAAAGGAGTTTAGGGGAAAGGGAAAAAGAAGGGGTGCAGGAAAACCACAAGAATGGTTACGGGGAAAAGAATGCAAGACACGGGGGATGGGGTTTTTTTGGGATTTTTCGAGTGAATTTTGCCGACGGCCTTGTTCAGGCAAGGGATTCCGGCCCAGGAGTGAGGGGGAAAAAAGAAGTGGAAAATGAAAGCGGCTCGGATTGGGGGGAGAAGGCATTGGGGGTGGGTTTTGGGGACCGGGGGGGGGGGGGGGGCACAGGGCTTTAGGGGGCGTCATGGGACAGTTTGGAAATCAGGCGGTTCAAAAAAAACTGAAGGACTTTCTAACGGTCCAGGGCCACTAAACCCCCTTAAAATCTCGGTGAAAGGGAATGTGAAAAAAAGAACACAATAGGTGGGCTGAATCTATCCAGAAAAAAAAAAAAAAGAGGAGTAAAAGGAAAAAGGAAAGATATGAAAACCATGTATCCTCCCTCGTAGTTAAAAGGCCTGGTCAGGGTTTTTTTCAAAGGGCCGGCCCCGCAAACGACCCTCGGTTTTGGTGGGAAAACCTGGGGAAAGCAAAAGGGCTACTCTGCCCGCGAAAACAAGAAGCACGGCCAAATTCCCGCAAAAAAAAAATCACCACGTTTAATCACAAGACTCGAAACAAAAACTTTGAAAGTGAGTGTGTGGTGTTGGGGTCCAAGAAACGAAGATGGACCGAATCCCAAGGATCGAAAAAAGTCGACAAAAGAATTTAAACTCAGGCAAATCGAACAAAATCCAAAAGAGTGAGAGTACAATAACAGGGCTTCCGCAAAACGGCTTTTGGGGGGGAAGGGGTTAAAAAGGAGGGGGGTCCTGGAAAAAAAAAGCCCAGTTTTTTGGAAAGCCCAGAACGACAAGGGATGACACGGAGGACTGGTGGCGATAGAGAAAAAAAAGAACGAACAAACGAACGTGTGCCCCCCGGGGGACAAAAAAAATACCACATCTGGGGGACAGCCACGGAGAAGCCTGTAAAAAAGGGAACACGGAAAATAGAAGTTGACGTCCAAACTCCATAAGTGAATCAAAAAAATTTCAAAACAAAAATTAAAAATCTCAAAAATGTTTCAAGGAACGCGTTCCCGGGGGCGGGGTGGAAGGACAGGGGTACCAGCCGCAATGAGAAATCCAAAAATCGATCACCCCGGCCAGCAAAGGGTGCAAAAAAAAACAAAAAGAATTTTTTGTTTTCGGTCCGCTGGACATCGAAACAACAAAAACAAAGGGAGACACTCCAGGGGGGGGGGGTTGGCAATCTAGAAAAAAAAAAGGTCAAACAAAAAACGAAAAACTCCAAATCTGATCAGACTGACGCCCGGACGAGGGGTGAAGGAGTAAGAAAAGGTAACCGGAATGTGGGTGGCCGGAAAAAAAAAAGAAGTCACACTAGACGAAAAGAAAATGGCAAAAAACAGGATGATATTCACAGGAAGACCGAATTGAATTGTGGTTGGGGAAGTGTAACACCTCACAGGGTGCGAGGTAACGATTAAAACCGAAGGGGGACGGGGTGGGGGCACTCGGGGGGGGTTAGGCAAATGCGGGGAAAGCAACACTTTTGGTAAAAGAGGGACCAAGGTAAGTACTTAGCGTTCCCTGCAGCTCTTGTAAAACGATGGGGGGGGGGGGGGCAAAGAGGCCGCAGCAACAAGCGAGGATCTTCCGGCCTGTTGCGGGGGAAAACCCAGGTCCAGACTCAACAAAGCGAAAAACCAACGGGCGGAACGAATCCAGTCTTCGGGGGGTGGTAGGAGGGTGGCTTGGAAAAACAGGAATCCGGACACCGTTCACTTTTTCCGCGTTGGAGCTAATGGGGGGAGAGAAAAACCCCCGGCGTGGAACAAATGTAAAAGTCAGGGAACCAAAAAACCACTTGCGAATTGACTTGGACTTTTTCCCAGGAATAAACGGAGGAAAGGAAGGAAGTGTCACGCCGCAGCGGTTTTGGTCAGACCAGTGTTTTGGGGAAAAAAAAGGGGGTTTCCGACAACTCCCTTTTTTCGGGCCCCGTTGAAAAAAGGAAACTGTAGCCAGGCAATGGTTTGGGGAGAAAATCCATGGCTTCGGGAAAAAGAGGACCCACACGGCACACAACAAAAACAGAGCAGTGGGGACCTTTCAGGAAAGAAGAACCCAGGGGGGAAAAGGTGAAAAAATTTTGGGGCCCACGGCTTCCCACCGAGGAGAGGCACCGCCGAAAAAAAAAAGGACAAACTTTTTTTGAACAAGAGTGACACAAACGCCGGTAAAAACAAAAGCAAAAAGCGGAGAACAACTCAGAAAAGACCAGGTGGTTGGGGGGGGGACATCAGGGAATTTTCCGGTCCCGAGGAAAATGCCCGCCAAAAAGAAGACGCCGGAAAAGGGGAGGGACACCCAACGGGGTCGCAAACGACGGGAAAACACAGATTGGGGGACCGGGGGAACACACCACTAGTAAAAAAAAATTCACGACACACAGAGGGAGAAAAGGTCGGGGCAAGATAACGATAGGCGGACAAAGATGTCGACGATTAGGCAAAAGGGGCCACAGGGAGGGGGGGAGGAAAAAAGGAAGAAAAACCCCGGGGTCCCTGTAAGCGACACAAAAAAAAAACACAGGGGTTCAAGTTTTGGTGCTTAGGTTAACTTCCCTTGCAGCCATTTTCCAGGAAACAAAAGGGGGGGGGGGGGGAAAAGGAAGGGGAAAAATTTGTCAAACCCGATGTTCCGTCCCGGGCACAACTGCCGTGAGGAAAGCAAAAAAATTTTTTGGGAAGTAATGGAATTTTAGGGACCGCATTTCATGATTAAGGTAAAGGTTTAAAAGAAGGTTTGCCCGTTTGTTCCGGGGATGAACGTACCCGGAAAAGGGGGGCAAAAAAAATGGGGAAAAAAGGTGGTGTCAGGGGGGTCAAAAAGCCCTCGCAATGTGGCCGAGTCAGACCTGTGTGTGGCCCAGTTTTTGGTCTGGGGGCAAGGGAGAAAAAAAAGGGGTGGCCCACAAGCACAAGGGGGGCAGACACTGGGAAGTGGCTACCCAGGCCTTTGATTACCGACCAGGGGTCAAGAAAAAACCAGCGGGGGGAAAAAGTGGGCTCACCCCAGTGGTTGGAGGGACAAGGAAGGAAGAGAGGAGAAAGAACAGGGGGGGGGCCAACACTCCACAAGCAATGGCAGAAAAGGAAAAAATAGTTGGTTGGTGTTGGGGGAAGAGGGGGGGGGGGGGGTTTTTTTTGCATAAAAAACCTTCCAGGAACAGTTTAAAAGGCACAAGGAAAGGGTCCGTGAGGGCAAAAAAACAGGTTGGTTTTGGGGGGAGAAGGAAAAAAAATCTGGGGAAGGATAAATTTTTCATTCCACAGTAAAACCAAGGGAGCAGGGTCAGGAAAAGTTGGCCTTTGCCGGGGAGACTTTCCCGAACGGGCCCGCCATCCCACATCACAAGGGGGGAAGGGAAAAAATATGGCACGTAACAAACTAAGTGTGGCAATTTTGGAACCAAACAAAACATGGGGGAAAGGGAAACTGAGGGAAGACCTAAAATCACGGATTGCCTCCGAAAAGAAGGGGGAAGGGAATGCCCGGGAACGGTTCCCCAGAACAACCGCAAAAGTGATCGGGAGTGTTAAAACCTCCTGACCGCGATTAGAAAAAGGGAACCCTTTGGGTTGGTTGGGGGAAAAGGAGTTTTAGAAGTGCCCCGGTTTTTTTTTGGGAAAAGGGTGACCGAAGAACTAGCCGATATGTTTTAGTACCGAAAAACAAAGGGTTCAGGGGGGGGGGGGGGGGAGCCCAGGGATGAAAAGAAACTCTCCCCCCTTGGGCATTAGTACAATGGAAAAAGGGGGGGGGGGGGAATAGAGGGAACGGAATAATTGAAAAACAAAAGAACGACGGGAAACAACCGAAAAGGCGGAAAAACAAACCCTAAAGAGAAGGGGGCAAAACAAAACAGGGCACCGACGCATCGACCGGGTGTTTCTCCCGAACTGGACAAGAAAGGTGTGTTTTGGAAGGTGGGTTTTGGGGGCCAAAGGGGGAAAAGGATTGGTTTTCATTGGGGAAAAAAGGCCGAACGTACCACGCCTTCACTCAAAAGAAACAGAAAAGGCTGCCCTCTACGTCAACTCTTTCCAGGGTGTTACAAATAAAGGGTTTAAAAAAAGCCTTATCAGGATGGGGTTGGGGAAACCAGGAAATGGAGGGAAAATGTTGGGGTTCGTAAAACAAGGTCGTCAACCAGAAAAGGGGGGGGAAAAAAAAGTGCCAAAAAACTGCGGGGACGCAGCCGAAGGGGGGTCCCTCGGCAAAAAAGTGAGGGAGGGGGGGAAAAAAAATCCTAGGTGGTTGAGACTGGAGAGTCCCTGGGAAAACGAACCCACAAAAAACACAAAAATGTCCACGAATGGGGCAAATTCAAGCCAGATCAACAAAGGTTTTGGACAAGGGGCAGCAAAGGGGAAGGACTTAAGCGTAGCGTTTTGGGGGGGAAGTGAAGTCTAAAGCGTAAACCCACCACGGAGATGGCCCGCCGGGGGGGGAGGGCGGTCAGATTTCACTTTCACAAGAGAACAAGGGGGAAAAAAAAGGTGACAAAGAAACCGGGACCGTTGGTAGGCCTTTGGGGGGGAACGGAATGGGGGGGGGGAAAAAACGGGAAAGGGGACAAAACCGTCGCGGAAATGTTGCTTTGAGCCAGTCTTTTCAGACGCGCATGAGGGGGGGTTTCAATCTTGGAAGGGACGCCAAAGCAAGACCACGGTGAGGTGGGGACTAATATCTCCGGCAAAACGTGGGACAGGGAGAAATGAAAAAGGAATCACAACGAAACCAAAAGACAAAGGGGGACAACTCTGGGGTTTTGGGGGGGGTTTTTCCCGTAAGACGGCAAAACCCGTGGAAGTACAATGTGCAAGGGGGGGGGCGAAAAAAAAGGGACGGGTGTGTTGTCCCTGCGAAAATGACAAGACAGCAATGATATCAGAAGACAAAACGGAGGGAAAAATAGAGAAAAAAAGGGCTGGGCTGGACGTGGTAAGAAAAACGACAGGAAAACCTCGCGAACAACGTGGCACCGGACCGGAAACGTCCGTAATGAGAAAAATACGAAGGGAGGGCAACTAAGTGAGGGCTGGGATTTTTGGGGGGGAAGTAAAAAAAGGTGAATATTTGGGGGCGGGTACAACAAAAAAAAGGGGAGGGTGGAAACAACTCCTTTTCATCGCTTTTTGGGCGTGAAAGTAACGCTTTGCACAGCGCTCCGGTTGAAGGACAAACAACCAGGTTTTTTGGGGAGAAAAGCCCGCGGCGAAAACCGGCCCAGCCAACTGCCCGTGTAAGGAAACGGAAAGGAAAAAATCAGGACCAAAGGAAGACGTTAAAGTGTCTGGTTTCGGCAGGTATCCAAAGTGGTTGTTTGGAATTTGAATCCTGGCCCCAATCCAACAGTAAAAAACAAAGGAGACACACCATTCCTTTAAACCCCAACACGGAACGATGTCCCAAACCGAAACCTGGGAAAAAAAAAAAAACAGGTTGTGGGGGGGGGAGCATTAAGCGCAGTATCCAGGAGGGTTGCCACGGAAAGGTGGAGTCATGGGGGAAGGGGGTAAAAAAGTGTGGCAAAATTTTTGGGGAAATGGTGGAAGTCATTGTGGGAGGTTGTGGGTTGGGGTACGCAAGGAACGCTCAAAAAAGGGGGGGAGCCAATCGGGTCGGCCCCACTCACCTCGGGGTGGGGGGTGGGGGGGCGCGAAAAAAAAACAAACGAGGGGGGAATGCAGAAAGAAAGGTGGGAACTTGACTGTACCGAAGGACGAACAAACGGTGGGGTTTCGCTAGGAAAATAAAGGGAGGACACGAAAAAGTGAACGGGGTCGAAAATGGGTTTACGTGTAACGGAAAGGGAGTCTACACCGGGAAAGAAAAAAGTATCGTAAGAGGGTCAGGAAGGGTAGTTTGGGGTTCTTTGGAAGGGGGGAAAAAGGGGGTCACCGGCGAACGGGCGAAACTTTAAACATTCCCTGCCGGCAACTGTAAGTGGAGGTAGCACAGTTTTCGTGAGACGAAAAAAAGCCGGATGTAGACGGTTGGGAGGGGGGAAAAAGATCATGGGGGGGCAATAGCAAACTTCTGCTTTTGAAACGCCCTTCTCGTTACAACAGAAAAAGGGAAAAAAAAAACCTTATAAAGGGGGACCGGGGGGGGTGGAGGGGGCCTTGGGGGGGAAAAAGGCCGACGGCAACCTGAAAGTGTTGTTTGTGGGGGGGGGGGGCACGTAAACTATCCCTGCACAAGGAACCACGACTTCGCAAAAGGAAGGGGACAAGGTGGGGAAAAAACAATAACTGGACTATCCCGTGTCGGCATTAAGGAGATCAAAGGTAGGGGGGGGGTGGGGGGAAAAAGGGTTCAAGGAAGGAAAATAACACAAAAAAAAAAGGCAAGAGAGAAACAGGGTTCAAAAACCAGAAAGGGGGGTAAAAAAATACCTGCCCAGTAGGTGCAACTTTGCGGTGAGGGGGAGGACAAAAGCCACTTAAAAAAGAAAAAGCAGGGGGGCAAAGGGAAGCCAAAACTGATTGGGTGTTGTTGCGGTAAAAAGAGGTGGACGAAGGCCAACTTTGGGTCGAAGACTAACGTGTTTTTTAGAGAGGGATACGAAGGGATCGGCAGAAAAAAAAACGTTGGAAACAGAAAAAGCCGCAAAAAAAAAAATGTGGTTTAATGCTAAAAAAGTGTCCCGAAGTTTTGGAAGGCACAAACACATGAAAAAAAACCACTCGGACCAAAAACATGAATTTTTGGGTTGCAAGTTTTTCGGGGGGGGGAAAACTTGATGGGGGAAGGAAAGAGAAAGAACCCATGGAAGCCTAAAAGGGGGGGCTTGACCACTTGAGGGCGAACAAGCCAGGAACAAGTCAAACTCAGGGGGAGGGGCAAACGACCATGGTAAGGACCATTTTTCATCCAGAAAGGCAAAAAAAAAGAAAAAAAAAAAGAGGAGAGATGACAAATGGACGGAAGCAAAGAGACGAAAAGGAGGCAAGCCAAAACTTCCACAGGGGAGGTTCACAACATCTTCCAGGTATCCCTGAAAGAAAGTTTTGAACTGGAACTCTCAATGGAAAAAAGGGTTAAAGGCAACAAAGGGGTGGGACGGCGAAAGGGAATTGTATCCTCACGTGGAAAAAAAGTCTCATCGGGACTAATGGTAATCTGCGGAGTGTAACCAGGTCTGCCTGGAACTGGGCTTTGGGGGGGGGGGGAGGACAAGGAGGCAAAGCAACACTGGAAAAACCACAAGGGGTGTGGGACCAGGGGGGGGGGGGAAACAGCGACACGGGAAAAAAAAAATTCCTCCCGCATCAGAGACAAACAAGAAAGGAAGCCATAAATCTTCAGATTGGGGAAAAAGGGGGGGGATTTCAGAGGAATGGGAACTGCGGGGTGGGGTTTGGGGGCAGACAGGGGGGAAGGGAAAAGATCCGGGGAGGGGGTTCAAAAAGGGACAAATGGAACGTTTACCTACAACGGCCTGGAAAAAATCCAAACACGCTGGTTAATCGGCTCGTCCCCAGGAAATTTGGGTTTGAAGGGGATTCCCGAACGACCTGAAAATTTCCACTAACCATCAAACAAACAGGGGGCACAAGCCTGTGTCTTCTCGCAAACGGAGTGGCGGAGTATGACGGTCCAAAAGGGGAGTGTGGAAAAAACAGTCAGGAGGGAGAGGGACACACGAAGCAGAAAAAAAAGGGGATGGCAGCCACAAAAGCACTCCTTTTCAATGAAAGGAAATAGGCAAAAACGCCGGCCCAGGTGAAAAAAACATTTCTGAAAAACGGAACTCTTTGCCAAGGGTGGCGGGAAGAGATTTCATGAAACGAACATGGAAAGGAAAAAACGCATAAAAACAACAAGAGAAGTAAGGCAGACAAAAAGGGTGCGAAGCAGAAAGTACAACGTGTGGTCGAAAAAAAGAAAAGGGGAAGGGCAGGCAACGGGTGGGGGGGTTCGGGTAAGGCACCGGCGGGGGACGGTCGTCCGCGTCGGGGGTCAAGGGGAAAAAGGGAAATAGGGAATAAAAGGTTTGGTGGAGGGACGAGATTGGGTTGGTGGGACAAAAAAACGAAAAAAGGGGGGTTCAAAAAAAAGACGACGAAAAAGTAAACCGAAGAAGGACGAATTCCCCGAAAAAAAACGAACCAGGAATTTTTCCAGGAGGGGGGAGCCGGATTGGTTTTGTGGGAAGGAGGAAAGGAAAACCAAGTACTAACTAAGAAACGGACCGAATAATTCCCGAGCCAACTGGAGAGCAAGAAAAGACCAGGGGGAAAGGGAATAGGGACGTCAGAGTGAAGGAACCTTTTTCCAAAACAACCCCGGAAAAATAAGGTTGTTTGTGGCCAGAACGTGACCTAATAAAAAGAAATCTATAGTTCAGGGAGGCCAAAAAAAAGGGAAGCGAGTTTCCCTGAAAACAAAATCAATTTGGAAGTAAAAAACCTTGCATAGGGAAGAAGGCAAGTCCCAGTTGTCACGCTCGTGGGGCAGGCGGTTTTTTTGGGGGAAAGGCCCAAAAAAAAAAAAATCGAAAGAAAGAGTCCCTTGGAAAGAAGGAAAGCGCAAACAGGAAAAAAAGAAGGGAAAAATTTGGGGGTTTTTAGGAATTTCGTGGTTCTAGAAAAGGGGGTTGCGGAAGTTGGTGGGGTTTTGTGGGGAAAGGGGTCGCCGGGGGACACCGAACACAAAATTTGGTGAAGCAACAAAGAGCCCGAACTCGGCAGGGAATCGGAGTGGGGGGGTTGTATTGGCCTTGCACATCACTGAACGAGAAGAAGGCAGACAGACGGAACCGCCGAAAAAAAAGTTTGAGATTTTTCCCACCGGGGGGGGGGGGGGATGAATCTTGGAATCAATCCGATTTTTGACAAGAAATCTGCGTTTGTCGGTACACGCGGCTCAAGGAAGGGGGCGCAAGAGGGGGGGGGGGGAAAGGGGGAGGGGAAGCGTTTGAGTGGTTTTTTCCCTGGGGGGTGTCTTCGAAAAGCGGCCGAGAAGAAAACAGGTTGCGGTGAGTGGTTCAAAACTGAGGGGGGAAGTATTGCGGAAATGGAAAAAAAACAGAGGTGGTGGGGGAAAAGGGTAAAGGCAATCGGGGGGTTGAGGGGGAAAAGGAAGGGGATTGGGTGGGCGAGGTGCGGAATGATCAGACGAAAACCAAACAAAGTTTGGGGGACAGAGCAGGTAGTCGGGCCACAACTGGTGGGGGTCCGTGAAGGGGAACACTCAGAAAAATTGCGTCCGTCGGACGGGGAAAAAAAATGGGGATTGGATGTGGGGGGGGGGTTTGGCCGGGGAAGGCAAAAGGATTTCAGGTGGGCATACGCGGAAGGTTGGGCATAAGGAAAGGACAACCAGGAAAAAAAGGTTCAGGGAAGGAGACAACTAAAACCAAAAGGGTAAATCTCCTCCTTAAAATAATCCTAAGGGGAACCGTATGAGAGAGAAAACAACCCCTGGAAGGAGGGAAGTAAAAAGAAGAGAAAAAGACAAAAAAAAAAAAGCAAAACAAAAAAACTTAAAAAAATTCTAAGGTCCCGTCGCTATTTCACGGGGCGGGGTCGTGTTTTTTGTCTGAAAGAACAGCCGCCAGAAAAGTTTGCATTGCCAAGAAGAAAAGTGGGGAAGAGGACCAACCCCCTGCAACAAAAAGCCCCAAATGGGCCTTAACAAAGGAACAGAAACCACTTCAAAAATCCCCCTCCAAGTCAGCTTTGTCCCCTTCTGTTTTCGCGTTCAAAAAAGGGGGCCCACAAGGGGGGGGGAAAGGAAGAGACAAAAGGAACAGGGAGAGACAAAAAAAGGACGGCCAAATCAAAGAAATCAAAAAAAATGAATAAGGTTTTTTTTCCCAGAAAAAGAGGGACAACATTGTCCACACCACGCACTTTTTTTCATTGTTAAGTCCTGCCCACGCGTTGGGTGGAAAAGAAAGAAGAAGGGATCCGGCCCTCTTGGTTTTCGAGAAACGAAACCACTAACTGAAATTACCCGCAAAAACAAAACCTCCAAGCGAAATGTCGTAACAGCTGTCGTGTTAAGACTAAAAGTGTTTTTGGAAGGGGCAAAAAGAGGGGATTCCCGACCTGGAAAAAAGCCACAACAAGGCAATCTAAATGGGTCAACAGAACAAACGTTAAAACTTCTGAAATTGGGCATGGAAAGAGGTTTCGGGGAAATTGGGCCAGAAGCCCACACCAAAGCGGGAGGCAACAAGAAAAGGGGAAAAGGCAAACAATGTGGTGTGGGTTGACAGCACGAAGTGTCCGGGGACGGGGAATCCCACAAAAAACCAACACACTCAAGGGGGGGGGAACATAATAGAAAAAAGGAAAAAAACCCAAATAGGATGATGAAAAGGGGCGAAGGGAAAAGGGTGGAAGTGCTTCCAGAAAAAGGTCGGGAATTGGGGGTTTGGGGGGGACACGGGGAAAAAAAAAACCGCAAAACAGAAGAGACGACCTAAATTGGGGTCAAAAAGTGAATAGAAAAAAAACGGAGGTAAACGACAATGATGGGTTCAAGGGACGAGCTCATGTTTTGGGGGTGCAAGAAAAAAGGGATGAAGGGCATAAGGAAGGGGTGGGCAGAGGAGAAAATTCGAATACAAAAAGGGCTTGGGGAGCAAACTCAGGGGGAAAAAAATAAATTATGCAGGAGGGGGGGGCCAATCTGTCCAAGAAATGGAAATTGACCGAAAAACAGACAGAGGGGAAAAGGGGGGGAAAGATTCAAAAAAACAGCCACTAGAAAACGGCCCAGGCCCGCAAAACCGCTACAAGAAAATAGTCCCCACAGGAAACCGCGGGGCGAACGAGGGACGGGTTGGGTGTAATTGGTGGGTTGGGGGGGGGAGGGGGAAGGAAGGAGTCAACCCCACACAGATTTCAGTTTTTTGGGACAGAGGCCCCTTGGTCAAAACATAAAAACCACGGCCTTGGGAACAATTTGGAAAAAAAGGTCTGCCAACACGAAAAAAAACCTTGCCGAAGGGGGAAAGTTGATTCCCTGGAAAAAAGAAAAGGGAGGACTAACGACCCAACGAAAAGGGGAACCCGCAAGGCCTTTTTTTCGCCCAAAAGGTGGGGGGTGCAAGGTGTCGCAGAAACAGTGTCGGTTCACCTCCCGGATTTAAAGTACGTTCGTGCCGCAAACATGGTTTGGTTTAGCATGAACATGGCTCGGTAGAATCGGTACAAAAAAAAGAACAAAGCGCGTTCCGAAAAAGGAAGAAGACGGGACAGCGCAGGGGGAAAAGAAATGAGGGGGGGACCTTGGGACAACTGGAAAACGCAAAGTTAACCAAGGTCGCTGCAGAACGAGGACAACCGTGACACGTTTTTTGACACGGCCACCCGTTTTTCGCGGCCGCGGAGAGGAAAAAAAAAACAGTACCAGAAAAAGGTTGGGGGGGGAAAAAAGTCCAGGGGAGTTGGGAAAAAAAAAAGGGGGGAGAAGGAAAAAAATTGCCAAGGCAAGCCGCCGGCGATTGGTGTGAGGGAAAACAACGCGGGGTCAGAGGGACGGTAACTGATTTTGAAAGGGGTTTGAAAGACAAGCCAAAAGAAGGAAGAAGAAAAGAAACCAAAAGGAGAAAAAAAATTTGACAAAGGGTCAAAACATAGAGAAATCAAAGAATTCCAATGCCGACCGATAAGGCTTGATCGGTCGTTTTGTTCGGTCGATGTCCTGGGGGGGGCTCCCCGCCAACCGGGGTTCAAGTGGGGGGCAGGGTAACGGAAAGCAATGTGGGGCGGGAACGGGGAAAACCTGTCAAAGAACAAAAGAAGGGAAGAGCAACGATCAGGCAGGCTCAAAGGTAGGAGCATCAATGGGGTACGAAAAATTGAAAACATGTGATTCGCGGTCCATGTGAATTAGAGGACCAAAAAGGTTAAAGTTGGGAAAGTTATTTCAAGAACTCGGAAGTAGGGGAAAAAGCCGTAAAGGACAAGGTTGGGGGATTACAGATTCCACCCTGGCCCCTCGATGAAAAAAGAGAGGTTAAGGTTTCCTTTTCACCGTCCGAAAACAAAGGGGGACTCTAAAAAAGGGGAGTTTGGGCCCCTACCAAAAGTGTTAGGGAAAAAGAGGGTGGCTTGCATCAGAAAAGTGAAAAAAAAAAAAAAAACCAGAGCTTCCATTGGAGGGCGGAAGGGGAAACATCAAGTGGTCACCACGAATGGAAAAAAAAGCAAGGAAGAAAAGGTGGGGGGTGGTTTTTCCATCCGGGTGTGGTGGGTTTTGTTTTTGACCAAAGGAAAACAAAAAAAAAGGAAAGAAGGGTCGTTATGTCCAAACAGGCTTACATAAAGAGGGACGCAAACGTAAGGCAGTTCCACCGTTAAACACGTTTTTTAGCTGGGGGAGAGGGAAAAACGGACGAAAGGCACCCGAAAAGAGGCCGGCGTCAGCTTGGCCAAACAGAGGGGGGGGACCCCAGTGGAGCAGGGGGAAACGCACACAAATAAAGGGAAGAGTTTTGCACAACAATAACCATGGGTCAAAAATCGCAACGTTCCAGGAGAAACGAAAGAGACAGCCGAACAAAGGGAAAAGGGGGGCCCAGGTGAGGAACGGGAAAAGTTCGAAAACAACCACCGCAAGTGGAGAGCGGGGTTATCGCAGGGAACCCGAATACACCGGGTCTTTGTTTTTTTTCCACCCAAAGCTTTGGACAAGGAAAACGTTCAAAAGTCCCGCAAAATGGCAGCACAATGGGCACGGACAGGAAAGGAGTGGAGAAAAGGCAGGCAAAGAACACGGCCAAACATAAACCACAACGGCCAAGTACCGATAGGGGAAATGTGATGTACGGCGAAGCAAAGCAGGAAAAAAACCAAGCCCTTCTCAAACGGCCAAAAACCTACAAAGTAGGGAAACCAACACCCCGAAGAAACGTAAAACGGAAGCCGCCCATCGGGACGGGGTGGGACCCGAAAAATGAAACAATACACGCCAAACACTTGTTTTTTACGGGGGGCAAGGGAAGAATTCCAGGGGGACAGAAGCCGAAGGAAAACCAGGCCACCTCCATACAAGCCGGAAGGAACAGAGCGTACGTCCCGGGGGGGGGGAAAACAAGTAAAAGGTCACGACAATCGAAGTATCGAGGGGGGTGCCACCCGAAGGTACCGGGGGGCGAGGGAAAAAAAAGGGGGTTGTTTTTTAAAGGGGGAAAAAAGGAAAAAAACAGGTTTGTTTAAAGGTCGCAAAGGGAGTGGCAAATCCATAAACCAGATTGGTCAACCCACTACACACCGATTTTACTGGAAAAACAACAATTGGCCACCGGGGAGAAAAAAAAGTCCCGGTTCAACAAAACCGCCAAAGAAACGCAAAAAATTCCACCAAAAGGGGGAAAAACTCAAAACCCATATAACAAGGGGGACGCCTGAAGAAGAAGGATTTAACTGGGGGGACGTAGCTTTCCCAACACATAAGAAAACTCAGTTTCAGACAGGGCCCCCCCCCGAAATGGCCGCAGGGGGGGGTAGAGTAAAAGAAGAAAATGAAGGCCACTTCAAAAAAAAAAGGGGGAAAAGAGAACGGAAAAAAAGGGCGACCAAACTGGGCTTGTACCGTTAGCTTGTGTGAACGCGGGATGAAACTGGCATGGGGGTGGAAGCGTAAGGTCGAATTGGAGGGAAGGGGGGGAACCCCTTGGAAAAACAGACCAACAAAGGGGTTTGAAAGAGGGTGGTTGTTATTCGCGAAAAAACGATGCAACAAAAATCAAAACCGGGGGTGCAAAGAGCATGCCCAAAAAAGTGCACCTGGCCAAACCATTTTCACCCTTTTTGAATCCCAACATCACAGAAATTCTGCAAAAGAGGGGGGTCCTGAAGGAAGACTCAAAAAAAAAACAGGGGAAGTGGGTCCCGGGCATGGTCCACCCAAAACCAGGTTTTTTGAAAGGGGAACTGGAACGCCCCAACAACCAGTTGAATG
>Ga0179593_1595372_pt1 | contig 22722 bp, 20 predicted proteins | sample CZODoug2_1_08_16_FD_185931 | JGI IMG/M metagenome (GOLD analysis project Ga0179593, IMG submission 185931) | Vadose zone soil fungal communities from Angelo Coast Range Reserve, California, USA - CZODoug2_1_08_16fungal (PacBio error correction) | ecosystem: Environmental > Terrestrial > Soil >...
AAAAAACGGAAAGGGCAAACGGAAAGTTGCCTAAGACTCTGCGGTCTTCAAGATCAGGCCACATGACGGTCCAAAAACGGCCTCCTCCCGGGAAAGCGATCAAAAAGTGCGAATCGTGTGGAAGAGCAAAAGGGAGGTCCCAAACGACAGCCCACGAAGGTGAAAGTGAAAAAGTACATCGTCGGGGAAACACTCATAAAAATCCTAATCCTTCGAGGGGGGGTAACAATAATCATAAATCACCAAATACCGGTTGGGCTACAAGGGGCAGTTCAAAAACGAACCTAGACTGAAAAAACACAAAAATACCGCCAAAACCCTGATTTCCGTGAAGAGAAAATAGAAGCCTGCGAAAAAAAAAACACATGGGAGAATACCAAAAAACAAGGGATAAAAAAAAAGGGGTGGAACTTTGAAATCTCCATCTCACAATTGTGACAGGGACGAGGAGACAAAAAAACGGGACATTCTCGAGGAAAAGGAACAAAGCAAAGCTGACCGTTGCGACAGAAAAAAAGAGACTTCACCTGGGGTTAACCGGCCGTAGGGGGGTGGCCCGCCCAGTTCCCGTGTGTAAAACAAAATACGGAAAGCTCATACTTAAACTGACAAGGCAAAGACGCGCGCGGAAAGGTAAGTCCCGATCACTTTCAGGGTACAGAGTAGTCAGCCTGGTACCGTCCTAAGGGATCCCTGGGGGGGGGGCATACAAAAAAATAATTTATGTAAGGAAAAAAGGAGGAGACGTTGCTCCCAGGACGGAGAAGGGAAGAGAGGCATCTCCTGTTACTGGGCCCAAGAACGTCTTTCCACGACGCAGGGAAGAGAAAGGTCCAAAGGAAGAAGGAAAAGGGTCGGGAAAAAAAAAAAAACACGGGATCGGTTGGCGAAAAAGGGGGAAGGCGGCGGGTAAAACGGGGTTTAAGATATCACACGTAGGGCAAATGTAATCCTATCGGGCTGGCCCTCACAAACGTATCTCGTCTTTCTATGTCTTAACCGGCGTAGGGGTCTTACTCACTTTGGGACTAAGAAAGGGGTCCAAAAGGGACATCAGAAACGCGTCCGGGGGTGGTGACGCCCTGATGGGGCAACAGGCGAGGGAAAAGAAAAAAACGAAAATTTAAGGCTGGGGGCGGGATGTCAGGCGTGACAGAGGGGGGGGGGAGCGAACGAACTGTCAAAAACCTTCGAACACGACAAAAGAAGGGAAAAAAGGGGGGGGTTTTCTAGCTCAGGGGGAAGGGCAAAAAAAGACAAACCTAGGGGTCGAGGCTCACAGCAGCGAAAGGATAAAAGGGACGCAAGGGGAAAAGGGGAAGAAAAATTTTGGCGGGGCGGGCAAAAGAAGCTCGGAGAAAGTAAAACCCCGCCGAGCCGAGTCCGCCACCAAGGGGAAAAAAAGACGCAAGGAGGAAAAGAAATCTTCGATCAAAGGGCAAGACCGAAAACGTCCCTTTTTGGCGAGCCAGAAAAAGCTGGGGAAAGGAAAATACCAAAGCAGATTAAAGGGGGGGGGGGGGCCCGGGAGGGGGGGAAAAAGTTCGAAATGACTAGCTGATGGGCGGTCCGTTTTTGTGAGAAGAGAGGGGGGGCCCAACAACGTGCCGAAAGGAGGGTGCGCCTCCCGAGCCATCGGACCCACGGACACCAAAAAGAAAATATAAGGCTGTAAGGGACGGCCAAAAAATGAGAAACCCACACGCAGACTAAGAAAGCCCCTGCCAGAAAATCATTCAATCAGAGGTGGGTCGGAAAGAGGTTTGGCCCGCTGCGAGGGGGGAGATGGGAGGTACTGGCACCAAATCTCTCCGGGGAATGCAGACATGCTGGCGGGAGAGAATGCAAGAGCCTCACCGTGGAAGGAAAAGGTACAAGGGAGAAATGAAGGGAGCTAAAAAAGGGGTTCGCTTGGGAAAAAGGAGAGGGGGGTGGCGGGGGAAAAACCAAGTATACATGGTTGACAGAGAGAAAAGAAGACAATAAAAAGTGTGGTAGGGACTAAGCCAGTCGGCCTAATGTGGACAGAAAAGGGAAAAAAAGGCAATTCCGGCCAAACGGATGATAAGAACAGTGCTTTTCGGCCGGCACGAGGAAAAGAAGAAGGATGCCTCGTTGGAAATGTTCCAAAAAAGCGATAAAAACAGGGCCACAGATTTCGGCTAGGGGACCGGGGACCATCGGCCCAAAGGAAACCAATAGCCGCCCACACCAGACCCCGAAAAAAGGCAACGATAACGTAAGGACCTGTACGGAAATGGGGAAAGGGAATCTCGCAGGGTAGAAGTCAGGAAAGGGTGGGACCTACATTGGGGGGGAGGAAAAAGATCTCCCCGATTTCGTCATAAAAAACGAGATCCACGAATGCGTGGGACTTTATTAGGGGGACCTAACTGGAAAGACGAGCGGAAGAAAGAATTCGGGGGTTTGGGAGATGGGAATCATAAGATTACTTAACCAGGTCAACACGCGGGGAAGGAGCGGGAGGGAGAGTTAAATGACAACTGAAAGGGGACTTGGGGTGCATCAAAAAGACCACAGAAAAGGAGGGCTAACAAAAAGATCACATTGGCCAATGGGACAATTCACGAGGATACAGGATCTGAGGGACATTAAAAAGGAGGGGGCAGAAAAAAACTGGCCATCACGTGTCTGAATCGTTCAACGCGGAAACTGTTGGGGGGAAGAGTGCGCATGAAAAAGGCAAGGGTTAAAAATTGGGAGAGGGCGAACGGGAAAAAAACATCATTCGATCCGAGGAGAAACACCAAAAAGGGGATTAAAAAGGATATCATACCATGCTGGGGAAGGGAGAAGAAATACGCATCTTCAAAGGCCAGAGGGAAAGAAAAAAGAAAAAAGGAAAACCCATTCGTTCCTCTCCTTCAAAGAGCAAGGGCGCGGCAGAAGAGCCCATCTGGTGAAGGATAGTCCCCCAGCAGTCACGGATGATGTTAAAAGGGGAGAGATTGGCGGCCCCATCTCACATTAAAAAAGAAATTCAAGGGAAAAAAGGACCATCTAATAATTGCAGGAACTGCAAAAAGAATGAACCGGCCAAAAAAGAAAGCGTGCACGATTGGGATTCTTCAAGGCCTCTACTTACGTACTGTCGGGGATATCAGGGGAAAGAAACTAGGGGGGGAAAATAGGCTGCGCCTCCAGGAGAGAACAGAGGTAAGGGGGAGATCAAACAGACTAAAATAAATTCCCTCTACAACCGCATAAGAAACCAGTGTAGCTCCTTCAGAAACTCAACATGAAACGGCGAAAGTAAAACAGGGTCTCAGATTTCGAAAAAGAGGTTTGGTCGATCGGAAGGGGGAGAGGGAAGAAAGAACACAGACCAAGGGACGACGAAGAGCGGGCGGGACGGGGAAGGAAAAATACACCAGAAAGCCAGAAGGGCTCGCGCTCTGCCAGCCCAAAAAGGGATACAAATGAAAAAAACTCAGGAAAATCGAAAGAAGCCTCGAGACAGAAAAGGTCTACAGTCAGGAGGAAGAAAAGGTAAGTACGCCAGACGGGAAAACCTGATACAGCCGCCGTTAGGAGCGGGGAATAACCAGGCCGGGGGGGGAAGATAAAACAAAAACCTCTGGGCCTGGGGAAAAAAAAAAAAAAAGATAAACTAACGCCTGTAACCGCCAGAGAGAGAATCTTTCTAACCCACAAAAGAAAAACGACGCAGTCAATTTCCTATCGCGTTGCTCAGGGGGACGAAAAGACGAAAAAGGGGCGAGGGAAGGAAACGGAGAAAAAAAAATGGGGGAATGGGAAATGTCATTTCAGTTTCCGGCCTTCCCGGAGAGGATGAGGGAACCTGGAGGGCAGTCATTTTTCCCTCCTCGGGAAAAGAAACAGGCGCATTGAGCAACTCATAAATTGGAGACTAAAAGAAAGTCCTTCTTCACCCATGTACAAAATTAGGGCCAGCAAAAAACCTTGCATGGCGGCTCCCGGGGACGAGGGGGGAGTTGTCGGTCATTGCCTTGCCCTACTGAAGACTAGTCTTGGGGGAATGGATATGCCAGATCGCGGGGAATAACGGACGGGGAAAACCACAAAAAAACTAACAGGATTCGCCATCCTCCCACGAACAACCGTCCGCCAACACAAGAGTAAAGGAGCCAGTTCCTTAGACTCGGCGCCCGGAACAAGAAAAAGGGAGCAAAGGGCATTAAAGGGGGACTGAGCCTCGAAACAGAAAGACCAAAGCCTTCGGAGGGAGGGGTGAAAAAGGTGAGCAAGATGCCCCCAATGCCAGAGCAGCCGGAAGAGAAACCCCAACGGCGGGAGAAATCCTCTTCCCGCGGGAAAGTTCCCGGGAAGTCCCGTGAGAAAAAAAAAAAGGTCTCATTCTTGCTGGAACTCGGGGAAAACCTGAGCGCTTCTGGGACCTTGGGGTTACCCGATGACGAGCATCCAACAGTCCTAGAAACAATATGAAAAAAGCAACGACACAGGCAGTAACCAGTTTGGGGCCTGTCAAAAATAAAAGAAACGGCGCATCACGAGGGACTAACGGGCCTAGAAAAAGAAAAAAAGGGGTCCTTGCCAGCGACGACCTTAAAGGAAACCCTAAAGAAGTAAGTGATCCTTCGACAAAGCAAGGGGGGCTTGGGGGGGCGGAGTGAGTCGAGGAGTGTACGGAATAGGTTGGTCACTGGAAAGAAAGGATGGCCTAAAACAAGCGAGCGGACCCTTCTCCCTTCCTAGTGAAAAAACAAAAAAAAACCCGAATAATTCTCGCTTGCAGGTCAAAATCTTCCCTGGTTGGGGAGGGACAGAACCCGCTACAAAATAGAATTAACTCCACGAGGAGCGACGTCCAAAAAAGCAAGTTGGAAGGATTCGACCGTACAGGGGCTCTGGGGATCGGGGGGTTGAGAAAAAAGAGAGTGCAGTTGCTCCGATTAGCTGGAGCCGTGAGGAACTGGAGGCAGCTAGCCGTTACTACACGAAAAAGAAGGGGGTTTTGCTCGCGCGGGTTGGGGAAGGAAAGGGGTCTATCAATTGCAAAAAGGGGGGGGCTCGGCACCTCAAATCGAATGGGACCCGAAAAGGGATAAAAGAAAGGAGTTAGCCAACCTCTAAAGAAGGGACGCCTGCTTCAGCTACACGGTATACAGGGGACTAAAACTGCAGCTCGTCGCAAAGAGAGCCCCTGGCTGGGGCCGAAAAAAGGCACCAAGGGGAGTCGGGGGAACGAACACGTCCTGCCACTTCGGGGGATAAGGGGAAAACCAAGAAAGGCGGGATGCCTGAACTGAAACAAAGGGGGAGGCCAGAGGGGGGGGGGGGGGGGCTTTCAACGTAACCCGTGGGGGGGGATCCTACGGAACTGAGTTGGTAAAGGAAAAAAAAAAAAAAAAACGCGTCTGGTCCTCACGGTTGAGGAAGAGAAAAGACTACACGATACTCTGGCTCTCTCGGGGGGGGGTGACAATACCAAGTAGAAAGACAGTGGCACTGACGGCGGGCAGCAAGGGGAGCAGGCGAATTTCTGTAAAACCAAGAAACGGGGGGAGAATTGCAGGACCCGTTCGAGATAAATAAAACAACAACAAAACGGAAAGGAAAAAGGAATAGGGACTTAAACCATTGCATTGCAACCAGGGAGGGGGTGGAAGGGAGAAATACGTGGAAACTGCAAACCGCATGCCGGCCAGATTTGACGTGGACGCCGGAGGACCGAACTCCTCGAGTGGTCGCAAAGGGAAAGTGGCGGAGCTTCGAGCACAACTGGCCTGAAGAAAAGCCACAAGGTAACCTACGGTGATGAAAACCTAGGAAAGAAAATGGGGGGGTGCCGCCTCATCCATACCGAGGTTCCTAGGGGGTTTTTGGAAATGAATCATACTAATCCCAAAGACTGGAAGGGATTGGGCATCGTTGGGAAAGGTAAAAAAAACTACTACGGGCGTGGGGAGAGTCTGGGAGTTCCTCAGCCGATCAAAGAAGACTGGCATTTGGAAGCCATAGAAGGACAAAAATTTGGGTTCTATTAAGAGCTCTCCTTTCTGGTAAAGGATCAGGTCATCTGTTTAAAGATAAAACCTATCCGCTGGCAAGGCTTATTCTAGGCCCGGAGTAACCCTCTATAGAACGGACGAACACTTTATTTGCAGCCTTCAGCCAAAGAAGGAGCAGTTTGCTGAAATTCCCTCGGTTGGCCAACTCCGTCAGTTTGCACAAAAAGGGGGCCACAGGTCATCAACTCTTCCCATCTAAAGGGAGGGGGATCAAACCTCCGCGGGGGAAAGGGGTACCTTTTCTATTCTTCGTTACTTGAGTGGGAAGGAGTTCCGCATTGAGCAAGGGCTGACGATATTCATTCTGAAATCATCGTCACCAGATCTTTGAAGCCGGGGTAATTCTTAGTCATCGACCGGGTTTCTTGGGTAAAAAAAACACAAACCTCTTTCTCGAGCAGTGCAAGGGTGTCCTAGGGTAAGTAACCAAGCTTGACTCAATGTGAAGGGGAAGATATTGTGTTCCTTCAGCTCCAGAACTGAAAGGTTTCGTTTATCGGCTGGGGAAGGGGGGGAAGGCACAGGATATAGTTTAGATAGGCCCTAACGAATCGCGAGTCTTCGGTGGGAAACGGGGGGAGGAACTCTCTGCGGGCGCGTCAAAACGCCGCGGCAACAGTCGAAAGGATAGAACAAGAGGTCGCTGGCCGGGTCACCAGCACTCCCGCCACGGGTGAGAAGGGGGGAGGGAGAAGAAGGCAACGCGATCGGCAAGCCCGTGGGGCGAAAATCTGAAGACGCTTGGGCCATACAGTGCCGACTTCGCACCCCAAAGAAGGGGGGGGGGGGGGGGGTCGAGACTCAGGGCAAATGCCCCGGGAATGCAAAGCGGGGGGAAAAAGAATCATAAGAAGGGACGGAGGCGCAAAGCCATGTCCAGCCACCGATCAGGTCCATGGTTGGCGGGGGGGGGGGAACGCGCTGTCCCCAGGAGGGGGGAAAAGGTGGACTCCACGCAAAAAACCGTCGCAGGGAACAAAGAGTCATCTGAGAACCCACTGATTAGGTGGGGAAGAAGGCCTTAAACTAAATCGGCTGGCCATTTGCTGGGACTAGAAGACATCGCGTGGGCAGGCTGAGCGAAAACGCATGGAAAAGGGGGGAAGAGGGAGGGAGGGTTCTTCGAAATTCACAGCCGAGAAAGGGGCTCCGAGGGTTCCGTTGGGGAATGGGTAAAAGGGCCCAGGGGGCGCGCCCCCACTTTGGTGGAGGGCCAGGGCCTTCACTTACCCGGGACCAGAACTGGGCTCTCTAATGTGTTGATACTCCTGCTCTCCGCGCCGTAAGACGTGGGAATCGGGTATCCCCTAACGATAAGGAAAGGAAAAGATTTTCTATGAGAAAAAAGAGCGTTGTCCCATCGGACGGGCCCTCTGGGGGATTTTTCGGGCCAGGGGTCGTTGGTGGTCGTTCCCCCACGGGGGCGGAACTTCTAGGTTCTTCGATCCGGAAACCAGGAGGGCAGGGATGAAACGGGGGAGGAAGTCGGCAAATGGCTAGAAGTCGTGGGCTCAAGAAGAAGGGATGACCCACCATCGAAAAGGCCAGTTTTTCTTTCACATGAGCCAATCAGAATACGAAAGGGGGGTAAAAAAAGGAATCATGCCGGGACGAGGTCGGGGGTCCCTCCTCCGGAGGCGATGGGGTCGAGGGGGTAGCCAACCTAAACATCCCTCTGGAAAGTTCTGATAGGGAGAGGGACGTTATACCTACCCATCCAAAGCTTAGATGGCGGCAGGAATCGTAATCTTGATTAGACTTCCCGAGGTATGACCGGTTTCTGGAGGAAAAGAGATCAATTGGACGATCTCTTTACGTTAAACCTTTGTTTATTCCTAATCTCGCAAAAATACTAGTTAGTGGCGGGAAGGGGTCAAAAAAAAAGGGACTCTCCCCTATGGTCTATCCTGTGGGGTCGAACAAGTCCAGGAGTCCGGGTACAGAAAAGAAAAGTGAAAAGTGCATAGCTTTGTGGCGCCAGGATGAGCCTTCCATCACTGCCGGGCCGCCCGATTGTTGAAGAATGAAGTTCCAAAAAGGGGGGTAGGGAGGAAAAATGCGAAGGTTATCTAAGCGCTCGGCAATATCAAAGGAATAAAAACTGCCTCCAGGACGAACGGGGACCCATAAAGGGAAAAAAAAAAAGAGGTTCAAAGAAAGGGATGGTTGGGGGAAAAACAGCGGAGATCCTCAACTTAGGAGGGGTGGATTTTTGAGAGACGAAGATTGGAAGGACTAGCAGGTCTTTGATCTTTGCAGGGGGGACTTCACCAAGCAGTTGCCTTGATCTCGCAGAACTAAAAAAAAAAAAAAAACGGAGAGGAAAAAGAGAAATCAGACCTGGTGCCGTGCCCGACAAAAAAAAGGAAAGACAAAGAAAAAAATTCACGAAGGGCCGAGTTGAGCGGTCTCGTACAAAGGGGGGGAAAGTAAAGGAGAAACGCAAAGCTCTTATTCCCCTATCCGGCAGGGCGGGAGCAAACGGTTTCCTGGTCTCAAAAGAGTCGGGGATGTGGACCCGAGCGCTGATAAAAGACCCATTCTCTTCAAAAAGGGCAACTTCATCAAAAAGCGGGGACCCAGGGGGAGGGGATCTAAAAAGAAAGATCCCGTGCCACCAAAATCTGGAACGTTTCGAAAACTCAAGTAACTGGCGGGAAAAAGGATCAGGCCGAAAACTAAGGACGGAAGGGCCGCCTCCGGGCTATCCACGACGAGGAAGGAGATCCATAGAATAACAACCAAAAGGGACAAGCGAAACCTTACCTCAACAAGAACACGGGGGCAGAATACCGGCGACCGTCATTCTCGCCAGGGACGGAATACAAAAGTTGGATCGGGGGGGGGAACCGGGCAGGTCCAGCAAATCGGGCGAGGAACAGATTTCACTGCTCGGAAAAGGGGGGTCACCAAACAGACGCCACTCCTAGAAGCGGGGCAGCCCAACTAGGAAGAATCTATGGAAAGAAAGATTCAATCGGAGCCTAGAGAAACCTAGCGGTCTTTCCAGGTAGAAGAGCATCCAGATCGGGAAGGGGGGAAAAAAAAAGATGACAATGAGGCGCCTTTTCGCCGCCGCTGGATCGGTCATACCAAAATCGGAAACATCAGGAGACAAAGCCGAAAAAGGAACGGGGCGGCCAACGACAACAGCAAAAAAGCCCAGACGCCGGAAAGGGGGAAAAAAAGACCACAAAAGGGTATCGACAAAAAGGTGATCGCGGGGCTCGCCGACACCCGCCCTGCATGGGCGAGGGCGAAGCGAAGAAGGAAAGCGGGGGAAAACTGGCAGGAGGGGTTCAGCGGCAGGGGCTAAAAATAAGAGATAGCGCGGCCGGGGGCCCGCGGCAGCAGAAAGGAAACCGAGTGGGGGAAGGAAAAAGGGGAGGGATTTCGACAACCACTATTCACATCCGCCCCAGTTCAGCACCGAGGGGAGAAGGGGAAAAGAATGCTTCGGCTGGGGGACTCAGAAAGAAGGAGGAAACGCGCAATTTTCGGTAAGGCCGTGCGTCACGGGGCTACGTAGGGGGAGAAAAGTCCGAAAAGCGCGGGGTCGGAGAGGGGGACTCAGAATAAAATAGCGCCGGGCTAAACGCCCCAACTCTCAAGAACTGTCAAAAGGTCTCAAGGGACTGATAGAAGAAATCTTCGTGCGAGAAGAGGGGGTGAAGTCCGAGTCAAAAAAAAAAAACAACCGCTTCTCTCAGGGTGTGACTGGACTTAACGGTAGAACGTCCAGCCGAGGAGACCCAAAAAAAAAAGTGCTTTCGTCTAAAGGGCCCTTTCACATCCTGCGTCACAAACTCAGGAAAAAGGAGGGGAAGCTAACGGGGCGGACCGGCTACATTAGGGCCCTTACCTAAGAAGCCTACTCAAATGAAAACTCTAACTTTCAAAAAAAAAGGGGTCAAACAGGAAGGGAAGAGGATGCTACTGTGCAGATTTAAAAAGAACTTAAACTTACGGAAGCCGGACCATCCGCCACACTCCGGATGCAGGTTCTGGGGAAAAAAAAAGGAAAAAGAAGGGGGGGGTTCCGGGGAGAGGGCTTTCTAAAAAAAGATGTTTCCGCATAACAAAAGCCAATTGGAAACACCCCCCCCCCCCCACCTTTCGCCGGCGGGGGGACAGGCGAAAAAGGGTGTACAACCGCCTTCAGACATGCAAAATAGGAAAAATAGGAAACGGTCACCGCGCAATAGGCGGCACAGAGAAGACAACCGATCGACTTTCGCACGGGAAAAAGAGAGACAGGAGGCGCTCCAGGAGCGATCTGTCGACGAGTAGGAAGTCGTCAGGGAACACTGTAAGGAAAGGCGGGGGGGTAAGAAACTGGGGGTAAAAAACCGCGTTCCTCAATGCGACAAGAAAGTGCTCTAAAGGCTCCTGGGGAAAATAAAAAAATGCAAAAAAAGGCGGGTCTATAAATCTTACCAGGAAGCCAGAATTCTATTGTGGAAATAAGGGGGAAAAACCGCGCACGCCACACGCGCTATAATCTGGGAAAAGTGGGGTCGCGAGCACGGGGACTATAGCAAAAGACCCTCCGGCGACAAAAATCGCTGAGGCCCGCGAAAGACGGACATCCGTAGTTTGATCGGGGGAAAAAGGATTGAGATCGGCGGTCGAGGAGGAATGAACCCACTCAAGGGAGGTCTTATTCAGGAGGGCAACTCCAATAGCTTTGGGGTCGACAACTCGGGTTCGGGGGGCGGGGAATGGAACGGAAGGGTGCACTTCGAGCACCAGCCTGTCGGCACCGAAAAAAGGGCGGGCGGGTAAGAAAAAAAGGAAAAAGAAACCCCACTCTTGCCTTGCGCGGGGGTGCCGCCGGCCGAACCTAAGTTTTCGCCCCGGCCGTTTGGAAAGACGGTCAGATCTCAGACTCAAAAAAAAAAAGAAAGAGAGGATCTGACCGGTCACGCCGGGGGAAAAGCGGAGGCTGACTGCAGAAAAAATGAAGCAGCTGTGACTTGCCCCGCACGAAAAACAATCCGCGATCGGGGGTCAAAGAGAGACATTGGGGCGCGGGAGGGGCACAAAAACGGAAAAATCCGCCGCCCTAACACTGAGTGAACCACTGACCTCTTTGGGGGGTGCCACACAAAAAAGCCAGGGGGGGGGAGCCGTTGACCGGCTTGGGGGGGAAGATTCTCAAATGAAAGGACAGGTTGGACGTTTTTTTCAAGAGTCAAAAAGGAACTACCGGGAGGAACGGCCTTCGCGGCCAAAGCAAAAGGGGGGGGGGGAAAAGACGGAAGGTATATACGACGGGAAGGGACCCGTTTATACGCCGGGCCGTGCCCGGGGGAACAGCTGCACTTCAGACCCAGAAAAAATCCTCTTTTCCCCAGGGGGGACGTTTCAAAACCTACTGGTAATGCGCAAAATAGCGCCACTTCAGCCCGTTGGCGTCAATAATTAAGGGATGGGGAAGGCAAAAACTCTTGGTGGGGTTTCCCTCTAATAACCTTCCCGGAAAGGGAAGGGCGCTAAAATCCCGTCAGGAAATAAAAAGATCACGACGCCTTTCCATGATCAGATGTTACCAGTGGGTCGCTAAAACGGCTTGACGCCGGGCCGCCAGAATGGTGAAAAAAGGAAAATAGGCATGACGAGCGCTCCCGCCATAAGGGAAAGAAGTAGAAGGCCGATCAGCATCGACCGTTGTCTTTCAGGAAAAAAAATTCGGTAGTACGGGACTCCCAAAAGGGAACCACCGGGCACCGTGGAACCTGCACGCAGCTGAAATCAAAATCGGGGTTCGAAAAGATGGAGGGGGAAAGACGGAGGAAACTTTGGGAGATGAGGCCAAGTTAGGCCCGTCTATACGAGTAAAAGCGGGGAAAAAAAGGGAGAGGGCGGGTCGAGTGAGGGTAAAAAAAAAATAGGGAGTGCGGGGGCAGGAACAACGTGGGAAAAGCTTCAGAAAGTCCCCGCGTGACCAACGCCGAAAAAGGATGCCTCAATCCAGTCGTCAGGGAAAACGAATTAAACCGGAGGCTAGGCCGGATTGGGGAAAGCGGGGGGGGAAAAAAAACAATCTTCAGAAAGTCACCTTACTGGGGGCCACCGAACACGCTAAAAATAGGGAAAAAAAGGCACATAGCGAGTAAGTAAAACCGAGAAAAAATTAAGAAGCCCCGGGCTCAGGTGGCAGGCCAAAACGTTAACTGTGGAAGGGGGGGAACAGCCATCACGCGTCTATGGGGGGCTGGAAAGGGGGTGTAAAAAAACGCCAGAATCATTAAAAAAATAAGGCCCTTCTGAAAAACAAAAAGCACCGTAGGACGATAAGAAAGCCCCTGAAAAAAAAGAGGGGGGCAACTCTGTGTCCAAGGCGAACACAACGCCAGCCAACACGCTGGCAAGAAAAAAACAAACACATGGGTGAGCGGTATTCTCCTCAAACGTGGTCGTCACGACGGGGCGACCGAAGGGGTTGCGTTGGCGGCGGTCCCGAACAGCCCGGTAACGCAAAAAGTATCAGGGGGCCCCTTACCCTACCCTGAAATCGGAGAAAACCTTTCTCATTCTCTGGAAAGTAGATAATCATAAGGGCGAGGACTGAAGAAAAACAGAAAGCGATGACACTCCTAAAGTTCCGTTTACCAGGGTTACCTCTGCTCTTATGGCTGCCAGGGGGGGTGGGGAACTCGCCAAAGGCCACATGCTTCAAAAGTTTGGCCATAAAGTTCCGGAAGCATTAAAGGCCGGGATTACCTTATTCCTGGGGGGAGGGGGAAGGGGTCAGAAAGTCCTGTGAGTCACTAAGTTGATGGAATCCAAGGAACTGGAAGACCAACCCATCTGCACCTAGCGTAATCAGGAGGGGCTTATCATTCACTTCCCAAGGAGTAGGATAAAATTACTGGTTGTCTGCAAAAGGGCCGGGAAAAATAGCTGTGGGTTTGGGGGTGCTAGAAGGGGAATGTCCCTAGACGGAAACAATTTTCCCTAACGCTAGCTATGCATTGAGAAAATAAAAGGCCCTCCCCTCATCGAAGCACTCAGTCTCTAAGCGGCGTAAGAAAATGGGTCGCCGGGAAGAAAGCCTTTGCTTATTCCGAGAGGGGAAAACGGCCAAAAAACAAAGTCCAGGCGCTCCCCTGTGGTGTAAGGGCCGTCCGCCCAAGGAAAAACCAAACAAACTAAGTCGGCGTAAGGAAAAAAAAAGCGTGCTTCTGGAGGTAGCCGGAAAGTAACAAGGGAATCGGAAATGGTCAAAAGAAGGACGGGGGGGGGGGGGGCAGGGAGCTTTAAAATCAATTCACGGGAGCCCGAAGGGTGAATTTACTACAGAACGATTGGATCGAAGCAGCTAAGGAAAGAGAAACGATCTGCGGACATGTGGACGCCAAGCGTCATTACTGCAGGAACTATAAGGGTCCTAATCCGAAAAAGAGGGCAACCACGACGCTAACTCAAATGGTGCAGTTTATAGGGAAAAGAATATTTTGAACTCAAAGGAAAGGATAATGGTCCTATGAATCGGTCCGTGCGAGGGAAAAATGTAGTGCTAGGAAGAAAAACAACAACAAAGGGAGTATTCTTCCCCAAAAGAGATAAAAGTAAAAAAAAAACTCTGTGGGCCCTTGAAAAAAAAAGACAAAAACTTCTAGCCCATAGTTGGTACTGAAAGGGGGGCAAAAAAGGTCAAAACCAAATGCGGCACCTGCTGCGGGAATATCCGGACGTAGCTTCGGTGGCCGGGCTCGTAAATTCTAAGAGGGGGGGGGAAAAAACAAACAAAAATCATCGCCAGAACCCACTTGACTTGGGAAAGGTCAATTCAAAAAAAGCTACAAGCTGGGGGAGAAAAGAAAAAACGCATCCCCACTTCCCTACACAGCGGAAAAATTCCGTCCTTACTTACTGGTGCGTGCAAGTCGTCGACCGGAAATCCAGTAGAACCGGGCCCGAGACCTACTTCGGGGGGCTAATGAAGGGGGAAGGAAAAAAACCCACGCGAACCTGAACGAGACCTTGCTAGGGCCGCCAGAAAAAAAAAAGACAGGCCCGACGTCCTAGATCGCCGCTTCAACGTGATAAAGGAAGGACTGGGCGAGGGGACTACTTGTTACCAACTCAGGATCTTTCCGGGCAGGGGGAAGGAATCAATAAGCCTCTAGCCTCGCGCGCGGGAGGCAAATGAAGAAGGAAGGTTCAATGTGCTGCACATCAGCCCTAATCCCGAGAAGAAAACACCGGGGGACCCATGCCAAGGTAATCAATGAAAAAAAAAAGGGGAAGCAGACCTTTACCGCGGGAATTCCCGTGTCATCAAGTCCGGGAGACGAAGACGGGGAGAAGCGAGGGGACTGGCTACGTACCCACAAAAGGCAAGAACATCTCCGCAGCAATCCGGCGACCAAAGTATGGGGGGGAAAGAGGGAAAGAACGGGGCCTGATATGGGTCGAGGAAGACAACCACTCTTCACCAAAACATGGGCGAAGTCTTATGCGAAAGGGGGGGGTCAATGTCGGCGGGTCCCAAAAGGAAAAATGCAGAGGGGAAAGGTAAAGAACCCGCCGGCTCCTTTCCTCGTCTCTAACAATTACCCGGGCGGTCTCCAAAAATGAACGAAAAGTCCATCCCTTAGTCACCAAGGGGGAAAGGTGCTCTGAAAAACGCTGCTGGGCGCTAAGTCCCGCGACAAGCCCAGGCGTTTCGGGGAAAAAAAAATGCCGGGAAGCCCTAACGCGTGGGCCTATAAGAAATCGCTCAACGATCTCTGCGGGCAGAAAAACCCCGCACTATGCCGCAACTTGGGAGGAGGGACGAAAAAACCTGAAACCAGGAAACGCTATTTTGTCTGGAACTCCGCTCGGGGCTTGGGAGGAATGACCCTCACGACGCGGGTTAAGTCATCGCATTACCCTGAGGAGGGGCAACTTCGCTGGTGCGGGTGCGAGTGGAGGGGTAAGGAAAAACGAATGAAATCCAGTCTGGTCAACCGCCTCAAAGACCCGACACAAGTCAACCTCAAAGGGGGTAACGAACGCTGGGACACCGTATCCTACTTCAGAAAGAAGTGCGAGGAGTACGCTCTGGGGTAAGAAACTTCGGTCGCCCTGACCTCCGTATTGCCGCGTCAAACAAACCAAAAGGAACAGGCCTCTACCCTCGAGTCCTCAAAGCTAACCCTTTCAATCCATCTCAGAGAAAAGACTAAAAAGGGAGACTAAAGGTCACTTATGACAAAAATCGGGTAAGTTCTGGCTCAGACAGCATCCCCAGATGTGGGAAATTGAAGCGGCGAATAACTTCTTGGCCACTTCGGGAGAATGAAAGGACGGACCTATGTAGGGAAAAAAAGAACCCTAGGTTTTAGCTAGAAAGGATGGACTCATACGGCCATGGTAGGAAAACCGATGCCGGGACCCCTCACTGAGTCGAAGAAAAAACGCCCAAACTTAAAATAAAAATTCGTCAAAACACTTGAGAAGAAAGAGGTGCAGATGCCATCTGGGTTCACAAACGAGGGCAACCTGGCCAGGGGGTCAACAGAGATTAGATGGAGATCCCAAAAACTTAGTAAGAGAGGAGGCAGCCTGAGGGCACGTGAAGGGACTGAGGGGGAGAAAAACAAAAAAAGTTCTAACCAGCAGGTCCACGCGTCTACAAAGGCGTCCTCCACGGAGCATGGGGGGGGGTCAAGCACTTCTGGGAAGGCATCAGGGGAACCAGTGCCCCAGGAGTGGGCCGAAGAAGGGCACCTCTGCCGGGCGCACGGCGCCACCTGGCTATCGGAGAGCCGGTGATCTCCTGGATAGAGGAAAAATGGATCGAAAAAAGAAAAGAAAACCGGGTCGGTTTGAATCTAAACAACTTCTGCAATCCGGGGGGGGGTATGAGGAATGACAAAAAAATAGGGGGAAAAAGATCGGCGATTAAGCCTGTGCAAACCAGGGGGAGCTGTGCGGCGTTCAATAAATCGGGGGTCGGGGCGGGCGAACGGCCTTAAAGGGGGTGCTAACCGCCGAACTGGGGAGGCGCTAGAAGGAGACGGAAACGGCTGTGTAAAGGCTGTTACCGGACCACGCCCAAAATTTCACCATGAAAAAGTCATTGTCATGCCCTAGGGGGTGGACCAAAGGGGCACCAGCGTCCGTTCATTTATCGATCTCAACAAAAAAACAACAAATGATTAGATGGGGAAAATAGTAGGAAAAAAGAATGAAACCAACCTTCAAACTTAACGGGCACTAACATCAATTCGACGGCCGCCAAAGCGACCTTTTAAGGTTCAGCGGAAACAACTAAACGAGAGTCGTTGGTAAGCTACGAAATGCGGCCGGGTCGAGCCACACTGCCCGAAAAAGGTCTCAAAAAACGGATGACTCCCCAGAAAAAGCACAAGATGTGTTTGAAAGGAAGAACGATCCGGTCGGCGTGGTTATTTCATCAATAAATCGGGCAAGAGAGTTGTCATATCAAACAAAAACTACGACAGCCGGCTTAGGCGTGAGAAAGAAAATGTACCGAAGCTGCAGGGGAGACGCTCGACGATACCGCAAAAGGAAAAGGGAAGGCGCGTGCCATATGTGTAAATCACTTGAAAAAAAACGCATCGGGCCAAAGGGGACGATGAAAAAAAAAAAAAAAAAGAACTGGAATGAACCCCTCAGACCGGGAGCCTTCGGGGGGAGAGAAAAAAAAAAAAAAAAGAGGTGAGAAGACGGACTGGGCACGTCACCTGAAGGAGGGGTGACCAGGGGTCACCGACTTCCTCAAAAGCAGGAAAAAAGAGAGCAGGGCGCACGAGCGCGGCCGGGAACTATAGGAAAGGGGGAGTCAGCTCTCGTTACATGCCTCGAGCCGTGGTCTAAACAAGGTGGAAAAAGGAATGGGGAAGCTCTCCTGGGGAAATCGGGTGAAGGGGCAGTTTGTCCCTGGGTCGAATTCTAGGAAAGATTTGATGGCGACCTCAGGGATCTACCGCATCGCCGCTCAGAAAAAGCCGTGGTTTGCAGCAAGACAGACACGGCAATCTAGGTAGATGGGGGAAAGAAAAAAACGGCTAGCAAAAATTATTTCGGGGGGGAAAGAGACGTAGGCCCAAGATCGCGAAAGACTTGGGGGAAAACCCGGCGTCATCTGATGTGGACTTTGGCAAGGGGCTGCAAGGAGGAGGTAGGGAGCCGGTCCAGCGTCCGCTTCCCCAAGCCTCAGGGAAAAAGCGGCAGGGTTAGGAACGGAATGCGGCAAGCGTCAGGGCCAACGCTGACAGGGGACCAACGGCTATGCGCGTTAGGGATCGGGCCAGTGGCGAAGGAGGGAAGAAAAAACCGGGGGAAGCGAAGCGGCGAAAAGGAGACGAATGGCGAAGGAAATGCAGGGGGACCGACGCGAGCATTCCATGCCAAAAGCACCGAGATTGGTTAACTATGTGCGGGGGGCCAGCGCGATCGGGGGGGAAAGAGTGACGGGTTGTGAGATCATCCTCCCAATGGATCCAAGCAACCGCCAGGAGGAAACCGGAGTTCTTCTTCAAACGAGAACGTAAAAAACCCGCGAAACTCGGCATAAGCTAATCCCAGGGAAAAAGGGGACAGGAGATCGATAAACAGGACTTTACATGTGGGGGAAGGGGGGGAAGTCCAGCGTGGTACGTCGAAATAAATCCGTAGGAGCATGACCGCAAGAGGGTGTTGGCGAGCATCCCCAAAAACTGAAAGAGGCAGGTCAACGCTACGCCTGAACTTAAAAAAAAAAACGTTACCAGAATGCAAAAGAATCAAGGAGAAGGTGTCATCCGGGAGAGAGGAAGGGCACCCCTACGAAAGCTGTCGCCATAGTCCGAGCAAAGCGAGACAGAAAGCGAGCAGTTTGGTCGATACAGAGGGGGGAGAAAAGGACGAAAGCCGGAGAATTTTCTTAAAGAGGGTGGGGTTGGGACGAAGAAGAGCGGTGGCTCTGTTGACCTCTATTGAAACTAAGAAAAAAGACGGAATGACCGGGGTATAAAAAGGGAGGATGAAAAGGTATGTACATTTGGTACTACTTTTGGATGTTAACCCTGAAGCCTCAAGGCTAAACCAGGGGGGGGAGAAAATCCCCGTAAAAAAGCCAGCTGAGTATGTTGCATAAGAAGGCGTCGGTATGATCTCGTTGGGGGATTCTAGAGTGCAGGCGGCTCACATGTGAGGGGGGAAAAAATAAAAGCAGGACAGATTCATCCCTATTATTGCCTTGAATAGAAAAAAAAGCCCCATCGGCACCACACAGTTCGAGAAGCTTGGAGATAAAAAAATACTGAAGATCAACGTCATTAGGAAAGTGTTATTGGCAACGAAACAGCGCAAGGGTTGAGCGTCATTTGTCGAAAACGAAGTTGTGCCGATCTGAACAAGGAAATCATCGCGAGCTCCGATGAAGTTAAAACGGTCGGCCTTATAGCACCGCACGGGGAAAAAGCAGAAAATCGTCTAAGAAGGGGGGGGGGAGGGTCGAATCCTTCCCTTGAGAAAAAGCCGCCAGTTTGGAGTGCCCCAGGGCCGGAAGAAGGCTGAATGGATCGGAACGGGAGGACCAAGAAATCATGACTCGCTTTACTCCCCCTTAAAAAACGAGCTCGGGTAAAACAGGATGAGGGGGAAAGGGGGAAAGCGAAATAGTCCTCTTGAGAACTCAGAAGAAGTTTGGGGTAAGAGAAGGAGCAAACTCAAATCGCGAAACGAAGGGAGGGGGGGCGGGTTGACTCATAAGTCCCACAAGCAGAAGGTCCTGATTCTCAAACAGAGGAAAAAGAGAGATCATACTTCGGGGGGGGACCACGTGCTCAAAGACCTGGGAGGCGAGTTAAGAAAAAAAAAATCGCCATGCGTGGGGAAGGCTGGATAGGAGGGGAAGGGAAAGTCAGAAACAAGAACTAGAGCGGCTCGTCCGTCCATAATCGTGATAGCGCGAGCGTCCGACAACATCGACATGAATCACTAAAAAAAAAGGTCATCAGACATTCGGGCCGTAAGGCACCGCGGGAAGAAATAAAAAAGGCAAAACTGGAACAAAATTTCCCGAACAGTGAAAACGGCGCGCAACGCAGAGCAACTGGAGAAACACGCCGGTGGGAGAAAAACACTTCTGGTGGGTAAAGGCAGCTAGAGAAAAGCCGAAAATTACAGGAGCAGAAGGTGATGCTATTCCCAAGCACCTCAAAGAAAAGGAAAAGGCGGCGACGGAATCGCAATAAGAAAAAAAAAAAAAAAAAAGGAGACAATGGGGGCGGAGGAGGGACTTGTGTCTAGGTTCTAAGGCAACTCGCATCCAGGACCAATCTAAAAAAGACGGGAACTGAATCAAAGGAAGACGACCGAAAACAAGCGCGGGTGCATCACCAAAAAGGGATAACGGAGAAAAAATTGAAAAACCCAGGCCCACTAGAGAAGCGAAAAAGCAGAAAAGGAGGCCGTAAGAAAAAAAAAGTGGACAGGAAAGAATTCCCGGAAAGCCAAAACAGAAGAAACCTGAGCTACCGTAAGGGAAAACTCCTATATTATCAAGGACCGGCTTTCGCGGGCAGAGAGACTGCAGGTGGGTGACAATCGCTCCAGAAAGAGGCGCACATCGGCCGGACCAGCAGGGGGGGAAAAAAAAAAGATACACAGGACCTTGTTGAACTGGAAGCGGGCCTCGAGAGAAAAAAAAGGCGAAGCCCGAAAGCACGCAAAAAAAGGGAACGCGAGGGAGGGGAGGGGGAAAGGGCGTGCTCACGGAGTCTCGGAAAAAACGACTTTGAAGTGGTCAAAGATCGCAAACAAAAAAAAAAAAAGAAGTCGAGCGCTGCTTGATACGACCACGTAGACGACCGGCCTTAACCCAAACCGAGCAGCGCGGCTGGCGCTACAAAAACCAAAGGGGACGCTCTTAAGGGGTGGGGTCATTCCTTTAAGCGAAAACGAACTACGTCCTTGGGGAGGGAGGACGCGCCGGAAGTCTGCGCAACGGCCTCAAAAAAGGAAAAGAAATAAGGGCTGGGTCCAACTTCACCGCCACACAAAAGGAACTCGTGCTGTCACAGGGAAGCGGAGGTGTAGACATGAATGGAGTGGGAATCAGAAGACCCTGAGCCTCAGCGCACCAACTTTCTCGGTCTGGGTCTAAATTTCACATGGGTCTTAAAACGAAAATGCCACGACACGGTAAGGCGAAAGAAAACAAAGGAGGGAATCACCGCAGACTTCACCTCATCAAGTGACCGTTAACCGTCCAAAACTCAACGAAGCGTGGAAGGTCGGTCCAGAAGGAACCTCCCGAAGGGAAAAAACAGACTTCCCCGACCAGAAATCAGCCCGGTCCGGCAAGAAAGAGCGATACATATGCTACGGGGCCTAAGAGGAGAAGGCAACGGGGCTGAGCCCGGGCAGAAACATCAAGAAAATTGGCACTTGGAGGGGGGAGGCTGAGGATCTCAAATTGGATCAGTAACGTCGAGGCAGGTAGTATTCCCCAAAAGACTTTGGGGGGGGGAAAAAAATCAGAACAAACGGGGGAAGCGAAAACGCCTTTCTGAAGGAAAATTTCGCAAAAAAAAAATGGAGGCGCTATCCTCATTCCCGGGGAACGTCGCAAGTAGGCTCCAATCCCGTGCAGAGGAAATAAAAAGGAGGGATCCCACCGGCCCCCTGCTAAACGTTCCATGGCGAACGAGAAAAAGGGCCTCCTCTAGGTTAGAGATGACAGAAAAAAATGGCTCCGGAAGGACGGAACTGGGTAAACGCAAAATTGTGACAAAAGAACGGGTTTGGAAAACATTTTGAGCACCTTGCAGAGGGGCCAAGACTCCGGGGAAGAAAAAAAAAAACGTGAAATACAGACGTTCAAACGCCGCAATAGGCCCTTTGGAAAAGCACTATGGAAGTACCAACCTCATTCAAAGGCGCCACGGGGCCAAAGGAATCGCAGAGGACGGAGAGCACAGGAAGTCGGAAACCTCGCCCTGGTGCGCCCGCTAGCCTGGCCCGAAACGGGGGGTACAGCCCACAACTGATTCACGAGCGGTGGCGGGAGAAAAACCAGAAAAAGGATCGGTTATGTGAAGGCGGCACAGACACAAGAGCGGCGGGAGTTCATCAAGGGGGCCGGGTGCGGGCGACGTGAAAACCGGGAAAGGGAATCTAAACTCGACCTAAAGGGCACGCATCTCTGAAAAGGAGCATGACCGGTCGGACCTTCGGTGGGGCAGAAACGTCACTGCTGAACGGCATAGGTCATCCAGACTCGTTTGGGGGCACCGGTAGGGGTGGGAACAGTACAAGATTCTCTCTTCCACACACACAACTTATTATTAAAAGATAATAAAAATAAAGGGGGGGACCATTAAGGAAAGGTAAACGGCTAGTCCTTCTTCGGGCCTTCAAAAACTCAATTACAGCCAATCTTTTGTCCACATGGAACAAACGCACCTCAACTACCCGCTCGAAACGAAAAAGGGGGGGTCACAAAAAAGTCAACCCTCCCCGGAGCTTTTACAAAAGAAAAAATTTAGAGCACAACAAGGTACACCCCCTGCCGGACACGAACAACGTGAACGGGGCGTTAAAGAGATAGTGGGTTGCATCCGCCTCAGAGATCCTGGGGGGGGTCAGTGGGTACATAAAAAGGATGTAGTTAAAGGGTCATAGCGGACACCCGATAGAGCTTGGTCGAAATCAACACAATACAACTGGAGGGTAGGCAGCCTCCCAAGCGAGACTGACGATGCAGGTAGGAAAGGGCAGAGTACCCTCCGGTTGGGCCGAAGAAGCGCAGAAGGAAAAGGGCCAAAGGGTGTGGGGGAACGGGGGGGAACACATCCGAAACTGGTATGCGGCTGAAGCTGGGGAGGAAGGACCAGATCATCATACAATCCCAAAGAAAGCCTGACCGCCGGTGAGGACCACCGGGCTCGGGGTTGTAACCAGGCGCCAAGGGTTGGTGCGCAAATCAAAATCGCGAAGCTGAGGAAAAGAGGCCACATGCCGGGGGGGCGCTCCTGAAAGGGGGTCAATCACTTCGGTGACCGATGAGCGCCCGGGGGGGGGGTAGAGGGCAGAGAAATGCAGCTAAAAATCTGTTTAAAAAAGAACGATCGCTGGCGAAGAAAAGAACAGTAATTGCGTATCGGGGAGAGGAAACTGTTTCTGGAAAAAAAACCCTCGTTCTTGACAGTTCCTATCTTTGGCTCAACTACAATGGAAGAGGACATTGGAGCATTGGCCACCACTGGGAAATCTATTTGAGTCGGGGGCAGCAAGGGATAGCGGTGACTATAACTGGACATCAGATACTCTATCTTCTTTGACCCCAAGTGAACAGCAGAGCGAAGGCCAAGGTCAACGATGGTAGAAGGGGATCGTAATGTTCAGGCTCTCAAATCAGGTCTCCCGATCCCCAGCGGCAGACTCAGACCGGTGAAAACGGTCGGGACTTTTAAAAGGTCAGAGAGAGAAGGGTAGGATGACAAAGTTTTCTAGGGGGTGAATCGTAATCAGACGTTAATTTTTTGCCATCAAATTAAACTAAACTTCCGCAGGAAGCTGAAATATTTTTTTGTACTGGAAGACAGTTCTTCGAGAACTGGGTAGCGGGGATCATTGCAAAGAAAAGCCGCCGAGAAGAAAGGAGAATCCACCTAAAGTTTTCCATGGGGGAAGGTAATTCCAGCCCCAAAAAACCGCCGTCGCCAAAAGGGGTCGTGGG
>Ga0179593_1703273_pt1 | contig 22721 bp, 20 predicted proteins | sample CZODoug2_1_08_16_FD_185931 | JGI IMG/M metagenome (GOLD analysis project Ga0179593, IMG submission 185931) | Vadose zone soil fungal communities from Angelo Coast Range Reserve, California, USA - CZODoug2_1_08_16fungal (PacBio error correction) | ecosystem: Environmental > Terrestrial > Soil >...
TCGTTGCGTCTTCGGTGGGGACCAGTCCTCTTTAGGGGTAATCCGGGAGACTAACGGCCACCTTCTACTATCATGTAAAGTCAGGAGGGACAGATTGAACTGTGCTTCATGAAAACGGGCATATCGTACGACTAAGTGAACCAGACCGGACAGGTATCATTTGCAATTTCAACAGAAGGCACTGAGATGGCAGGAGAACAGCCATCTCCTATGCAGGGGAGCGGGGAAAGGACAACTCGACCACAATCTTGCGCGGAAAAAAAGTAACGTAAGCAAGGACGACGAGTCGTGCTCGTGGGGAATAAGGCCTTTGACTGGAAAAGTGACTGATACATTTAGACCCTTTGACCAACTCGAGTGAGAATTCGCATGAATTAAGCAACCTCGTCAGGATGTCTCTTGAGGGGTGTTAAAGCGATAGTATTTGAGTCCGTTCGATAATGAGGACCAGGAGGGAAAGAGCTAAGTCTATCCTGCTCTCTAAAAGAGGCTGAAAGGAACTTCAGTCGCTTGACTTCGGAGATCTCATCAATTGCTATCCCGCCGGCGAAAAAACCGGCCAGCAGCGCGCAGCTCTCCCAATTGGGGTCGTACCTAAAGAATCAACAACCAGAGAAAAGCGAAAAGGCGTGTCAGAAAGGAGGGTCTCATCAGCTTGCACAGCGGGAAAATGGAAAGGGGAAAGATCCAGAAAACAGTGCGATTCTGGAACAGGGCGACGGGAAGCACCAAGTGAAAGACGAGTCTTGTGTATCGCGTACCTGCTGAGGGCAAAAGAACGTCATCCCCCGAGGCACTGCACGAAAGAACAACAGAAAATCAACACCGGAAGTTGGATGAGAAGAAGGGATGTGGCCTAAGGCAATGGGGTTATGGGGTCAACGACCAAACAGTCAGTTGGCCCGAGGGAAGGCTTCAAAAACACGAAATAATCTGAGCCTCAGGGCTCGAGAGGTACTTCAACGGGGAAATTCACCACGTTGTACACCAAAGGGGAAGAAAGGAGACCAAACGTACCTCCCGTGAAAAAAAAAAAACTAAAGGGGTTTAAATCGACAAGGAGGGATGATTAAGTCACTTCACTGAAATCGAGGCGGTGACTTTCCCAAACACGGCCTGCCGTTTTGTCATCGGGATGCGTGGGGGTCCAAAAAAAAAACAATCGAAGCTAACGCCCAGGCGGGTAGGCCTTCTTCCCTTGGACCAGGGGAGGGGAAATAGAGGAAAAAGAGTCCCCGATCAATTAGGGCCAAGAAAGTAGTTATTTAGGACTGGTGAAATTGCTGTTTTCGTAGCTGGAAAACGCGGTACCGTACACTTTGTAACCGGGATCGGGGGGCCGCTGGGTCAGATTACTCGCTCGCCAAAAAGAAGCCCCCCGGGGCGGCGCTCCTATTGTAGGAAATGGCCGGAACGAATTGTAGTGGTCTCGGAAAACGAATTACCTAATGCCCGTGTCTCATATGGGGCAAGGGGGAGGTCCACAACTCAGGTAAGAGAGATTGACTGTATGTATCCTGGCCAGGAGAAAAAACGGCCCGTGAAATAACTTATGCTCCCTTCGCGGACGTCAGGGACAGGTTCTTGCACTGAAACTCAAAATCAAGGGGATTGATTTGAAAAATTTCTAGGCAAGCTTTTCACGGAAAGTAAAGCCCGAAAGTCTTCTGGTCTTCCTTAGGAGGGTTAAGGTAGACATATAACCGACGCCGATCAGAAGGGTAGTGTTTGCGGCCTGAAAAGCAAATACCCGTGAAAAGAAGTGCTTGCTGAAAAAAATTGGCTCGAAAGTTGGGGGACACGTCCGTGCGGGGGTGGCGCGAGTCCCAAGTCTCTGTCTCGGAAGTTGCCCGTGGGGGAGGAAACCTCAAAGGTCTGCGAAACAGGGTGGGAAGCTAGGAGCGTCCGAAGGGAAATGGTGGCTTGGTAGAATCGAACGCCGGAGGAGATACGAGTCCAGCTCTCGTTGGAGGGGGTGGGAAGGGAACGAATAGTATTGGGGGGGTCGGGGGAAAGGGCGTCTTTGTAGAGGCCTAGCTCGCCGAAGGACTCCAACCCGAGGTCCAGATAACAAATCAATTAGGAAATAGGAAGGGGGGTCTAACAGATCCAGTCAGACTGCTCCTGAAACCAAGGAACGAAAGGGAAAGGCACACGCCACCCGGGGAGGCAATCGCGGGAAAGAAATCCAAAAAGTGAAAGCTTGAACCAAGAAGGCATAGCCTGGGGGACCCGTATAAGGCCTGAAAAGTAGGAGACGCACAGAAAGGGCTGTCCCTCTGCCTGCCGGGGAAAAAAATAAGAACGGAGGACTGTAAAAAAGGGAAATCATGAAACAAGTCGGAATCTACATCAAAACGTATCGGACCAGGGGAAAAGCAGGAAAAGTAGGTCAAGTTCCTACGGACCAGATCGGAACAAACAGAGGAAGGGGAAAAAGTCTCAAACTCCGCTCGCCGACCTGAAAAAGGAGTTTAAATGGAGTACGTCTTCAAGATAGTAAATGTCGGGGGATTAATGGTGTTCCTCCTGCGCCCGAAAACTGAACAAAATCGAGGGGTCAGGCAACGGAAGGGGAAAGACCGGGGGGGAAAGGAACTACCGAGAACAAAATACGGGGGTCAGGATGAGAGGTAAACTACGTCGGATGCGGTTGTGTCATACATGAATGATTTTTTGCTGAATGACCGCTTGGATCTTTGGTACGAAATCGAGGTCACTTAAAGGTAGTTCATTCCTTACTATTTTCGGAGTCTCTTTTGGTAGATTCCGCCTTTCTTTTCCTTCATTCTTTTTTCCGGATGACACGAGGCAGTCAAACGGCCTAAAAAAAAAGATCGCAAGCGAGGAGGTCAGTTAAAACATCAGAAGTTCTGCACCCTGAAAGGAGGCACCAAACCACTCCCCCCACTACCCTCTAATCTATGAAAAAAAAAGGAGATTACTTAGTTGGAGAGGGAAAAGACGAGACCGAACCGGCGACCATCGGTGCCATTCTTTAGATGGCGAGTCGCAGTAGCCTCGCTGTGGTGACTGCAAATTCTAACAGGGGGGGGAAATCCAAAAAGGCCTGGCAGGCTCACCGTCTTCAAATTAATCGGAGGAAAGCTCAAATTGACTTTATAAAACCTATCCTGTGAGTCAGGAGGACGGGGAATTCAAGGTGCCCTCTCGGGCAACTCCGGTGTATGCCAGCGTCCCTCCTGAGTTCATGAAGGATTATCTTAGAGGGGGGGCCAGTCGGGATTCCCGAAAAACGAGAGTTAACACAACTTTTGCTACCCATGGAGGGGTGATGAGTGCGGGTGACCGTAAAAAGCAAAAAAGACAATCTAAACCTCTCCAAGCCTCCATCCGGGGAGAGTGGCGATGCTTTGAAAGGCTTCAACGACCCGCAAACAATTTGACAGGAATTAATCCTTCTGACAAAGATCGAAAAAATAGGCGTGGGAACCACATTATAAAAAAATTTACTCCGAAGACATAACCCTCCGCCTCCCCTTGGGACTTTTTTTGAGGAAGATCTGGGGGGGAAGCACGGGGAAAGGAGAGGCCGACAAATCCAGCAAGGTAGATGTAGGGGGAAAAGTTTTTGCAATCGCGCTGAGTTCACAAAAAGTTGATAGATGGGGCGGAAACAAGGGGGGCCTAAGCCGGTTCGAGACTGCGGAGAGGGAGGTTTGTCGGCATAAAACAGGCCTAAAGGTGACCACGGAGGCCCAGGCGGCGGGGGCCGGAAGGAGGCACATGGGAACCCGTGGTCGTGGCTAAAAGCAAGAGTGGTAACAAGGCAGCAAGGAGCAAAAGGCAACCTCTGTTATATTACGTGAAATGTTGTTTGCTGTTTCTTTTTATTTTCGATAGAAAACGCCCAAGTCTGACAACCTGTGTTGTGTTAAGGCGGAAGGAAGGGCATTGCGGGCAGCGACGTATGCTGAATAATAGGAAGTACCACGTCGGGGGAGATTTGGTTGGGCAGGCGAGCGTGCATGGAAGAAGGGATCTGAACGACAAATGGATTTACACACAAAACAGGGCAATGCACTAAAACTGCTCGAAGCGCAGGAGAATGGGCGGACTCCGGGAGGTTGAAGCCCCTCCGGGAACTTGTGTCAGAAAAACCACACTTGGACGGAAGATTCGAGGGCATTCAAAGCGGAAAAGGAAAGAGGGGCTTTCCAGTACGTAATTCTAAGGTCCAAAAGGCTGTAGCGGAATGAAAGCGGGAGATTGCAACCTCCCGGAAAAAATGGAGACGTCACTAATGTCAGGCACACGACAGGGATTAGGGAACGTCCTCATATTTAAGCCTCCGATCGCGAGGCAAAGGGGAGCTCTGAAAAAAGAAAAAAAGACACTCACACCATTCGCATGGGACCTAGGGAAAGCGAGGGACTTTTGACCGGCTCCTCGGCTTCAGTTGGGTCTCAACAAGGGAGCGAACTAGGCATGCGCCTAAAGTCAAGGACACACTATCTCCGTCCTAGATAAGAGAAGATATTCGGAGAAGAAAGGGGCGCGAGTGTTTGTGGAGAGGGTGCGTGAACAAAAAATTAGTTCCAACTTGTCTACGGAGGGAGGATGTGCCGCGAGGTACGTTCAAAGAGGGCATGCATTGAAAAAGCCCACACCTTTGGGAGAAATAAAAAGAAACGGCCGAGGGGGGCGGGTTCGGGACGGCCCCACGTGCACTGAAACGGAGTCGTGCTCAACGTCGGAAAGAAGGATCGGACGGACGGAAGGTAAAAGGGCTGGAAGAAACCTCGGCAGAGCTGCCTTCCGGCGAAAAAGTGAATAGGAGGGTGCCTACACACATGGTAAGGCAAAGGGAAAGAAAAAGTGAAGGATCTAACAAAAAAGGCTTGAAGAGCATCCAAAAGATTTATTATTAATACGATATAAGAATACGAAGGGGCCTCAACGTCCGGGGTAACATTCCTCTGGTGGGGAAAATCCATTTATGCCGTACAGGAAAACTTCCGAAAAGAAACCTGAAATCATGAACGCATTACTACAACTTCCGTAATAATGGGATCACCAGGGGGGGAAGTGAGCCCGTCATGGACGGGGAGACAAACACAGCCTCCCCTCCCACCTCAGAAACTTATAAGTAGGTCCACGGGGGGGAAAAAAAATTATCAAAGGGGACCTCAAAAAATACTTAATTAAAATATTAAAATTTGTATATCCTAAAGCTGAAATAATCTAGAGGAGAGACTTCGGCTCGTCCCAAAGAAACCCTCCAAGGAAGTCCTATAGGAAATTGTGACTTTCCATATACAGGGGGAGGGAGGAGGATCCTCGCAACTGAAAGGGAGAGGGGTCAAATGCATCCTCAGATTTCCTTTCGTCAGTGAGGCTGAAGGGAAGACTGGAAGTGAACTGCACGAATTTGTCCATATAGTTCCTGCATACATGAAGGATACCTGTGACGCATGCCGGGGGACTTTCCCATTATGTCCTCAATTCTATTGTGAGTTTCAAACGAAGGAAAAGAAAGTGGAGGAAAACCTACGCGGGTCGACCCACCTATGAAGCACTTCTTGGGGGGACTGACCAATTTTCAGGTTCGGAACATGAGGCGGCAACAAGTACCACTTCGGTTAAAAGGTCCCTCGAACTCCGCGAACAGAGGTGAAGGGAAAAGTGCCTGAGGCCCGTCGTCACATGAACCCACCTGTTCAAAGGGAAAACGGGAAAAAGGGGAGACAAAAAATTAAATTAAGGTCGAAAATAACTCACCCGTAACGCCGGACCGGGGTTCGGGGGATGAGGGAGAGTTAAAAAAATCGTAGTCGCAAGACTTACATAATTCTACACCTTCCCGGGGAGAGAAAAACAATTTGTGGGAAGAAAGAAATGTGAGGCGGCCCATCGCGGCAAGGGGGGGGGAGGGGGGAACGGGACCCCGAACACAAGCAGTTTTGAAAACATGAATGTGGATGGGGGGGAACCAGTGAAGAAGTAATCGCACTCAGCCACTAAGTTCGTCCTCAGTTCAACAGAGTACCACTACCACGGGGCAAGTGGGTCAGGACGCACGACGACACGGTAGGGGAAAAAAAAGGGGGGACGATTATCACATCAGATTGTCTATCTTGAAAAGTGCAGGGGTCCAGAAAAATCTCGTAAAGACATTACGTGAAACCCCACGAGATCGAGGGGGGAATGCTGTGAAGTTACTGACCCTCACACCTCGAAGGGGGGAGAGCGAGGGGGGGGAGCTGGAAGGACGACCACTGCATAGAGTCCACTGGCGACCCCCGCGCAAACACTGCGCAAGGGTAGGACAGTTGGGCAAGGCAGCATTCATGGGTAGGAAAAAGAGTGGGAAAAAAAAAAAAAAAAAATTAGAAGCTCCATGCCTGGATAGGAACTGTGTAAAAGGGTTGAGGGGGTTGTAGCCTATGACGAGGGAACCAGGGGAAGTAAACACAGGGTTTCTTGCCATTAGTGATGGCCCTAGGGTAGTAAAGGGTACACTGCCCCCAAGCACTAAGACGTGGCGGGTAAGGGTTCGGTCATTTCTAGCTACTGGGAAACAGTCCTGAGTTGGGAAAAAAGCCAACTTTTGTGACCGCGCGCGGGAGAATCCTCTTGAGGGATACGCGGACGACAACACGTAATCCTCCCATCTTTCCTCTAAGAAAAGGGAGGAAGAGGGTGGGGCATCGGGACGGCCTTGGGTATCTAGCAGATAAGAAGACTTAGCGGCTTCCTGGTGATGATGAGGGGGGTGTCCAGGGGACCTCGAAAAAAACTAGTTGAGCACGCCAGAAAGACTAGAACTTGCACTGCCCCACTGATAAATCAAAAGGGGAAGGCGGAATAGTTTGGTTTGTCCTAACAGACCAGAAAAAGGAAGGAGGAACTAAGAGAGGACGGGGCTGGGGGGTTGGGAAAAACTTAACAATTCCCTTCTGTGCTAAAGGGGTCCAAAAGCATAGTGGATGTTTCTGAACGCCCATCTGGTGAAAAGAAACGTGTGCCCAACATCCTTACCACCATCCACGGGAAAGGAAAGGGGCGAGAAAAATCCGAAAAGAGAGAAGAATCGGAATTTACTTATCAGAAGGTCTACCAAACGGGAAAACCAAGGAAATGCAGAATCCCAAACATACGCTTGCTTACCACCCACCCGGCCTATCCTGTAGAACACGTATCGACAATTACCACGGGGAAACCGAGTTGGATGAAGAGACGGAGGGCGTATCCGGGTGGTAAGGAGACACTTTGAGGTAGTTCGATGTGGACGTGCCCCAGTAGAGGACATATGTCGGGAGCTACCCTGGGAAGGACTCGAGCGTAAAACGGAAAACATGGGATGCGAAAAGAACAGGTAAAAGGGGGAACGTAAAGAGAAAAAAAGTTCGAACGCCTTTTTTAGGAAATGCCGGTGGGAAGCTTTAGAGACCCCAAGAAAGGGAGGGTAGAACGCTTTTCACTCTGTGACCGGGAGAAAAGCGCTGAGAAAACTTTATCTTCAGTGGAATCTGAGGGGGTCTCTTTCTGAGAACAAGTCTTCGTTCTGGTCGGGATTCCTCCTGGAAAGCATCCCTGGGATGGGGGGCTTCGAGTTTCCTCACTGGGTGGCTTCATTCATCTAAGCGTTAATAACGGAGGGTTCGCGTGGGGAACTCAAGGCGGAAAATAATGTGCCCGTCTGCATTCTTAATGACTGCTGTGAGAATCACGAGGAGGGAACATGGGAACATTGAGTATATTCGCAGACATTTAGGGGGGCCCCAGCTGGAGAAAATACATGGAGTGATAAAAATTGTGTGGTTCCGGTTTCACTTATTGCGAAGGTTTACGATCCAGTTGCTTTTAACATTCCTTCATTAGAGGGGAATGGTGTTCACCGGTTGGATTTCAGATGGGGCCCGCTCACCGCAAAAAATAGCGAGAAAAGGTGACTCCTACTTAAGGGACCTGTGTCAGAACAAGTCCAACGAACAAAAGGGGAGGATCAGTAAGGGCAGTGAACGTTAGCGAAGACTCCTCCAAAAAATAGAAAAAGCTTGGGAATCGCTTGCCAGGAGCCACCCCGGCGAGTAAACGTTTCTAGTAATCTGGCAGAATCCGAGGAGGGAAAATAGGACCTTGGTCAGCCCTTCCGTTACTATTTCCAACGAACGAAGGTTGGAGTGGAAAAATGCTGACTAGCAGGGGCCGTTATGTCAAGCCTGAGGGGAGAAAGGAGGTCAACAGTTCAGGGGGGATCTTATCAAGGCCAGTCGCATGAAAAATCACCTCGGACAGAACCACTCAGTCGTACCGTTAATTCTGGCGGAGGGTGGCGGAAGAAACGAAATCTGGGGGAAGTCAGTCTACACGCCCTCTGACTGAAAAGAGGGAGTTTGGAGAAGGGTGACAAGAGGGACAACAATTACCTGTATGAGGTTGGAAAATTTGGGGACAGATAAGAGGCGGGTAGTCTAATCTAAAACATGAGGAAGAAAAAGAGGCATTCAAGTGAACACTATGACTACCAGCTTCAAACTGATGAAACGTTTATATATTTCATGAGGTTTTCGGAAGGGACAGGAAGAAATAAAGTACTTAACATTCGGGTTGTTAAGGGTTAGACCGCGACACCTTAAACAGAAACGTTATCGCGGGTCTAACAGTTACTACTTTGTCATGTTGTTCCGTTGTGAGGGAAACAAGACACGGAACTATTGACCCATTCAAGGAGGGACGGGGGAGCGTAGTGGATGAGAAGGCAGTTTTCCACAACCGTGGTCCGGGTCATCTGAAAGGAATAAGAGAAGGGAAAGAACGTGCGATAGCGGTCCGTGCCTGCTACACCGGTCAGGGCCAGAAGGGGGGGGGGGGGTGGGCAAAGGGGGTGCGGGGGGGGGAAAGGTTTGGGGAAAAACCAACCAGTCCTATCCAGCCGGGCTTTTGCCGAATGGGGGGGAGGGGGGAAAAAAAAAGTATGTATGGATGGCCGGGAGAAGAAACGACGTGGAGGAGGAAAACTACGAAATTACGAGCTACCTCTACGCGCGCCTTCTGGTAGTGAACCACGCGTAGATCCGGAGAGTCGTGGGGGGGAAAAGGTCCGTGTTGGCCTCGGTGGGCAAAGCGATACTAAGGGCGAGGGTCGGTTAAAACTGAATTTTTATCGATGAAGGGAGGAAAACAAAATGTGAGTGGAAGACGAAAGCGTGAAACTCCACCGGGTGTCTCGTTAATGCTTCAGGTCGAGGGTAATGCGGCAGGGCTAATCACCTGACGGGGGGGTCCGCTGGGGGGATTGATGAGCAAGGACAAAAGGCATGAACTCCAGGCTCGAACCCCTCTATAAAAGAAACAGTTGCACATTCGTTGCAGTCTCTAAGTAACGAATAGTCTGCATAGGCACAAATCAAAACCTAGCGGGGAAAACATTACAAACGTACAGGGGGCCGTAAGCTCTCCTCGCGGAAAGCGGACGTTATCTTCAAAAGAGGGGGTCTTCTGGCTTAATGTTTGTTGGCTGTTCGGTTCTAAGGGGGAGTCTCGTGGTCCACTTCCCAGAGCTCGAAGTCTATCAAATAGGCGCTTCCAGACGGCTACATGACTATTTTCGTCGGCCTCGGGAAGATCGAAATTGTTTCTAAAGACGGGGGGAATCGCCCAAATGCTACTTCTTGATGGCCTCAGGAAGTAAGAGGCAAGGTGTATGGGAAGGTTCACGTCTTCCTCTACTGTCGTACAGGAGGTGGGCGGGAACCTTCCTCGGGTCGGTAGGGCGCAGAATACAAGTCTTCTGGGCGTGAGAAAGACGGTCGGCAAAGCGGAGGCTGAACGGGACGGATGATCCTTATACATGCAGGGCGGACTTGCCCTGGCTGGCGACGGCCAAGAAAAACGGAACCTGGGTCCTCCCGGCTTGGCAAAGTACACCAATATAAAACCGTAGCTCTCCTCGGACCGTAGGAGACCGCTCTCTAAAAACACCCACAACGGAAAAGGAGGTAATCGCTAAATTACTCAGAAAATCTCGCGTAGGTTGGGGAAACTGCATCGGCGCACACACCATGGGAAGAAAAACCCGACGATCGTCCTTCTCCAGGCCGGGCACCCGATAAGTAGGACCTACTTACAGTTGGAGAGGAAAAGTTTCCTTTACAGAGCGCTTCATAAACTGTTAGTACGAATTCCGGAAGACAGGGGAAACAACGATACCACTTAGGGGATCTTCATCAACCAGTTTCAGAAACACCTGAGCTACCTAGGCTTAGGGAGTATGCAAGTGGATATTCTGGACTCAGGAGAAACCAAGAGTCAATCTCGTCTCAAAGAGAGGGACTGGAAGTCCTGGCGGAGAAGGAGTAGTTCTTAGACTTTGGTGAAGCTGGAGGCGAACAGGTCTAGCATAGAACGAAACAGAGAAAGAGCGGATTAAAAAGAGGGCCGAGGAGGGGGCGGAAGGGGACGTAGCGAATGGGGGCGGTGAAGGGAAGTGGCAATATCGGGACGAGACAGAAGCGCTTCCGTAAGGAGGAGAAGGGGGGTTCAGGAAGTCTTAGTTAGTGTGTAGAAGCATCCATTGCATAAAATCAAAAAAGAAAACCGACGGGGCAGGGGGGAAGATTTCAATATCTAAAAATTGCTCTAAAGTAGGGGGCTGGAAAGCGCGGCATAAAAGACAACGTTTCACCCAACTCAATACAGCAACACCTCTCTACAGGCTTTCAAAACTCTCCTTCGCTTGAAGGCCAACCCACCAGCGGAAAATCAAAACCTTTCGATCAAACCAAGCGCGGACGCGAAGGGAGCAGTCCCCAATACAAAAACTCCCGGGAGGGAAAGCCGGCGGGCGTCTAAGGAGGGGGGTCATCACGGGGCGCGCAAGGAAGACCATTACATAAGTTAACTCAAGCTTCGAAAAAAAAAAAAAATGGGGAGGGTTACGGATGCTTCAAATCGGCAGGGGGTTTTCGTTAAAAGTCAAAGAAAAAAACCAAGCAAGTTTGGGGGACCGAAGGGGAGTAAGAACTTACAACTTCAGGGGTCTTAAAACAGGGGGGAAAGGAGTGAAACTACCAAGTGTGATCCAAACGGACGAATCCGAGACAACCTATTTAAGGAATCAATTAACCCGTTATTGAGAATTCACGAAAAGAAAGTCCATGACTACCATTCTTTCAAACCAACAAGATCCCCGTTGAACGGTGGGGATCGCGTGAAGGTCCAAGCACCGGAAAATAAAGAGTGACCCCATTCTGGCGGTTGGGGCCAAGGGCTAAAAGAGAAACAGGGACTGGGAAAGTAACGATCCCGGGCGCCCGCTCAAGGAAGGGAGGGTGGTAGCATTGGGGGGCAAAATTCCATTTGGCTCAGACGCCGATTTAAGACAGAGGAGAGAAAGGGAAGTCCTGTGTACCAAAAATGGTCGTTGACTCCAGGTATGACCGGTAGCACATAAGGGGTCGAGGAACTGCCTCAGGGGGGAATTTACGGGAAAACCTGGGGGGGTAGCTCAAAACCGGGCGAACTCAAAAGCTGGGGGAAGTGCCACGGCCAGCGGTGAAACTTGCAAGGGGAAGGCAAAAAGGAGAAGCCTTATTGCAATGGACACGTGCCGAGGGCGAACCCTCTGAAGTAAAAAAGCGAAAAAAGCGCTGGCTCAGCACTCCAAAAAAGGACCAGGTTTCGCTGAACACTAGGGAAGAACTTAAGGACAAGGCAAAAAAGACGAAAAACAAAATCCCGTCCTGTAGATATAAAAGGGCCACATATAACTAGGTCACAGCGTCCTGTTGGGTGAAAGGTGAGGTGGAGGGAGAGTAGGGTAAACCCACTCGAGTTGAATGTGGGAACGAAGAAGGCTGCGCACTTGAAGTCAAAGGCGCCGAGTGGAGAGAAGGGGGGTCCGGAACATTTCCTATAGTCGTCGAACGGGGAGAGGAAATAGGTTGGGCGTGTGTAGGGCAACGAAACTCACTGGGAGGGGCCGTGAGTTTAGGAAGGGGACTGCCTAAAACACGTTATTGATATTTTGAGTGACAAAGGGCGCCTACCTTTACCGACCCTAATAACCAGGAAGGACGGGAGAGGGCAAAGGTCAGGTCGAATCTATCCACGGGTAAACTAAAAGCATGAACCACCGCACAGCTCAGCAAGAAGGAGAAGCAAGGAAAAAAAAATAAAACTTAGTAATTGGTTACCCAACACCGCCAGCCCGACTGGTTATCGCGTACTCACATAAATCAAACCAATTCCAACGGGGAGTCATTTCCACTCAAAAGGGCCAGACGACTAACTAAGTCGATCCTCGCAAAAGGGGAAAAACCAGAAAATACATCTTCAAAAAGGGCAGGTCAAGAAAGGGGGAGAGGGACCAGGAAAAACTCCGTTTGTTCAGGCCGCCGCTGGGCTCACACAAAAAGAATAGGGCCGTCTCGGCCGGAAGGCAAACAAAAAAAGGATCAAAAAGGTCGACCATGACGTGTACGGTGCCAGGTGACACGGGAGTGTGGGTAAACTGCGTCTGTTGAAAATTCCTTCAAGTGGAAGAAGAATTCGGGTGGGAGAGGAACTGGGAAATCCTAAGGATTGCCGAAAAGATTACATGATTCCCTTCTGTTTGGGCTCAACGAAAAGGAATGATATTGGGGCAACCGGAACTGGAGACCAACGCTGGCTTCGGAGTGTGGTAGCAAATAGGGGGGAAGTGAAACTTTAATCTGGATCTCAGACGGTCGGAGAGAGGGATCTTGAGGTCCTCCGGTACTGTGAAATGGCGGGAGGAGTACCTTATTTGTGCTGGGGGTGGTAAAAAGGTTTCTTAAAGTGATCAAGGAGGGAACTGCCGGGCCTTCTCATCCTACCATTGGGGGGGGGAACGTTATTTGAATTTCAGTCGAACACCTCCACCCCGTCCAGGGTAAGGAAACTTTCGCAGACTTGGGGCGCAGTGGAATGGGAGCCCAAGTAAAAAGACTAATAAGGGGACAAGGCTATCAGGGCAGTGAAAAGGGAGAGCCTAAGCCCTATAGCACACACTCGCTGGGTGACCCGGAAGGGGTGGACAAAAAACGAAAGACAAACAAAAACCAACACGTTTTAGGATGCAAAATCTGCATCTGAGGGCGCGGCCGCGGGCCCCGGGGAAGGGTTGTGAGAGACCGGGGTCAAGATAGCTTTTCTTCGGTTCCAGACCCTAAAGGGGTGGTGCTCGTCCCGGCGCCGACACGGCATATGCAGAGGGCCTTGCTTCCCAGCCTGGTGGGTAGATATCTGAAATACCAAGAGTGATTTAGTTATGAAACGAGTTTGGACATTGCCTTTCAAAAAAAAGCAATGGAAGACACAGCTTCTGGACCATCTCTTGAGAAACCGGGTAGTATTTACTCTGGTTTCGGATAACCACACAAATTAAACGTCTTGCATTACTAACGAACGAGTACTTCTTCTCTGGGGATGGAGCTTCAGGGAAGGAGTCAACAACCTGCAAGATTCTGGGGATCTCTCCTATACTGCATGATCTAATAGAAAAAAAAGTTCGGGCAACCGCCCATGGCAAAGGTCCCAGAATGGCGCCAGAAGTGGGACACGCAGAAGGGTTGAACCAGGGAGTAAGGGTTTATGCAGAGCGTTTCAGTAGATGACACAGGGCCGCCAACGCCAAAGGGGGAGAGATGGATCGATGTTGCAAGGGGGGTCGGGGATCCTCGTCATCACACCAGAACGAAACTCAGACCGTTCAGATTTTTGTGGTGACTGTCCGTTACTTAGATACTGGTACTATCGCAATGTCACCGTCAAACCGAAAGGTAACGAAAACGGGAACCCTTATTCCCGTACTGGACTTGTTCGGGTAACGTGATGGTGGAAGGAACCGGGGGGTGTACACCATTTTAAGGGGTCAGACGGTCCCTGCTAAAGAGCATATACGCCTTACTGTACGGAGTACATTTTCACTGCTGGGTGTGCCTAGTGTGAAGGGTATTCTAGGGAAAAAATACCAAAATAGCCGAGAAAGTAAATATCGGACGACAAACCTGGAGTGTTGGGGGGGAAAAGAGGATGTTAAATATGTGAGTCAAGTGGGCCGACGAAAAAAAAAAAAAAAAACCACACAACATCTCTCTTACGAGCACCAGCCCAGACGTGCGTCAGTTATGGGAAATTCGTACCTGGCCGGGCAGGAGGGGAGCTAACCTCTTTGAATTTTGCAACCCTCCCAATGTGTTTGCCTAGTTCCTGATCCTTTTGTGGCTTCTAATCTTCTAACTCTGAGTTTGCGTCCTCCCTCTCTCCGTGAGTGAGGGTGGTCACCAACCCGGACGTTTAGCTTTGGGTCCTTTTGGGGGTCGGAATGAGCACAGGCCGCTTGATTGGAGGGGTGATGACGGCGTGCAGATTTGTCTGGACGTGAGGGCGAGAGCTGTGCACTCCACGGTTGGTGGAGGTCGCTGAGGGGGACGTGACGCCACGCATGGACATGTTTATCGTCCGCGGAGGGTCGAAGGGCAAGCAAAGTAAAGAGATGACCGGGACCTCACTTAACGCACCGGGAAACCTTCATAGACACTGCTTAGGGGGGGGACAGATCTATTCCATTAAAAAAAGCACAAGATAGAAAAAGAGCCTCTATCGCCAGTCTACCACGCCGAAAGATAAAGAAAGGTGCAAAGACTTCGATACAATCGTCTCTCCGGGTTAGTTGGGAAAAAAGGGAGCGGGGTCGAGAAGCAGTCATCACAGAAAGTCCAGGGACGCTATAAGGCCACTGTCGGCTGTCAGCATGTCTCTACGAAGGGAAGAAGAGTGTGGACGCGAAGTGGTTTCGGATCCTGGGTAACAGAGGCTGAGTTAGGGTTATTCTAGAGTGATCAGGGGGGTTAAAATCTTCCCAGGGGTGACGGTCCTGTGGGAGCACCGTGAGTGAGTAGGGAGGAATTCTACACTGAGGGCCTCTACTTTGGCTTCGTGAGGGGGAAGGAGGGTAGGAAACCTCAAACTTTCAAACGCGGACTTCGAATGTACGGCCTCGGAAAGCTGGACGAAGGACAAAGTGTCCTTATATAACTGAGCTGTGCAGCCGATGGCAGAAGGGAAACGGACTCCAGTTAGGAACTAAAACATTCCTGCAAGAGTCAATTTACCCAAAACCGACGAGCAAGAGTTCCTACGAAGGTCGAAGCAAAACAAGGGAGGGAGGACCTATGAATTATATCTTTTCGGTGAAAGTTAAAGTTCTGGACTCCGCTTTCAAAAAGACGGGTAAAATCTCAAAGTCGAACAAATACCCTTGCCACGCAGAAAAGAAACGAGGCTACACTACGCCGTTATCGGTAGACATAAAACAGGAAAGTGAAAGACGACATCTTCTGATTGCTGGAACTAGAAACAAACAGCTACCCTTTCTCTAGGAAGAGGAACACTCGGTAGAAAAACGAGGGAAGCGGGCCTGGTACTTTACCCCTGCTACAAGGCATGTAATAAACCAAGTATAAATATCTAACATGAAAGAGACATGCACGAGAGGGAAAACCCTCCTCGCCAATACGCTCTAGTAACTTCCCAGGGGGCTTAGCCCCTGGAGGCGAAAGTGAGGGGAGGGGGTACGGACATGGAGCAACATAGTTCAAAAAAGTGTCGAACAAGACCGAGAATGAGAAAATAATTATCATAACCTATAACAAAAAGGGGGGGGGGGGGGGGGGGGGGATGATGGGGGGGGGTAGTGGTGGTGGTCGGGGCGTGCGTTGGGGGGGGTTGTTGGGGGTGGTCGGATGTTGTGGGGGGATTCGGCGTCGCGGCTGGCTGGTTCGTGGGAACGCGGCGGGATACTCGCAGACAAGAGATAGTCGGTGAAACAGAGACGCAAGAAACAAAAAAAGACAGGCGTGCAAGGGACCGGAGGGAAGAGGTTGCATGAGGGGTCGAAAGATCATCAATTAGCGCGACCTCCGTCGAAAGACGCAGGAGAACGAAGAACTCCATCGAAAAGTGGCGGATGAAAAACGCGGAAAAGAAATCTAGGGTCAAAACAAAAAAAAGGGGGAACGCTCACATTCGGTTCACGACGCGGGAAAAAGGGACGCGTGCAGTCAGCCTGCAAACACCGCCGGAAACATGCAGGGGTGCAAATACAAAGGATAGGGGAAAATTCGGCCTTTCTCACCGCAAGCCCCTAAAGAAGAAAAGACGCGTGGGTAGTCGAGTAGAAGGACAAAAGGGGAGGAGCACAGGCACTCCCATGAAAATATCACACCCGCCGGCTAACAACAAGGGTTTGAAGGAGGATCAGCTTGTTGTGGGAGACGAAACTGAAAAAAGAGGCAAATTTACCAAAGAAGTCTGAAAAACTCCTGCCCTCTTGTCTGACGAGAGGGTACGAAAAGACCGAGAAACCAGGGTCACACGAAATGGGGTAGAACGCAAGCAGAAAAAACGGACCAACGAGGTTCAAGTTCCTCGTGAGTCTTTCAAAAGGCACTTCACCTGAAGGAAAGGCAGTCCACCAAATGCACGAGAGTGTGAGGGGTAGGCGGAGTACTTACCAAAAAACTCAACTCTCCCAGGGACTCCCATGCTGCTGGGGGGCGGCAGGAGGAAAGTGAAAGAAAAGAGACCCCCGCAAGGTCTTCAAAGGGTAGGAAGGGGGGACACAGCAAAAGGAATGGGTGGGACCCGAGTGAGGTTTGACGATTAGGGGAAAATGAAAAAAGGAAAGGGGGAAGGGGGTCCCACCGGACGAGGCCGTGTTAAACGAAAGAAATGACCAGATCCTGTCTATTTCTTACGGATAAATGTCTTAAAAGGTAGGAGAAAGGGGGAAGGGCGCCCACCGCACGCGGCCAAACGGAGAGCGAGGTTTTTAGAGCGGGGGGGGCGCATGGGGGAACAAAGGCTGTCCCATAACTTGGTGGGGAAAACGCGGCGAAAAATAGGGGACATAAAGAGGCAGTGCTGGTCGCCGTCCGCCTCCACGTCGTTCGAACCTAAGGGGGGGAGGGGGATGAACGAAAACGGAAGCCGGTCGAGAACAAGAGAAGGCGGAGGGCGTCCCTCGCTGTGATTGATCCCCAATTCGCCGAGCGTCGCGCCCATCTGAGGAAGGGGGAAGAGACCAGCTCCTGGGGGGGCCCGCACTGTGAACATTGCATGCATAGCTGTGCGACGGGAGGGAGTTGGGGCAGACAGTCCAGCAGTCCTACTTTGAAGACGTCTCGCGGTGGGAAGGGAGGGGAGCAACTCACACAACTGGTCAGGAGTGCGCAATGCCTTGCCGAGTCGGGAAAATCCAGAACGCAAGGATTGAAAATTTCCGTGACACCCCGAAAGAGCGGAAGAAAACCGGCACCACGAAAAAAGTCCGTCAACGACATACAAGGAGGCAGGCACCAAAATAAATAGAAGAAGAAAAACATTTCTTCTACTATAGGACCCTGCCGGCCTGCCCGCCGAGAAAAAAGATCAAAGGGGAGGAGGGACCGAAATCCTTAAGCATGAGTGTGACCCACCGAGGAAGAGATGTAGCCCAGCGGATGGACAGTACGGGACCATCTTCAAAATTCCAGGTCCAGACGCTTCAAGGAAACCGGTAAAGAGAAAGGTCGGGGTAACCTGAAAAAATAATACAGCGCACCGAAGGAAAAAGAGGCACAGTATAGCACAGTCGCGAAAGTGTGGGATCAGAGCGGAAGAAACAGCGGAATACTGTCGATAAAAAACCGTGTAAGGATTATCCGACCCGAGCAAGGAGGGAAGCAAAAAAAACGGAGTTCAAGACATCATTCCTTAACTAATCCAGTAATGGTCTGTGCAATTTATGGTAGGTAATGAATGCTCTAATCGTCTCCTTCTGGAAAAGGAAAGGAAAAATGGAGGATGAGATCAAAATCTACTCTGAAAGACATTTTTCAAAGGGAAAGCATGAGGGACACACTATAGTCCTGCGTGGGGGGGTCAGGCGATTTGGTAATGAGGTGTGAAAAGGGGGGGCCTTAGACGGACTCTTCTGACTTTTGAGGGAAGCCTCGAAGGGAAGGGGGCATAGTCACAAAATGGGTCGTTTATGAAAAAAAAGTTCTTGGAAAAAGGGAACTCCGTCCTAAGGATTGTGGTGGGGCTCGAAGTTTAACGGTAGGAAAATGGGGGGGGAAAAAATCTACACGGCGTTCTGTCAAAATTCCTCGAACACAGAAGGCAATCCCCCGGGGTTTACTATGCCCTACACAGACCAAAGACACACGTTTCAGGAAAGGGAAAGTGTGCCAGAGTTCGCCAGGAACCGAGAGGAGTAAATCCGACCAGCTGGAAGGGGCGGAATGCAGGCTTCGCGCCAAAATCACGCACTGAGATGGGGGTGGAAGCAGCGAAAGCCCAGCAAACCGAGGAAGTTGTCGGATATGAGCGGGAGCGTAAAGGAAAGGGGCGTGTCATCCCCTGAGGGCGCGAAGGTGCAAAAGAACGAAATTGGGAGGACAAGACAAAGCACACTTTTAGTGGGCTCTCAGGTAAAAGTTGGAGAGAAAAGGGGTCACAAAATGATGGTAATAAGGAGGAACGTCCAAGGTCGGAATTACTAACAGCTTTCCACGCACCCTCGGCGACCAGGGAGAGGAAAAGGGGAGTCTGGGGTGCACCGGAACACCGGAAAGGAAAAACTCAGGAGCATAATACCTTGGCGGCTACTAGCTTAGGAGTGGGATGGGGGGTGAAGGCCGGAAGCAGGTCAGCGGGGGCGGAAAAGGGGCGGTGCTGAAACGACAGGATTAAAGGGTCATCGCATACAAAGGAAGGGGGCTGCGAAAAAAGAGTAAAGACTCAGAAAGCTTGCCCACATTACTAAAACAGCTTGCCTCCCTTGACGTGTGCGCCCGAATGTATTTAAAGAAGGAACGTACGCATCCTGAAACGCCACAAGGGAAAACGATTTTCGTGGAGTGGGACCTAATCTCCCGAGCACCAAAAAGGGAAAGAAAACGTGGGAGGGGTGGGGTGTGACGGCAGGTTAAGAGCAAGGTCCTTGTCGGCACGAAATACGGAGGATACAATTTACAATAGGGGGGGGGTCGAGGAACCCATTCTTGTTGAACAAGGGGTTCGGGGGAAATGAACCGGTAGTGGGGACTATGTACACGTAAAGAGTAATGCGGGAAAGGAAGATAGGGAAAAAGGGTGGTTTGCCGAGGGACGGGGACAGTTTGTGTCACCAACCTAAACGAGCAAGAAATTGGAGAACCGGGGGGGGTGTTAGCAATCCGGGCTGTAAGGGGGTGTAAGAGAAAAACGGTGGCAGACCAAATGGAAAGGAGGGGGAATATCTAGAAGAGTAGCTACCAGTTCACGAGTACCCAGGCAGTTCTGGAGTTTCTTGGTTGTGAAAAAGGAAAGGGGGGGGTGGAGGAAGAAAATGAGGAATTGGAATCTCCCCGAAGACGGGGGGGACCAAACTGAGGGGGCCACCAAAAAAGGCGCGAAAGGACTGGGGAGGGGGAGAAAGTCCGCGGGGGAGCTGAAAACGTTCGAAGGAGTGCTCTGGGTACAGAAAACGGACAGCGTGGGCGCGTAGGGTATTGGTGGGGTTTGTGGCTCTCTCTTTGGGGGGAACTTCTTGGGCCCGGTCACTGTTCGGGGTTCTTCTGGGGCGTGAAGAATCAGTCGGGGGAATGGATGAAACTCGTGCAACGGCCTGGGGAAATAAAAGGGAAAAACCCTCCTTCCTCCAATCCCGGGAAAAACGCAAGAATGATATGGGAACGGAGGTATTCTCGCCTTCGCTCTCAAATGTAAGAAAACAAGGCAGACCCCCCCCCGTGCTCAAGGCAAAGGCACCTCAGAGACTCCTTCCTAACCTGCGCCAGAAAACCGGTCCCTCTCCTCTCGGGTGCAGGGAGTTGCCCCCAAAAAACCGGAGGAAGGTACGAGCAAATTCTCATGTGGCGAAGTAGCGAGATGTAAAGGCATGCACTGGGTGAAAAAAAAGGGAAAGAGCTGGCCAAAGTCCAAGGTGACTACTTCAGGAAACGAGCCGTACATTCGTTGCACTGGGGAAAATGTAGAGAGGGGGTGACTCCGGGGGGGGTCACATCAGGGAATCGAAATTCATCCAACGGGTCATTTGAGTTTCACGGCGGGAAGTAGGCGTGCCTTTGTCCTAGTACGTTGATAGACAAAGGAGGGGTATCTCGGTTAGGGAAGGGGAGAAAGGAACTAGAAAAACTGCAGAAGCACAACAATGACAATCTTCACTCGTCTCTAATAGAAGAAGTTTCTCTGAGGATAGAAAACGGACAACCGTCCGAAATGCGATAAAGGGTGCCGGGGCCTTAGTCTTTACAGCCAGAGGCAGGGAGGGGGGGGGGCCTAGCGAGCGGAAGGCCTATCAAACCACAAACTTAATGGGAGGAATAGAGGGGAGCCATACTCGGCTTTGTTTCCGACTAAAGGGGTCGGCGGCCGGGCTGCTCTTCCGGTCTCCAATCAGTGCAAATCAGGGAGAAGCACTCTTCCCTGATCTATCATTCTTTAAAAAATTGGGGACACAAGAAACAGAAATTAGCCGTCGACAAGGGCCCGAACCAACTGATAAAAACGGTCTCACAGTCTAAGGGTGGGGGGAGACAGGCACCAGAGCACCAATCCTGAGAAGGAAATTCAATCGGGCAGATGGGAACATGGATGAATCCTAAACACTCGCTCTCAAGCGGGAAAGCAAACCGACTTAAGTATGTCCCGCACGGGAAAGAAAATGGCGCGCGGGGGAGGGCAATTCACAACAAGTTTCCATATACCCAAGGGACCTTCACAGAACGAAACAGCCAAAACCGAGAAAGTAGGGCCTCTGCAGAAGTTTCACTCCCAGACAACCTTGCGGCGTCCTTCGGGGGAAAATGCGCGGGGAGTAAAGGTGCATGGAAGTGCGATCAGTTCGGGTCAGAGATAACCATGCGAGGATGCGGTCGGCGGCCAGGGATGCAGGATCGAAGAAAAAGCTGTTTGCAAGATCCACTCCAAAGAACTTGAAAGCGGAAACCCGAAAATTGCCGCGCGGGCATTTCAATAAAACTCAATCGAAACCCCAAGCCGCAAAGGGAGGGGAATCTTCAAAAGGCGCGGCAGAACAATCCCTAAAGGTCAACACCCAAAAGCAGAATCATTCGTTAACGACCCCGATGGACATCCAACCCACAAAACCAACTCGGAAAAACCAGCGGAAGTCCTTTCGCCGAAAAAACCACGAAAGGGTAGCGCAGGTTATTGCAATCACCAATAACTCCCCACCCGAAGGGGTCTATAAGTAAACAGACCGAATCCTCACGCGTCGTCTCAAAGGGAACGTCAAAATTAAAGAAAGCCCGAAAAGATAAAAAAGCAGTGGGGTCCTAATTCTTCAGCGCTCCTACGGCATGGTGGTCGCATCACCTCAGGAAAAACAAAAATAAACTCCTGTAGTGAAGTGATCTTACAAAGGAGAAAAAGCGGAGAGGAAGGAGCACCACCGTGGTAACCCGACAACGGTTTCACCAAGATGGTCTACTGGCGACAAAACAGTACGCCTTGCAAGAAAAGTGAGGGGGGAACGAGATGGGGCGTCTCCAGCACTTCCCGTCACCCAGTCGACGAAGTAGCCCAAACCACCTGCCACGGTTTCAAAGGTGGTGACTTCGATTTGTAAGAAAAAAGACACAAAATCGACAAGCGTTAAAATGCTGGCGGGGCAAATTGACCGGCAAGAAAAAATGAAAGAAAAAACCCAGGGCAAGACGGGGGTATTGAAATGTTCTTGGGTGCAGGCCACCTGGGTCCGGTTTAAATTTAAAACAAAGGCGAGATGACCGTCCAGGGTTGGAAACACCTGAGAAAAGGTATGCCCGGGTGAAACCGAAGCGACAAACCCACATGAGAAATTACCTGCGAAGATAAGACATTCCGGGCGGCACATGTAATGCCTCCTCCTAGAGGAACAGAGGGCACCCTCACTCAAAATACTCCAGGGAGGAACGTGGGGAAAAGAAGGGGGATACATGCTACATGGCAACCAGGTCAAAGCTCTAGTTTGAAGTAATCTAATTAAAAAAGATACATCGCGAAGGGCGAATCTCCGCATCGCGTGAACCCTTCAAAAATAAAAAACGGGGAACTAAAAAAGTCATTTTTAAAATGTCTCGTCAACAGCCGACGGGACGAGACAGATGAAAGGGTAAGGGTCGGCGGGTCCAGGGGAGAGGGAGGAATGGCACCGGAACTCACCACCACAGGGCGAGTTGGGAGGTCTATACGTTCTCCAAAAAGCCAACTGGGGATGACAAGCAAGATGGTCGCCGTATTGATCTCCGGTGGCCGTGCTGAGAACGTAAAGGGACGGACGTCGTACCTCTCGGCACGCGGGTGAGATGTATCAGGAGGAAAATAAAAAGGTGAAAGGAAATGACCTTCTTTGAGAAGACTGGTAAAAAACCGGAAGGTGCGGAAAAAAAACAGTCGCTTGACTGCCGACCGTTCCGACAGACCGGCAAGAAGTCGCTCTATAGAAACCCAGAAATAGGCGCTAAATAACGAAATGGTACTGCACTAGAGGGAGAGACCGTGGACCTTAGGTGCACAGAGAGGGGGAAGCCAAAACGAAAAGAAAGGAAGCGAAAAAATCCTTACTCGGGACGATGAACCCCCCGCCAAGAGCCTTAGGGTAAAATATCAAAAATGACGACCAGTGAAGGCCATCGGAAGACCAAGCAAGACAGACCACCCCATTCACACCAAAAAATCAC
>Ga0179593_1624617_pt1 | contig 22720 bp, 43 predicted proteins | sample CZODoug2_1_08_16_FD_185931 | JGI IMG/M metagenome (GOLD analysis project Ga0179593, IMG submission 185931) | Vadose zone soil fungal communities from Angelo Coast Range Reserve, California, USA - CZODoug2_1_08_16fungal (PacBio error correction) | ecosystem: Environmental > Terrestrial > Soil >...
AGAAAGGCCAGCTCGGTAATATGCCGGCAAACTGGCGCAAACAAAGAAAAAAGAGAGGATGGACCCCCCGCTTGACCAAAAAAAAAAGAGCTGAGCTTCCGAGCGGAAGGTGGGATCTTTGCAGCCGTGCTTGAGACGGGGGAGGGATGATTGCGGATACTGGGATGCCAGGAAAGGGAGGGAAGTGAAGTTAAATGCAGGTTGGATTAATAGAGAGCGAAGGGCTACGAATAGCCCCCGACGAAGGGGGGGGGGGGGGGGGGGGGAACAAGCCGGGCCGACGGGTTTTTTTTGGGGGGGGGGAAATTCGCCCGGCGCTGATGCTGTAAGAAGCCCGTCGCCCGGAAACCGCCAGGGGGAGGGAGGTTTAAAAATTCCAACTGCGGAAATGGAAACAAAGTACAAGGGGGAGGCCCACGTTGTTGGTCCTGTGCGAGGAAAAGGCCGGATCACCGGGTGCCAGTTTCGGGCGAGCGCGACACTTTGGGGAGGGGCAGAAACCAAGGGGTTTTTCGAGCCCGGAAAGGGGAAAGGAGGAAAAGGGGGGGGTCCAGTTGGCTTTGCTCGGTAGATGAAAAAAGAACAGGGGGAGGAAAAAAAAAGAAGAAAAAGCCGAAAGGGGGGAAAAAAAATATTACTTTTTCATCCGGGCAGGAAGGGAGGGGAAAGGCCTAGATGGGAGGGGGGAAGAAAATACTAAAACTTTCCCGGGGAAAAGAGTGAGGAGTATCTGAAGGAAAAAAGGGGGAGTACAAGGGGGGGGGGGGTAAGGCGAACCAATCATGCCACTGCAAAAAAAGATTGGCTTACCTTCCTTTTCTAATGTCAAGGAGGAGGGGGGGGGGTAGCTGGGGGGGGAAACAACTGCTTTGATCTCCAAGAGGGGAGGGGGAAAGTCTCGAATTAACGCACGGAAAAAAAGGAAAAGGGGGGGCGGAAGGAAGGAGAAAAGAAGGGGCACGGCGATGGACGTTTGGCAGGGGGGGAAGAGAAAAAAGCGATTTTCCCACCATCGAAAGAATGAAAAAAAAAACTGGTGTCATGGGGGGGGGGGGCCAGGGACTTACTATTCCCAAGTTGAGGAAAAAAGAAAAAAAGAATAAGGGGGGAAAAAAAAAAAAGAATTTGGGAGTTTAATCTGTTGCATCCCGAAGGGAAAAAAGGAAAGGGGGCCGACCTCTATCACTTTCCATGGGGTGAAAGAGCCACTAAAGAGTCTGAAGAGAATACCGTCATCCCAAGGGAAAAAAGAAAAGGGGAAAAAAAAGACCAGTTTTTTCTACTAAAGAAAAACACAAAGTCCTACATACCTTGGAAGAGAAAAAAAAGAAGGCCCCGCCTCGTGAATCGAGGAAAAAAAGAAGCCGCAAAAAAAAAAGGGAAAAGAAACCTCCTCTACTCCCCCCGGCTGCATAAACAAGAAGGGGGGAAAAGGGGGAAACGCCAGAGGGAGGAAGCCCCTCCCTAAATCATCTCAAAAGGGAAAAAGAAAAAAGGAAATGCCTAACCAATGGGGAAAAAAGAAAAAAAAAAAAAAAAAAGGAAAAAAGAAGATCATACCAGCCTTTTTAACCGCACGGAGGGGACATCAAGAAAAAAAAGGGGGGGGGAAAAGGGTCACCACTTTAAGGGGGGGAAAAGGGGGAGGGAAAGGTATTTTCTCCTCCTTCAAATTCGCGGTAAAAAGTGCGTGTTGGGGGAAGGAGGATAAAGGGGCCTCTACATCCAGGAAAAAAAAAAGAGAATTTTTTTTTTGAAAAGAATGGGCGTCCGGGGGGGGGGGGGATAGTTGTCTTACCTTTTGAACCGGGAAAAAAGAAGGGGTTTTTATACCCCCAAGTGGAAGTTTCTTTGGAGGGGGGGGGGGAGAAAAAAAAAACGACCGGTTTTTTATTCAAAGGGCAGCCCGGGGGAGAAAGGGAAAAAGAAGGTCATTAATCGAAAGAAGGGCCAAGAAACCTAGCGCATTTGAAAAGACCCGAGAGGCGGTTTGTGAAAGGGGGGAAACTCTGCGTTGGGGGGGGGTGGGTCAGAAAGAAAAAAGAAAAGAAATCGGCCTAACTCGGCGGAGGCACTGGAAAAAAAAAAACGGATTTTTGCTAGCGTCTAGGGGACCTTGAACCTATGTAAATAATGGAAAAAAGGGGAGGTGCCCCCCTTCCTTTCTGTCCCTATGGGGGAGAGGTCTCACAACAAAAACACATTAGGAAAGAAGGGAATAACTGGGAAAGGAGAGTTCCATAGGTAATTACACCATAAAGGGAAAAGAAAGGGTGAAGTCAGTGTCCTCGCCAGTGATATGGGGGAAAAGGGGAAGAGGGAAGAAAACGCAGTTGATATCATGGGAGGGGAGGGGAAAAGAGGGATGTAAACTTTTTGAACAGTTCGCCAGAGGGGGGTATTCCCTATCTGGTAGGGGAGAAAAAGAAAGGAAAGAACCCGTCGTTTTTCGCAAACCAAGAAAGTTGTCCCCCTAAAAGAAAAACTAGAGGGGGGGGGACGGTTTCCATCTTTTATCCACTAGAAAAGAGAAAAAGGGGAATAGTGGCGCAGCCGCGCCCCGCCTGTCGAGAAAAAAAAAAGGCAAATCCAAAAAAAAAAAAAATTGTACTTCCCAACACGGAACCAGGAGAAAGGGGTCCCCGAAATCCTTTTTCAGAAAGGTCCTGCAGGGGAAGGGCCCCGTCAGGCCTCCTTGATCAGAAAAAAAAGAAAAGGTCCCCTAGCTTTGTATTAATCGGAGGGAAAGGGAAAAAGGGGGGGCGGCCTGGAGCTTGGGGGAGGGGGCGGCGCCTGGCGTCCCCGGTTGAATGAGCAAAAGAAGGAAGAGTATGCGGCGGGTCGGGGGAGGGGGGGGGAGGGTGGGAAGGGGGGGGGACAGGCGCGTATTGTGTCGGGAGTGGGAAAGGAAAGGGAATCTGGGGGGGGGAAAAAAAAAAAAAAAAAAATCAGGGAAAAAGAGGAATCGGTGGGCTGCGGTTATCCGAGAGAAAGAAGGGGAGACTAGTGGCGCTGTCGACCCTACTGCATCAGAAGAAGCCGGAGGTGCAATTCGGCCCACGCCCGGCCTTGAGCGCAAACGAGCCGCCCGCGCTCCGCCGCCACTCCTCGCCAAAAAATCTTTCCACCCCTCTCCCCTCCTCGCGGCCCCCCAAACGCTCCTCTTTCTCCCCTCCGCGCTCGGCTAAAAACAAAAGCTCCAAAGGAAGAAAAAGGGGGGGGGTCAATGATCCCTTCTTCCAGGGCATTTGAGGACATCAGTCCAGGGTGTCTTCAACATTCAACTGAGAAAAAGGGGGGGGAGGTCAACTATGGGTGAGCAAACGCCGCTCCAAACGTTGAAAAAAAAAACGCAAGAAAATCCGGCGACCGCCCCCCAGAGATTGACCGTTCAGGGCTAGAAAAATTCCTCCTGGAGATCAAAGGAAAGAAAAAGGGGGAAAAGAAGCCGACATCGTAACAGTCCCCGGAGGGGAAAAAAAAAAAAACCGGAAAAGACGGGATCCTCACCGTGGTGCATCGCGACCAGAAATCATCTCCCAGCATCGCAGAAAAAGGGAAAGGGGGAATTGGGTTGAAAGGGGCGAAGGGGCCCCTTTATCTCCTACGGACCGGAAGAAAGGTGTGTTCAAAGAAGATTACAAAAAGTGCCAACCAAGACCGGCGCAATCACCGACCAAAGGAATGCATCAGGACCCTTGGTCTTGAACTGAGAAGGAGGGGGGACCCGAAGAGGTGATCTATTTACTCATTGGGAAAAGAGAAAAGAAGAAAACAGGTAAAAAAAACAAGTGGTTTTCTTATGACCATTCGGAGAAAAGACGATTTTTTGCAGAGGGGAAAGGAAACCTGGGAAAAGGAGACGTGCGTAAAAAAAGCTCCGTTCCGAAAAGTCGAAAAAAAGTCGGCGCTGTTTACCAAATAGGGAGGAGGGGCGGGCGGTCTCAGTCGCTCGGATCAAGAAGGTCTTCTTTCTATTATCGGAGAAAAAGAAGACAAGCGCGACACAAGCGCAAGCCGCAGGGGGGGAGGAAAAAAAAAATTGGCAATGAGACCAGCGAAGAAAAAAAAAAAAAAAAAAAAAAAACAAAATTTCAGGGGAAAAAACTGGGGCCGGTCTTCTACTCCTTGAAAGGAGACCAGGTTCAAAAGATGTCCATTAAAAAAGGGAAGAAAAAAAAGTCAAGGAAAGAGGCCAATAAGCTTTGCGGGTCTAAAAAAAGGGTCCGTCTCACAAAAGGGAAGGCTTGGGGATTTAGCTCTCAAAGGTGAGGAGGGTTCTTTCCTGAGGGGGGGGAGGAAAATATAGGAGGCACAATTTCCGGAAAAGGAGCGTGATTTTCTCCTATTTTAAAAAACGATTTGGGTCCTTGGGGGGGGCGCGGCAAGCGGGGGGCACGCCCTATTTCCGTCGACGAAAAACACGGCTGCTCGCGCACTACACGCGTCTTGCGCAATAAAGAGAAGGATTTCGTCAGTTGAGGGAAAATGCCAATCTGCGGGAAGAAAGGAACCACCTTAAGACTTGAAAAAAGAACAGAAAAAAAAACGGGCTTATGCACCAGGAGAGGGAGGGGGAAGGTCTTCAAAAAAAAAATAAAAAAAAGGAGGAAGACGTCAGACCGCTTTAAAAAACGCGGCAAAAAAAGGAAAGATTAGGGTTCTTCTGTGTCCGAGCAAAAAGCTGAAAGAACTCCGCCGTTATGTTTTTCGAACAAAGGGGTCGGCCCCCGAATCCAGGCGCGGGGAGGGGGACGGGTCAAATGTACCAGCAAATCGCCATCAAGACTGCGACGAAGAAAGGGGGGGGAAAAAAGTTCAACTATATGGCCGTGGCGTGTGGGAGGGGGAGAAAGGGGGGAACGAGTTTCTTCACGAAGAAAAAAAAAAGAAGGAGCAGTGCTGCAATCAAGGGGAAGGAGGAAACGGCAGGAGGTGGAACTTCGTACGGAGGGGAAATCTTTAACCGTGTTTTTTCAAAGGGGGGGGGAAACAAGGAAGGGGAACCGAATTCCTTGATCGAAAGAAAAAAAAAAAAGAGGTTGGAATCATCTTTTTCTACTCAAAACGGCAAAGGAAAGGGGGCAACTTACAGAGAAGAAAGGCGTCCGGGCGCCGTTAGAGAAGACTAAAAGGGGAGGGAAAAAGAAAAAAAGTGTGCAAGTTTTGCCCGGGGGAAGAAAAAAAAGGGTAAAAAAGAGGAGGGAGTACTTTGCTGCCTTCGTCCCTATCGCGCGGGAGGAAGGGGGGAAGGAAAGGAATTTATTCATCTACGGGAGGGGGGGGGTGTAAAAAAACGGAATGAGGATTAAATATATAGATCTCAAAAAGAAAAAACCATCACGTCAACAGATGGGGAAGAAAAATTAAGTGAGGCGCCTCCCTGATAGCCAGAAAAAAAAGAGGGGGGAGGCGGCATCTCCTTGAGGTGGAGGAAAAATTGGGGGGGGGAAGAGGAAATCGTCTTCTAAAAAAGAGAACGCGTTGGAAAAAAAGGGGAAAGGAAGCAATGAAAGAAAAGGGTGTGCGTCCGCACGCTGGGAAAAGGAAAGACAGGGTGGTTTTCCCCCGGGGGCATGAGAAAAGGTAGAAAAAAAAGGAAGGGGACAGCTGCACTCCTTGGTATGGGAGGGGAAAAAAAAAAGAAAAGAGGTAACACCGCTTGCGTCAAAAGAACAAGGGGGCGGAAGGGGGGGGAAAACGGATTGCTCAATCCTCCCGGAGAAAAGGGGGGGGGGGGTTTGTGTACACTCATTCGTGGGAGAAAGGAGGCCTTGCCCCTTCCAGCCCGTCACGGGGAAAGAAAAAGGGCCATATCCCTTTTGAAAGGGGGGGAAAATAAAAAGTTGATGGCCGGATTTGCTGGGGGGGGGGGGAAGAAGGGGGGAGAGGGGACTTTCCCCCAGGATAGGGGGCCGTACCTAAAAAAAAAAAGGCCAAATACACATCCTCTCCTAATGAAGACGAAGTTCAAAAAAAAAGGAGCCAGATCCTCTTCAAGAAAAAAACACAAAATTTTTAAAAAAAAAAGGCGGGTTGAAGAAGATTGGCAGCTCTACTGAAGAACCAAGGGAAAAAAAAAAAGGGAAGACTTAAACCAAAACAAAAGGGGGGGAGACACCCCTTAACTTGTTGGAAAAAGGGGGGGGGTCCTCCACGGGGACCAGTTCGGGGAAAAGGGGCAGCTGCCTTGTCCCTCACGACAAAAAAAAAAAGAAGGACTGACCATTTCTTTTATTTTATTGGGAAAAGGAAAAGGGGAAGGGTCGGGATTCGCGGATCCAAAAAAAAAAAGGGGGAAGGTTTCCCGACGACCATAGGCTGCACAAAAAATAAAAAAAAAAAAAATCCCCAAAATCAGCGGTCACCTCGGCCGAAAGCAAAAAACGGGTCAAAAGAAAAAAAGTTCTCTCCGGGTGAAAGAAAGTGGAAAGAAAAAAATCGCGCCAGGGGGGGAAAAAAGGAAAGAGAAATAACCTGGAGTAGAGAAAAGTTGACGGGCATTCTATAAGTCGGGGGGAAAAAAAGGGAAAGGACACCATTCCATGGGGGACACAGAAAAAAAAGAGAAAGGGGTCCTCCTTTCATCCTAGAAAAAAATTCGTTTAATTCCCTGCCAAAAGAGGAAAACATCCCTCAAGGAGTAGAAAAAAGAGGTCGAGAAGGAGGAACCCTCTTACAAAAAAAGAGGGGAGGTGTTTCCAACCTATCTGGATAGCAAGAAAAAAAAGAAAAGATTTCTTGGCATCGCTTCTTGAGAAAGGGGGGGGAAGGGGGGGGGGATGCCCTTATAAGGGGAGGAATAAAGAAAAAAGAGGAAAGAAGAAAAGTTCTAAAATTCCAGGGGAAGGAAAGGGACGAACCTCCAAAGAAGTGTTGGTGAAAACAATCTCCTACTTTTTGGGGGGGGGGGGAAAAAAAAAAAGGGGATCCCGTCAGATTAGAGAGTCCCCTTACCTCCCAGGGGGGAGGGAAAAGATTAAAAAAAAAAATCTAAAAGGAGAAAAAATTTTTCTCAGAAAAAAGGGAAAAATTTTCGGGGACAAAAAAATTTGGTGCGAGAATCGGGGGGGGGAAGACCCTCTTCAAGGTCCGAATCCACCGAAAGAAAAAAAAAGAGAAGAAAAAGTTGAAAAGGGGGTTCAAGACCAAGGGTTTCCGAGAAAGGAGAAAAAAAAAGGGGGGGGGGGCCCATTTTTTGACGAAATTTTTGGAGGGGGGCTTTTTCGGCCTGTAGAAAAGAAAAAAAGGGGGGGGGGGAACCTTTTTCACGATGCGAAGACTAAGAAAAAGGGGGAAAGGGCAGGATGAAAAATTCCGTGTCTAAAAAAAGGGGGAGGGGGGGAAAAGTCGCGGGACGAATTGGGACAGAAGGTAAAAAATTTTGCCCGGAACGCCGGGAAGGGGGCGCTGTCTGAGCAAATGTGGAACAGAGAAAAAATGGCACCACGGGGGGGGGAAAAAAACAGTCCACTTTCCCGGGGATGTGGGGAAAAAAAAAAGGGGGGGACGCCTTTTTCGAATGGAGAGGGGGAAAGGAAAAGGGAGCTGGCCTTGGGGGGCAAGAGGGAAGTTGTGCGGTAACAGTCGAGGGAAAAAAAGGGGGGGTTGGGGCGCGGGGGGAAAAAAAAAAAAGGAACGCGAAATGGACGTTTTGGCGCGGGGGGGGAAAAAAGCTCATCGATTTTTCCAAACCAATCGGAAGGGGAAAAGCACTGAATCCTGTAATGAAGGACGGGGGGTTTTTGGAAAAAAGGGGGGGGGGGGGCCCTCACGGGGGCATAAGGGACGAAGTGGGATGGAGTCTGGTTTTCCAGAAAGGGAAAAGGAAAAAGGGGACACCGGCGCCCCATTTCGGACTATCAAAATAGGAAAAGGGACACTATCGAAGAAAGAGTCTTTCCACGAAATTACTGAAAGGGGTTGGGTGAACCCTCCCTCCCCAAAGGAAAGAGATTTTCTTATGTGGGGGGGCAAAAAGGGGGAAAAGAAGGGGCCCCCCCCCTCTCCTAATACATTGGCCCTAAAAGAAAGGGAGAGAAAGGGGGGGAATGAACCTTCTGAAGAAAAGGGGGGCGTACCCCCTGGAATAAAGAAAACTCCCTAACTACCCCCTCCCGCATACGAACACCAGGGGGAGGAAAAATCCTCTTCAAAACCCGGGGACCGAAATAGAAGAAGGAGTCAAACCAAATTCTTCGAAGGGAAAGAAAGGGGACCGACCATTGTTGGTGTCCCCCTCCCATGGGGGGGGGAAGGAAAGGAATCAATAACCCAGAAGGGGAAAAAAAGAGGGGGGGGATTCATCATTACCTGAAGGTAGAGGGGGGGGGGCAAGAAAATTAAAAAACTTTCTGAGGAAAGTCAACATTCTATACGGTAAGGGTGGTCAGAAGGGGGGAGGACCAGAAATTACAATGTTTCCTAAAAAAAAGGGGGAAAAAGGGGAGTCTCCAACGATTTATGGAAAAAAGGGAAAAGGAAAAAGGAGAAAAGGGGGGCTTAACCTATTTAACAGGGAAAAACACAAAGAGAAAGGACCCCTCGTTTTTTTGAAGAAGAAAAAAAAAAAAAAAGGAGGGTAGACACTTTTTCCTTTCGCGTTGACGAAAAAAGGGGGGGGGTCTGCCGGAGGGTCCGAAGAAGAAAAAAAAATTCGCCCGCGCCTAGACGCACATGGGGGGAAAAAGAGGGTTTTTTTTTTGAGAAAAGGGAGAGGGGGCAATCCAATTAATATCACTGCGTGGGTTGGGGAGAAAGGGGAAACAAGAATCCATCGGCCCTAACTTCGGGAGGGGGAAGAAAGGGGTGCTATGGCGTCTGACACGGGGAAAGGGGAGAAGATGGAAAATCCTTCAAACCAAGGGAGAAGGGACCCTTTCCCTATGGGATCATAGAGGAAAAGGGGAAGAGATATAATCCCCATAGGAAAAGGAACCTCGAACGGAAAAAAAAGAGAAAAAGAAAAAAGGGCAGAACTCTATCCAAATCACCCACGGGGGGGGGGAAAAGAAAAAAAAAAAAAAAAAAAAAAAAAAAAAAAACGTTAGGCCAAAGAAAGGGAATGGGGAAGAAGGAGGCAGTTGATATCATGGGGGAGGGAGTATAAAAACCTCCCTCTCGGGATGGGAAAAAAGGTTAAAAAAAAAAGGGGGGGGGGGGGGACAAGGAAAATATCGCCTCTGATAATGCAGGAAAAAAGAAGAAGAAAAACGCTTGAATAACCGTCGTGGGGGTGGAGCCAAAGAGGAGGAAAAAAAAAGAACGCCGATTTAGGAAGGGGGGAAAATCGGTAAGCCACTAGAAACGCGATTGTGAGAAAAAAAAGGAAAAGGGGCCCGCCTGTCGATACCCTTGGAGGGGGAAAAAAAAAAACCGCCCTGTACGGCCCACAACGGACCGGTCGATTGGGAAGGGGGAAAAAAAGAAGGAAAGGTTTTTTCGGTGAAAGTACCCTTTAACAAGGCAAGGGGAAAGAGAGAAGGGCCCGTGCCGGGTGAAAGAAAGAAAAAGGGGGGAAAAAAGAACCCCATGTGAAGGCATGTGTTAGGGAAGGAGAAGAAGGAAGAGGCTAGGCTTGTGCGGGGAAGGAGAAAGGAAAAAAGAAAGGAGACGTTCTATTCATCCAAAAAAAAAAAAAAGGGGGGGGGGCGAATGGGGGGGGAAGGGGAAGGGGGGGACGAGAGCGATCCCCTATTGGTGCAGGGAAGGGGGGGAAGGGGAAAAAAAAAAGAGTCTTGGTTGGGCGATAGTCAGACAAACCAACGCAAGGGGAGGGGAGGGAGAAGAAGGGAAGAGGGCGGAGCTAGTGGCGCTGGACAAGAAAAGAGAAGGGGGGGCGCCTTTTCTCACAGAAGTTAAAAAGGAAGGGAAAAGAAAAAAGGAGGGTTTTTTCCGTCTTTGGTCAAAAGGGAAAAAAAAGGGTTGGCGAACTGGCTCGTAACAGGAGGGAACAAGAAAGGGACAAGAGGAAGGAAGGGGGGGGGAAAATCGCTGGAGAGGGAGAGGGAAAAAAAGGGGAAAAAAAACTTCCATCGAGGGGGCAAGTCAGGAGAAAAAAGGGGAGGAAGGAAAAAGTCATTAATTTCGGTTCATTGAAGGAAGTAAGAGGGGGAAAAAAGGGGAGAAAAAAGAAAATACGAACATTAAGGAGGGAAGGAAGAAAAGAACCGGGCACTATGGTGCCTGAAGTAACCAAAAAAAAAAAAGTAAACCTTGGTGCATCGGCAAAAAAAAAAAAAAGGGAACGCAGCACCGCCGTTCCCGGGCAAAGGGGGGGGGGGGACGGGGGGAAGGGAAGAAGAATGTGCCCCCTTATCGAAGAAAGAAGGGGGAAGGGGGGAATCGCTCTTGCTTCTTACGTCGAAGAGACGGGGGAAAAAAGGGGAGAAGCAACCCGACCAATTCGAAAGGGAAGAAGGAGAAAAGGAACCCTTGTTCTTTGAACGTGCCGCCGACAGTGGACATATCGAGGGAAAAGGAGAAAAAAAGTGTAAAATCTCAAAAAAAAACTTTGGCCGACCCTGGAACAGGGGGGAAAAGAAGGGAAGGGGAAAGGAGGCTTTTTTGCCGAAGGGAAAGGAAAAAAGGGGGGAAAGGCGACGGGTACAGCATCAAAGCGCCGGGCAATGAAAAAGGGAAAGGGGGGGAACCAAATATTCGGGCTAGGAGGAAAGAAAAAGAAAGGTCTCAGTCGCTCGCTGGGGTTAAAGAAAGTGGGAAAGGGGGGGAGGGAGAAAGGAAGCCACAAGCATCCCCTTTATAAGAGGAAAAAAAAGAAAGAAAAAGCCCGCTGCCAAAGAATTGGACAGTGGGGGAGAAGAGACGGTGTGGACACGCAATGGAAGGGGGGAGGGGGGAATCTAGCAGCGCCGCTGATGGAAGCAGGGGGGGCGCACCAAGGGGGAAGGAAAAAGCCTTTGCTCCCAGCATCGATGCGTAACACAGAAAAAAAAAAAAAGGGTGTGCGGTCTCTCGGCCTGAAGGGGGGGAGAAGAAAGACTTCTCGAATGACCCGAAGTTTTACGGAAGACCCAAAACCCAAAAAAAGGGATTGCCTTTGCCAGTCCTATTTCAGGAAGAGGGGAAAAAAAAACCTCCCCGCCATTGCCGGCACAAGGAGCACGACAAAAAAAAAGGGGGGTCTCAATCCTGATTGGGGGGAAGGGGGGGGGGAAGAGAGGCGATCATGGTTCAACTCATATTTCGGGAGGACTCGAAGGAGGGAGAAGGATACGGGGGATGCCGCAATACCTACATTTCTCGGATGGGGGGAAGAAAAGAAAAAAAGACGGTCGCTGGTTACATCCCACCTGAGACGGTGCAATAGAAAGAGGAAAAAAGGATTATTCACCGGTTTTTCCGCGAGGAGGGGGGGGGGAGGGGGAGGGGGGAACGTACTATTCCTTTATTCAACGCTTTTAAAAAAACGGGAACAAAGGGAAAGAGGCTGTTGAGGGGGGAAAAAAAGGAGGCTTCCTGCGGTCCCTCAGTCAGGGTATTTTGGGAAGGAAAATGGGGGGGGGGAAAAATGAAGGGCGGGTTCCTCGCCTTCATCGGGGAAAGGGGAGAGAAAAAAGAAACCTTCGACTAAATTTTATGCGCCTTGCCCAAAAAAAGGTGGGGAATCCTACTCCTTGCTGGGGGGGAAGAAAAGGGGGGGGAGAAAAACGCGCAGCCCCGGTGAGCTTGCGCAATCCTGGGAGAAGAAAAACCAAAGAGGGGGAATTCGAACGAGAGGGGAGGGGGGGTAAAAATTTGGTCGCCAATTCCGTGCCAAAGTCAAAGGGGAAAACGGGAGGAGGGATAAAGACCCCGACAACACACTAATTGGTCGAAGGGGGGAAAAAAAAAAAGTCGCTGATCTCAACTTCAAGCGTCGTGCCCATCGTGAGAGAGGGAGGGGGAAAAAGGAAAAAAGGTGGCAGTTTCCGAACCGGAGGAAAAAAGGGAAAAAGCTTGATGAACATTCTGCCCCCCAACCAATGAGGGGAGGAGAAGAAAGAATGAGACGGCCCTTAATGTAATCATCGACTTGAAGGGGGGGGGGTGGAGGAAAAAGCTCTCACCCCAAAAACAACGGAGGAGAAAAGGAGGAGGGAGGAAAACAGCCAAAAAGAAAGGAAAATTGTCCTATCATCGGCACGAAAAAAGAAAGAAAAAAGCCCGCCCCGGAAAAAAGGGTGAGGAAAGGGGGGAAATGACCTCAAAGGGGGGGAAGGAGAGAACATTGTGGGAGGGTGGGTGAAGGCAGCGGAAAAATCTTTTCTGGGAAGGAGGAAAAAGAAAAGAGCCCTACTTCCCTTGACGTTTGAGCTCATCTAAAGTTAGGGGAAAGAGGGTGAAATGGAAAAAGGGAGCCTGTATTAACTAAAAAGAGGGGGGAGGGGAAAAAAAGGAACGGTAAGAAAAAAATCGATTCCATGCCCTCGGGTGAGGGGAAAAAGGGGGGAGCAATTGGTGACCACACGGTCTCCAGAGGAGAAGAAAAGGAAATTCGAATTCACCTGAAGGAAAAAAGAGGGGGAAAGCAGCCTCCCTTTCCAAACGGGGGGAGAAAGACCCTTCTTCTCCTTTTGAACCTCAATGCGTGGGGGCTCAGAGAAAAAAAGTCCGTAGTATGGGAAAGCCCGGCCATAATACGGTGAAGGGGGGGGGGGGGAAAAAAAGAATTCTTCCTCCTGTCAGGGGGGGGGGGGGAAGGGGGTTACGAATCGCATGGGGGGGGGGGGGGGACAAAAGGGCACGGCGCTGCCGGGGGAAAAAACCCTCCAGCGCCTGTATCGGGCCGACCATGCTGAAAAAAGAAGAAAAAGATCCCGGAAAAAGGGACCCGCGAATGCCGAGCGCCGGTAAAAAAGAAAAAAAGAAAAAAAATAAAAAGAGGAAGCGTGCAAGAAAGAAAAGCCTGCGAGGAAAAAAAAAAAAAAACCGTGCATAATCGGGGGGGGAGGGAAGGGGAAAAAAGGGCCCGATGTGTTTTGTCCGCGTTCAAAAAAAAAAAAAAAACCGCAAAAGGGCCGCCACGCACCTGGCGCCAGTCCGCGAAAAAAAAGGGGGAAGTATTTCTCAGCAAAGGGGGGGGAAAGAAAAATGCGCTGATCAATCCGGCCCTGCAAAATTTCGAAAAAGAGGAGAAAAAAAGGGAAGACCTTGAATAGGGAAAGGGAAAAAAATCATCTCAACAAGAATTGAGTAAAAAAAAAAGAAACGCACGCCCTCGTCGCAAGGGGGCAAAAAAAAGGAAAGTATGGATAGGAACTCCCAGGGAAAAAAGAGAACTGGCCGTAAATAATAAAGGGGAAAACGCTAACAGCTTTTTGGGGTAAAAAAAGGAAGGGAAGAAGGGAAAAGGAGGTTTCCCCGGAAGGAGGGAAAACACCGCGAGACCCGCAAAAGAGGGGGGGAAAAGGGGGGAATCGGAAAGGACCGCCATCTCGGTAATGGCCGAAAAAAGGGGGGGAGAAAAGGAGGAGAAGCGTCCTAATCTGAGATGGGGAGAAAAAAAAAGTGACCAACGGAAATGGAAGTGGGGGGGAAAAAAAAGAGCTGTCTCTCTCGAAGAAAGGGTGAACTGGCCATTCTTTGCAGCCGTAGGGGGAGGGGGGGAATCCCCTTGTATGCACGGAAGAGGGGAGGGGAAGGGGGGAAGAAGACGGTCGAAAAATTCCAGGGGGGGGGGGAAAGGAAAAAAATAGGAGGGAAAAAGAAGCCCGACATATTTGGTGACAAAGAAGGGGGGGGGGTTGGGGAACAGGAACTGTTCGGACCAAAGGGAGGGGGGCGCCGTCAAGCCAGGGGCTTCGAGTAGAGGGAGGAAGGGGGGAAGAAGTTGTTCATCAGACACCACTTGTACCAGTGGTCGGCCCAAAAGTGGTGGGGAAAAAAGGGGGGGGGAGGTCCCTTTCAAAAGAGAAGACGTCGGCGAGCGCAGGGAAAGGGGGGAAAGAAGAAAAAAGGGGGGGGACGGCCGTTTCCTGCAACATTGATTGCCAGGGGGAAAAACTTTGCCGCCGGTAGAAATAAAAGGGGGGGGAAGGGTAAAAGAAAGGGATCGACGTAATACTCCCTAGAAGGGGATCCTTCCCCTTAAGGAGAATTAATGAAGGGGAAAAAGGGAAAAGAGGGAAGGGAAGAATACTTAAACATTGAGGGAAAGGAGAGGCTGCTGATGCTGACGAAAGTAAAAAGGGGGGAAAAAAAGGTATCCTTCTTAACAATCAGGGGGGAAAGTCTTTGGCGAGCTTTTTCAGGGAAGGGGAAGGGGAGAAAGCTTTTTCGGGGGGGGGGGAAAAAAAGCTGCCTTGTGATCTCCAAAAAAAAAGGGGGGGGGGAGGGGGGGGGGTAGCAGTCTCTAATGAAAGAAGAAAAAAGGGGAAAAAAAGGGGGTCCTCCGTATTTTGAAAAAGGGGGGGGAAAAAAAGGGGGGGCTCCGAGGTGGGGGGGGGGGGGAAAAAGGGAAAAAGCGATTTTCCCCACCATAGAAAAAAAGAGGGAAGAGGGAAAGGTGATTTGGGGAATCCCGGAAAGCAAGTTCGGGAAGGGGGGGGAGAGACTTAATCATTTGGGGGAAAAAGGGGGGAATGGATCTGTTTTGTCATCCCAAGGGGGGGGGGAGAAAAGAAAAAAGAAGACTATCACTCGGGGGGGGAAAAGCGGGACACTATCCCCTCCCGCAAGGTTAAAAAAAAGTAGGAGGAATACATCACAAAAAAGGAAAAACTATACTCTATGCGCAGGGGGAGAATAGAAAAAAAAAAAAAAAAAGAATAAGAAAGGAAAAAAAAAACGCATCAATAAACCGGGGGGGGAGATCGAAAGGAAGACCCCAATCAACAACTAGAAGGAAAGAAGACCCCTTCTCTTTCTTCCGACACACCGAAGGGGATCACCCTTTTACGCAGAGCCTCAACTAGAGAAGGGAGGGGGAAAAAAAAGTCCTCGCAGAAAGAAAGCCCCCCCCATGGGGTGAACCAAGGAAGAAGGTTACCCTCCCCCGGAGAAGGGGGGGGTCATTATCCTGAGCATGCCGAGGGGAAAAGGGGGGGGAAAGACTTAAAACTTCTTAAAGGGGAGGGAAAAGGAAGTACCTTGTTTCCTTAACAATGGCCTGGGGGGGGGGAAAGGGGGGGGGGGGAAAAAGGGGACCTCCTACAAAGGTCTTCTTCAGGGGAATGGGAATCCACTATGGGGGGGGAAAAGGGGACGCTTTTTCTAGTTGATTAAAAAAAAAGGGGGGGGAAAAAACCAAAGAAATCGTTTTTTTTTTATATCCAAAGCCAAGGGGGGGTGGAGTGGGGGGAAAGGGGTTTGGCGAAAAAACGAACGTTTTGGGGCAAAAAGGGGGGGGAAAGGGGGGGGAGAAAGACATAATTCATTAAATCAGGGGAACCCTCAAAGGAAGGGGGTTCAAACGTTCCAGCCAGAGGCGGTTTTTTTTATGTTAAAAGGAAAACAGGGAAAGCACTGCGTTTTTAGTCTCGGAGGAAAGGGGGGGAAAAAAAAAGATCCAATCGGCCCTAACTCGGCGAGGAACTGGGGGGAAAAACGGAGGGGGAAGGGGCTGGCCTTTCTGGGGGGGAAGAGGGGGGGAAAATCCTTCAAAACTCTACACGAGGGGGGGTAAAAAAAAAAAAGGATACAAGAAAAATGGGGGGGGAGATCTTCTTCTCTCAACAACAAAAGAAAGAAGGAAAAAAGGGGGCAACCTCTATCTATTTTTTGAAGGAAGGGGAAGGAACCCAGAAGTCAGAAACGCTAGCAAATCCCGGGTGTAGGCATTGAAGAGGAAAGTGAAAGAAAAAAAAGGGGAAGGGGGGGGGGAAAAAAAGTCGGACTACTCCTAAAAAACGCTTGAGGAGAAAGGGGGAAAGGGGGAATAGAAAAAACCGCCTCTCGGATGGAACTGGAAAAAAAAAAAGGGAAAAGGGAGATTCGAATGAAGAGGGAAGAGGCCTTCCCTTTCGTCGACCATCAAAAAGGGGAGGGGGGGAAGCCAAACTAAATAAAGTGGTAAGAAAAGAGGAGGAAAAAACTATTCCTATTTTCGAAGGGGGGTTGGTAAGGGGGGGGGGGAAAAAGGAAATATAAACTCTCCAATGGTGAAAGGGGAGGGGGGGGAAAAATCCTTGTCCTGAAAAAGAGGCAACTCACCTTAGAGCAAAAAGGTGTAACCCTACCCTCCCCCCCCCTCCCTGGGGAAAAAACAAAAGGGGGGGGAAAGGGGTCGAAAATCCTTGGAAGGGAAAGAAAAAACCCCAATGAACCTGGTTACCCTTTCCCGGCAGAAAAAAGGAAGCAAAGAAAAAAGGGGGGACCTATCTTTATTATCTGGCGGAGGGAAAAAAAGGGAAGGGCATGAGGCTGCGAGACTTTTGTTGGCTAAAAGAGGAAAGGGAGGGGAAAAAAGGTTCCGTCTCGTGGGAGAAAGGAAAAAAAAGTGCCGGCGTGGTCGCCGTGTTTGATGGGGTAGCATAGGAGAACAAAAAAAGGGGGGGAAGGGGGGGAGGGCGTATTTCTTGTCGGTGTCAGGGGAAAAAAGGGGAGGGGATCTGGGTTTGGGCGCGATTCAAAAAAAAAAAAAAGGGGGAAAGGGGAGGGGGGGGACGTCTGGTTATCCCTAGAGAAAGGGAGGGGGCCTACTCTCTGTAGCGGGGAAGTGAAAAGAAAGGGGAAAAAAAGGGGGGGGAGCCTTTTCTCAATCAAAGAAACCTCTTCCATCCCAATCGTTTTCGGGGTGGGGGGGGGAAAGAAAAAAAGTGAGGTAACAGGTGCCTTTATAGGGAGAAAAGGGAAAGAGTTCCGTGGGCAAACATAAAAGACTTGAAAAAAAAGGGTGGGAGGGGAAAAGGGTGTGAAAAACGCTTGGAGGGAGAAAGAGACAAACGTCCATCGCGTGGCATCAGGGTAAAAATCCTTCTGACCACGGGAGAAAAGTCTTCCTTGCCGTTTCAAGTCGAAGAAGGCAAAAAAGGGAAGAAAGTCATCTAAAGGGAGAAAATCGAACAGGCCCCGTTCGCCAAGACGAAAAAAAAAAGGGGGGGGGGGGTCCTCCCTTAATACCCTTTAAAAGAAACTGTCATCAGCTCAGCAGCGCAGCACGCGTGAAGGGGGAGGGGGGGGGAAAAGGAAGGTCCGCTAATTTTCTCCCTTATAGAAGAAGGAAAAGGGGGGGGAAGCTCTTTCCCGAGTCCCTGAGGGGCAAGGAGAGAAAAGGGGGAAAAAGGTGACAACCCTTTTTATCTACAAGGGAGGAAAAGAAAGAAATGGCCATCAATGTCAGGACGGCTCTAACAAGGGGGTAGGGGGGGGGGGGGAAAGGGGAAGGGGCTTCTCTCCCCCTCCGAAAGAAGAGGGGGGAGATGAAAATCCTCCTCCGCACAAAAAGGGGAGGGGGAATGGTTTATTATGAAAGGGGGTAAGCGCCTTTTTTTGAAGGAAGCAAAGGGGAAAAAAAAAGGGGGGGAAGACGGCTTTACATCTCCAAAGACGAAGGGGGGGGGAGGGGGGGAAAAAAAACCCCGTCGCGCTTTGTTCACCAAAAAAAGGGAAGGGGGGGGAGGGGCGTCCTCAAGTCGCTTCGAGAGGGGAGAAGTCTTCCTCCCCTATTATCAGGGCACAATCAAAAAAAAGGAAGGAAAAAGGGAAAAAGGAGGCTGCAAAAGATTGTTCCAGGTGGATAAAAGGGAGAAGACTCGGTTGGACCACGGCAAATTCCTGAGAGGGGGGGAAAAAAGACGCTTCTGACTCCTTGCGGCAGGGGGGGGAAAAGGTGCCGTCCCATTAACCGAGCTTGAAGAGCGGGAGGGAGGGGGGGAGGTGTCTCGCTTCTGGGAAAGGGGAAAGAAAAAAAGGAAAAAACAGACTTTCTCGTAATGAACCCGGAAAAGTTTACGATCTGGAAAGCAAAAAGGGGGGGGGGGGAAGTCTATTTCCTTCTCGAAAAAAGTCCGGCCCTATAGACCTGAAAGGAGAAAGGGAGGGAAACATTCCTCTACTCTTGGGAAGGGGGGAAAGGGGGGATCTCAATCTGAATTTTTGGTAAGGGGGGAGAGAAGGAGAAAAAAAAAGGAGATGTCCGTTTCTACTCTCAGGAAAAAGGGGGGAAGGGAGATCATCTCGTTTTGGGCCCCTGCGCAATGAGAGAGGGAAGAGGAAGAAGGGGGAAGGGGGGAGGAAAAAAAAAAGGGAGACAGGTGTGACATCTCCACCTGAAAAAGAAAGGGGGGGGGAAAACCATCGAAGGACTTAAGGTTTGACAAAGGGAGGTAAAGGAAAAAAGGGAAGGGAGGGGGAGGGTCCTTCAGGAGAGGGAAAAGAAGCCGTAAATGCACCTCTTTTAAAAACAAAAAACGAAAGGAGGGGGGGGGGGGGGAAGCGGCTCTCTCTTGTGGGGAAGGGGAGAAAAGTCGCGGTTCCTCTGCGGGATTGGTAAGGGGGGGGGGGGCAAGGGGGAAAAAAAAAAAAAAGGGAAAGGGCCAGGCCGCTTCCTTGAGGGGAAGAGAGAATAGGGGAAAAGGAAAAATCGCCATCAAGACCCGTGCGACAATTGGAGCGGAAAAACAAGGGAAAAAGGGGGGGGGGGACAGTAAGAAGAGAAGGTCCCATTTCGCACGCAATGGAGGTGGAAACGCAGGAAAAAAAAAAAAAAAAGGAAGGGGGGAAAGGATCTGCTTGCCCCCCCCCAAAAAAGAAAGGAACGCAAAGCGGTGAACTTTCGAAACTCTCGATCTGAAAGGGGGGTTGGAAAAAAGGGGGAAAAAAAAAAAGGGGAAAGGAGGTTTCCCGGCACCTGAGGCTGAGGAGGGGGAAAAGAGAGACCCGACACACACTAGTTTTCATCAGCGTGACTACAAAGGGAACAGAAAAGAAAAAAAAGGGGAAGGGGAAGGGGGAAAAGTCGGTGTCCCTCTTATATAAGACTAGAGAGGAAAACTGGTGCAAGTTGCCGACCTCAAGGGAGATGCCGCACCTGAAGGAAAAAAAGGAAAAAAAGGAAAGGGGGGGAAAAAAAAAGACGCGCGGCCCTTCTGTTTCTTGCCGCAGGAAGAGGGAAGGGAGGGTGGTGGGCGAAAGGTAGGCCATCTCCTCCTCAAAAAAAGGGGAAAAAGAAGGGGAAGGGGAGAAGAACCACCACACTTTCCGAAATTGATAAAGGAAGGAAAAAAAAAGCAGCGCGCGAAATAAACTCCCTACCCCTCAGCAATGGGGGAAAAAAGGAGGGGAAGAAAAAAGAAAAGGGGTGTTACTTGGGCGGGGAAAAGGGGGGGGGGGGGGGGAAGAAAATGCCGCGCGTCCTCGATCGTCTCAAAGATAAGAAGAAAAAAAAAAAGAGGACGCCGATTTGATTGCCTCGCTCAATGGGAAAAAATGAAATGAAACCGTCGTGTGTGTTGGGGAAAAAGGGGAAAAAAGAGTAGGAAAAAAAAAAAATCGAGAAAAAAAAAGCCCTGCCGGCCTTCTAAAAATGTGGTGAACAGCGGAAGGAGTCTCTTCGAAGCTCCCGGAAAAAACCACCCTCCCCGATTAACACGAGCAGACCAACAGAAAAAGGAAAGAAAAACTGTCTCTTTTTTTGAAAAGAATGAGTTGGGGGGACAGCAACTCTGACTTCTGCCTCCATCCGTATTGGGAAAAAAGAAAAAGAGAAGGGGGAAGGAAAAGGGGAAGCCAATTCGTCCTCCCTGGTTCATTGGAAGGGGGAGATCGCCTTTGCCGATGCGCGCGGGGGGGAAAACGCCGCCACAGAAAAAAGAGGGGGAAAAAGAACATTCTTCCTTCCAAGAAACAGCAGAGAGAGAGAAGCCTATCTCTTCCATCAGCAAAAAGCCGCTGCAAAGGCCTCTTTAAAGTCCGGGTAATAAGAAGAAAAAAAGGGAAAAGCCTGTCATCATCCTGACTAATGACCAGAAACAGACGAGGGAAAAAAAAAAGAGGGGGGGAAGGACACCTTTCACTGGGGGAAGGGGGGTTGTCCCGCTTCTTTTTTTGGGCCAAAAAGAGAAAGGGGGATGTCACCCACCAAAAAAGGCTTCTGGCCTCACTCAAAACAGAAAAAAAAACAAAAAAAAAAAAAGAAAAAGGAAAAAAAAAAAAGCGGCCCAACAATGTCCGGTATTTTTTGGAGAAAAAAAAGAAGGGAAGGTCGGATGCCGCTAATCCAGAAAAAAACCACGGCACGTCGAACAGAGGGTGAAAAAAGGGCATCAGAAGATGCGAGACCACAGGAAAAAAAAATCAAGAGGGGGGAGAAGGGGGTTCTTTCACTCCACGAAACCGTCTGCTCCTGGTGCCGGAAATGAAAGGGGAAAAAAGAAGATATGGCTCTGACGCCGGAAATAGTACTTTGGCCCCGTAAAAAAGGGAGGGGGGGGGGAGCGCGCTAAAAGGAGGAAAGAAGTTCGTGGTTTCCCATTTTCACGAGGGGGAAAAAGGACCTCTTTAGACGACAAAAAGAATGGGGAATCCCGCGATAAAAAAAGCAAAGCTCTTTGTCCGCGGGGAAGAAAAAAGAGCTGCGCCAGCCCTCGGTAAGAGGAAACAAAGGGGGAGGAAAAAGAAAAGAAAAGGGCGTCTAAGCGTCCGCTGAGAGAGGGGCCTGCCTTGACCACGGGTCAGGAGGGGGGAAAGGAGAGATTCTTAAAGGGGGGAAAAGAAACTTCCCACTTCATCTTGCCGCTTTGGAGGACGGATTTAATGGAAAAGGGGGAATTTGTTGCTCCGGAGAAGAACGGAAACTGCCCGTTGGATTAAGAGAGAAAAAAAAGGAAAGAAGGAAAAGAGCCCGACATATTGTGGGAAAAAAAAACAAGCGCCGTACGGGTTTTTGGTGGAAAGGGAGGATGGAAAAAGAAAAAAAGGGACGCTTTGTATGCTGTCGGACCGCCCCGGGAAACCGAAAGGGGGAAAAGGGAGAATAAAAAAAAGCGCTTTAAAAAAAGAAGAGCTAATGGTCATCCCCTAGAAAAAAGGGAGGGCCAAATGTTGTGTCACTGGGGAAGGAGGAAGCTTTTTTTTTCCCCTCGTTCACAACAAAAAAAAAAACAGAGAGGGGAGGAGAAAAGGCGAATCACTTTCTTCTCAAACAAGGAAAAGGAAAAAAAAGGGGGGAAAAGTGATGGCCAGTTTTTCGAATTTTGGTCTTTGGCAAAGGGGGAGGGACGGAAAAAGGAAGAAAGGGGGGGGGGAAATGGCTTATCAGGGACCGGGGACGGGGGAAAAAAGGGGGGGGGACCTCCAGGTCCGGTAAAAAAGGACGAATTGCCCCGATACTTAAAATTCTCTGGCAAAGTGGCATGGAGGGGGAGGGGGAAGGGAAAAATAGCGATTCACCACTTTAAAGGGAGAAGGAGGGAAAAAAGGGCCCCGTTCTTTTTCTATCCTTGGCCGCGAAAAATGTTCTAATGGAAGGGGGGGGGAAGGAAAGGAAGGAAGGGAAGGGGAATATCCATCTTACTTTTGTTGGGAGGGTACAGTAAGACCCCGTTTAGTTTTTTGTGTGGGTTGCGGGGTCAGGGGAAGGGGGGAAAAAAAAAAAATGTACTTTTTGGCGAGAGGGTTGGAAAGAGATTTTTCCCCACATCGAATAGCAAGAGGGAAGACAAGGGGGGGGGGAAAAAATCCCTTACCTAGCCAAAAAGTTAAAAGCCCTGGCCACTTGATCATGACAACCATGAAAAAGAAAAAAAAAAGGGGGGGGGGGGGAGGGGGGGAGGAAAAGCAGTGCTGTTGATCACCTTGCGCCCCATTTGGAAAAAGAAGACAAGTCGGGTGCCCAGCTCCACTAAGCAATTCAGGGGGGAAAAAGAAAATTCGGGAGGAGGGGAAAAAAAAAAGGAAAAGATACTCGATGCTCATAGGTGGGCAGACTAAGGAAAAAAGACCTTGCCTAAACTCAAGCAATCAGAGACAAGAAAAAGGGGAGAAGCTCTCGTTCTACCAAAAGAAAAAAAATCCGACCCCGCAAAAGAAACAAAAGGAAAAAAAAAAAAGGATGCCTTCTCACAAGAATCGCCTGTCAAAGGAAGCCCCATCTCCCAAAAAAAGAAAGAAGAGAAAGGGAAAGGTTCCTCCTCCAATTACAAGAGAAAGGGAAAAACTATCCATACCATTATTTACCCCTCCACTTCTCACTTTGGGGGATGAATCAGGAAAGAGAAATAGGGGGGGAAAAAACTTTGGGCAGAACCCCTTAAACGTTCTTAAAAAAAGTGGGAGACAAAAAAAAAAAGGAAGGGGGGGGGGACCGTTTGGTGCCTTAACCAGGGGGCGGGGGGGTGAAATTTTACAAGTGGTCCTCCGAAAAAGGGGGAGGCTGGCTGAGAAAAAATTTTTTGAAAAAGACATAAAATTTGCAAAAGGGTTACTGAGGGGGGGGGGAGGGAAAGGGAAGGGGGGAAAAACCTTAAAAACCACCAGGGAAAAAAAGGAGGGGGGGGGGGGAGGGTCCCCCCTCATAGGGGGGGAAAGGTACATAGGGGAAAGGGGGGGGGGGGGGGGAGAAAAAAACTAACAGTTATTCAAAGGGGGGTCAGACGACATAAGGCATTAATCTATTCTATAAATTCGCGAAGGAATAAGGGGGGGAGGAAAAAAAAGACCGAGAGTCGGTTTTTCTATTTACAAAAGCAAGAGGCGTTTTTAGGGCGTATCAGAGGTCAAAGTAACCAGAGCCATCGGGGAAAGAAAAGAAGGAAAACACAATCAACCCGGATTTTGCGTA
>Ga0179593_1482703_pt1 | contig 22716 bp, 19 predicted proteins | sample CZODoug2_1_08_16_FD_185931 | JGI IMG/M metagenome (GOLD analysis project Ga0179593, IMG submission 185931) | Vadose zone soil fungal communities from Angelo Coast Range Reserve, California, USA - CZODoug2_1_08_16fungal (PacBio error correction) | ecosystem: Environmental > Terrestrial > Soil >...
GGAAGTGTCGAAGTCGAGGTTCGCACGGGAGCTGCAACATGGGGTTAATCCAAGGCCCGGGGGGGGGGGGGGGGGACAACGGAGTGGATTGCGGCAACTTACTACGAAAAGTTACTCATGCCAAAAAAGTATCTGAATCACGACCCTAGCAAGCAAGGAGACTGGAGACAATCGATGGAAGCGGCAAACGGCAATTTACAAACAACGCAAATTCAACGTGATGTAGTATCACGCGGTCGTTGAAAAAAACAGATTTTCCCATGCTGGTGGGTGGGGAAACATATCTAACGCAAGGAAAATGAGAGGCAGCGAATCCTGTTTCTGCTTCAGGGAAAACCTTGGCTTAGCTAATGTTTAGTCGTATTGGTGAGAAATAAGTGGTTCTGATCAGGGACTGAAGCTGGGTCACGACTCTTTGGGAAGTGAACTTGTAAGAGACACTAGAGAGGAAAAAAGACAAAGGGCGAATTTCTCGTTGGGGTGGGTGCTGTAGTAGGAGGCTTGGTTCGCTAGCAAATACACTAAAGCAATAAGGAAGGGAGTGGTCGGTGAAGGGGAAGATCTAACTGAAGTCCAACCTAAAAGGGAAAGGTATGGGAAAGCGATGAGTTAACTAGGGGGGCTTAATAAAATTCTCTCAAAACGGGTCTATCCTTACACCAAATAACAAAAGACAAAGTGAAAGAGTTTAACGAATGAAGAAGATTAAAAAAAGACCTTGCGGTATCGTTGGACAAGTTTGCGGTACTTCGTCCTCAACTGCAACATACCCATATTTATCTATTGGACCTCTACTCATCAAACTGTGGTCATGGGGGGATGACTCGGGGAAAAACGTGAAGTGGCGTGCGAGCCTGTCTCTAAATCCTCACGGCAGGGCGTTGCGGCGACTCGACTTTCAGGAGTTTACCACACGATCTATCGGCACGCAAGGTAGTAGGAAAGGTATAGCAGAAGCGGAAGTAACAGCCGGGATCCGAGAGGAGGCGAAAGAAAAAAGGAGTCTAATGGCGCGGAAAAAAGGGAATCGAAACGAAGTTGTTTCTCTTTTAACTCAATACAATTCTTTGTTAGTTAAACGGTCAAAAAGGCCAAAAGTCAAAACGTCGCGGGCATTATTGGGACTCAGAACTTGTGAAGCGCGGAAAAGTCGCTTGCGCAGTACATAGCCCTTGGTGGTTAGACGGGTCTCCAGGGCCTGCCTCCTTCTATATGAAAGCCAGAGGCAAGGAGTTGTGTTGTATCTGCGGACGAAAGACGACAAAAAAGATCGAGAAAAAAAAAGGGTAAGACGACTACCACAAATCGCCTTTAAAAAGGGATGCTTCTTGTATTTGGTAACATCCAAGGAGAGGGGAGGAAAACAAAAGCAGGAACGGAATTCGAAGTCAAGGGAATGGGGGGGAAAGGGGGCCTACCCCACTCTTTGATCAATAACTGCTCGCCAGGCTTGTTTGGGGGGCTTAGTCAAAAAGCAAACCATCTTCGTTCTGATGGTACCGCTTAAGGAAAAAAGGTAAGCGATCGAGAGAAAGGCATCCTCTCGGGAAAAGGGGGCTTGGATGGCCCGCCCTAGATACGGATTGCCTAAAGGAAGGATGGGCTTGAATTGCGCTGGGAAGGAGTACGCTAAAAGTTCAATTGAATCCAAAAGGGGTAATGTTTAAAACTGAGAAAACTGAGAGGGATTCTCCTCCAACAGCGAGCACCCGCTCATAGGGTAAGAAACCCGGGAAGAAGGTGCCACAGGGCTATACTAGGTTCGTGTTCGGTGCACATTGGAAAAGAACAGAAAAGAAGTTGACGGTAAAAATTGTTCTTATTGGCCAACGGAAAAAAAGAGGAAGATGCAGGAAGAGCTTTCCAGTTATCCCGAAATACAGCTGGATCAGGATGCAGGGATCTGACCATAAAAGGTCCGAGTCGTACGTCAAGAAAGTGGTCAAGAAAGTACAATGTGGCCACACGCTGCCACTTATAGGGGCTGAATTTGTTCTTTGTACGGGGGGGGGGGGGGGGGTGGGGGGGGGGGGGTGGGGGGGGGGGGGGGGGGGGGGGGGGGTGTGGGTTGGGTGTTGGGACAATTCGTTCTCGGGAGAATCCGAAAAGAAAGGCTCGCGGAAGCCGGTCCTCCCGGAAAAGATAAGGAAAACAAGAAAAGGGAAACTAATGGGTAAGGTCTCATCCATGACCTGAGATCCCAGGGAGTTCAACTAGAGGTTTAAAACCTTCCCCATGCATGTTCTTGACTGTCGCATGTTAACTGCTCTCCCAACACAGAGGGGCTCCGGCCACCGCAGCTCGGGAAAAAAAGGAAAGCGAACCGTACGAGGAATCGCGAGAAAAACAACAAAGGAGGAGGCGGAATACTAGAGACAAGCGACCCGTCTGCTTGGGTGAATATACTAGGCCCTTCACGATTGGGATGTTTATGAGCAACATCTCAAAAAGGTGCCTATCCTCAATCTATTCAAACGGTGTCAAAAAAAGTCTGACTTCCCATGGAGGGAAAAAAGCGGTCCTGGGAGGAGAAGACAGGAGGTTCGCAGTGGACAGTCCTTAATCACTGGGAAATGGGAGGACGCAGGCGATCCTGGACGAGAAAACGATTTTTTCAGACCAAAAAAACACGCTCGCAGTGGCAAGAGGGGGAAAAGGGGACCATTGGCCCTTTTGCAGCCTGGAGAACCGTAAGTACTCGAAGAAAAGGGGGATTATAAACCGGCAATCCCTATACCAGCGGAGGGTTGCGGGATAAAGGGAAAGCGCTCTGAGGATCCTGGGCTATGAAAGCGAGCGATGTCAATCCGCACATCGGTAAAGGTCAGGGATTGGACCCTTTCCACGAATAAAAGAAGTCGAGAGCCGGGTGGAATAGAGTCAACATAGGAGCGTTTGTTCAGGGGGACTTGGAGGAATCGAAGCAAAACCAAAACGGGGACGATAAGGCAAAAACCTGTAAGATCTCAGGTCGATCTTCCTCCAAAACGAAGCAATCCGTGAATTACCCAAGCAGAAGTTATCGAGGAGGCAAATAGGCAAAGGGGAAGAGAGGATGTCGAGGCTCGAGGGAATTAAGTGAATAGTCTGAGTGCGCCTCTAGGTGTGCCTAAAAGAAAAAAACCGCTGGCGATCCTGCTAGGTTTTTGCTCAAAGGAGGGGAGGGTAAGCATTGGTCCCAGAGGACTGCCTAAGTATGGGCTATGAACTAACCTTTGATTTCAACTAAGCCAGTTAAGAAATAAAAAGGGGTCTTGGGGCACGTGGGCTAGTATGGGGGCGAAAAAGGTGTTAATAGACTGTTGGTAGTCGATGTCAAAGTCCCAAAAGATCAAAAACTGAACCGAAAAGCTTTCGCCAATAATATTAAAACCAGAAGGGATAGAACCGGGGGTCTGAAACCACCACGGGGGGGGCTGGGAGGTAATGTAAAGCGAGGGTCAAAACGAGCAAAAAGAAAATACTAGCCTCATGCCCGCTAAAGCTGACTGTGTGAAAGAGAGTGGGATGCCTAACTTACCACAAGACTTGTTAGGGAGACAAGCCACAAACAGACGGTCGTATACAAGATCTCCCAGAGATTCAAAATTTCTTTGCAGTAGGTTGGACTCGACAACGAGGAGCCGTAAGCAAAAGAGCGATGCCTAGAAGGGGACTACCCAGAGGATTGTAAGGACGAATCGTTGGTAAGCCTAAGGAAAGGTTCTTAGGGTCGAAAGAAAGCCCTGGAAGGCTGATTTTAAGAAGATATGGGAAAAAATCAAGGAGAAGAGAGGAAACTAGAAACCCAGTGAGGAGATCCTGTCAACCTCTACAAGAATACTAGTATTGAGGAATGTTCACGAATACCTTCCCAGTAAAAGCGACGGGGTGTTGGTATCTGTAGCAACCTGGATGAGGCCAAAATCGGACAACAGCGGGTGTTGTACCTAAAGGGTAGGCCTGGCTCTCTATATCCAACTAGCTCTTACTACTGATAAGGCTGGCCAATACATACAGCTGGGAGGTGGGAAGATGGTAGAATCGCACGTCAACGACACATAAACCTAGCCTTCATGATTAACTAGAGACACCAACTCAGGGAAGGAAAGCGCCAACAAAAACGAGAATGAGGCCGACTTTGGGTGGAAGCATCGAGTCGAAAAAAAATCTCCCAATTGGGGTCTTATGGAACAAAAAGTCACGAAAAAACCAACTTCTTGAAGAAAAAAATAACGGGAGTAGCCCAGGCGCTAAAACTGCACTCATCCCATCTTAAAGGATTCTTCGCCAAAAAGGTAAGGATTGACGCCTGGAGATAGGGGGTGGACAACAAACAAATTACGCGAGGAGGCAATCGCGTCAACGGACTCTGAAGGGGGGGTAGACACCATCGGAGGGGGTGGATGACTGGTTCGTTGAGGTGGATGTAAGTTTGGGTATTCCTTAATGCGAGAGGATAATTGAAGGTCCACACATTTCGTTGAAAAATTGAATGTTATTGACGAGCGGGGGGAAGGGATAAACAATGGGAGAAAAGAAAGGGGGAGGCACAAAATATCTGTCTGTCAATTGCTCTTCAGGTTATTAAAGGTGCTAGACCGACGCTTAATAAACAAGTGACTCTTTTCACGCAGTCGGTCCAAAACCAACATAGGAATTATTACAACATAGAGATCTACGAAGTTTCGTAAAGAGAACATGTGTGGAGCAGGGTCTCGGGGGTATCAAGGGTGGGGAGCAATAAAAGGGAGAGGACTCCTAACGAAAGAAGGGGGGATAGCTGCAATTTCTGACGAAAACCTGGTCAGGGGAAAAGAATACAAGTAAGAATAAAGGCCGAGCAAGGAAAAGGTGAGGAAAGGAAAGACTCATTAAGAGTCAAACGTGGGGCCATCATCACCAGAGAAAAAAAAAAAGAAAAGAAACAGCATCGGAGGTTCTAAAAGGGTGACTCGATTGGGTAAAAACTCGATCGAATGTGGGGGGGGGGTGGGGAAAGAGCAAAAGACTCCCATAGAGATGGGGCTACGAAGGGAAAAGATTTTACTTGCTGTCATAAAACTTGGGAGCCTGTAACTGTTTGAAATAATGTTGCAGAAAGGGTGAAAGAAGGACGGGTTGAGCTGTCACTACGCAGTGTGAAGGGGTACTGGAAAAAACACTCTAGGAGAAAAAAAAAAACGCTGAGGAAGTTCTCCGTGGGAGCTGTCGGGAAAGGAGAGAGGTTTGCGCTATGGAAGACGGCCAATCGCTTAAGGACGAGAATGCAAAAAAACGTGGGACGGGTAAGCTACCTCTTCAAAAAATACTGGGGGAAGCAGATATCATTATTTTGAGCGCGTGCGTAGAAAAAGGACTCGAAGAGGAAAAGGGGGATACGGAAAAAAAAAAAAGAAGCAACTTTAAAGGGTTGGAGAAGAAGTCAAGGACAACACTTAGTATCTTGTCATGGGGGGAAGTAAGAAAGTGCCGCCAGACTCTCAACTAAGCATAGTGACTAAAAAGAGGGTTGACACGTCGAAGCCGCCAGGGGGGGATCGTGCAATGAGCTCGTGATTGTCAGAAACTGTCTAGGAGCACTCCAGAGGGGTCGGGACAGAGCAGGACCTGAAAAGGGATTACCAACACTATAGGAGAGTTCCACTCCAGCTTTGTTTAAAAGGGCTCCGGATGCATAAGGGGGGGGGGGGAAAAAAAAATAGATTCAGTATCCTCTGGGAAGGCTATTATGAGGTAAAAAAAAAAAAAAACAAGTACTCGAAATGCTCGTAAGAGATTAATATTCTGGGACCGAAGAGGGGGGTTGGTTAAGGTCCTCTCCGACATAAATGCGGGGTGTCTAACGAAGAACAAATTCCTCTCGTCTTAATAAAGGGCAAAATTTTTAAAGACTAGAGAAAGCAGTTGAAAAGAAAGAAACTGTGGTGTCTTTAAAAAGACAACCTTCGTCCGCACGCTATGTTTAAAAAGAAGGTTTAAAGGGGTGTTTGGGGGGGGGGCGAGAATCGAATACCAAAAAAATAAATCTAAAACACGAAAGGGAACAACTCGTGAATAACTAACACTATGCTGAGGTGGCTATTTTCATAGTTTGACAGACAGGGAATTTCTGGGACACCTCCCATAGAAAAAGAATCTTACCCAGAAGGGGGCCCATTCATACAAGAACTTATCGTGTTGAGGGCAAACGGAACTTCTCGCGGATCGTGGTCCACCCAATAGGATGAATTTGAAATTAGTCCAAAAAATACAGGGGAAATTGGCGTCGATAAAACTAGCATCCTTCGAGAAAGGGGGTGCTTGGTATTGGGCACCCAGACGGAGAGGACGATGTAACGTCACTATGGAGCGGCTTGTCATTAAAGGGGAAGAAAGCCAGATATATTGAAAATGGGTCAAACTGTCCGGATCGAAAAATGGGGGGTCCTCAAGGAAGGATCAAAAAGATCAGAGGACCGGAACCCGACTAGTGACATGGCTCTAAAGATGCTATTATTGGGCCCTTGTTCCCACTCCCCTTAACGCAATCGGAAACGAAAGTTGGAGTATTTAAACAAATCGCTCGAGAAAAATCGCAAGCTGAACCAATGCGCGAGTTGTAGAAAGAAAGCCGAAATAGAGGGGAGGGCTTGACCTCGCCATAAAATTGAAAGACGGTCGTTCGGCGCAGTGGAGAGAAAATGGGTCCCAGGTGGGTCCCACAAGGCCCAATGTTTAGAGTTGGGTCCTTGGGGGGCTGTTCTCTTGCTCTTGACGTAAAAAAAGGCCTGGCGTCAAAGGAAACCAGAGAGATCACACAAAAAAACATAAACACTGCGAAAATAAGTCGAATCATCCAGGAAACCTTGGGAGATAAAAGGTCGGGATAATGGGGAAAAAAACCCATAAACTCTCGGGGGGCGGGGACTGAAGTGGCGCTTTAGAGAAGACGACTTCCACCAAAGCACAGAGGACTGCAAAATCCAAGAAAAAAGGGAGCGATCTCTCGAAAAACAAAAAAAAAAGGGAGGGAAAAAGGAAGAACATCCTGGGCTGGTTGAATAAATCGGAAAACAGGGACTTCCTCACTCTGCGTGTGAACAAAATTGCACAGCACGCAAGAGGGCAGAGAGAAGGTGCCCAAAAATGATACTTGGGACTTCCCTGGGGGTTCGCGTCCTGGATGAACAGATATGGTCGAAGTATGGGGTTTTCAGTATCTTGAAGGACCGGCAGGGGGCCGGCACGTTCAGCCGAGCGAGAAGAATTTGGCACAAAACAAAAAGGAAAAAGAGAAACGAATTGGAAGTCGGTGGAAAAATTGGAATTTCCTCGAAAGGGCCGCCAGGGAGGGGACGAATCAACGGGTTGCGAGAAACGCGCAACGAGGCGGATGCGGATAGGGGGGAAGAGACTCTTAATTTATCAGATGAGAGGGAGCGGAGATGGAGCAATCCGCAAAATAGCGATGGAGGGGGCGTGTCGGTGGGAAACCCTTGCAAAACGAAAAAGAAGCATCCTTCTCTAACCTGGGCATTCGGGGAGTCCCATATGATTACGGTGGAAGCTGGAAGGGAAAGGGAATACGAACGCATCCGTGGCACTGGAAGGAAACAGACCCATGACGTGAAAGAACTTCAGCTCTCTTCAGACCAAAATCAAAAAAAAAAATAAGAAAAGCCGTGCCGTGGAACTGGCACCGTTTTCCGGCGTGAAAAGGAAAAGGGGAATGATAGGTTCCTGCGGATCGATCAATGGTCTGGAGAAGGGACTTAATACTAAGGTCCGGGCCCGAAGTGGAGGCCTACAATCACAAAGTACAGGCGAGGAACTACGGGGTGGCTACAGAAGAAGTGGGGGGTATGATGGGAACATACGAATGCGAGGACGTATTTTCTAGGGGAAGGTGGAACGGGCACCTGTATTTTCAAATACCACGTAAAAAGAATAGGAGGTCTGGTCATGGGGACTACGTAGTGGGCAGACCCAGTGTTTTATGAGAATGTGGGGTAGGCTTGTCAAAATATCTACAACCTCGTGTCCCTCGGCTTCAAAAAGTATAGGCTGGGAAGGGGGAAGGATATCGAAAAAAAAAGGTCTGGCAAGGGGTAAAGAGCTACCTAACTTGTCCCCGAGAGCGGAAAAAGGTCTTTCTGCGGTCCAGAATTCCAGCTATCTGACGGGGGGGTGGCAAGCTGGAACTTTCCGCTACACAGGAACCAAGCCTTGAGGGAGAGAGGAAAAGCGAAAACAAACTAAGTCGGGAATCAAGCAGACATATATGGGGATCTCCAAGGAGGAAGGGATTTTTCTTCTAATCATAGGGGATCCGCGCGGTACGTTTCAAGGAAGAGAGAGGGGTGCCTAAGGAAAAAAAGAGATCAATAACGATCAGTGAAAGAGAACACGTGATGCTTCTCTCGGGAGGAAAAGCCATTGAATGCGATGGGGGAAGGCAAGCAAGCAAGTCACGGAAAGAATGCAACAATGACCCCAAGTCTGCTCCTTTCACCCGTCTCAAGAGGAAAGTTTTAGGGTGGGAGGGCACTCCAGGAACACATGGGGTAAAAAGCTACTTTCGGTTTTTCTGAAGGTTGGAAAGGTAGTCCCAAATCAGGAAGTCAGCCAAAGTGGTGGTTTACGGGTCTATCCAGTTTCGAACTGATCGCCTTTCAAAATACGACAAAAGCCCTAAAAGGAATAAAAGGGAAGGGGGGGGGGGAAAAGAGGGAAAGATCAACCGTCAAGAAGGCGTCCTTTAAGAGGCGGCGGCCTAAGCGAAAAAAGTCAAGCAGTTCCTATCATCGAAAAAAAAAACAGGGAGGGAACTACTCTGACTGGGGGGTGAATTGAGATATCACGGTCAAAAAAGGGAGGAGGTGAACAGAGGAAAAAGGACGGATCAGACACCCAGCAGTGAAAAAATAATCGAATGCGAGATAACGCCCAAGGCTTCCGGATAACCTGAATGGCTTCGTCCCCAACTCTAGTGGAGGAGCGGATAGAGAGGAACCAACCATTCGCTTCGTAAATCGCGTCACAACACACAACAAAAAAAAACACAAATCGTCAGATAACCTCCACAGATACTGGTTATAAGGGTTAGTGGATTTTGATGTCAATTTTGAAGGGTTGGCGAGAGTACAGGGACAAGAACAGGGGATTGGAGCACTGGATTGCGAGAGGGATCGCAAGGCAAGACAAGTGGTCTCTGATTTGGGTTATAATCCCAAAACTGATCAATGGACTCGGCGCATGGGGAGTTCCCAATTGGATACTACCGTATCAGAGGACAAATGGAGATGTTCGAAACGTCGATAGTAACTCACACAACCGGGAGAAAGAGGAGAGAGACTCTGAAGTTTGTCGAGAAAGAGTCACTTGTGGAAAGCGGAAATAGATACATTGGTAGAAAATGCTCAGGAGTAACCGACTATAGACTTTAGACGAACCTGAAAGGTATATCAAGGATCGAAAGAAACCACGGCAAAAACCCCTAGGAAACATGGAGTAATACAATATCAAACAACCGCAAATTAATCAAAAAAAATAACAAAGAAGGGAGACGGGGACTTTACTCGGGGTAACTCGATCGGGTTGGGTGTTCACATAGATATCTATCAACGAAGATTCAAACGAGTACGTCCTTTTCCTCGCTGGCGGGGAACTCCTTGGCGTGCGACTGTGCGTATTTTGTCTAAAAGAGTCCTGCAAGGAAGGGAGGGAATGGAAGACTCAAGGTTGACGAATACTGCGAGAACAAAGAGGAAGAAGTCGGGGCGAAAGTCGTGGTCTTGGTGGAGAATGGTCGGAAATGCGCGCTGTGCGCTAGCCGACATGCTCGCTTAAAAGGGGCTATGTTGACGGGGATCGACTCGGAAAAAACGAGGGGATGTATTGCAAACAAGGAAGGAAAGGGGTGAGCAAGAAGGTGCGTCGAAAAGGCACGGAAAAAGAAAAGTTGCTACAAAAAAAAACAACAACTACGCTTTAATGGGGGACACTAAAGAAACTACAGATAAAAAACTTCAGGTTACTTTTAAAGGGTCATCTTCGGAAACGACAATCCCGACGCCGGCGTGAATCACGGGACCGTCATACTCAAAGAGGGGGTCAAAGAGGGGGGGGTATATTGGGAAAAGAAGTGACTTGGCTTTCCGATAAGTCTCTACCAGCCGAAAGGTTTCGGCGACAGCAGGAAGAACGGGGCTAGCTTAAAACTCGAGCGGCAAGATGGTGAGGTACGCGAAATTTCATAAACTTAACATTTGGGACCAACGCGATAATCGTAAGTGAAAAAGTACGGGCAGAAATAGAGCAAATCTCTTGGTAGGTAGGAAGAAGTAGTGGTTTTTGACGTATCTCGACAAGGTCTGGGGAGGTAGATTCCCAAGGGCACACAATGAGCTCGGCTGGAAAGTAGAGGGAAAGAAGAAATTGGGGAAAAAGAGAAGAAAATCTAGGAGAGCTTTTACACTACAAGGGGTCTTGGGGGACGAGAAATCCGTTTCCGGAAGGATTTATAAACGTAGGCACGGTAGATGGGGTTTTATCGACATCACAAAGATCTAGACGATCCACTAAGTGAAAAAGAAAAAGGAAAAGACGGCCAGAGGCTTATGCGTCGGGGATAGTGTTGGAAAAATAACAATCACGTTTATCAAACCCATACCAATAGGGGTCCTGAGAAAGGAACAGGACTGGGGAACATGCAAGGACACAATACTTGAGCAAAAGGGCCTCAGGAAAAACTTGTGGGATTTCTTAGGCACCCAATCGGTGCGGGGATTAAGTAGTACCTCGTAATACATTTAAATCAAAAGGCCTCGGCAAGGGTCTGGAAAAAGAAACTATAAACTGTAAAAAAAGAGGTAACGGCAGGGGAGGGCAGCTTATCGAGGGTCGAGGCGATGAAAGACATTATAGGGACGCCTGGGGTTTCCTGGAATCGCAAATCGCATAATTATCCAGAAGCGAACCCTCTCATAGGGGGGGAGGGGCGGCGGGGGGGGGGCGGGGGACCGGGATTAGAAGGGGGTCGGGGTGGTGGACGGCGCGGGAGGGGGGGGGTTGGGTGGGGGGGGGGGGGCGGTGGGGGGGGGGGGGGGGGGGGTCATGAGATCATATACATTAAACAACTTTGCCAATGGGCTAAAAGTACGCCAAGGGAATCTCGCACGTGTCTTAACTCCAATGTTTAGCGGGGGAGCCACCCCAAACAACCACCACCAACCAGCAACGTAGTCGGTCTCAACAATCTTATCATCAGAGCAGGGAGCCATTTTTTCAACGAAAGAAACGACTGGAGGGACTACTTACAAACGAATTATCGATGAGGGACGGAAACATTTGTTGAAAATAACTTGGCACACTCTGGGTGACAATGAGAGCATTGGACCTGTTGTACTGGATTCAAAACCCTGATTGAGATTGCTCTTCATAAAGGAAAGGCGGAAGGGGGGGGGTCGCAAGCCGGAGACAACATATGCCCAGCCACGGGCTAAAAATTGCATCAGGACCGCGGTGAAGAAATGGGTGATCAGTAAGTGTTTGGGAAAGAAAAGTCGACTAAAAAATCGCTTTGCGGATGAAAGGGTGTGCTGGAGATCCCAAGAAACAGAGTAGGAAGACGCATCCAAACAAGAGGTCGGTCAAACTAATGAAAGGATAGGAAGACTCAAACACAAAGGAGAAAAATAGGAAGATCACGACAACGCGATTAGTTGAAGACAGTTAGGGGTGAAGTTAAAAGGATGCCGAGAGGTGGAGGGTAGATCCTCGATTGTACTCCCAAAGGGCTGAAGGCCGCAAACTGTGGGACAACGCTTCTACTGGACAGGAAAAGGTTATCCAAAATCGGTTAACGTATGAAATACAAATGTTCGCAGGGTTAAGAAGTAAATCTGGGGACAGGACCGAGGGGAGTCGCGACCTCAGGAAAGAATCCATAATGGAAACGGGGGGTTTTGAATCCACCGCGAACGATCAAAGGGGGATCTCGGTGAAAATTAAAGGCCGAACCACTTTCATGACGACTAGATAACGTGGTAGGGCGAGGCAAGCAAGATAAAGGCGGTTGCTGATGAACGTGGAAGAGGGCGAGCTTAATTAACTGATTATCTCGTCTAGCAAGAAGAAAACGTAGGACAACTTCGTCCGGGGGGGTGAACAACTTTCAAAAACTAAAAGCCTCAGTCTGTACCTGTTGAACCTTTTGGGGGGGCACCTTGGGGAAAGATGGGGGTGATCGATTGATGAGGAAAAGAGTCGACCCGTTTCGATTTTAACCTGAGAAAAGGGAGGAGGAGAGATGGCAAAGAGTCGGCCGGAACTCTCACTAAATCTACATCCGTGCGGGTACACCCACTAACGTGAGAGACCGGGCAAAAAATGCACCTTGCGGGGGGGGGGAGGAAAGATGACCCGTACAGGCTATTAAATTATAAAATAGATTTACTAAACGGGATTCAGAAATCCAAATGTTAGGACGAAGTAACACGACGCTTTCTATCGTTCGGTTTTGCTGCAAAGAGAAGGGGAATGTGATGGCATCCCTGGGGGGAAATAATGAATTTTGGATTGTATGGGTGAAAACACGAATGGAAATGTGGTAAAACCAACAAGAAAGCCGGGAGGGTTTTATTTTATGGAGGTCACCATTGGGGTATCGATGGGTTGTTGTTAAGTTCGATGTCGAGATAAAACAAGAGCAAAGGGCCCCTAGTCTCCATATGGATTCGGTCTAAGGATAAAGGCCGGGAAGAAAAAAAAAAGTAGTGGCTTGAAACTTGTCAATAATCTTACTTTTCAAAGAGAGTAACAAGGCTGAGGGGCAAAGAGAAAGGCCCGCTATAAGGATGTGTTTTCAAGCGTACATCTATCGCTTAAACCAGAATTTGGATCTGCCAGGAACTCGGGACAAAAAGAAAGCTATTAGAGATACCAGCCCATATGTTGCCCACAGGGACTGAATTAATTTTCAATAGGACCTAGAGTCCTCGGCAAAAGGGTGGACTGAGAGATCAAAAGTATAAGCGGTGAATAGGAAAAACGCTTGATTACTCAGAGGGGGGTGTTAATCCGACTGACGTGGACGGAATTCTCTGGTAAAACCACGGGCCATTCTTATTGTGGGTCAATGCTGCGCCCCTGCCCTCTCCGTTAATTTCATACTCTTCCAACATTGCGTCGTCGCCTATACTCCGGTACCTAAAGGTTAGTATTCTTTGCGTCACTCACCGGACAGGGCCAAAGGGTGACCCAATATAAACTAACACGTGTACGTTGTGGAATCGGAGGGAAATTGCAGGGTCCACAAAGACTTGGCAAAAATAAAAAGCGTCGTACAGTGTTTTGGTAGGTAGAAAAACAGTTGGAGCTGATCGCCGGTTCGAATAGCAGTAAGCGCTTGGTGCCTAATAAAACTAACCGGTAATCTTAACATAATCACCCCTGTTTTGTTGGAAGAGGAAAGCTGCACAGTCAAAGCGCACAGAGCCGGAAGTGAACCAGCGGATATATCCCAACAGAACAGCATTTCACGAAACACGCGACACAACAATCAAAAGAAAGAAACGTCGAGCGGTTTGTAGAGTGAAACTTTGGACCGAGGAACCGTATCACGGAAACACAAAGGGTCTTCTTACCTCTGTCACCAGTGATACTGCAGCACCCTTCTGGAGACACGAACGATGAAACTGTTCCGCACAAGATACAAAGGGGGATTCAGAAGCCCCTGAAATAGGTGCGTAGCAAAGAGCGAGGGGGGGACGGGCAAGGGAGGATAGTAAACACCCCATTCAATCGGAAATCGCGCAACTAAAAACCAGGGGAAAACTAAAAACAATGCCTGGGGGAGAGGGATGGGGTGTGTAAGTGTGCTGTGTTACCGCTATGAGAGCGGTCCTGGGCGGTAAATCAAACATTCGGGGGATTCATTGGGAGGTTGGAAGATACTGGGGGAGAGATAATTAACTAAGAGCTCATACGGCTCAACTCAGCAATAAATCGTATCAGTCTGCGCTTTATTCACCCTTGTCAAAGTCGGATTGATCACAATGACTAGGGGCAGGTTTGAAACTTGTCGAGATAAGAAAACAAAAAAAAAACGAGGAGGGATACAATATCTCGAGTTGGGAGGAAAAAAAGGAGTCAGGTGTGGAGCGCAGTAAGTTCAACGTTGTCATAAAGGGCGCCGACGAAAATTGATCCCAACGAGAGGGGGGGGGGAGGAGAGAACTGGGGAACGCAACTGGAGACAGGCTATATAACACTATCGCAATCAATCAACGAGAAAGGAGAGGTGTGAGAACTGACGGGAAATGATGCTCAAAAACAAAATTGGAAACAATAAATAAAAATACACAACCTAATTGTATGTTCAGAAGAGTGAGGGACGCGATTTTAAAAGATACGGGGGTTGTGGGTGACACAAGGCGGATCACTGCATACAATAGGGCGCTATTCCTCAGGGGCTGCGGAAGGAAGGGACGGCAAGACTTGTGGGCGTATTTACGAAAAGATTTTGGAGGAGGGACAGGACTTTCGCGTCAATACTCAATTTGGAAGGGAGAAGGGAGACAAACTCGCAGTCCAAATAACTGGGAGGAGAAGGTGACGAGGTTTCAGGGGGGGGGATCTGACTTAACCAGCGTCGGTGGGCGCGCTAGTACCGAATGCCTCTTGGAACTATGTCTAGGGGGAAGGGGGTAGAATCTAAAAGGACGCAAAACCTACCTCAGGTAAGGATGTTCACATAGATTCGGCGCATGCTATAGAATCATCTAAGTAGCGCGCTAAAGAATCCGAAGAGCGTGAAAGGGGTTTGGCCGAATTGGCACTAAGACACCTAGGAAAGATTGGGGGAAAAAGGGGGGCCTGGAGGGACTGGGGACACACAATAAGGAGTCACTACGCTTTGATCAGCATGTTACAGAGAAAGTCCGGGCAAGGGGTGGCCTCGGGTGGAAGAGGCGACGCATTAAGGGGGCCTGCTCAACTGACAATCAACGGAAAAGGAGTGTAGGGAGGAAGCAAGGGGAGCACGGAAGGCTTCAAAAAACAGGCGGCACTCATCGGGAGTAGCAACGTCGCGCTGAATAGAGAAAGTAACATCCAGGAGCTCGAGATGCTCCGAACAAAGGAGGGGGAAGGCGCTGCAAATGCTGGATCTTTAATACCAGAAGGGTGTTTCGCGGGTGACACTATAACTAACATGCTGGGTTTAAGGAAAAGTCCATATTGGTCAAACCATGAAAAGACGAGCATCTTGGTAATCGTGATGCGTGCCTGGGGGTTAATCAGTCTCTAAAAATGAAATAGCAATCGGGAAAACGATAAAAAAACCTTGGGGTCGGGAAAGAGTACTCCCGCCTCCGCCTTACAAGAGCGATTTCATTTGGGTGGAATAGGAGTGTGGTATCTGCAGAGAGAAACCGAAACATACATTAAAAAGATGGGTTGGCCCCTCGTCCCATAAAAAGAAAGAAGTTTAGGAGTGCTTGCGGGAGTAGTTGAAAAAAGGACAAAGTGCCCTTCACTACACCGAAAGAAAATCGTCCAGGAGATCAACGGGACAAAAGGCCCCTCACGGATCTTGGAGAAACGTACCTGCTCGCCCGTGATATTTGTGAGGTACTTGAGCAATCAAGGAGTCGCGGGGGAATGTTATGGGGGGATAAGAGTAAAAAAACAACAAACCAAACAAAAACCCCAAATTAAAGCAGCTATTCATCCGGCATCAGATCAAAGGTGATTGGTGGGCAAAAAAACGACTATAAAAGGGGAGGCCAATGGGAAGCACGGATGCGTTGGTGTCTCTTGTTTCATGAAGCTCGGAGAATTCGAGAGGGACTAAAGGTGAGTTGGCCGGAGGAGATGCAAATCTCTCAAGAAAGAAAGAGCAACCGCGCAAGGCACAAAACCCGACTTTTAAACAGGAGTACTAGCTTATGGCTGGGGGAAATGTCCAATCAACTGCGATAGAAAATGAACGTAACGAAATTTTAGGGATGGTCGCATCTATCGACTCATAGCTGACATTCGGAAGAGTCTCTGGACCCAAGCGGGAAAAATCAAAAGAACAAAACACCCAGAGGGGGGAGAGTTCGAACGCCAGACAAGGCTCTCTCAAGTAGCTGAAAAATGGGGCAAAAAGGGAGAAAAATGGGGGAATGTGTCCCACACGTTTAAAAGGGAAAAAGAGGGTTGTCCTTGTGCGTGTGCAAATTCCAAAAAAGTGACTGCAGAGTCCCAATGACAAGGGGTCGGAGCCAGGTAAAGCAGGGAACAAGAGGACTGAAAAAAAAACATATGTGGATCCCAGGACCTCTTTTGGACCGGGGCGTCAAGTAAAGTTTTTGAAAAACGAAGGCCTCGGGGGGACGGGGAGGTTGAACTTCAAGGTGCTGGCTCTCACAACAGTGCATCGGCCACATCTCAGTAGGAAAAACACGCAGACGGGGCGGGGATAAAAAAAAAAGGAGGATGAGGCAAAATATATTATCCGCGACCTGTCGGCTTCGATTGAATGACTTAAAGGCCGGAAAGGTGAGAAAGAAATCGTGCTTGGTCCGGCAGAAATGGCCGAAGTTACAACGAGAAGGGATAGAAACTCGCATTGCCGGCCCAGGGTTTCGAATCTCAATGGGAGCTAACTCCAGGAAGTTTTATTCCAAGTTGGGTGCGAAAGCCTCGAGGACAAAGGCTTGGAGACAAGTGAAGTGGAGAGCGAAGAGGAAGGTGGGGGGCCACGCCCCACGCCCAGGGGCAACGGTAAAAAAGGGGGGGCAAAAGCAGGGAACCCGAAACGGGGGGGAAAAGGGGGGGCGTAGACCCATCCCGATAAAAGCGGATGCGTAACTTAGGCGAATCTGAATAGCATATCGTGAGCTGATTGGCAAGAAGACATCTTAGTTAGGGAAAGTGGGCAAGGTATGTTAACCCGGGCAACTAAAAAAAGAAGCATCCTACTAAAGGACCTGTCAAGATAAGGGGGGGAGGTTGATGAGCGGTGGCGCTGGACAGGGGTTAGCACGCCCATTTGGCGGAAACCGGACACATCAATGGAGGAACGCTCGAATGGGCTTCGATAGCCAAGCCCAAAAGCACTTGAAAGGAAAGCGCCATGGTTGCCCGAGGCCGCCAGTTAGAGAGTGGGGATGCCATAAAATGCCTGCCGAGAGATCTGAGCCTAAGATCGGCTTAATGTACTTTCAGTAAGGTACTACGTCTTCAAGAACAAGATGGGGGATGCAGAGATACACCAAAAAAACCATAGGACTAAGCTAAGGGGTAAAGAAACAAATAAAGTTGTGTATGCAGGGTGACGGGGTAAGCTAAGGGAAACAGGATTTTGGGAGAGTGGAGGGGACGAAAGGAAAGGAATTTTCAAACTCCACGTAGGAAAAGCAAGGGAGTATTGCGGGAGATGTGAAGAGGATGCTGAAAGGGTGTTTGTATCTACGTTTGGTAGTGTGTAATGGCAGGACCGCGAGTAATAGAAATGACCTCGTCTGAAAAGAAATATAGGCGCTTCGCAAGGGTAAGATAGTGATTCAAAACACAAAAAAAAAAGGGGGGGCTTCTGTAAAAGCTGGAAAAATCGACTTTTGGGGGTCCTAAGAGACAAGTTCAGGCCGGAATTAACCAAAGCGAGCGGGAGGGAACGGGGTTTGGTTCCCGCGGGGCTGAAGTTCTGGCGGATGTCGAAAAATGAAAATCAAGAATTATGACGAAAGAACACCACAGACGATATAAAAGAAGACTCCCATTTTGCCAAGCAATCTGAAGGGAAGTTTTACTGCGACTCAGACTACGATAGGGCGAACGGCCGGTTGATCTCGCAAGAGGAGGTTGCCCTCAACAAAAAAGGAAGTGCCAGAGCGATCGGGGTGGGCAAAGGGGAAGGAAAAGTGCTCATCGGTCGGGCCCGCCCGGGCTTCGGACTTGTTCTCGGGAAGGGAGTGGCATCAAAGCTAGGGGATTTTGATCCCCCCAGGCACATTCACAGAGAAATATTTCCAATTAAAAAACAAAACTGGTTGTCTTCTGAAGGGAAGGAAACCGCTGGAAAGATAGTTATAAAAGAGTGTTTTCTTTTTCTCCTCAGAAAAGTCACACAGGGGTTGACAAAGATACCGAGGGGGATGGGGGGTTAAATCTTGTTTAAACTTCTTAGGGTCCCAATGCAAAAAGACTTCTTCCGTCTTGGTTTTGGTGGTACACGCTAGCAAGTTTCGCTGAAAGGTGCGAAGTACGACGTAGCATCCTACAAAGACTTATAGCTGAAGAACAACGCTGGGTTGGGAAGAGGGATAGGAAAAGGGAAAAGGCCACCGCCCATAAGAGACAAAGACACATGGGAGAGGCAGACACAAAAACGAAAGCAATATACTGCAGCCACTTTTTCAGGTGTAATCGAAGGGGGGGGGGTCGAAAAGTATGAGTAAAAAGTATCAGAAGTAAAAACTTCGAGAACCCTTCGGTGAAGCTAGCTAAAAGAGTGTACTCGGGCAAGAAGCAAAGCGTGCCTCAGCAGTCAGAAAAGGATCAGTAACGCACCAGATCAACGAAAATGGGGAAGAGGAGTGATGTATTGGAACACTCTCAGGGGGGCAAAGAAATGTAGGACCATAAAACCGAGGATTGGGAGGCTTTGGAGCGTCTTGGATGATGAAATTTTGGCATGAACGTAATGCGGGAGGTCAGGTCCTCACATTCTGCTAGGTTGTTTCAGAGAATGGATATATTAACTTCGAAAATGGAGTGAAAGTTGGCATAATCAAATATCGTGGTCGATCAAAAAAAAAACGGGCGAAAAAGCGGAGGTGAATCACGGTGTAATTTAACTAAAACCGAGATTCTTACACACGTGAAGGGGCTTGTGGTTCGACTTGGAGGGGGCGAGCTAAAACACACCCTGACGAATGCAAGAGAATAATCGAATTTAGAACGGCAAAGTACGACGTCTGGGGAGGATACAAAGGGGACAAATAGACGTCTCAGGACACGAAAGCTTGTAAAAACCAAAAGCCGAAAAGGGTAAAACACTAGATCCAGATAATAACAGGGAACCTCATTCAAATTGGAGGGACTGAATAACGCATTAATCGTCAACCAAAAATTACAAAAAAAATCCGAAAAAAATACCAAAGCGGGGGTTTCTTGGGGGAGACGTCATTGAAAAGAAAAGGGTCCATAAGAATGGGGGGGTTTTCACAATATCACGCAATCTTACAATGGTGGGGGTGGGGTGGGTCCGTTAAAGTTGTTCTTTTAATGAGGTCTTGGCAGGACTAATAAGGGAAGTCCTCATCTGAAGGCTCCTTGGCGTGCTCGGAAAAAAGGTTAGGCAGTAGGTGTGAACACAAAGTGTCGTGACCTTTTTCGCTTCAAACCAAGGTACCAGTTACGAAATGGTCGAGACACGGAAGGTAACAATACATAAAAGGGGCGGAAGTTACTGTGGAGGTTGTCGAGCGGAAATGCTGCTGATGGCGAGCCGCAAGCGTAGGCTATGGGTTCCGGGAAGGGGAAGAAGAGACTGACCCACCGAACAGCGGTATGTGGGGAGTGGCAAGAGAAGGAGGAGGACGCATAGGGAGTATGGCTAAAAGTACTCTTATCGCAAAAAGGACCGTACACACAAGCAGGCTTGAAGATTTGGTGACTCGAAGTTTGGCAAGAGATAAAAAGAACCGTCGGAGAAAGGGGACAGGTGAACGGGTAGGAGGGCCGAAACTACAGAGAAGCTAGGAAGCTTGGCGACTTCAGCACTGGTTTCCTCGTTTATATTAGTCAGAGGGAAATGACGTGCCTAAAAAGGAAAATCACACGAAAGGGATGGAGCATACAGAACAGGCAGCACGGAAAGGACACTTACAAAAAAAAGATGGCCTCCTCTTAGAGGCAAGCTCTCGATGCATATAGAATAACCGCCGTCATATGACCTCGAGGATTAGATACAAAATAAGGGGAGAAAGGACCGAAAAGAGAGGGGATAAAGAGGACCGAGTAGTTTGTTTCGATCCGCTCTACAAAAGGCTGTTTACTAGAAAACGGGGAAATGCTGGCACCCCATGAGAGGGGAGGGGCGGCATGGACTTATGGAAAAGCAGAACGGGGAACGGAGAGTAAAGTCGAGGATCAAGGAGGGGAAACATAACCGGTGTGTATGCCGGGGCGCCTAACTTATAGGGAGACTCCGATGTAAGGGATATTTGTTGGATATGCGGCGAAAGAAAACCTCTACAGAAGATCGTAAAAAAAAAAAAAGGGTGGGACTACGTATCCAACAGAAAAAGAAAAAGGAAGACCCGTTTGAGGTTATCTAAACGTGGTAGGATGGGAACATCACCGGTACAGGGCGTTCACATCCCATACCAAATACCCCTTCCACTTACTGAACCATACACAAACTTCTCAGGTGGGGGAAAAAGAAGTATCCATCTAAGAAATGGGGGGGTGAGGGAAAAGTAGGGCAAGAGAAAAAGGGAGGACGGCGTAAAAGTAGTAACCTCTTATAAAAATCTTCAATCAGATCTCGTCGGGCTGGAAGGGGGAAAGCCAAAAGAGACATAGGAAGGGGATCCGCACGGAGGGCGTGGAGTGGGGGCGATTGTGTGGAGCCTATGGCCATTCCGAAGTACGCATGTTGCCGAAGGGGGCGGTAGGAATTCAATCAAGTCACCAGCGTCACACCGCACAGGGAAAGCCAAAAAAGCTTTCCCATTAGAGAGAGGAGTCATTAACTGCCAGGGGTGCAACAACGACATTTCATGCGAAAGATTGGCAGTATTGCGCCATCGCTCGAGAAAAGCAAGCTAGAAGGCATAGCGCGTCCAAGGGGGTAGACCGTCAGCCGCCGGGAGAAGGGCTGCTTTCTCCGCAACAGGGAGCTCGTCGTTACTCATCGATGACAATTCAATGTTCCACAAGGAGGGCATGGAGAGGAGTGTCAAAAGGGGGTCGTGGATGTAAAAAGGAGGGCGCTAGAAGGAACAAAAAACAGTACGGGACAGGTCCTCCAAATATGACCCTACACTTCATAGTGCCCACCGGGTTTAAAGATCAAAGGGAAATGTACGTAAAGGGGGGAACCGTAGTAGGAACTCAGAGTGGGAGACTTAATTCCATTTGCGACTGGAATCGAACATCACCTAGAATTTCCGGCCACGAGCTCGAAACGAAAAGCCTAGCAGAAACAAAAAACACACGGAGGGAGGAGAATAGCCTCGAAGCAATGACGGGGGGGGGGGGCGGGGAAAGGAAAAGGGTTCGGGGGGTCCGGATGCTTCAAAAAAAACTAACTGCTTGTAGCCCAAGCCAACCGCCCGCAAATGCTACGAAAAGATACAGGGGGGAAAAAAAAAATTCTACTTGAAGGTCAACATTGGTAACGGGCAATAGGATACAGAGGAGTTTGAGAGGGGGGGGTGATGGTTTAAGTATCGCAGGACCGGCTTTCCGGGCGAGCACGGTGATGAATATAGAGGAACGAATTGCAGTCACAAAACCGGAAAAAAAAGCTCTCATGAAAATTTGAAAAAACAGGGGAAATTTTCCTTGGGGGGGTCAAATTTTCAAAGAACGACCTCAGCAAGGAAAAAGGAAAGCCCAGGTTTAATGGGAGTAGAGGGAAAATCAACGCTCCCGGCGGGATTGCGGGAGAGCGCGCTATTGATCAGCTTAAATATGAGAGGTCGTTTCTCTGCCAAGGGAGGAAGGACTGAGTGGCGGGAAGCGGGTTAACAAACTTTCACCATAAGGATCAAATCCACTAGCCAGTGGGAGGGAGCGGGGAGTCAGCGGGTGATCGCGTGGAGTGAGGGGAAGACGAGCGCATACGGGGAGGGGAAGGACACAGACAAGGGACAGAAGGAACATCGGAAAAGGGGGAGAGCTTCCTGAAAAACAAAACGCACGAAATCCCACCTGGACCAAAATGCCTCCCGGTAGGGGAATGCCAAGTAATCAAAGGGGAAGAGAGGAATGAAGAGGAGAGAGAGCGAAGAAAGTTAGGAAGGTACTCTTCATTTCGCCCTAATCTTGATGCAGAAAGCACCATCTAAATGAAGAACAAGGAGGCGTTTTGGGGTGCGAAACCAGGATTGGAATTTCCAAAAATGGGCCCTCAACCTGCTCGACTGAAAGTTTGGTTGGGATGAACGGGAACTGAACTTATGGTTAAAACTAGCCGTAAGAGAACGCCAGGTCTGGAGTGGGCGGGATGTTCCGGGTGGCAGAAGAGTGGGCTCATTTGTTTGTGAGGAGGTTTGGTAGTCAGGGGAGCCGGAATCACAATCGACGGCCCTCGGCTTCGGGCCAAGAAGGGGAACAAAGGGGGGGTAGCGGAACGAAGTAGAATCCAAAAGACAAAACAAGGGTAGTCTATCCTCCTTTCCTTGGACAGTTAAAAAACGAAAAGTCGCAAAAAGCAGAATGAAAAGCGCGGAAAAGGGGGAAAGCTGGAAACAGGTTCTCTACCTTAGCACGATGGCGAGCGCCGGCCACAAATACGCTTACGTCAGGTTACTCCCGTCCCAACGAATTTGCAAAGCGAACATTTCTGCAGTACTCAGGCGACGCAAAACCCCTATATACCGGAGCAGGGGGGAAGGATCGATGCATCCGAGATCTGGTATACTGGAACAATGGAGGTGCCTGGGCGAGGGTGCTTTGGGGTTAGCCGAATGAGCGCCGACTGGAGACGAAACTGCCCTGACTGAGGAGGGGGGAAATAAGGGCTTAGGGCAC
>Ga0179593_1622792_pt1 | contig 22716 bp, 24 predicted proteins | sample CZODoug2_1_08_16_FD_185931 | JGI IMG/M metagenome (GOLD analysis project Ga0179593, IMG submission 185931) | Vadose zone soil fungal communities from Angelo Coast Range Reserve, California, USA - CZODoug2_1_08_16fungal (PacBio error correction) | ecosystem: Environmental > Terrestrial > Soil >...
AAGTCGGTCAGGATTTTCCCAGGAGGGCTGTCGCAGTCAGCTCTCACGGGGCTTCCCCTGTCGCCCACGAAAGAAGTTATTGAGGGTAATGAGGGAGCATCCCGGAGGGGGATGGCCTTTCTCCTCCCTGCCGCCACTTCCCACTGAGCCGACCGACGGGAGAAGTGGAGTCAAGGAAGGGGGATGTCTTACAGTAAGGGAGTCGAATCTCTTCTAAGTTGCCGATGATCCGGGTCAACAAGTTGGACGGGCAAAAGAAAAAAAGGGGAGGGCTTCCCCGCAGTAATTCATGGGTACGCCGTGCCGGCAAGATGGCCACAGCCGATTCTGGGGGGGGGGAAGGGCCGGTGCATACCATCTTGGTATCGGGGGCGTACTTTTAGGCCCTATTCATATATCCATGGGGTTGGAAGGAGGGCTCGAAAAGGTCCGCCTGGGATTTCTCTACCGGACCTTCTCAGGTAAACGTTCAGTCGGTCTCCTTTCGAATGACGTCTAGTATTGAAATATCTTGTATGATCTAAGGCGATTTCGAACCTTTCGTCCATCCATTTTTTTATACTGCCGTTTACTCACGAGCTGAACACCATTTTCTAATTGGAGGCCACCCACCCCGAATCGTAGCTTCGACTACTGGGTCCGGACGTAGAGGGGCTACGCCCGGGGAGGCTAGTTATCCGTCTCTGGGGCTGGTTCCACGAGGCCTCTATACCGACCTTGGCGCGCCGCAGGATTAAACATTCAAGGGACCGCACGTATGTAGTTCACTTTCTTCACGACCCGTTCTGGGGATTTCCCACACGAGGAGTCCAAATAACCGGGGGTGCACTTTTTCAATCACCCGCGTTTCCTCGCAATGGAGGGCCAAGGTTTGGACTGAAGACCAAGGGGGAGAAAGTTAGGCAGAGGCAGAGCGTTCGTTCCTTAGCTTCTGCTTAGTTGTTACGGAGATGTCCCGGGGGGAAAAGTTTAGGTGGGGGGTATGTTCCCGGGGGGGTAGCGAAAATTGAGCGCCGCTTCGGTTTGCATGCGCAGGGTTAAAAGAAGACGAAGGGGGGAAAATCTCATAATCTAGCTTCCGCTGCCTAACGGGAAACCCAGGAAATTACACAGGGAGCAATGTGCCTGCTGTGTCTGATCAGTCGATTGTGGCGCCGTCACTAGCTCCCGACCTCCTCATCTTTGAACCTGACGCTGCAGTGATGAAAAACTCAGTAATGTGGACACGGACCTTGTGGGACTTTACCAGCGGAAAAATAAATGCCAAGGGCAAGAATCAGGCAATGCAATGCCATGACTACGGACGAGAGAAACAAAAAACCAAGAGACCTTCACGGCTGTCAACCGACGGGAATGGGGAGTGAGGAAAGGCACGTGAAATCCCTCCCTCGGGGACTTTGCAGGGATTCTCTCTAGAGGACGGAACGGCCAACCGAAGTAGCCCGGGAAGCCGGTCAAGACAGGGCCAGCTTGGCGAAAGCAAACGCATGCACTGGGGAAAAGGAAAAAGACACCTTCACATCGCAAGCCGGTAGAAAAGGCATCCACGGAAGGGTCCTCTCGCGGCGCGTTTGGAAGAGAAACAACGATGAGGAGCAGATCAAACATCTCCTCAAGACAGTGATTGTCCGGCAGGGGCTTTGAACGAAATTGGAGGAGGTCTTTCTCATCAAGGGAAGGCCTGAGTATCTCCGCATCCATCGTATAGGCCAGCGGCCTGACATTAGAGGGGGGATGTCCTTCAGGGGGGGAATCCCATCCATCTCGCCGCGAAGAGGGGTGTGTTATCAGGGTCAGGGCACTAACCAAGTCCCGGTTTATCAGGGGGGTCCCGGAGCGCATTTTAAGAGTAGTAAAGCAATGTCTACCGTCGGTCCCAAATGTGGTCATTAACGGACGGGGTTCTCGGGGACCACACCTTTGGTAACTTTGACAAACTTTTGTTCAAAACTGAACTGTCGCCCGCGTCCCACAGGGGAAGTGGTTGCCGTAAGGACTCCTTAATCGTACTTATGACCTCACCGCACTGGTCGCGAATTATCGAGAGGTCAAAACGTGATCGCCTCGTTTGCGCGGCGAACCGCTCCTTTTCGGGCCCCAAACAATGCGTCCCGCCGAGGGAGATAAGAAAGCACCCTGAATTACAAAAGATCACCGGGGGCATTCACTCAGTCTCCTCTTACAGGGCTCAAAAGACCTGGCCAAGAGGAAACTACTGGAGGAATTGAGCAATAGTCTCGTAAACCAGGGGCTACTAATGCACTTCGTACGCGGGGGTCCCATTCCGGGGATCCAAATAAGTCGACTCAGCAGGTGGTTGGGCAGCTAAGAAAGGGGAGGGGTAGAAGGGTCGAAAACACGTATCGGTTAATCGTTAAGGTTAATCAAAGCGGCTCTAACGTCAAAATTGCCGGTCTATAAGTAGAGCCCGCCCAAGGAACCTCGCGCAGCTTCCCTGGCCTGCGAAAAAACGGCCGTTCGAAAGACTAAAGAAGGAGTGGACGATTAATAAAGAAAAAAAGCTGATACCATGTTCTCCGCCAAGGCGTTCTCCCTGCGGCCGTTCATGCCAACTGACGGGGGTACTACATGGGCTAGCAGGGGAGGTGCGCGGCAAAAAAGATTAAAGGTCCTCGAACTCGACTTCAGGTCCCGGAGCCGGCCAATAAACTTCCAGTGGTTTCCAGTGGAAGGAAGGTCCGGGCAAAAAAAAAGGACCCTGTCGAGACGCATAGATCCTACCATGTAGAAAAACAAAACTACGGCAGGGACTCAAAAAAGAAGTCTGGCACAGCTGTTGGGAGGGGTCCGGAACCCTTTCCAACCCTGGGACTAGCCATGGAGGGGCTAGGGAAGGGAACTACTGGGGCCTATAAAAAAAAGGACAATCCCTCCCAAAGGCCGCCCGCTTCCTTCTCGGCAACGGTGGGCGGGGTCTTCGTCGAGGAACACGAGAAGACGCCCTAAGGGGGGTGACGCTTAAGATTCGGTTCTCTTTGCATGCAAGTGAGCCGAGCGCTCCGGGGGGATTATAGGGGGAAAAAGACGATATATAAACTGAAGAGATCGTTCAATACTTACTTCGCTGACGTCTTTCACCCATCCGCCAGCAGCCGGAAGACAAAAAAAATAAGATCAGCCCGACGGGGAAACTTTAGGGGAAACGACTCCGTAGGGAGAAAACAAAAAAGGTTAATCGAGAGGGGTAGGCTTGCCTAGTGAACGGATCGGGGCTGATCTGAGGGGAGGGAGGTCACGGGAAAATTTAAAAGGAGGGGAAGGCAAACCCCGCCGTCATCCTCATTCGAAGCACTCGAGTACGTCCAGTCTCGGGTTGAAAAACCTTCTCAGCCCCGGCGAACCAGGGGGGAGAGGCGCGACCGTCTGAAGGAAAATGAATCCGCTACTCTTTAGCGTTTTCCTCAAAGGTGTCGCGGGAAATCTGAGTAGGGGAGCTCAGAGGAGGAACGTTGTCAAGGGGGAGGCTTTGTCCTTTTCCTACTCGATGTAAAAGCCTGAACTAACCGAGTTCCCTAGGTTAAAACAAGGGCAGGGTTCCATGGGGATCCCATTCACATTTGGACAAAAACTCTTACTTGTGGGGAGTGAGGAAGTCGGATTAAAAAATCAAAATGTGCGCTGCAGGTTGACGGCCACGGCTGGCAGCAAGCGGCTGACCGAGGGGAAATGAAGCAACGAAGGTTAGAGGATCTTCCTTGGAAGAGGTACGCTTCTATGTAATCATATTGGGGGGTGAAAGCGCCAAATAGGGAAAGGTCTCAAGAAACCCGCAGGGTTGAATTAAAAAACGGCTACCCGACCGGGGAATCACATTTCGAAAAAAGTCGGCAGGTCTGAGGATCAGTCAACGTGGGAGCAGTACTGTTCGTGTGACGATACATAACCCGTCCGGAGGAACAGGCAGGTTTGTAATTCGGTTCATTCCCGAGAGCGGACTGGCACGTCAGAAATTTCGTGGTCCGCCCTGTCATAGAAAAAGAGACGGAATCTTATAAAAAAAAAGCTTCAAGCCCTCCATGTGATGCTTCGCCACCTTCGTCGTCAGAAGTTTGGGAGTCCAGAAGTACTGGGGGAACTCCAAGGTAAGGAAGGCTGTCCGTCAGGGTGTTGGCGATCTACCTCGGGAAGAAATAAAGGGCCTCTTGAGGGGGGGGGAAAGGATTGGCGTAGCTGTACTTACACGGTAGGGATGTAAACTTTTGAAGGGTGCCGCGGGAAGATTAATATTTGACGGGGGAATGCAGCTCGGCACTCTTCTTTAGCATGGCTCTTAGTTAAACCGGAGGATTCAAGAAGAGGGCGTCGGAGAGTCTGGGTACGGGGGAGGGACGACCCTCAGAGGAATTTTTTCCACATGGGAAGAAACAGGTGTATTTCAGGGGGGGGGGTATATCCAGGTTGATGAATCTCGCGCCAGAGACTTAAACGAAAAATTTTGATCTCCGCATCAAGGCAGGGGGGGGGGGGGACGTCAAGGACGTCACAGGCACAAAAGTGTGGGGTTCTCCGTCAAAAAGGGGCGACCAATGATGGGTCAAAACAGAATTGGACATTCTATTAACTCGGAAACAACCGCCTCGTCGAGTGGAGGGAAGGGAAGGACCAACTTTGGGCGTTTACTGGTGCCCGCGACCTCTCTAAAAGATCCGGAAGAAGAGATGCGGGATGGAAGGGAGGGATTCTCTCACAATAAAGGCACCGCTTTAAACTGAGAAAAAGGACCAATAAGGACCAGCAGAGGGAAGGGGGAATTCGGGAGGAATTCAAGCAACTCAAAATGCTGCTAGACCAATTCCCACCCTTCCTTCGGAAGATCGCGGCGCTGGGGCTCATCAGGAAGACAGACAAAAAGGGAGTAAGAAGATCGCGCCTGAATCGACTGGGGTACTTTTGAGCGAAATGGTACGGTTGGCAGGGAAGGGAGGAAGACGGGGACTGGGACTTGAAAAATAAAGCACCGTCTGTATAAAGGAGGGCGGACAGGCTTACGGATCCCTCCTTCGGGAGGAGATCGAAAGTCCGAAGGGGGGGGAGATTGATGATAAGTTGAGGGGACGTACGGCACGCGCCCAAGTCCCCCTGTAAATGAAAAAAGGACAATATAAAGGGAGGTAGTAGGAAAGGTCAGAAGGAATTGATTCCATGGAAAAATTGGGCAGTACGGGGGAATTCGAAACACAGATTCAAGGGAAACACGTGCTGGAAGGGCAAGAAGAAGAAGCAAAAAGAGGCTTGCAAAATGGTGTAGCGGTTCTTCCTCGGTCTCTTAACAGCAACGGAACCGGAAAAAATATCACTGGGGAAAGTCTCTGATGTAAATCGCCGTTCACTCGAAGGAGCTGCGCTAGGGGACAAAAATGCTCCGTAGGGACAAGGAAGTCCTTAACAGGCGTGAGACTCGACCAAATGAAATCCGGAGTTACACGGTACCGCCAGGCACGAAATACTCATCCACCGGGGGCCGATTCCTTGGAACTTGGGAAAGGAAGCAAGGTCGGAGGCCTACTGTGCCAGTCCAAGCTGCAAAAAGACCCCGGGAAAAACCCCTTTAATGCTAAATTGGAGCCCTTTGAAGGACTCGTGAATAGGAAAAGATGGGAGTCCACCAATTCTTAGGAACAGCAGTTGTTAAATCATCGAGGGTTGAGGGGGAAAGAAACTGCAAAACAGAAGATAAGGTCGGAAGGTAGTTTTGACAGGGAGATAAATTGCCCCAGGTACGGGAGACTGTAGAAGACATGGAGACAAACACGCCAAAAATTAAAGGGAACAGCTCATACTAAGGACCTTCACTAAGCTAGCAGGAATGCCAAACGAAGGAAGGTACTTAACAAACCCAAAAACCGAAAGAGAAAGCCATCCGGTAATGACTGAAAAGGAACTTCTCTTTTCTCCTAGTTTAGAGAACACCAACCTTTATGGGGGACGAAAGTCTCCCTTGCTCAAGGAAATAACTACTAGGAAGAGAGAAACCTTAGAGACCCGGCCACCTACTCCATTGGGGGGGCGTCCTTTCAGGCCTGAACTCCCGAAAAGAAGGGTCGTATGCTACGAAAAAGAGAAATCCTACGTCGAAGAAGACTCATCACCTTCTCAAGCCAACTCATCGTCTCAACAAAGGGGGGGGAAAATTGTCGGACCTGTAAGGGGAGGGGGCCCCGAAAAGGGACTCGGGTGGAGTTCCGGCAATTCCTGACGAACGTCGGAGGGCTCAAAAACGCCTAATACCGTGCAGAGGGCCTCTCCTATAAATGAAAAAAAAGGACGTCCTATCGAGCCTCACTACGGAAGAGAAGTCAGCCCCTCTTGGCGGCCTGAGAATCTTTAAAAAAAACTTGTTCACTTGACCACTAGCGGGCGCGAGCGGCGTCCTTTCTTCAGAATGGGGGGAAGAAGGGACGAGGGTGCGTGGGGGGAGAAAGGGACTCGAATACTCAGAAAGGGAGGAGGGATTCGGCTCCAGAAAGCCTTTCCCCTCCTCCTGGGAGCTTACAAATCATTCTCCAAGGAGCCGGGGAACATGCGGGACGAATTACAGAGAAAGAGCTCAAGCTTAAAGGACGGGGAAACGGAAGAGATCTAGCGTGCTTCTTCTTCAACACTGTCCTGTATCTGAGGAAAAGATTCCACGAGTCCCTTCGGGAAGTACCCGCTCCTTTAGCCAGAGGTCGACGGCTCCTGAAAAGACATACCCTCTTTCGAACCGAGATCGCAGAGCTCTAGGAGCACTCAACTGGAAGCCTGACCTCGGAAGAATTCCCGAATTCTGGAGAACTTCTCTCTTCGGGAAAGGGAAGAAGAATCGGCTTGGAAAGGGTGGGAGACAGTATTCGCAGTTAGGCTGTCAAAATGATTAGGAGGGGGTAAGGGTTTCAAACCAATCGAACTGAGGAAAGAAGGGCTGGAAACCGGTCCTTTCTAGTAAATCCCTTGCGGGGAAGGGGTACATTAAAAATACAGGAGGGTTATACCATGTTGGGTCGGAGGGGGACGTTTCTCCTGTCTGTCGGCGATAAGTTTGTTTCTTCCTGATGTTTCACCCTGGTAAAAGCGGGGGTCTGGGAGTATTAAAAAGGAAATGACTTCAGGGGAAAAAAAATGCCGTTTAGGCCTTCGGCCTCTTCGGGCGTCAAACGGAAAAAAGAGCCTATCCTAGAGATCTGTCGCCAAAGGCGTCCAGCAAGCCTGGTGCCTAGACCCAAGCTAACATCAGAGGAAATGGAGATTAAACTCAAAGGGGGAGCCTCACTTAAGAAGTAGTAGAGTTATCGGGATACTTGGGGACAGGACAAGCGGAGTCGAGTAGAAAAGGGGAGGCCCGAGTGGTGGGAGGGGGACGTGGGGAGCGGCTTCGGCTCGGAAGAAACTCACAATTATTTAAAGGTTTAGGAGCCATGGCCGGACGGGGTAGACCGGGGGATACTTATTCTTCATCCATGCTTCACGCTAACCCTAGATTTGTTATTCAGGGAAAAAAAGTTGCGTCAACGGGTGGAGACAGGGACTGGCGCCTCAAAAAAGGAACCGGAATTCTCAAGTTCCCTGGGTACGACAGAGTTGGAGAAGCCAGTTAGAAGAACTTCTGGGGGAAAGGGAAAAGGGGGACGGAGCTGAGTTCCTACTTTGGAGGATTAACATTGCTCACGCTGGGATGGAAATGCCGATTTTCCGGTTGAAGAGGGAGCTCTCAAACCAATACTTCTTGGGGGGGAGGGAAAAATGTCAGGAAGTTGGGAAAAAAAGAAGGTTCACTCTCATGATAAAGGATAGAGGATTGGGGGGAAGTCGTTAAACCGTGAAAGGGGACGACGACATCGGGTTGGGGTTGGCGTCCCAGTCTCCGCGAGAAAAGAACCTGGGAAAGCCCCGAAGCAAAGTGGCAATCGAGGAATGATTCTAAAAATTGAACGTAAAAGAAAAAAGGGCCCACCCAAAACCAAGTGACCCTTTAAGAGGGGTTTCGAACTCCGCAGTGACCAATTTTGGTGCAAATTGAAAAAAATCGTTCGGGAAAAATGTACTACTGGTCACACCGCTCTATGAGGGGCGGGGTAAGAAAGGGGGGAAAGAGAAAGAGAAGGTACTGGGGAAGGGGGAACGTACTGACCCGAGAGATCAGAAACTCTCTATTGGGTCGAAAGAGAGACCGGAGCCGTCTAAAAGGGGGTAAACCGACGTTAATAAAGGGGTAATCCCGCGTCCTCGAGTCCGGCGGTGAGTCGTGAGACAGAAGACGCAGAAAAGGAGGAGAAAGTTCTGGAAGCTAAATAAAGGGGGGCTAAAATGCTTACGAGTAACGAGAACCACGAGCCACACAAAAAGGATAGATGATCTCTTACAGGGGTGATCTCGATAAAAAAAAAACGATGGAGAATATCCCACAAGAGGGAGAGGGACTAACCGGACGTTATGCCTGGGGGGGGGCTTCTCGATTTTGTAGCTGGGGTTGCTTTAAACTGATCCGGTCCGGTGGAATGAAGATTTCTGGGGAATCAGAAGGAAAGACGTAGGACGCGTGGAAAAGATGTCGTTCATCCTTCTGTCGAAAGAGGAGCATCTAGAGAACCTATGGGGAATGATAGAGTAAGGATCCGTGCATAAAGTCACTCGCACAAGTAAAGGCGAGATTGGAAAGACAGAAAAGAGGCAAGGGGGGGGAAAGCAAGTAGAAAGCGAGTGGAAAGCGCAAGGAACCAATATTTCATAGGGAACGGGGGATGGGAAAAGAATCGTAAAAAAAAAAGGGGGGGAGGTCCGAGGAAACCGTTGGATGGATGGAGGGCACTCCGGCGCCCTGGTCCCACCGGGATTGGACGTCCGTTCGTCAAAACCTAAAAGGGACTGACTCGGAAAAGCGGGAAGCAGGGGAACCCCAGTGGAAACGGGGGAGAGAAGAATTCTCCTGATGGACCATGTGAAAAGGAAAATCTACAGCTCCTCCCTGAGGGGCAGACTTTCACCTGCTCCTTGTAGGAGCACTCCAGCGGAAAAAGGGACGAAGGCCGGTACAAAAGAGAAGTAGCTCTTCATAGCTCTTTTCAACTGGAGAAAGGTGGCATCCTCACCCAGTACCGGCAAGAGAAGAACGTTCAACGACAAGTTTATGAAAATGTAGGCGTCGCCACTTCAAAGAGGAAAAACGTACGAAGCTCTTCAGGGGTGGGGAAAGGGGGATAAAGTAAGCTGAAATCAAGCTTTATGAAAAGAGGGTGGGGTTGGAATCATAAGACAAAGGGGGGGGTACACAGTGAACAATGGCGAAGACATCCGCTGCTACGGCAGTGAATCCGATCAAAAATGGGAAAGTACCCAGATCTAGGAAAAGAATGGAAACGCACCGCGTCAAAAATATCACGCATCACACCGCAGTCTTCAAAAAAAAAAAAACCCGATGAAGGAAAGGGGGAAACAACACCTCGTTCTGACGGAAGAGAAAAGCGGCCCAGCCTTTCTGAAAATTGATGCCCTCCCAAAGAAGGAGGTGAATCGGGCGAGCTGGGGATAGAAAAAATAGGGCTGACAAGGGAAAAACTATCCGTTGAGGCGCTAAACACTATAGAGAGTACTGAGACTTCATAGAACCGGAATGAATGAATCCATTTGGGTAGTAACTCCTTGAAAGAATAGGAAAGAACCTCCGGGGGGGGCCCCTTAGTAAAGCCATAGGAGCAGAAGACTGGTAGGACGACGTCAAGAGCCTCCAACCCCTCAATAATGTGGCAAACTGTTACGGTCCTGACCCCAGGGGGAGGGGGAGGTGCCCCTCCAAAATGTAATACAGGGGTATTTTCCTTCAACTTGGAGGAAGAGTGGGAAACAATTTAAGCTCAATAAGGAAAGGGAAGGAGCGTCACAAAAAATGGAGACGATACATCACGAAAGGGAAGATGACAAAAAATACCAACATAGTGCTGAGATATGGGAGGGTTTCGTCTACGTTTTACTAAGGCCGAAGTGATTCGTTCTCCTGCAGGGCTTAAGGGGGGAACGCAGGATAGGGCAGTAGGAAAAGGAAGTCGCAGTACGACGGAAAGGAGGGGGAAGCTGACGGTCTGTTTACCAGGAAGAAGGAAAGCCCCTGGTGAGAAGCTTACAGCAATGCCCCGAGAAGGGGGAAAAAAGTTCTGGAGGGGACCGAAGAAGGTAAGAGATAGCTCCAAGAGGGAGGAGGAAAAGAGAGAGATAACGGAGTTAGGACACTTACTTTTCAATGAAGATCTGAACTGGAAAGATCGGAAACCTTGATGTGGACCTTTTTCCTGGAAAAAAGAAGAAGGCCTGGACAAGGCTTAGAAGGGAGTGGGAGAGTACGGCGCCGAAAGTAATAGTCAGGCTCCCTCTAACGACCTGAGGGAAAAAGGCGAGGATCCAAAAGGCACTTAGAGAAGTTAAAAACGCGACCCTGGAGGAAAAAGAGGAGGTCGGGCGTCCGTCTTGTCATTTAGGTGGGAGGAAAAGACCTGGCTGAAAAAGGTTCCATCTTCAGATAGCGGGAGGAAACTTTTGGGGGGAAGCGGTGTGGGGGTAACGCCCAGCATGCGTCATGTATGCAAAGGAATCTACCGGGTAAAGGTAAGTTCCCACATCCGAGGCGGTGTCAAAGGTTCGGAACCAGAGGGGGAAGAAACCACTTTAGGCGGTCGCGCCTGTGCTGACTTCCGTAGTCGAAGAAAGGGGGGGCGGTGCTTGCAGAGCGTCCCGAAGACAGGTCAAAGGGCGGCAGAGGCCAGGGAACTGGCAAATTCCGAAAAAAGGGGCCTTCGAGGAAGCAATCCGCCGAGTACGAGAGTCGAGGAGACGTTTCTCGGAAAAGAGGCGGAGGACCCATGGCGGAAGAAGGACGGGGTTGAAGAAGGCGGGGGAAAGGGGATCAGCGGGGCGCGGCAAAGAAGGGGGAAAAGAAGCTGGGCTTATATTCTCTAGAAAAGGGGGGGCAGGAAAGGTAAATCGGTAGGGAGGGGTTGGACGCAGAAAATCCGACGGAGGAGGGGTGAGGCACTTTGCTCCTGGGGGGAAGGGGTACCAGGCAGAGTTACAGTACCTGAATTGGGGTCGGGGTAGGGTCTGCCATTGAGAGAAAATCACGGTGATGAAAGAAGGAGTGCCGTTCGCCATTGTCTAAAAGAGAAAAGCGACTGTTTCCTTATATCAAAACAGGAGGGCTGGCAGACTACCGTTGGGAAGAAAGCAGGGACCTGGGGGAGAAACCATCGGGAAAGGAGGTCAGAAAAATTCCCGTCATGGGTGGACGCAGTGTGTTCGACAGATGAATCAAGGTCTAATAAAATCCCTTGAGGGGGGCCCAGGAGTCGAAAAGAAGGGTCCTCCTGTTGAAAGGAGGAGGGAACACGATAGCCGTTTCCCGGGGAGGGGGGTGGACCTAGGTTAAGGGGGTAGCGCGAGAAGAGTGGGGGGAAGGGAAGGAAGGGACCTTAACACGCAGTGGGGGAAAATCCCTCTCTCGGAAGGGGAAGAGGTTGAAGAAAAACAGGGTAACTGCCGGTATGGGGAAACGATTAGGGACGACAAGGTTGCGGGGCTAGGGGGGAGGGGGGGGGATTAGCATCACAATCCGAGGAGGAAGAGACAAAAGTAAAAGCGACTGCAAACAAAAGAAAAGGTGTAAACAGAAGTCGAGAGGGCCTCTGGGGAGATAAAGAAAGAGGTACCCCCCAAAATGTGGGGAGTTTCCCTTCACCAGAGGAAGAAGGAAAAAGATTTGTGTGCCGAAAGGGACATCAATGGACAGATAAACATTAGAGGAATCAACGAAGCAAGACTCGGGGGGGGGGATGTCGAAATCCTAACGCTCAAGGGTACTGGGGGAGAGGCCGTCTGGAAGTGAAATAACTGAGTCCACAGAGGGAGGAAGAAAAGAAAGGGGGAAGGGTGCTCAAACGCCTTCTTAACACACCGACGTAGAAATGTGAAGAAGTCAATTCAAAACGATGGAAGGAGGAGTGTAGGAGTTAAAACCGAGAAGAAAAGGAGGAAGCGGGCCGCACCCTAAAGGACAGCCCCTCCATCTTCTAATGAAACTCAAACTGAAGTGGGAAAACAAGCCGGAGGAATCAGGATTCTCAAAAGGTATCGAAAAAAAAAAAAAGAGGAGGAAAGGAAGATACCCAGGGGGGGGGAAGAAAGAGGATAGCTTGGACAAAATGACCTGAGGGGGGGAGGACGCCTTTCGAGGTAGGAAGGTTGATGGGGAGGAACGTGACTCGTGGCCTGCGAGGTCTGGGACTAAGAAAAATCAGATCCTCTTAGGAGGCAAGGGTTAGACAGCAGCGTCCGGAGAGATAGACAAGCAATCGGAATAAGGGATTGAGAGCGTAAAAAGGGTATAAGTAAATTTATCACTCTCCCAATTAAGGCGCGGGAAAGCGGGTGAACTTAAAAAAAAAGAAGATATCAGTGGGGGGGATCAATGGGTGGGGTTGAAAGGGACTTGATTGGCAAGAAGGGACCCAACATTATGCCGATGGGGGGGGGAAGTCTAAAAGAGACGCAAGGGGAAGGGGTCCTTTACGAAAAGGGAGTTCTGCCAAGGACAAGCCGAGCGGATTTCAGTTGAAAGGGGGGGACAGGAGCGTGCTTCCTCGTACGTGAGAGTAAGCAAGATACCACCGCCAACCAAGAAGCGGGCTTCGCGCCAGGGAGGAAGTCAGGGCCCTTCAACGGATAAAATCGCAGGTTCTCTGGCGGGGGGCACCTGCTGAAGGAAGGCACTGAAAGAGAAGGAGCCCAGGGCAAGAAAAGATACTAAAACCGCCTTCAATCTTCAACAGATTCAACGGGGAAAAGGACAAGGGACATCCTCAGCAGATTACAGGAGAAGAAAGCCTGAAAAAACTTTAGGAAAGGAAAAGGGACCGGTCTGAAAAGCCTGATACAAACCCTGTTAAAGGACAAGTCCAGGAGGGGGTATGGCCTCAAAAGAAAAAGCTGTCAAACCAAGGGAAGGGGCAAAGCGCAGGAAATCATAAGAAAAGAAATGTTAGGGGAAAGAAAAGGGCGGAACTACAGCCGTATATGGTAGCTGAAAGGTAAAGGGAGCCTCAGATACCTTTAAAGGCTTAGTCCTCGAATGGAAAAAGCACCCTCCAATCCTGGGAACCATCGCCAGAAGAGGAAAGGTCTTAAAAAAAACCCGCTATGAGTAAGGGACTCAACCGGGGGGGGAGGACGAGAAGAGAAGATGGGGACAGCCGTGGATACCATGATTTAAGAAGTCAAACTTAACGCTGCCCTTTCTTCTAGGTTAGACCAGGACGGCTGACAAATTTTCCCCGGCCGCCGTGCGGTGGATCTAGAATATTCTATGAAAGAAAACTCGCCGCCTCTTCACACACAAAATGACTTCCTAGAACGGACAGGTTCTGAAACCAAAATGGAACGTGCCGAGTAGAAACCCCACCGTGACAGGTCTGAGTACAAAAAGGGCGTCATAAGGAAAAAAGTTATCGACCGAGACGTTAAGCACCGGGGGGAGAAGACAACCGCCTACTTGCAAAGTGGGGAGGTCAGGAACAATGAAAGGCGGGAGTTTCCCAAGGAGAGGTGTAGAGTCCATTCCTTTACTCCAGTGATTGAGGGAGAACCAAAGTAAAACGACGTCACGTGAAAAGAAAAGAGATACCAGAGAGGAAATGTTAGCAGACTTAGCCTGAAAAAAAGAAGAAGAAAGGGTCCAGCCTCCTCTGAGTAATAGGTAGTGGAGAAGATGACGGGGGTTAAAAAAAAGCGGCTAGAAGGAGGGTTGAAAGCAGGGCGGCGGTTGAAATAAGGAGAGGTGGCTGGAACGATGCCATCTTGCTACGAAGGGAGTCAGTACGGAGGACGGATGGTTTCCCCTAACAGCCAAAAGAAGACCGGTGTAATGAAACTGAAAGGGGCAGACCGAGAAGGGGGTAAAAAGGGAGTAATAAAAAAAGTACCGGTCTGAGAGCTACAACAACAACGGAGGATTATGGGGAGGGAAGAGGAGGAGGGCTTTTCTTCACCGAAAATGTGGTCAAAGGAGAGTGACGGGGAGCCTTCGTCGAAAAAAGGAAACTTAAAGGAGGAGGGAAACTTCTTTGGGGGAAAAGCCTACATAAAGGGAAAGAAGAGAGTCTCAAGCTTCGATAAGGAGAAGCCATATCCTCTTCTAGTGCCCCGAGGAAAATCCAGAGTAACGCTCTGAAGAAAAAGGCTGACAAGTAGAGAAGTTACACAGGGGGACCGGAGAGGACGGAAAGCGAGATGGGTTAGGGAATGCTAGCCGGGACTTATACTCGAGACAGGGAAGCGACATGATCGAAGGACTGCACGGAGGGAAGAGTGGGGGTTCATTTGGGTGGACCCCGACCTCAAGGATGAAAGTACTTTCTGGAACTTAACCCAGATAAAGTTTGACGAGTGCAACAGAAGAATGTGGAAAAGGGGGAATGAAAGGAAAAAAGCGTCAAAAAGGAGGGGGGAGGGTTGGCGGAAACGTTGCCGCCGGCAAGAATTGGTGGAGGTGCTTAGGTGCAGAGGGAGGGGGAGGGAATAAACCCCTGGAGTGGAGGGGAAGGATTTCCAATACACGGGAAAGGACGAACCAACTGGCCTTCTCGGTAGGCTAAGGGTATTAAAGAAAGGAGAGGAGAAAAGCAAGAGGGGGGGGGGAGGGAAAAGTCGGAGAGGAGAAAAGTTCTCCCGCCTTGGTTCAGAAAGAACAGACGATCTACAGGGGCAGAGGAAAGGTAATGTTTTCTCCAACCAAAGGAGGGTACTTCGTTGAGGAGTCAACAAACGTGAGGGGTAAAAAGAAGGGGAAGAGTCTGGTTCTACTACTGAATAAGGAGAGGAAGGTGGTGTCAGAAGAGTTCTCAGGGGGAGGTGACGATCAGGAGTTGTGCATTGTGTAGTATCTCCAAGTTTTTGGGGATGGCCAAGGAGACAGGGAACCTAAAAACCGAACGGGGGCAGTTGAAGAAAGGGGAGGCCTCCTACCCTCCAGCTTTTGAAGGAGGAGGTATTAACACTTAAGGAGTCTTCAGAAAAAATGGTTTAGCAAAGCGGACTGGGGGGAGAACCTCACAATGTTACCGGACAGTTAGACAGGAGGGTCACGTCCCAATTTGAAGAGAGATGCGTCCAGTTCGAAGAAAATGGAAAGGGAAAGGGAGGGAGGGGATCCTGGGAACTCTGGGAAAGGAGGGTCAAAAGCAGACCTGGGTTAAGACTGTGGAAGATATTCAGGTTTAAGAGCTTGGGTATCGAGGAAAAACTTCGTGGAAGGGGGAGACGGAAGTTGAAGAAAAACAAGGAGGGGAAGTTAAAGCCGCAGCGCCGATGAAGGGTTATGGGAAACTGATCAAGCAAAGGAGAATAGGCAAATAAAAAGGCCGGGAGAGGCGGGTTTGGGGCGTTATAGGGGAGATGGTAAGAAGAGGACGCCTAGGACGCCTACGAAAAACACAACTTGAGCCTCGAGGAGGGGAAAGTAATAAGAAAATGTGGGGTTCACAGGGAAACAAAAAGGGGGGGGACTCTGTAGAAGGAAAAAAGCGGCCAATTCATTGTGAACAAGAAGGGACAGCTACATAACCATTTACTATCTAGACAAAAAACCGCCAGATAGGAGAGGGCGGAAGGGAAGAAAGCGAAAAGAGGAAGGGTACGCTATTGACTGATGAAACGGGGACCATCTCATCAAAATCGCGGAGAAGATGGGCTTTATGCGCAAAAAATAACCGACGAAGAAGGAGCCGTCACAGGAAAGGCCCTGGGCCTCCGCGACAGAGAGTGCCATTCGAGGGCCGAGTCAAAGACAAGAGCATGACCAAAAAAGGAAGAGGGCCTGCAAACCTGTAGAAAGATGCTCCATCGGCCCACCCCAAGGTAAACCGTCGGCGTCTCATCTAGAGACTGTGTGGGTAATCTCAACAAACCACACGGGAGGAAGTTGCAAAGAAGATGGATAAACAAGGCTACTGAAAAGACGGTTTGAAAAGGACAGGTTGTTCCAGAAGATGGGGCGAGGTTTACGGGACTTTGCCGTCGCCACGGAAGTTGCAAGTATGTCTTTCAAAGACCGAACCTAGCCAGAAAGAACACGAGTCAAAAATAGGTCAAGAAGGGAGGGGGGGTCCGGGGTAACGCCTGAGAGACGGAGAAACATAAGCAATCGTCTACCGAATAGTCGGGTATTGAAGAAGCGTGCACACCAATCCCGGAGGAGGGGGGAAAGATTTAACCCAGACAAAAAAGGAAGGGAATGGGGGGGGAAAACGAAGTAATTTGGGGGCCTCCTTGACATTTATTTTCCAATGGGGTAAGTTGATGGCGAAGGGAACCTAGTAACACCCGGATTCCAAAGAGTGGAGTACGGAGGTCATACCCGGAGATAGTTTCCCAGGTCGGGTCCGAGGTGCGAATCAGACTATAAAGATCCGCAAACCAGACTAGACATGCAAAAAACTCAATCAGAGAAGGGAAGGGCGTCGGCACCAGGAGTAAAAGACTACCGAGTCAGAAGCATTTCAAAAAGGCGACAAACCTGGGGTGATGTAAAGGCCGAACAGTGCTCCACAAGGCTATCCAGATAGAGGATAACTGAAAGTGGAAAAGAGTCACGCACTTTTAAACCTAATAACAGGTAAGCCCGGAGCGCCGGAAAGGAAATCAGGAGAAGGCAAAGGGGATCAAGATGTCGCAAGCTACTGGAACAACTGGGAAAAGAAATGCTTTCTTTAAGAGGGTGAGGGGGAAGAAACACAGTGACTCGAAAGAACAAATTGGCGTAGGAAGAAGACAGGGTTTTCAGGAAAAAAAGGAGGTTGTGCAGGAATCCATTAGGAAAAAACAGAATTGTGCAAAGAGGGGAACCAGGGGCAAACTCCGACAGGAGCAGAAACTTTCCTGGCCGGTCTAGAGGGAAAGGAAAGGTAACTGCACTCGAAAGGTCCAAAACTCGCATCCTACTGAGCCGTGAAAAACTAAAGCCTAGGACGAAGTCGCCCACGGATGACGTCAGCAGAGAGGGCGACGGTCTTTAGAACATTAGGGCCCCCCTTATCGCCCTGGAGGAATGGAGTGGACAGGCGAAACACGGAAGGCTTTAACAAAATGGCTCAAGAAGAAGAAGGGAAAGCGTCACGACGAAAGAAGTCAAAAATGCTCTCCCTTCCACTGAAAAAGGAAAAGGACTACGAAAAGTTGGGGAGAAGGGAAGGCCTGTCTGAAAAGAGGCCGCCCGCCGTGACCCCGGAAAATTTCGAGCGGCTAAACCAGTTGGAATCTCAGGACGAAGCACAAGGCAGGGGAAAAAGTCAAATAGGGAGGAAAAATCGTCCATGTGGAAGTCCCCGCAGAAATGGGAACGAGCAATTGACGAAGGTCGAGTTACGGAATTCATGTTACTAAAAGGGGGGGAGGGTCGCCCCTGGAAAAAGAATACCCATCCGTGCTCCCGCGCTAAAAGTCGCTGCCACCTGCGACTGGATCACATGAACGAAGGAAAAAAAGTGGAAAGAACTCCTCGAGGAGCGGAAGAGGAAAAGCGGGAAAAGGTTTAAGGGATAGAAATTTGAACTCCCAGTACCGTAAGGGGGAAGCCGGGCAGCTTAGACTTCACGAAACATGTATGGAAAGAGGAAGTAGTCATGGAAATTTGACACTAGGATGAAGGGAGGACTAAAGGGGGAAATGGGAAAGAAAGTTACCATCCGTTGTTAAAATCCAGGGAAGGGGAATAAGCCATCCGTAAATTCTTTAAGACCCGCGGGAAAGAGAAAGAAGGTCTCAAAAAACAAAGTAGAGGGGAAAGAGATTAAGGGGAAAGAGTAGGAAGGAAAAGAACAAGTTTTAGGTAGAGGAGTTCAAAGATGCTTCACCTAAAGCTTGGAAAGGGGGAACCAAGACTTCATCCTGCCATCCGTTTAGAAAGATGGAAGAGACTAGGAAAAATGATCCCGTATGCGTGCCAAATGTTCTCGAGCGCCCTCTAGTTCGCCGCGTAGGAAGGAGAGCCGGACACCGACCGATTAGAAGGGAGCGGGCCTAGACTGGACGTGTCAACGAAGGTACAGTGACGGTATTGCCATTTTCAGGCAGCTCAGAAGGCGGAGGGGGGGGAAGTTAAACGGGTAGGCTTGAAGGGGGGGGAAAGCCAGCTACGGCGTCCAGGAAATTGAAATGTGGCTCTACCCAGATGAAGGTTGGGGAAACAGAAGGAAAGGAAGGTCCATGGGTAAGGGACAAACCATCTGGGGGAAGGGAACTCTTGAGTCTGTTGCGGTAAACGTTTCTTCCGACCTCTTCTATACAGGGGGGATGTCTGACCTATTGCGAAGAAAGGGGAAAGAGTCGAAGAGTAAGGACAAGGCGCCAGATGAAGGAGAGGCCTTAAAGCTCGATTCGGGGGAGGAGTGAAGGCGAGAGTGGGGGGTCTCGTAGAGGAAAAAATCCGCGAGTTATAAAAATTTAGTCCCAGCAAGCGGGGTTTAATTATCACCGCCAGGTCGCCGCCCTGGTCAGCGTGTATCAAGTGTTTTCCTCGAGTGAGTATCAGTAAGAAATAAGGGAGGACACAAGGACCTCGGCGGTCAGACAGAAGGAGGGAAGCCGCCGTCAGTGTAGGGGTGAGTAACAGGGGGGGGCTCTGGTGCGGGTCCCAGGACTGAGGTAAAGAAGAAGGAAAGGGCAAGTTCTCGAAAGGAGGGAAAGCACCCATTATTACCTGTACGTAGCAAATGCGAAAGGACCAGTTTCATCAGGGAGTCACTCTACAACAATCCAAGGGGGGAGGGGGTCATTTCTTCCCAACAACCCTGAGTAAGAAGCTGTGTCGCGAGTTGACGCCCTAACCACGCTGAACCAGGGAATGCTCACTCGGCGTACAGGGTTGCATATTACGAGTGGGAAAATCGTCCTCCAGGCATAATAGGCCCATTTAGGCACCTTTAGGCGAGGAGAAGGGGAAGATGGGGATGGATGTCCGTGACAGGAAAAACAGATTTTAAGAAGGGAAGGGCAGTGGTCTGGAGCTAGAGGAAATCGGCGGTTTGGCATTTCTTCATTGGGACATGAGAAAAGTAGGTAAACAGCGAGAAAAAGATGGGCGTATAGAAAAGAGGTGCCGGGGAAAATGCCCTGCCAGTAGAATTCAAGAGACGGGGAACTGGGCATGGTAGGGAGCACATGAGGCGACTCAGCAAAAAAAAAATGACGAAAAGAGACGGAAAGAAAGTTTGCATCTCGCGAGGAAGAAAAGGAAGAAAAACTACCTCGGGTCAAGACCTCAAACAGGGGGGATAGTTGAGACTGAAAAAGAGGAATCAGGCAATATTGTTCCAGCACACGTGAAGGCAGGTGGACATTATTGCAACGGTACTACTTCGAGACCCCACCGATCGTAAAGAGGGTGCTGTCAGACTAACTCTCCCTGAAGGGGGATAGGTAAGTAAGAAAATCCAACTAGAGAAAAAGCTTGAAGGAAAAAAGTTGCGGGGAGGCGACGATTTTTTTTGTGGTTTTGTGGTTTTTACATCTTCGAAGATTACCAGCTGGCCAAGTCCCCATCAGGGTACCTGGAAGCCTGCGTAAACGGCAGCTCAGGACGCTGTCGGTCTTATGGGGACCAATAAAATCTATTCAAAGAGGGAGCTGTCAGAAATCAAGGAGGAAACACAAGAAACAGGAGGAAGTACCACTTCCTTACTTACAGAAGGCAGGACTCGAGGGAGGACGGGGTGAATCGTCGAAAAAAAAAAAAGGAGTGAGGAAGAAAAAGAGAGCCAACCTCGAGGGAAAAGCGACGCAGGTTTGGAGAAAATGAGATGGGGCGTAGGGACTATGTAGGGCGAAGGGTTAGGGAGCAGTGGAAAGAAAAAGCCCTTGGCAGGAGAGGGAGGGGACACCGCCGACGGCCAGCTAGGAAGAGTGAGGGAAAGGGATAAGGTTTGTGCAGTCTCCTTCCTTGCGATGAGATAGAGAAAGAAAGAAAGCTTCGACTGGGGAAGGGGTAATAAGAAAGGGGGGAAGGGTAAGGATTCAATCCTAAAAAGGAAAGCGGTAGCTTTCCATCCCGACTAAAAGGCAGTTTGTGTAACTGACATGGGAAAAGAAAGGGCCCTGGAGGGCAACGGTAGGGGAACACCAAAATATGGGAAGGAAGACGAAAACATAGTAAAAAAAAAAAAAAAAAAAAAAAACCAAAAAAAAAAAAAAAAAAAAGAAAAAAACAACCCCACCCACAAAAAAACAAAACCAAAAGAAAACACAACCACTAAAAAAACAAAACCCTTCCTTTTACGCACTTGGATTCTGTCCTGGTCAAGAAGTGGCAATCGTCTCCTGGGCCAAACCTTAGGTTCGTCAGGCGTATCTGGTCCCTCTCAGGGGAATCCGCCAACCTCCCACCAACCCCTTAAATGGCCAAAGAAATTCTCCTTTCAGGGAAGCACTTCACAGCTTCCAAATCGTCTATGGGAGGGAGAGGGGAACCGGCTCCTTCGGGACAACATACAGGAAGGCCCCGCCGAAAGAATGGAGAGCTCTACAGAGAGGAAGACCTACAGGACAGTACTGAAAATAGGTCAAAAAGGAAACGGTGACAGCCTACAAAAAAGGGGGAAGGATTCAGCTCGATGCCTTGCCCTCAAGGATAAAGTCCGTCCTTTAGGCTCTCAAGCTTATAGGAAAGTTGAAAGGAATAACGGTATACGTCCTGGAAGCGTGTATGAAACATGTCTAAAAGTAGTGCTTACTCATCAGTTTTTTGTGGGGGAAAGCATTAAGCCACAAGTTCTGTGAAAACAAAGGAGGACACAGACAGGGAGAGCGTTGCTAGGTGGTTAAAGGTTATCATGGAAGAAACATGGGAGCGAAAAAATGCAAGTTTTCTCTTAAGTCCAGCCTGGGACGCCGAAAAAGGACAGAAAAAGAGGAAGCAACGGCGTCCTGTCACCGCTAAAAAAAATGAAGGAAGGAGAAAACTTCGTGGTCCCTATAAACGGACCCACCGTGCCCCAGCTGGGAAGAATCCAATAATGTCCCCGGGAGAAGGCACCTTGTTCAACCACCACACGGGGGGAGGGGGGTAAAAATTTGCCTCTCGGGTAGCTTCCCGCATATGATGAGATAAGAGAAGGGGAACCTAAAGGAAAAACTCAGAGTTCCACGAAAAGGGGAAAGTTTGGTTACCGTCCGTGCTCCTGTCAATCTGGGAAAAGCCAAGAAAGGGGGAAACAATCGTCCATACTAAGCCGAAATAGAGGACTACAACTTAAAGAAACGTGCGCCGAAAAACAGCAGAAAATCGGGTCTGAACTGGTTAAGGGGAAGAACAATGGTAACCGCTTCAGTGGGAAATCAAAGGACTCTTTTTAAAGGGGATGAAAAGAAGTAAAGTACTCAAAGTCTAGGGGAAGTGCAACCCGGGAAAAAGAAGACCTCCGTGCCCGGAAGAGGAAGAAGGGAACGCCAACTGGCCGGCTGAGAAGTAGCGACGGAAAAGAAAAGGGACGCAGAAGAGAGTGTCGGGGGAAAACCGGTGAGTTAGCGTCTACTTTGAGACGAGGCCGCAGGAGGTGAAGAAGACGCTGGGGGGAAAGCAAGGGAAGAGGAATATGGGGACGGAGACTGGGGGCGCCAGCGGAGGAACCTGACGCTGACTTCTGACGTCGGGGGGGTCCAAAGGCAAGCGTCCCTCCTCCTTGGATAGTCAGAAAGAGAATAATCCGATAAAGGGAAGGTCGTTGAAAAGGAAACGGGACGCCGTAACGATTATAAATCCACACAAAAGGGAGGGGGGGAAGAAAAGAGAGAGATAGTACTTGAGTAGGTATGACCACGCTTAGAGGGACTGATCGGGAACACCGCGTTCACCAAGGAAGGGACCTGCTGGTGAGGGAACCAAGTATCATAAAGAACATAGAAAGATGTCGAAAGTAATTCCAGCCTCCATCGTCTGAGGGGAAAAAAAGGTATAACCGGCCCTTCTAACAAATCGGGCCAGGGGAGCGGGAAACGGAGATACCGTAAACAAAAAGATGGCTCAGGAAGAGAGATGAGGAGGCGTCCTTCTAGGACCCGTTTTGGGGAATCTCGCTAAAAAGGGGACAGCTCATGGGCTGACCTTGGGGGAAGGGGGGGGGTAGGTGTGTCAAGGGGGTCCAGTACTGAGAAAGGGGTTAATGTAACGCAAAGGGTCACGTGGCGAGGGGGAAAGACAAAAAAAAAAAAAAACCCCCCTAGGCTGCGGCCAATGTGGGAAAAACGACCCAGTTTCCGAAACTTGAGTAGGGTAAGGCGCCGGGTGAAAAGGGCGGTCACGGGAGGGGGGCTGAAAAAAAGATTTTGGGGGGGAGGCCTTGGCGTCGAACCATGGGGAAACAGGAGGGGCGGGGGGTCCTTCCAAGGACCCAACTGGAAGGAAAATACAAAAAGACAAGTTCGCGGCAGTCCTTGCGGGTGGGGAAGAGTCACTGGGGTGAAATAGAAAGGGGGGGGGGGAGCCATCGTAAATCGAGAGGGGCTACAGTCTAACGTGTTGTCCATTAATCCCAGAAGTCGACCGAGCAGACCAAGGGTAAAAACAGTCATGGAGAAAGAATACGTCAAGGAAGGGACTTCATAAACTCCTGACATAGGGTCTTTCGGCCAAAGGGGACAAAATGGACGAACGTAATTAAAAGGGTTCGGAAGGGGAGGAGGGGATGTTCG